>Ga0209060_10001130_pt1 | contig 32031 bp, 30 predicted proteins | sample Coa_R1_8_FD_187155 | JGI IMG/M metagenome (GOLD analysis project Ga0209060, IMG submission 187155) | Surface soil microbial communities from Centralia Pennsylvania, which are recovering from an underground coalmine fire - Coalmine... | ecosystem: Environmental > Terrestrial > Soil >...
CTTACCCGCGGGGGCACATGCCTAAACACAACCAAGGGCTGCGCCCTTGGAAACCTAGAGCGGGCACATACCGAACCTGGGCGCACATGCCCAACCTAGGGGGAATTTTCAAGGGTGTTTGCGCCACTTACTCATCAGCATAGGTCGCGAGGGAAGCGGTCCCGCGCCAATCTCGTCTAAGATTGCGTTCCCCAGCCGAGCGCGCCTACAGAAAGAACGCCCGAACGATGAACGTCGCGATCTCTTTTCGCGTGAGATTATTTCCGGGACTGAAGGTCGCTCCGCCCGTGCCGTTCGTAATCCGCAGCTCCCGCATCTTTTGAATGTAGATGTAATACGGTCCGTACACAGGATCTGTTGGCGTCACATCCGAGAAGTAAGGCGTCGGCGGCAGGTAGGTGCCGAAGTTGTCGCCATACGGCGAAGTCAACGGGATACCCGAAAGCGTAGTCGGGAAGACGTTGTTCATCTTGGCGCGGACCAGAAATACCGCCATCTGCGCCCGCGTCACCGGCGCATTCGGGCAGTACGCCGCCAAGACGTCTCCGGTCTGATTGCAGCCCTTGGTGTAACCCCGGCGCGCCATCACTTCGATGTAGCGCATCAGCTGCGCGTTGGTCACTCCCGCGATGCCCAATGAGGGAACCGCGCCCAGGAAGGGATTGACGATCGAGCCTCCTCCGGCGCCAAGGTCAGCGAATGTGCTCGCCGGGATGACGCCGGCGCACTGTGGACTCAGCCCGCTCGGATCTCCTCCGGTCGCGCAAAGATAATTCGTAATCTGCGCTTCATCCATCTGCGATTTGACCACCCAGTAGGCCATTTCCGACCGGGTGACAATGGTCTCCGGTCCGAAATACGGGCAGCCCAACGTGCTGGGAGCGGGGTTCGGCGTCGAGCCCGAGCCCGGCGGCTGCAGAATCGGCGGGACGCCGTTGTTGATCGTGCAGGGCCCCGTCGCAGAAGGTACCGCCAGCCCCAGATTCTTGGCAAGTTGGATCCACGTGAAGAAGGCGCTGTCAGGCGAACCCGTCGGCTGCACGTCCTGGAAATAGGTATTGTCGTTGCCGTACGGGTCGGTGGCCGGAAAGCTCAGTGCATAATTCGCCACCGAAGTGCCCCATTGACCTGGGCCCGGAATCGTCGACAGACGATTCTTGGCAAACTCTCCATAGAGCCACAAGCTGCCGTCGTTCGGATCGGTGGAAGCGCCTCCGCGCGAACTGAACGGAATGAGCGGACAAGTCGCAGTCACCGGAGAACCGGCCGTCACGAAATTGAATGGCAGGCTGGAGCTGGTCACACCCCCCGGCAGACCGGGGAGCGGGGAGACCGCCGGATTCGACAGGGTCACGACACTGCCCGAGATGTTGACGATCGATGTGTTCGGCGGGAAGAACCCAGTCGTGGTGAAGGTCAACGGCAAAAGGTTGCCGCTAAAATCCTGGCAGAGCTGGGGCTGGCTGATGGTTACGCCTGGTGCAGCGGTAACTCCATTGAGCACGAAGCCTGAGTTGCTTTGAGTCGCCGTTACAAAACTGTTCGGAGAAAAACAGGATGTGGAGTCGAATTTGACTGCCGAAGTGCCGCTAATCAGGGCGTTTTGACTGAGAGTCACCACCAGGAATGTTCCGAAGTCATTGATATTCTGGACTGTCGCATTCGGCGGAATTCCAGTCCCAACTACCGTGACGCCGCGATCCACCATAGCGTCCTCCGGAACTTGAATGTCAGCACTCCCCGCAGTGAGCGTCGCAGCTACACTGTCGGTTTGCGCGCCGGTCACCGTCTCCCCCAACCCGACATTAGTAGCGCTGAGGATTGGAAAAGTAGTGATTGGCGTGAAGAACGGAAAGTAGAGGGTGGTTACGGAGCCCGGCTGTAAAGACTGTCCGATCCTGAGGTTCGTCGGATCCGCCACGGTGATTTTGTTCGAGCCGGGCGTGACCAATGACGCCACTGCAGCCACGGTGGGCTGGTTCCGGTTGAAGGTGACCGAGACCGGAAATATCGTGCCGGTATACGCCGCGCTCAAGGTCACGACGTTTCCTTGAATCGAAACGATCGTCGTCTGCGTGCCGGAAAGGAACATGCCCGCTACCAACCCCGCGGCGTTGTCAACCGTGATCGTAGCCCCCGAGGAACCGAGTGCCGTCACCGTAACATCCGCCCCGCAATCATAAGTGCTGATCACATTGCCGCTATACGGATCCAGGTACGGCTGAGCAGTGTCGTATGCATCGTCGCCAGGGCGGAAGTCCCATAGCGAAGGAAAGTCGTTGGAGAACGTGGCCAGCGTATTGTTGGTACCGCCGGTGGTCATGCCGACAAACAATTTGTCGAACCACGGCTGGAGATTGATCGGAGAAACCGGACCCGAACTCACCACGTCCGCGGGGCTCTCGAACATCGGCTGATAGAAGCCGAATCCATTGGCGTTGCCGTTCGGATCGGGCACGCTTTGTCCGTTAAACCATTCGGTCTCGACCCCCACCGCGGGCGTTCCGATGTTAGCTCCGGTGATGCTGTAAGCGCCGCATGCCGGACTCGGAGCGGGAGAGGTGCACGTCTTCAGAATGTCGTACAGCACGGTGCTGGTGCCGAGCCAGTTGATCAGCAGGTCGGCCAGGCGAACCGAGCGCGCCACGTACAGCAGCCCTTCGCGGAAGATCACCTGTTGCGGGCGCGAGTCACCGACGAAGAGCCGGCTGTTGACCGTCGAGGTCCCCGAAGGAGTGTTAGCAGGATTCGTCGTCATCTGAGTGGCGCTGAAGCCCTGGCCCACGGGCGAAGGATCGGCCACTTGCGCCAGGGTTGAGGCGTTGCGGCGCAGGGGACCAAGGAACGGAAGGTCGGCTACCAGGGACTGCCCGCCCGGCACGCCGCTCCCGCAGAACGTGACGCCCGAAGGCCCGGAATAGATTGCCGAACCCGCGCACGAGAAAGCGATCGGCTGCAGGTAGAAGACTGTGGCGATGCCTGCCGTAACAGGCATGATGGCGCCGGCCTGTCCAGTCACGCCCGGAATACCTTGTGGAACGAGGCTGGCGCCGAGATTGTCCGTAATCTCCGTGCCCACCAGGTAATCGATGGGGGTGATTACACCGGCAACCGATGTGTTGGAGAAAGGTGCCACCTGCGCGTCGAAGCTCGCCAGTGCGCGGCCGCGCAAATTGTCGGGCTCCCAAAAGACTGCGGGCAGCGCATTCGGAAGCGCCGCGATCGGGGCGCACGAAAGCACGATGTTGGCCGGAACCTGAACCGACCGCACCGCCGTGGGAGCGATCACGCCGATGCCTGGTGAGCAACTGTTGGCCAGCCCCCCGACTCCATACTGCAGATCGGAAGGCTTCGGCGGCCCACCTGCATTGGCGCCCTGTGCGAACGCAATCTTCTGCGCGACCAGCGACAACGTCCCAGTCGCGACGTTGTCCGAAAGGTTCACCGCCTGGCAATCGATCGGCGTGTCGCTGGTGCAGCCTCCCGGCCCCGGCTGGCTGAGGTTCAGCTTGCTCCCGTTATAGACGGCGATTTTGGCAACTGTGGTGACGCGGGTTCCGGCGTAGGGACCTTGATTCTGCCCGCCTGCGCTGGGGAATCTGCCTTCATTCGCCGAGTAGGCCATGTCGAGCACAGGGGCGGTCAGAATGATGTTGTCGTTGTCGATGCCAAAGCGTGCGCTGGTCGGATAGTAGTTGGTGCAGGTGCGGCCTGTCCCGCCGGCAGTGCCGTTGGCCGCCCCATTGCCGTAGGTCAAAGGCAACGCAGGTCCGCCGTTTGGACAGAACGGAGTAGTGAGAAAAAGTGAGGAGCTGCCGCCGCTCGAGACAGTGTTGGGAGTTCCTACGGCGGAGTTCAGCAGGCCGCCCGGCGCGACCAGTCCCAACGCGTTCGGCTGCTGCAAGGGATTGTAGAGCAGGTTGATCGGAATCGTGTACAGCGTCCAGTTCGCGGCATTTTGACCGCCGGTCTGCGTTCCTCCCACGATCGGCGCGATCACCGGAGGCGTGAACAACGGGCTGCTGGTTGGACACACCGAACCTGCCGGAGCAGGCACGGGACACTTCTGAAATTGCGAAAACGCGGAGACTACCAACACCCAGTTCGCTCGATGCGAGGGCAGATCGGTTACCGTGAACAACACCAGGAAGCGGCCTTGCAACTGATCGTAGCGAACGGATGCGTTGTCGATCACGCAGCTCGAGTTGCTGCCAGTGCCCGATGGGCATAGAGCTGCGCCGCCAGCCTGGGTTCCGAGCACCGTCAGGCCCATCCACACATCCAGAGGTACAAACTCGGTGGGCGGATAGTTGTAGGGGTTCAACGTTCCGGTGTTGCCGGCCGCGTTGGGATTCGGATACCGCGAAATTGTTCGATTGACGATCGTGAGAATATCGTCTGGCCCCGCCGCAATCTGCGGATTGGGGGTCTGCGCAATGTACGGCACCTGGCTGAAGTAGTTGGTGCTGGTTCCGCCAATCCCGAGCCCATCCCAATACTTCGCGCTGCCATCCGCCGCAGGGGTCGGAGCTTTTGCCGCGGGGCCGCCGCTGGTGCTCGTCAGGGTCGTGGTAGTAATAGTGCCGTTCGAACCGACCGTGCTGACCTTGACGCCTGGTTGCGCGGATGACAGTCCTGCGGTCAGAATTATCGCGGGAATCAATAGTAAGCCAATATTTGCAGGTTTACCGCTCATTCAGGACTCCTCCGTATCTTCGTCCTCAACTCAGATACGTTAACACGTAAGCTCACGTCTAGCCCATAAACTACAGTCTTGTTGCAGAGATTTGCATGCGATGCGCCCTTGCCCGCGGCATATTTCGGCGGTAGCATCAGAAGAATTTCCAGACGCCCTATGCACACCCGCCGCAGTTTTTTGGGATGGATGGCGGCCGCTCCCCTTGCCGCGCAAGTATCGCTACGGCCCGTGGAGCCGCTCGAACGCAAAGGATCCGCACAGCGCGTGATCGTTTTGGGAGCCGGACTGGCCGGCCTTTGCGCTGCATACGAGTTGCAGACCCAAGGCCACCAGATCACAGTCCTCGAATCGCAAAGCCGTCCTGGCGGGCGCGTGCGTACGCTACGCGAATGCTTCGCACCGGGTTTATACGCGGAGGCGGGTCCCGAAACCATTCCCGGAAGTCACGAACTCACGCAGCACTACGCCCGCACATTCGGCCTGAACCTGATTCCCACGGCGGTGCCTGGAACGCACAGCATCTACCACGTGCAAGGCCGCCGGATTGTTCCCGACGAGCACGCGGATTGGCCTTTTGAGCTCACAGCGGAGGAACGCCGGCTGGGTTACGCGGGCCTGTTTGCCAAGTATGTCGATGCCGCGGTACAACAGGCGCTCGCCGCCGGATTTGCCGACCAGCCTGTGCGCGCGATGGCTGCCTGGGACGCGCAGACACCCGGCGCCTGGCTACGCTCGCAAGGCGCCTCGACCGGCGCGGCGCAATTGATCGCACTCGGATTTGGGACAGACTTCGGATCCGCGGCGTCGTACTTGCTACATGGGCTGAATTCCATGGGATCGAGAAACAGGTATCGGGTCGAGGGCGGAAACGATCGGCTGCCCGAGGCCTTCTCCCGGCGGGTCGAGGTCCGCTTCGGAGTGCCGGTCGTCGCCGTGCGCCAGGATGAGCAAGGTGTGCGCGTCACCGCCGGGCGTCGCGGAGAATTGGAGACGCTCCAAGCCGATCGGGTGATCTGCACGCTTCCCTGCCCTGTCATCGGAAAGATCTTCCAGGATGCGAGACTCTCCGAGGCGAAACAGCGCGCCATTCGCCAACAGAACTACTCGCGGACGGTCAAGGTCTTTCTGCAATCGCGCACGCGATTCTGGATTCCACAGGGACTGAATGGATTCGTCACCACCGATCTGCCGATTGAGAGACTCTCACCGGACCCAGGCTCGGCAGCCAGTGAGCGGGGAGCACTCACCGCGTACCCAATCGCCAATTACTGCTCCATGCTGGAAAAAATGGACGAAGAAGGGCGGCTAGCGGCCGCGTTTGAACAGGCGCGCCAAATCTTTCCGGAGCTGTCGAAATCGTTTGAGGGCGGCGTGTCGAAGTGCTGGGGTCTCGATCCCTGGCAGGGCGGTTCCTTCGCACTTCACACGCCGGGACAGATCGGATTCATTACCATACTCGGCCAGCCGGAGGGGCGCATTCATTTCGCCGGGGAACACACATCCGCGTGGACCGGCTGGATGCAGGGCGCGCTGGAATCGGCCCGCCGGGTTGTCCGGGAGATCAATTCGTAGCCTGCATTTTACCCGAATTGCTTACAGCGAGGGCACTTCCAACCCGATTGCATGGGCCTCTCGGGGTGCGTGATCTTGGCGGGAGGATTGAAATCGTGGTACAGCCCGCACTCTTTCTCGAATGCGTCTTTGGGCGTCTCGTAGTACTCGAACTTGAACCGCTTGTACTTTCCCAAGTGCTCCCTCAGCCGAGCGTTGACATCTTTGTCCGATCGTCCCACATACGTGATGTGGAACCCGCCGGACTCGTGGGACTGATCTAAAGCATAAGCCCCGGGAGATGTTTTGGTGACTTCCTGATTGATGATAGCTTCTGTCAGCGCAAATGGACCGTTAAGGCCGGTTTCCGGCATCGATTCTTGTCCTCTTTCCTGAAGGATGGAAATTTGATTTGCTTGGGTACAAGCCAAGCATACAGCAGGTAATTATGACGTAGCAACCGCACGATGGTCGCGATAGAATCAGCACAATTCGTTATGCGGATCTCAAAAGTTATTTTGTTCACATTCACCGGCTGGGCTTGGGCACAGACTCCGCCCCCTCCAACCACTACTCCAGCGCCACGGGCCGGAGCGCCGGGAGTCGCATACATTCGCGAAAATTACTCCAAATTCGACTACCGTATCGCGATGCGCGACGGCGTCAAGCTCTTCACTTCCGTCTACATTCCCAAAGACGTTTTCACTGACGGCAAGATGTATCCGATCCTGATGCAGCGCACGCCATACAATATCCGCCCGTACGGCATCGATCAATACCCGGATAATCTGGGCCCCTCCGATCTGTTTGCACGCGACCGCTACATTTTCGTCTACCAGGACATTCGCGGACGGTTCATGAGCGAGGGCGATTACACTATCATTCGCCCGATCAAGCCCCAAAAAAGCGGTAAGGACACCGACGAAAGCACCGACACCTACGACACCATCGACTGGCTGATCCAACACGTCCCGGGCAACACCGGCAAAGTGGGAATGTGGGGCATCTCGCAGCCCGGATTCTACGCCACCTCCGGCATGATTGACGCCCATCCCGCGCTGGTAGCGGTGTCGCCGCAGGCGCCTGTGACCGATTACTACATGGGCGACGACGTCTATCATAACGGCGCTTTCATGCTGGCTCATCGTTTCGCCTTTTACATGGGCTTCCAGCCACGCGAAGGAGATCCCGAGCCTCCCAAGCCGGCGCTGCCTTTTCAGTACGGTACGCCCGATGGATATGAGTTCTATCTCGATATGGGATCGCTCGCGAATGCGGACGAAAAATACTTCAAGCACAAGCAGCCATACTGGACTTTGAACATCGAGCACACCACCTACGATGAAGTCTGGCAATCGCGCGCGGTATGGAGGCACCTGGCGCACATCAAGCCGGCAGTGATGCTGGTGGGCGGCTGGTACGACACCGAAGACCCGCAAGGTCTCCTGCGGCAATTCGAGTTTATGGAGACGCATACGCCACCCGCCGTGGACATGCTGGTGATCGGGCCCTGGAATCATGGGGGCTTTGCGCGCGGCGATGGCGATCGTCTGGGCAACGTCAACTTTGGTTCGAAGACCGCCCTCTATTACCGCGAACGGATCGAATTCCCCTTCTTTGGCTATTACTTGAAGGGCAAAGGAGACGGCAAATTCCCCAAGGCATGGGTCTTCCAGACCGGAGTGAATCAGTGGCGGCGCTTCGATACCTGGCCTCCACCGGTCGCAAAGCCCACCAGCATTTATCTGGATTCGAAGAGCAAGCTATCGTGGCAGCAACCGGCGCAAGCCGGCTTCGACGAGTATCTCTCCGATCCCAACAAGCCCGTTCCGTACGTGGGCCGCGTCCTGATGGGAGTCCTGAACACCTACATGACCGAAGACCAGCGTTTCGCCGCGACGCGTCCCGATGTTCTGGTCTATAAGACTGAACCTCTGGACCACGATGTGACGGTCTTTGGGCCGATCTCCGTCGATCTGAAAGTCTCAACCACGGGAACCGACTCCGATTTCGACGTGAAGCTGATTGACGTGTATCCTGGCGACGTCCCCGACTACAACGCTGTGCCCGCGGTGCCCGCGATTCCTGGCGTGACACCAGGCACCCCGCCAGCCACGCCCAGTACCGTTCCGATCGGCGGATATCAGCAGCTTATCCGCGGCGAGCCCTTCCGCGGCAAATTCCGGAAGAGCTTCGAGAAGCCAGTGCCGTTCGAGCCCGGCAAACCCGATCGGATCACTTTCAATCTGCCCGACATCGCGCATACTTTTCGGGCGGGCCATCGGATCATGGTACAGATTCAGAGCAGTTGGTTCCCGCTGACCGACCGCAATCCTCAGAAGTTCATGGACATTCCAAAGGCACTGTCGACCGATTTTCAGAAGGCCATGGAGCGGGTTTATTTCGGCGGCTCGGATGGGTCGAGAATTACTCTGCGGGTGGAGTAAGTAAAGATCGGCAACAGCCTTTCGCTTACCAAAGGCAACGTACCAAAAGGAATCTTGCTCGCGTCGATGCCGCCGGTGACACTGGTTGTTGTTTTACTCAACGTAAGGTGGTCCGTCAGGGAAAGGCCACCGAGAGGGCCCGCACATGATGATTTCGGAGTTTGGATCCAATGGTTACAGGAACGGAAGGGCGGATTCCCCGGTAACTGTCTGGACGCCTCCGGCTGCGATTCTCGAAGTCGCCGCCGAAGAGCACGATCTGATCTCCGAACTCATCGAGTCGTACATCACCGATATGCAGTCCCGGCTGCAGAGGATTCGGACGGCGATGCGAGCATCGAACACCGCGATCCTAAGATCTGAAATTCACACCATCAAGGGGAGCTCGAAGCAGATGGGGGCGAACAGCGTGTCATCGGTCTGCGAGCACATCGAGCTTTCGGGGGATCGGCCGCTGGCCTACCTCGCCAGCCTGGTAGATGAACTGGACGTGCGGATCGCCGAAACGTCCGAGGCGATGCTCTGGTATCAACGCGCGAGCCGGTGATTGGCTCCGTTTTAGAACTGCACCATCTTCACCACCACACCCGCCAACGCTCCTCCAATCAGGGGGCCTAGCACCGGAATCGCCGCGTAGCCCCAATCCGAGGAACCTTTTTTCGCAATCGGGAGGAGAGTGTGGGCGATCCGAGGGCCGAGATCGCGGGCCGGGTTGATCGCATAGCCCGTGGTTCCACCCAAGCTCAGGCCGATACCCCACACCAGACTTCCTACCAGATACGGCGCCAGCCCCGGAGCGGGGCCAGTCGCGGAAACACCCTTCGAACCAATTGCGCTCGCCACCAGCACCAAAACAAACGTGCCGATGATTTCGCTGACCAGGTTCGATGCCGGATTGCGAATTGCGGGACTGGTGGAGAAGCAGGCGAGCTTGCGATCGGCGTCAGGAGTCTCGCGCCAGTGCGGATGATAGTGCAGCCAAACCAAAGCCGCACCTCCGATCGCACCAAGAATCTGAGCGGCGGCGTACGTACCAAGTTTGCTGAAATCTCCGGAGATCACCGCGACTCCGAGAGTCACGGCGGGGTTGAGATGACCTGGTGCGCCGCAGGCCAGTGCGGTGAACACTCCGCACATTACGGCCAAAGCCCACCCGGCCGTAATCACCATCCAGCCGGAATCTTCGGCTTTCGATTTGCGAAGCAGTACGCCGGCAACCACGCCGTTGCCTAACAAGATCAGTACGAGGGTCCCGAGAAATTCACCGAACAATTCGTGGTTCATGTCTCCGACTATTCTAGTCGAAGCGCGTCGAAAACTGCCGGCAATAGGCCAAATCCCACGGCCATGCGATTTGCTCTCCCAGCGATTCAGTCGAACAACACTCCTAACGGTCGCGGCTCGTATGCTACCCAAATACGTTCGCGCGAAACGTGCGCTTGCGAGCCGCGCGCGTAACCGTGGCTCATAGCGAGCCGCGCGCGTTAGCAAGCGCTGGCGATACGTCGGCGGATTCCTGAAATCACGTACCGAGCTTGCTCCGTCGACGAGAGGAACGCAATACCTGAACGTCGGACGGCCGTCACTTCTGAGATTCAGGCGTGTTTCTTGTGCCCCGGATGATTGATCATCAAGCCACCGGCACCCCAGAACAGCAGCGCTACGAAAACAAAGCCGAACAGGAGGTCGTACCATCCTCCTTGTAGCTCGGTGGGGACGGGCGCCAGCCCCAAGACCATACTGGCCACAACCGCCAGGACGTGCCAATGCCAAGCCTGGTTGTGATAACGATGTAAGAGATAGATTGGAATGGCCATCGAGGCCGAGTAGACCAGGACAGCCCACATGGTGAACATGTACAGCCTCCTGTCGATATTGTAATCCCAAAACGGAAGTTTCAGGTCTGATTATTCGATCCAGCCGCCACCCAAAACGAGATCGCCATCGTAAAACACCGCGCCCTGGCCCGGAGTAACTGCGCGCTGCGGCTCGTCGAAGACCACTTCCACGCGGCCACCGGACTGCCCTTCCAATGGGCCAGCAGGGTGAAGCATGGCAGACGCGCCTTCGTGCTTATTGCGGATTTTCACAGCAGCGCGAACTGCCTCACTGACCCCCGATATGGAGATCCAATTCACATCGTGAGCGAAAAACCGGGAGCGAAGCAGTTGGTGGTTGCCGCCGACGGTAACCCGCTGTGAGAGCGGATCGGTGGCAATCACGTAAAGCGGTTCGCCGGTCGCGATTCCCAGTCCGCGGCGTTGGCCCACGGTGAAATGGTGGACTCCCTGGTGCTCGCCCAATGTACGGCCATCAGATGTCACGATGGATCCGCGAGTTTGCTCTGGCTCGATGCCGGTTTCCTTCAAATACGCAGTCATGAAGGCTGCGTAGTCGCCATTGGGCACGAAACAGATCTCCTGGCTATCGCCCTTCGAGGCGACCGCGAGTCCCATGGAGCGGGCCAGCTCGCGCACCTCCGGCTTCGTCATCCCACCGAGCGGAAACAGGGTCCGCGCCAATTGCTCCTGAGTCAACCCGAACAGGAAATAGGTCTGATCTTTCGAGGGATCAACGGCGCGCAACAGTTGGTAGCGGCCCGAAACATCGTCATAGCGAATTCGCGCGTAGTGGCCGGTAGCCATCTGGCGCGCGCCCACACTGTCGGACATCTCCAGAAAGCGATCGAACTTGATGTAGTTATTGCACAAAGTGCACGGAATCGGCGTCCGCCCAGCAAGATACTCATCCACGAACGGCTTCACGACGTGCTCTTCGAACTGGCGCTCGAAATTCACCACATAGTACGGAATGCCGATCTGTTCCGCCACGCGCCGTGCGTCATACACGTCATCCAGCGAGCAGCAGCGTCCGGAGCCCGCGGCCGCACCTTCTGGAATCAGCTCTGGCAGCCGCCTCTGATTCCAAAGCTGCATCGTCATCCCGACAATCTCGTGCCCCTGCCCGGCCAACAGCGCGGCAACCGTGGAACTGTCGACACCCCCGCTCATCGCCACGGCGATCCGCTCGCCTGCCGGATTCTCAGGCATGGGTGGAAATCCTTCGCAGATGCGCCATCGAAACCTCTAAAGCGTCCACAAGTGCGTCGACCTGCTCGGCGGTATTCGATCGCCCCAGGGAGAATCGCATGCTGGCTCGGGCCCGGTCGCTGGAGAGGCCGATCGCCGTGAGGACGTGCGAGGGAGTCAACGCCCCGCTCGAGCACGCCGCACCCGTTGACACTGCGAAGCCGCGCAAATCGAGCGAGATCACCAGGGCCTCACCATCCACTCCGTCGAAATACAGGTTGCTGGTGTTGGGAGTCCGCCCCCACTTCGAACCGTTGATTCCCGTCCCGGGAATCCGGTTGAGAACCGCGGATTCGAGTCGATCCCGCAAGTTCTCCAGGCGCTCGCCATCGGCCGCGAGAGTGCGCATCGCCAGCTCGGCGGCAGCTCCGAAAGCGGCGATCCCAGGGACGTTCTCCGTGCCAGGCCGGCGATCGCGCTCGTGGTGGCCGCCAAACAATATGGGCGCCATCCGCGCGCCCCGCTTTACATACAATGCTCCCACGCCTTTAGGCGCATAGAGCTTGTGCCCGCTCATGCTGTACAGGTCAACACCGAGTGCGGCGACATCCACCGGAATCTTGCCAAGCGCCTGCACTCCATCCACATGCAGGAGCACCCCGGCCTCGCGGGTGATCGCGGCGATCTCCGCGATCGGCTGCACGGTGCCTAGTTCGTTATTGGCGTGCATCACCGAGACGAGCACGGTTTCCGGCCGCAAGGCACGGCGTACGTCATCTGGATTCAAAACTCCGCTCGCCCCGACGCGTAAGCGGGTCACCGCTACGCCTTCCTTTTCGAGCTGCGCGCAGGGTGACAGAACTGCTGGATGTTCGATAGCGCTGGTAATGACATGGCGCTCTCGGGCATCTGCGCTCCGAACGGCGCCGAGCACCGCCATGTTGTTTGCTTCCGTTCCGCCGCTGGTGAAAATGAGTTCCGTAGGTGTGGAGTGGATCAAAGTTGCCAACTGCCGCCGTGCCGCCTCCAGGCGCTGCTTGGCGCATTGCCCGAAATAATGGATGCTGGAAGCGTTACCATACACTTGACCGAGACACGACACCATCACCTCCAGGATTTCCGGAGCGACAGGGGTAGTGGCGTTGTGGTCAAAATAGAAGCGCTGCACTCATTCCAGTTTAGCAATGCGGAAACCGATCCTTACCCTGACGACCGATTTCGGCTCCTCGGACCACTACGTGGGCGCAATGAAGGGCGTGATTCTGGATATCTGCCCGCAGGCGGAGATCGTCGACATCACGCACGAAATCCCGGCCTACGAGATTGCCGAGGGCGCCTTCACGGTCTCTCAGGCCTATCGCTATTTCCCGAAGAAGACGATTCATGTGGTGGTGGTGGATCCCGGCGTCGGCTCCGCGCGGCGCCCCATTTTGATGGAGGCTGCCGGTCATTATTTTGTGGCGCCGGACAATGGCGTTCTGGGGTTGATTTACAGCGAAAATAAACATCGCGTGCGCATAATTTCGAATGAATTCTATTTCCGCAAACCGGTGAGCCGCACATTTCATGGGCGCGATATCTTTGCGCCTGTAGCGGCCCACCTGGCTTGCGGGACGCCCGGAGCGCGTTTCGGAAAAATCATTCAAGACTACGTCCGGCCTGCGTTTGAAAAGCCCCAGCCGAACGGGAAAAATAGCTGGCGGGGGCGGATCTTGAAGATTGATCGCTTTGGTAACTGCATCACGAATTTCCGCGAGTGCGAGTTCCCACGCTTGAGTGAGAAAAGCTTCAGCCTGGCGATCGGCATGGCTGAAATCTGCGGGATGGCGAACAACTATTCCGACTGTAAATCGGGAGCCTTGTGCTTGATCGCCGGAAGTTCGGGCTACCTGGAAGTCTCGGTGAATCAGGGGTCCGCGGCAAAAGTAATCGGCTGTCAGACCGGTTCGGTCGCAGAACTGACGATCTGGTGATCGCCTTGAGCAGCCAGCAACCCCTGAACCCGGTCAACCAGGCTGCGCTCCGTAAATGGTTTTAAAAGAAGGTGTTGCGGTGCGCGACGGCGAATACAATCGCTGGCAATGCTAGCTGAGTTTGGGGAAAGGTATAGGATTTTCACCTCGGGATGCTGGCGCGAAAGCTCAGCTGCCACGTCCAATCCGCTCATTCTGGGCATGATCATGTCGATAATGGCGAGATCGATGGAGCAATGTTCATCCTCGAACTGTGCCAGTGCCTGAGCACCATTTCCGGCTTCAATTGTGTGGAACCCGCTCCTTGTGAGCATCCGGCTGATTAATTGCCGGACCGGGGTCTGATCGTCCACCACCAGAATCGTTTGCGGGCTGCAATTTGCCATGCGCGCAATCCCACCTTATTTGAAATTCTGACAAATAATTGCTTAGAAAAATCTCTCTCCCATTTCATCGAATTGTAACTCATTACGCTCCAGAATTGGGCATTTCCGTACATTTTTTCGCCTGGTATCGGAGGTAAGGCGATCACCGGGGGCTCTCCAAACCCACCGATAGCCAGTTACCGACTTTCTGTACTAACCAAAGCCATCAACATCCGAACCGCAAAGCCAGCGGATCTTCAGATATCATCCTGGTGAGGATCAGGGATGCAGATCAGAAGGAATGTCACGGAGAGCCTTGTCGAAATGCGGGTGGTGGGGCGGTTGGACGGTTATTGGGCGCCCCAACTGGCAACCGAATTGGACGATGTGATCCGGGAGGGCCACAGCCGTATCCGGCTCAACCTCTCCGGGCTGGAATACTTAAGCTCGGCGGGCATTCAGATACTGGTGCGCTACTACCAGGAACTCAACAAGCGGCAGGGATCGCTCGACGTCGCGCGTCCGTCCGATCCGGTGCGCAAAGTACTCGGCCTCTCGGGGCTCGATCTGCTCCTGGCGCGCGTGGACACGGCGGCGCCAGTCGTCTCCGGCAGTCGCGCGTTCGAGGTGACGGGCACGCAGATCGAAGCCTGCGTATCGCGTAGCGGCGCCTCACAGCAGTGCCGCGTCCGCCAACCTGACACCAATCGCCCATATGGATCGCTTACTTGCTGGAAAGACACCTTGGCGATCGGGTTCGGGGCCTTCACGGTGAGCGGCGCGGCAGAACAGTTCGGTCCGTTCCTTGCGGTGGCAGGTGCGGCCGTATGCCTGCCTACCGACGGCCGGGGCACCCCGGACTTCATGCTGTCATCCGGGTCCTTCGTTCCTGACCTGACCGTCAAGACTAGCCTGGTTTCCGAAGGGCTGTTCGCGGGACGAGCCGATTTTTCAGGCGCACCGGCCAACTTCGCCACCTTAGCCAGCGCTGCGATGGAGATGTTGGAAACCGACTTGGCGGCGTTGGCCGTGGTTGCCGTCAACGATTCGGACCGCCCGGTACTCGCCGTAGGCGTGGCTGCCAAAAAATCGAGCAGCCTCCTCGGCTCGATGATGCTGCCGTTGACGGTCGAACAGTGGCCGGCGGGAGTATTTTCGGGCTGCGTTTTCGCGCAGCCGCGCGAGTTGAAACGCGAGCAGAATCTGGAAACGGCCGTCGGCGCTCTATTTCACGAAGGAACGCCGGAACGCCTTCTTACGATCAATGCGATTTGCCGGATGCGCTTTCCCAGCGGATCGTTCTTCGCGAGCCCGATCACGAATGTGATGGCGGAAACCGGCATCTAGGAAAACCGCGTCCCCGCCGGCGAAGACTGGTCGAGTAAAGCTCCAGATTGTTTCAAAGGGGCAGCCCGTGGCGCAAACACTTTTGTTTGCCGCGTCGACACTTTTGTCGACGCTTTTCGCGCGTCCACCAAGTCTGACTGCAGAGCGTATTCGACGCTGCCCCTGAACTTCCGGAATCTGCTTAGGCACTCGCCGGCCGGAACGCGGAGCCACTTTGGTTAGATGATATGCCAGCGCCATCCGGTTGCCTCCATCCGAACTTTTCGAATCCGGGGATGCTGAACCGTTTCTTCACTCCCTTGGTCCATCGGCTGGAGATGCCGCGATTTCGCTCCCTTCTTGCCGTACCCGCCCGCACCGCTGACCGCTGTAACACCGCGCCCCCCTCCAATCGCTCCACCCACCGGCTCCGATGAGAGTTGCGTGGGATCCCACAAACGTCACCGAGTGGACTTCGGGCATCCGGGCGACCTCACCTGGAGGCCTAACACACGCAAGGTGCTTCAGGATTTAGCACTCGGCCCCAAGCGTCTTTCCCCTGTAAACTGCCGGGGAGCGGCCGGACCAGTTCACCGCGGTATATTCGGCAGTAGTTGAGAATGTCCAAAATGATCACTCGATATGTTGCATTCCTGATTGCGTCCTGCTGCTCTTTCGCCCTAGCCGCAGACCCCGTCGTGGTGGCCAAGGACGGCTCCGGTGACTTCCGGACCGTCCAAGCGGCCGTTGACGCGAGTCCCTCTAATGGCGCGGTCATCCGCATCCGCCCGGGAACGTACGAAGAGAAAGTCGTTGTCGATAAGGCTAAAATCCAACTGCTCGGCTTGGGCGCCGATCCCAGGGAGGTGGTGCTCAGTTTCAACCTGAGTTCCGGGACGGCCGGCGGGACATACAAGTCGGCGAGCACAACGGTAACGGGAGACGATTTCGTCGCTGAGAACCTGACGTTCGAAAACACGTTCAGCCGTTCGCATGGGCTGACCGAGCAGGGGTCACAGGCCGTGGCTTTGCGAGTGACCGGAGATCGTGCAATCTTTCGACGCGTCCGTTTTCTTGGCTACCAGGACACACTCTACGCCACTACCTCCGGCTGCATGAGCGGCGTCGACGGCTGCAAGACCGCCCGCCAGTATTTCAAAGATTGCTACATCGAAGGCAACATCGACTTTATTTTCGGTGATGCGTTGGCGTATTTCGAAAACTGCGAGATCCACAGCCTGGCGCACGACACGGTCGCGATCACCGCACAAAGCAAAGTCAGACCAGACGAGAAGAGCGGTTATGTCTTCAACCACTGCCGGCTCACGGCCGAACCCGGGGCGAAAAAGGTCTACCTGGGACGGCCATGGCGGAGTTATGCAAGCGTGGTCTTTCTGAACACCTACATGGGGCCCGAAATCATGCCGTCCGGCTGGCTGGAATGGGTACAGGGCGGGCGGCCTTCGCTGCCCACAGTGTTCTACGCGGAGTACCATTCGCAAGGCCCCGGCGCCAATCCGGCGGAGCGGGATCCTCACTCCGTGCAACTGACGGCGGAACAGGCGCGAAAGTACGAGATGCGAACATTTCTGGCTGGCGATGATGGGTGGGATCCGGAGCGCGTGAAATAGGGAACAGCGGGGAACATGGGAGTTGCTACGACCGTTTTTCACAATAGCGCCTGGTCGTTCGATGGCGTTCGCGAAACATCTGATGCAGGCCGATTTGCACTGTCCATCCGAACAGACGGTTCATCCACACGCCTCCAGGCAGTTGATACTCGACGCGGTCCGTTAAGCGTGTATCCGTGCCCACAGTCTCAAATTCGTGACGGTGAACCCATTTGGCAAACGGCCCTTCAATCTGAATGTCGACGAACAGGCGGTTCTTCTCATATGCCGTGTGGAGGGCCGTCCACAGGAACGGCCCTATCTTAATCTCCACACTCGATCCGACCTCGATGCCGCCGGTCTTGCGGAGCACATGCAGCGCAGGAAACGTGGGGCTCAGCAATCGCAGCGCGTCCTCCCGTTCATGAAATCCAAATACGGCCTCCACCGGAGCATGGATTATGACGCTTTTGACGAATGCCGGCATTGGTCACGAGCTGTTTCAGCTTCCGGCGGCAATGCCCCACGAGCCTTCCGCCGAAGATGAACTGTTTGTAAGGAAGACCGAGTACCAGTATGAACGCTTTAGCAGTACTTTCGGGAGGATATGGCCGTTGGACGCGTGATGCAGGTCGAAATCACAAGTCTCATCGAACTCCAGCCTGTCACAGCCGGGAGTTCGGCGCAAAGCGGATCGGGATCGCAGCGGCTGCGTGGGAGTCTGGTGGCGGGTTGCAGATCGACTTAGCCCTGACGCTCATCGGATGTATACTTCGCGTAAGGCAGGCGTAGACACCGGCCTTCTACGTTTTGACAAAATGGCAAAAATCACACTGAACGTCAACGGGCGAAAACATACCCTCGACCTCGATCCAACGACGCCTCTTCTGTACGCGTTGAGCGATGATCTCGAACTGCGAGGGCCGAAATTCGGCTGCGGCCTGGGCCAGTGTGGCGCATGTGTCGCGATAGTCAACGGCACTGCAGTCCGCAGTTGCATCACTCCGGTGAGTGCCGCTGAGGGCAAGGAGATCGTGACGCTGGAAGGTCTGGGGACGCCGGAGAATCCCCATCCAATCCAGAAGGCATTCATCGATCAACAAGCTGCGCAGTGCGGTTTCTGCCTCAACGGCGTCATTCTTACCGCGAAGGCATTTCTCGACAAGAACCCCAAGGCCACCGAGGGTCAGATTCAGCAAGCCCTGTCGTCTGTGCTGTGCCGCTGCTTCACGCATACGCGTATGCAGGCCGCCATTCTGCATTATCAAAAGGTGGTGTCGAAATGAGGCGCGAAGCCAGGAACGCGCTGGACCGGCGTGGATTTCTCAAATCGGCCGGGGCTCTGGTGGTGGGCTTCTCGATGTTCCACCGCGACGGACTCGCCCAGTTCGGCGGTACCGCGATTCCGGGTTCCCCCGACAATCGTCAGCTCGATTCCTGGCTGGCAATCGGTGCCGACGGAGCCGTCACCGCCTACAGCGGAAAGGAAGAACTCGGACAGGGCATTTCCACCGCGCAGCAACAGCTCGTAGCCGAGGAGTTGTGCGTGTCCTTCGACCGCGTGCACCTGATCTATTGCGACACGGCGCTGACGCCGGACCAGGCTTACACGTCGGGAAGCCAGTCGCATCCGGCGAATTTCAATCACGGCAATCTTGCACTCGCCTGCGCGACCGCGCGGGAGGCACTGGTGAGCATGGCATCCCAGCGGCTTGGGGTTCCCGCCGCTCGCCTGAGCGTCACGGATGGAGTGATCAGCGGAGGCGGAGGGAAGGTCGGGTATGGGGAGTTGATCGGCGGCAAAAAGCTGAACCTTACTTTGAACCCTGCCGCCAAACGCCGAAACCCTCACGAATGGACCGTGCTGGGAAAACCAATCGGGCGTCCCGACATGGCGGCGATGGCGACCGGACAGTTCGAGTATGTGCACAACGTTCGCCTGCCCGGCATGTTGCACGGGTGCGTGGTCCGTCCGCCAACTGTGGGCACAAGCGTGGCCAGTGTAGATGAAGACTCTGTGAAGGATGTCGCGGGCATCGTCAAAGTCGTGGTACGCAAGAACTTTGTCGGGGTGGTGACGCAGAAGCCCTGGCAGGCGACGCAGGCTGCGAACCGGCTGAAGGTCACCTGGACGCCCGGCGTGGGGCTTCCTCCGCAGTCCGATTACTACTCCAGCCTGCGCAATCAACCCTCGCAGGACGTACTGCTGGTGGATTCAAAGGACACCATGCAGACGCTCGCCGGCGCAGCCACGCTGCTCAAGGCAACCTACAACCATCCATATCAGATGCATGGATCTGTGGGCTCTTCGTGCGCCGTCGCCGATGTGCAGGGCGACAAAGCGACTCTCTATTCGCCGTCCCAAGGCGTTTGGTATCAGAAAACCACCGGCGCCATGATTCTCGGTCTCAAGCCGGAGAACGTACATGTTATTTTCCGGCGCGGCTCGGGATGTTATGGGTTGAATGGCGCGGACACGGTCAGTTACGACGCCCTGGTGCTTTCGCAGGCAGTGGGCAAGCCGGTACGCGTCCAACTCAGTCGCAAGGACGAGATGGCCTGGGAAAATTTTGGCAATGCCTGGACCATCGATGAGCGTGTAGGGTTGGACGCGAAGGGCGACATCATCACCTGGGAGCACGAGGCGTGGACGCCATCGCGCGGTAACCGGCCTGGGTCCTCCACCCCAGGCAACGTCGTAACCGGCAACCTTCTGGGTTTCGAGCCAGCGCCCTTCTCACCGGGACCAGCGCAGGAACCGCGCGCCTATAACAACGGCAGCAACGGGGTGCCGTCGTATGTGGCGGGCAGAGTCGGGGGGAAGGACGGCGGAACCGGTACCGTGAAAAGCGAGAAGGCCCTGGTTCACAACCTCAAGTCGCCTTTCTGGACCGGCCCGCTGCGTTCTCCGGCACGCCTGCAGAATACCTTTGCCCATGAGAGTTTCATGGATGAAGTTGCGGCGCGTGTGAAAGCGGATCCGGTCGAATACCGTTTGCGCCACCTCCGGAGTGAGCGCGTCATCGGCGTGCTGAAGGCTTCGGCGCAAGCGGCCCGCTGGGATACCCGCCCCTCGCCCAAGCCTGGCAACTCGAGAGCCGGCACGGTGACCGGCCGCGGTGTGGCGTGCGTGGCATACGAAGGCGACAACGGTTACACCGGGATCGTTGTGGAAGTCGCCGTCAACCAGGACAATGGTAACGTGTGGGTCAAGCGCATGTGGGTGGCAATAGACGCCGGACCGATTTCCAATCCCGACGGTTTGCGCAATCAGGCGGAAGGCGGGGCGCTGCAAGGGATGAGCCGCGCACTCGGTGAAGAGGTCACATGGGACAACGAGAAGGTCACGTCGGTCGACTGGCGAACCTATCACTCGCTCCCGCTGGGTATTGAGCTTCCGCCGATCGAATGTGTACTGGTGAATCGCCCGGACGACGAAGCCACAGGCGCTGGCGAGACCTCGATCACCGTGGTGGCGGCGGCTATCGGGAACGCCGTCTTCGATGCAACCGGAGTGCGGCTGCGTCAGATTCCTTTCACACCGGAACGCGTCATGGCCGAACTGAAGGCTCGCGGGTAAGCGGATAGCCGTCAGGTCGAGGAAGGAATCAAATGCATCAACATCCTTCTCACCGCCTGGCATGAATCCAGGCTGAGGGCTTCGCGAGCAACGGCTTCCGCTTGCGGGATGCTCCAGCGCGCGATGGCCTGCTTAAGCGCTGGAATCAAAGGGGCGCTGACGCTGAATTCTTCAAGGCCGAGGCCGAGGAGGAGCGGCGCCGCCAAAGGATCGGCTGCCAGTTCGCCGCATAGGGCGACGCCGATTCCAGCCTGGCGCGCGGCGTCGATGGTCTGCCGGATGGTTCGTAAGACGGCGGGTTGAAAGGGATCCGTCAGCGAGGCAACACGCGGGTTGGTGCGGTCGGCAGCCATCAAATACTGAATCAAGTCGTTGGTGCCGATGCTGAAGAAGTTCGCCTCACGCGCGAGCCGGTCCGCCGCGACCGCCGCGGCCGGCACCTCGATCATGACGCCAACCTTCATCTTCCGTTGAAAATCCAACTTCTCAAGCTCCAGTTCCCCCTCCACGTCGGCGAGGATCTGTTTGGCTCCGCGCAGCTCTTCAATAGAAGTGACCATCGGCAGCAGCAGTTCGACCGGTTGGCCGGCTCCGGCGCGCAAGATGGCACGAAGCTGCGTCCGGAACAGGTCGCGCCTGCTCAAAGTGACACGGATACCGCGCCACCCGAGAAACGGGTTTCGCTCCTCGCCGATTTCGACATAAGGGAGACCCTTGTCGCCCCCGATGTCGAGCGTACGGATGATCAACGGGCGTCCCGCGAGTGACGCGGCAATGGCGCGGTAAGCTGCGAGCTGCTCGATCTCGCCTGGCGGCTCGGTGCGCTCCAGGAACAGGAATTCCGTACGCAGCACGCCGACTCCATCCGCACCCCGCGCCACCGCTTCGGCTGCTTCGGGCACGCTGCTAATGTTGGCGAAGACTCGAATCCGGCGTCCGTCTCGAGTCGCCGCAGGTCTGTGACGCCCGGCGTCGGCAACGTGGCGTAAGGTGAGCCATTGCGCGCGGCGGTCTTCCAATTCCTGCAACCGGTCAGATCCGGGCGCGATCCAAACCGTCCCCCGTTCACCATCCAGAGCCACGGACGTTCCTTCGGCGAGCACTGCAATCCCGGGCCCTAATCCCACCACCGCCGGAATCCCCATTGCCCGGGCGAGGATTACGCTGTGCGCGAGGGCGCTGCCGCTCTCGAGGCAAAGGCCCAGACACAGCGAAGGGTCGAGCTGCTGTACTTCGGAAGGTGTCAGATCGTGCGCCGTCAGGATCGACGGTTCCCGAAAGATTGGGACCACGCCGTCCACACCGGTGAGCCGTCGCAGGACTCGTGCAGCCACATCGGTCACATCGGCCGCGCGGGCCCGCAAATACGGATCGTCGAGTGCACCGAGCCGTTCGGAAAGCCGCCGGGTCTCTACGTCCCAGGCGGCTTCTGCGTTCGTCGGACCATTGAGAATTGCTTGCGATACTGCCTCAATCAGCGCAGGATCGTCAAGGAAGAGCACCTGTGCGTCGAAGACGCCGGCCTCGCCAAGTCCGGCGTGAGCTCGGGACCAATCGTAGAGGGCTCGCGTTTCCTCTTGTGCGCGATGCACGGCGTCGAGAAAGCGTTGTCGCTCCGCTTCCGCATCCCGGACCGGCAGGAGTGGACCTTCGACGGCGGAAGCGTCGATTCGAATGAGCGGACCGATAGCGATCCCGGAGGATGCCGGAATGCCATTCAGCACGCCTGGAAGTGCTGATGCGGGCGTCACAGAAGTCGCAGCTTCGGGCAATGCCTCGCTCTCACCACAGCCTGATGCGAAGAAAGCCGTCAGTCCGGCCAGAGCATCATGCGCCGTTGCTCCTCGCGCACGCAGGCGCACCTGCTGGCCTTGCCGGACGCCCAATCCGAGGACAGCGTTGATGCTGCCGGCATCGATCGGGGGGGTTTGGAGAGAGAGATTCTCCAACGTGATTTGTGCCCCGGAGCCGCGTGTCATACGGACCAGTTGTGCCGCGGGCCGCATATGCAGCCCGAATCGGTTGGGGACGGTGATTACTATCTCCTCGGAGGGCGCGGCATCCGGAACTCCCACTCCGCACTGTGCCGTTTTCGATGTGATCGCGCCAGCGGCCTCGCGAAGGATCTCGACGAGACTGGCACCGGCGGCGGCCTGGCTGACCGCCACAACAGTCCCCTCCACCAGCGGGGCCGAACATATTTGCACCCGGGGCCGCCGCTCTTCCGGCAACAGTTCGATAGCGGTTTCAGCACTCAACAGGGCGCTGCCGAGGTCGACGAGTATCAGGACCCCGTCCTCCGCATATACCAATTCAATGGCCCGCAGCACTTTGAATGCATCGGTGCCTAAGGGATTCGCTGGATCGTCCGTTCCCCCCGCGGCAGCAATGGGGACAATGCCTCGGGCAGCTTGGCCAGCCAGTTCGCATACACCTTCGGCCAGCCGTGCACTATGGGAGACGATGACGAAGCCGATCATGAGCGCCAGCTGTCGAGGGCAGTCTTCAACAACAGGTACGACGAGGTAGCGCCCGGATCCTGGTGCCCAATGCTGCGCGCACCCAAGTAGCTGGCCCTGCCCTTGCGTGCCTGCATGGGAACGGTTGCCAGCATCCCGGCCTCGGCTGCCGCCGCGCCCCGTTCCAGGATTTCCGCCAGGCTGTTTCCACGCTCGAAGGCGTTGCGCATTGCATCGACGGCAGGCAGCAAGGCGTCGACCATTGTCTTGTCGCCGGGCAGGGCTTTGCCACGCTGTTGAACACCCTCGTTTCCGGCCTGGAACAGCGCCACGAGGTCGGCGGCGGCGAGCTCAGACTTTCCCGCGCAGGCAGTGGCAACTCGCAGGAAGAATGTACCGTAGAGGGGCCCGGCGGCGCCACCCACGGTGCGGATGAGGACTGTCGCGACGGTTTGGAAGATGGAGCGGAGATCGGCCGGAGGATGAGCGGAAAGTTCCGCCTGCACCGCGGTGAAGCCACGATCCATGTTGGTTCCGTGATCGGCGTCGCCGATGGCCCGATCGAGATCCGTCAGGAGTTCCCGATTCTCGGCGTAGACGCGCTGCAGGGCTGTCAACCACCGGAGCACATCAGCCGTGCTCACCGTCATGTCTCAGATCCCCCATCGTAGGCCGGGCGTCAGGACCGGGTCGCCCCACAGTGACAGAAATTCGTCATCGGCTTTCAGCAATGTAATCGAGCAGCCGGCCATTTCGAGGCTGGTGATATAGTTTCCCACCAGGCGGTGAGCGATCGTGATTCGTCGGGCCTGCAGGATCTGTTCGAGTTCGTGGTGGACGAGATAGAGTTCCATCAACGGCGTCGCGCCCATGCCATTTACCATCGTGACGACACGGTCGCCGCCTTGAAATGGCAGGTCGGCAAGGACCGCCTCGGCCATTTGCGCGGTCAGGTCCCTTGCGGTCTTAAGACTCATGCGCTCACGACCTGGCTCACCGTGAATGCCGACCCCCATCTCGATCTCGTCGGCGGCCAGCACGAACCCAGGCTTGCCCGCGGCGGGCACGGTGCAGGGGCTTAAGGCTAATCCCATGGAACGGCCATTCCGATTCACCTTGCGGCCCAGCTCCGCTACACGACCGAGATCATATCCGCGGCCGGCGGCGGCGCCACAGATCTTTTCAGCCAGCACGGTGGTCCCTACGCCGCGGCGGCCCGCGGTGTAGAGGCTGTCCTCGACGGCGACATCGTCATTCACGATCACCGCCTGCACCGCTACACCCCGAGCCTGGCAGAGTTCCGCTGCCATTTCGAAATTCATGATGTCGCCGGTGTAATTCTTAATGATGTGGAGCACCCCGGCCCCACCATCGACGGCGCAAGTGGCCGCTTCGATCTGATCGGGAGTCGGGGAAGTGAAGACCTCCCCGGGGCACGCTGCGTCGAGCATCCCCTTTCCTACAAATCCACCGTGCATCGGTTCGTGACCACTGCCGCCACCAGAAACGATGCCCACCTTGCCCGCAATGGGAGCGTCGGCCCGGATCACGTAAACAGGATCGAAACAGACCCTCAAAATCTCCGGGTGAGCCGCGGCGAGCCCAGCCAGTGATTCCCGCACCACGTCCCGTGGATCGTTGATCAGTTTCTTCATCTTTCTGGAACCTCTCTTAGTGTAGAACCACGAACAGCCGCATTTTGCGGAGCAGTGCGGATCGAGCACGAGGTATGGAGTCCGATCCACCAACCCGCTTAGTGGGCGGTTTGAAATGGATTCAGGCAGCGCCGGCCGACTCGCGCCTCGATATAATGACAGGACCGTATGATTGAGCTATCTGTAAATGGCCAGCCCCGCAAGTTCGACGGGGATGAGGATCTGCCGCTGCTGTGGTACCTCCGCGATGAATTGGATCTGACGGGCACGAAATTCGGCTGCGGCATGGGGCTCTGCGGCGCGTGCACCGTTCACCTGAACGGCGAGGCCGTCCGTAGTTGCGTCACGCCAATCAAGGCAGCCGCCGCCAAGCGCATCACCACGATCGAAGGTCTCAGCGCCACTGGCACGCACCCCTGCCAGGCCGCCTGGGAGAAGCACAACGTAGCACAGTGCGGGTATTGTCAGAGCGGACAGATCATGCAAGCTGCCGCGCTCCTCGCCAAAACCCCCAAGCCCACCGATGCTCAAATCGACAACGCCATGGACGGCAACATCTGCCGTTGTGGTACTTACACGCGCATTCGCGCCGCCATCAAGACTGCCGCGGGGGTGAAATAGCCATGAAAATCGCATACGGCACGAGTTTCCCTGCGCCCGAGAATAAGTCTGAAATCGCGGGTCTCACCGCCGATTCCTACCAGCAGCACCCTGGTGCGTACGCCGAGGTCGAGACCCCTGCGGTATTCAAAGTCGACCGCCGCGATTTCCTCGGCGCAATCCTTAGCGCGTCCGCCTTCGTACTGGGCGCCAACCTTGCCGCTGGTTCCGCCACCGCCGCAACAACCACCACGTGGCAGCCTAGCGTGTATCTTGGCTTCCAGCCGGATGGTACGGTGGTCATCACCGCCCACCGCTCCGAAATGGGCACCGGCAGCCGCACGTCGCTACCCCTGGTGGTCGCCGACGAGTTAGATGTCGATTGGAAGACGGTCCGCGTCGAACAGGCCATCGGCGATACCAAATATGGTTCTCAGAATACCGACGGCTCCTGCTCGGTGCGCGATTTCGTTGCGGCCATGCACCAGACCGGCGCCACCGCGCGTCTCATGCTGGAAAGAGCCGCCGCACAGAAGTGGGGAGTGCCCGCGAATGAGGTGGCCCTCCGCATGGGCAAGCTCACCCACGATGCAAGCAAGCGTTCCGCCCCCATTGGCGAATTCGTAGCGGCTGCCGCCGCGCTGCCCGTACCCGCGAAGACCGAACTGCACTTCAAGAGTCCCAGCGAGTACCGCTACATCGGCAAGGACATCGCCATCGTCGACCAGCACAACATCGTCACCGGCAAGGCCATCTATGGCATGGACGCCAAGCGCCCGGGCATGCTCTACGCCGCCATCGAACGCCCACCGGTCTACGATTCCAAAATCAAGAACGTCAACGATACGGAAGCTCTCCAGGTGAAGGGCGTGATGAAGACCGTCCAACTCCCGCCTTTCAAACAGCCTCACCTTTTCCAACAACTCGGCGGGGTCGCCGTGCTGGCCGACTCCACATACGCCGCAATGCAAGGCCGTAAGAAACTCAAGGTGGATTGGGACGTCAACCCCGCGCACTCCTCCTTCAATTCCGCCGGTTATAAGCAGGAACTGTTCGCCAGCGTCCACAAAGCCGGCAAAACGGTGCGCAACCGCGGCAATTTTGAAACAGCCTTTGACAAGGCCGCGAAGAAGTTGGAAGTTGACTACTACGTGCCCATGCTGGCCCACGCTGCCATGGAACCACCGGTCGCTGTCGCCGAATTCAAAGACGGCAAAGTCGAAGCATGGTGCCCCACTCAGGATCCGCAAGCTGTGCAGCAATCCGTCGCCGCCGCCCTGGGTATCACGCCTAAAGACGTCACTGCCAACGTCACTCTGCTCGGCGGAGGCTTCGGACGCAAGTCTAAGCCGGACTATGTAGTCGAAGCCGCCCTCCTGTCAAAAGCCTCCGGCAAGCCCGTCAAGGTGGTCTGGACCCGCGAAGACGATATCCGTTTCGACTACTTCCACTCCGTCGCTGCCATGCACATGAAGGGCGGCCTGGATTCTTCCGGCAAACTCGAGTCGTGGCTTTTCCGGAGCGCGTTCCCGCCCATCGCCTCCACTTTCGCCGCCGGAACCGAATATGGCGCCGATTTCGAAACCGGCATGGGTCTCAACGAAATCCTTTTCGACGTGCCCCATATGCGCGCCGAAAACTGCCCGGCCAAGAACCACGTCCGCCAAGGCTGGCTGCGCGCTGTGTGCCACCTGTTCCACGCCTTCGCCATCCACAGCTTCGTCGATGAAGTCGCCCACCTCAACAACTCCAACTACGTCGACTACTTCCTCAAAACCATCGGGCCCGATCGTCAGGTAGACCTCACCAAGGATGGCGTGAAGCCTTGGAACAATGGTCAATCCACCGAGACCTTTCCGCTCGATACCGGACGCCTGCGCCGCGTGCTCGAACAGTGCGCTCAGAAGTCCGGCTACGCCAAATTCGCCAACAGCAAGAACCGCGCCATCGGCATCGCGGGCCACCGCAGCTTCCTGAGCTACGTGGCCAGCGCCGTCGAAATCGCCATAGATGCGCAGGGCAACCTTACGATCCCCAACGTATGGACCGTCGCCGATGTTGGCCAGACCGTGATGCCAGACCGCGTGCGCGCGCAATTTGAAGGCGCCGCAGTTTTCGGCACTTCGCTCGCCTTGATGGGTGAAATCACCGCCGATAGCGGACGTATTACTCAGTCCAACTTCCACAACTATCCGGTCGCGCGCCTCAAGCAGGCGCCGCAGAAGATCGACGTCACCATCGTCGCTTCCAGTGCGCCCCACGCCGGAGTCGGCGAGCCCGGTGCGCCAGTCATCGCTCCCGCACTCACCGCCGCCATCTTTAACGCCACCGGCAAGCGGATCCGCGAACTACCCATCCGGCAGACCAAACTCGTGTAGCGCGGCGGCGCCTCGATTCGTAGACTCCCGGCAGCATCTTTACGAAAAGCGAACGTGCGGCGATGTGCTGCGCCCAGATCGGCCTAGACTCCAAGAGCCGACGAATCACGTCTGGCCTACAAATCAGACGTGCTGATCGACAAGAATCGGGTTTCCGCCGGGGTCTACCGCGATGAAACTGGCGGGGCCTGTTGTGCTCTCGTCTGCCTCGTCCATAAACTGCACGCCTTGCGCTGCAGTTCGCGCACATCTGTGAATGCAGCAAGTTTTTGGGCGTTACTGTCCCAGCCAGGGTTGAAGGTAAGGACGTTCTTTTCGAACATGCCTTGAAGATTCCGATGATGTGATCGCCGTTCTTCAGAATCAGCCAGTTCTTGGAGGGATCCCCGAGGAAGGCCTTGAAACCGAACTTCTCGTAGAACTTCTCGAAGTTTCAAGGTCCTTGACCGTCAGGCTGATGGAAAACGCGCCGAGTTCCATGCCTTGCTCCTTTGGTGATGTACTCGGTCGCGTGACGGGAGCCTTGACATTCTGCGCTGCAAACGGAATGGCGCTCGCGCCGATTGCCTGCATCGCGCCGCGTCGAGTGAATCGAGTGCTCTTATTTGTCCGCATATCGTATAACTCAGCTCCCCGAACACGCCCGCAATCAGCCGCCCGAATGGCCAATCTCGAAAGTTCTCCGGCTGATCCTGGTGCCTCGCCTTCGCTGCTTACCGTCGCGGCAGTCTCAACCAACGCTGGTCCGTGTCCAGCCTCCTGGCGATCTCTGTCAAGTATTCGCGCACCTGCGCCTCGGCGTGGTCGAGGGCTAAGGGAAGGAGCTTCGAGAGCTCGATATCGCTTGTCAATGCCATCCTGATTGCCTCGAGATATTCCTCAGGTGACGCCCCGAGCGCACCGCGAGCGACAACGTGTCGTAACGTGCGATTTACGCCGTCGAGGAGGTTCTTTTCGAACTGAACACCGTACAGCAATGCACGGATCAGCCCCAGGTTATCGGATACCTTCACAGTTCCTCCCCCTACTTGCATCCTTATCGAACCGCGCCATTTAGCACGACCGATTGTATACCCTTTAGGTCCAAATCTCCGGATTCCCACGCCACTCGGCAACACTGGTTCGGTAAAATTCGGCGTTTCAAGTGCAATCTTTGCATTTTGCGACTCCGTAAACCTTCGCGGTCTCCTTGTCCGACTGCCGGGATTCTGTTCGGGCCATGGCGTGCTACTGAAAACAGGCGGCTTGACCAAATGGATGCCTATGTCTGAAGAGAAACACGAACTTTTGGAGAAACTGAGATTTGAATTGGCCTTCGTCGAGGACGGCGGATACGGCCGCTCGGTTCGTACCCCGCATCAACCCACATCTCCTTTCCAAGACTCCCTGACCTGCCTGAATTTCGGCGATCCGCTTCGTACTCATCCGTGCGCTGAATGCGTTCTCATGCAGTACGTCCCTGAGTCCCACAAGAACGAGGATGTCCCTTGTCACCATATTCCGCTCGATCAGGAGCGTCGAACCATCGCCAATCTGGATGTCGCCGGGGCAGAAGGCGTCCTCAAGCAGTGGCTTCGCCACGAGATCACCAGGCTGGAAGGGGAACTCGCGGTTTAAACTGAAGCGGATTCCGTCATGAAAGTAGCAATCCAGGAATCGAAGCGAATCGTGGAGTGCAAATGGGAAAAAAGATAGGTATTGGTTGTCTCGGTGTGCTACTCGTCTTCGGGCTGATCGTCGGAGTTTCCTTCATCGGAACCTATAATTCCCTGGTTCAACTGGATCAGGCGACGCAAGCGCAGTGGGCGCAGGTGCAAAACGCATATCAACGGCGCGCCGATCTGGTACCCAACCTGGTGGCGACCGTCAAAGGCGCTGCGGATTTTGAGAAGAGCACCATGACAGCGGTTACCGAGGCGCGCGCCCAGGTCGGCCAGGTCACGCCCGCCGCGATGGCCGACATCACCAAAGATCCAGCGGCCTTCCAACGGTATCAGCAGGCGCAACAAGGATTGTCTTCGGCGCTGTCGCGCCTGCTGGCCGTGTCTGAAAACTATCCGGATCTCAAAGCGAGTGCCAACTTCCGCGACCTGCAAGCGCAACTCGAGGGCACCGAGAATCGCATTACGGTTGAGCGGCAGAGATTCAATGAGGCAGCGCAAGCATTCAACACCCGCCGAAGTAGTTTCCCAACCGTGCTGATCGCCGGCTTTTTCGGCGATAAATTCGCAGCCAAGCCTTACTTCCAGGCACAATCCGGAAGTGAAAAGGCGCCCGTGGTGAAGTTCTAATTGCTTCTGTTCCGCAGTCAGCTTGTCCTTATCGCCCTCGTTTCGACCGCGTTTCTGGACGCGGCTGAAACACCTATCCCTCCGACTCCCACGGAGTGGGTCACAGACAGCGCGAGCCTCCTGTCGCCGGACACGGTGCGCTTACTGAACACACGCCTCGCCGCCTACGAGCAGACCACAGGCCACCAGTTGATTGTGTACATCGCCCCCACTACAGGTGACGCGACGATCGAGGACTGGGCCGTCCGGGCCTTTGCCAAATGGAAGGTGGGGCGGAAGGGGCTTGACGACGGGCTGGCCCTGTTCATCATGACCCAAGATCATAAGATGAGGATCGAGGTGGGCTACGGACTCGAAGCCGTAGTGCCCGACGCGATCGCATCCCGCGTGATCAACGAAGTGATGGCGCCCCGAATTCAGGCGGGCCATTCCGATGATGCGGTAACAGCCGCAATCGATTCGCTGACTGGGACCATCAGTGTACAGGCCGATGCGCCTGCGCCAACACCTACGGCAGCGCAATCCAAGCCGTTGACGTTGTTCCAATGGATTCTCTATGGCATTGTCGGGATCCTGATACTGGCCTTGGTGATTACGCATCCGACGCTGGCGTTCTACTTTCTGACCAGTATCCTGTCTGGCGGCAGAGGGGATGGAGGAGGAGGGGGCGGTGGAGGATTCAGCGGAGGCGGGGGCCGGTCCGGCGGTGGAGGAGCGAGCGGATCATGGTAATCGACAAGGAGCGGATCAAACGATCGATTCAGAGAGCCGAGAGACGGACTTCCGGTGAGATCCGCGTTTCCGTGTCACCGCTGTTCTGGGGCGATGTTCGGAAAGTCGCCGAGAAGGCCTTCCAGCGACTGGGTATGACCGCGACGAAGGATCGCAATGCCGTATTATTCTTCGTTGTCCCGGCGCGACGCGCGTTCGTCGTGTTAGGCGATAGCGGCATCCACGAGAAGGTTGGTCAGGACTTTTGGCATCACATCGCCGATACCGTTTCCGGGAAGTTTAAGCAAGGTGATTTTACGGGCGGCCTTGTCGCAGGAATCGAAGCGGTCGGCGAGGACCTGGCAAAACATTTCCCCGGCGACACAGGCAGCGACACGAACGAGTTGCCGGATGATGTCGATTACGGTTCCGGGACCTGAGGCACTTTAGAAGCTTGCCGATACTTCATCTTTACGTGCGAATCGATACTGCGACGTAGTCGAATGATTGCTTTCGGGTATTAAACCGGTTCACTCCGCCGGGATAGGCGTATACTCGCGGTAGGCGTTGCTGTTGAGTGGGTTGCTTTCCTCCGAGGTAAGCAGGTTCTTCCCGCCACCCCTCCAGAGGCCGCCCTCATTCAACACGGCGGCGTGCCCAATACTGAGCGGGCACCGTTTCTGCCGGCAACCATGACGCATTTTCGGACAATAAGGAGTCATAAGCGTGGCCACAAATACGAATTCTGTAAGTGATGTCCTGCACAACGAGAATCACAGCAAGCTCTCCGCGGAGGAGATTGCGAAGGCCGTAGCCCGCCACAAACGGGATCACTCCGCGACGCCAGCCGATAAGCCCGCCGCGAAGCCAAAAAAGGGCGCCAAGGGATAAGGGACCAGGCCTGCGCGGGCTTGGCTGAATCAGTTTTGCAGAGCCTTACAAAGTCCGCGGTTTCAGAAGTCCGCAGGCGTATCGCCGGATCGCTTGCTCACGCGCGCGGCTCGCAACGACCCCCGACGATTTTCGAAGCGATCTGGACATCGCTTGCTTACGCGCGCGGCTCGCAAACGACCCACGACGATTTTCGGAGCCATCGGGACATCGCTTGCACGCGCGCGTGTCGCAACGACCCCACGACGATTTTCGGAGCCATCGGGACATCGCTTGCTCACGCGCGCGGCTCGCAACGAGCACCGACGATTTTCGGAGCGATCTGGACATCGCTTGCTTACGCGCGCGGCTCGCAACGAGCACCGACGATTTTCGGAGCGATCTGGACATCGCTTGCTTACGCGCGCGGCTCGCAACGAGCACCGACGATTTTCGGAGCGATCTGGACATCGCTTGCTTACGCGCG
>Ga0209060_10001132_pt1 | contig 32019 bp, 40 predicted proteins | sample Coa_R1_8_FD_187155 | JGI IMG/M metagenome (GOLD analysis project Ga0209060, IMG submission 187155) | Surface soil microbial communities from Centralia Pennsylvania, which are recovering from an underground coalmine fire - Coalmine... | ecosystem: Environmental > Terrestrial > Soil >...
TTGCTGATAGGATGACGCACGTTGGAAAAAGCTTCAGAATTATGCGGAGGAAATCAAGCTCGAAAGGGCCGCCCGCGCACTGATCGCTTTGCTGCTCCCCATAAACATCTGCTCCGCATAAGTCCGTTTATGGTGAGCTCACCATAAGCGTATTCCACAGGTGAGCGCGAGCCTCATGGTCTTGTCATGGCTGTTTCTGAGCCCAATCGAGAAGCGCGCTCCGTGCATCTCGGTCTCAAGATCGAGCACGCCGAACATCTTCATGCCGTCCGGCGATACTGCGTACTCGTCGTGGACCACGCCGATGTGACGGAATCCAAGCGTCTCCACAAGCGCCTGGACGATTTCATGATGCGGTACGGGTTGGTGAGTTGCCGTTGCCGGCGGTGTGGGAACGAGGGCCAGCTCATCGCGATTGATGGTCCGGCCCGCGTACCCGATTAGAGTGCTAGTTTCTGACATTGTGTCTCCTTTTCTTGTTGGGTTTGAATTGAGAATGTGGGTCCTGGATTGCTTGACCCGGGTAACGAAAATCTCTTTTGCAGATGGTGACTACTGACTACTGGGTGTGGGCGAGGATAACCGTTGGGGCTAAACGGTCCGGTGCAACCGGCGGCGCATTCGTTTCCAGACCTTTGGTTCTGCTCGTAGGGCAACCAACGCGCCGCTGGCCAGATTCAGGAATCCGCCGTGATACGCGATCGGCTCACATCGAAGGAGACGACTCAGCAGTGCAAGCCCGTGGTTCGCGAGTGTCTGATTGATGAACGGATGTTGCCGTTCGAGCGCCTCAGCCGCGCTGCAACTTGGCTGTGAATCATCATCGAGCCCAGGATCGATGATCTCCGGGAAGAGCTCCGAAACTGCTCGTAGCCGATAAGCCTTATGTTTATTGGCACGGTTGAGAGGCTGTCCGAGTACGAACTGTCCAGTATCAGCACTATTGCCGATATCGAGCCAGTAGCCGGTGCCGCACCATGTAGCGGTGACAGCCTCATGTATCTTTGCCCGAGCGGCGCGGCTGTCCACGCAACCGATCACGAGGTCGAGATCGTTTTGCAGATCGTGCCCCGTTCCCAGATGCTGAGGGACGGCCTGCCAATCCAGTCCCCAAAACAGATTCAGGCGGTTGATCAGCACAACGGATTTGAATAGCCCAATCTCGCTCGCGGAGAATGGCTGGCGGACACAGTTTGCGGCCGAGATCCGGTCCCCGTCGATTACGCTGACTGCCAAGCCGGACGGGTGGCCGCCGGCGATCAACGCCTGGTGAAGATGTGGCAGCCCGCCGACAACGGCGCTGCCCGTTCCCCCGCAACCAACGACCGCGACCTTGATGGTCCGCCGAAGTAGGTAAGGATGAATGGTGTGCACTCAGTCCTCCCGGCCCTGGACGAAGGCTCCCAGTGTGTCGCCGCTCTTGACTAGAAACTCCGCGGGGAATTCTGCCTCGCTGCCTGCCAGGTCCCGCCACAATCCCAGGAACCCTTCTGGGTGCGAAGTCAGGCGCGCGCCGATCGCAGCATGAGTGAATTCGCTTTCAAAGAACGCCTTCTCCCAGCCCTTCATCGCTTCGAGGCACAGTTTTCCTGGTGCCCGCATACTGCCTTGGCACACCCGGCCACCGGCGTCGCAGTTCCAATAGGGTGCAAACATCAACGGCGTGTCCGGTCTTGGCCGTCTATTCTCAGCCAAGGCGCGCACCGAAAGCTCGGATCCGCATACTTTGAACACTAGCGCGGGTTGAGGAAAGACCTTGCCGTTCAGCGTCCGACCATCTCCCGAATCATTAAAGAACATCGCCCGGCATTGCTGTCTCATCCACCAAACGAGCATGTCTGGTGTCCGAACAAGAACACTGGACGGAAGAATTTCTCGCGGCACGCTTCGTCCAAGTCCCTTCGCCAATTGCTTCAGAAAGTCAATGGTGAGGGCCTCGCCGGCGTCAAGATAAGGTGGACCACCATCGGGAGAGTCCCTCGGCTCGTGCATCGTCGCGAACAACTGCTGTCCGTCCGAGTACACCAGAATGGCCTTGGCAAGCCCAAAGCTTGAGTTGGAACCGAAGTGCGCTGACTTGGTCATGGCCTCTTCTCCTCGTTTCCGCGGATTGCTTCCCAACCAGGAACCAAATTCAGCACGCGCCGCGCGGCGACGAGCGTGTCCAGGACGCCCCCGAAACAGTCGAATGCCTTCCGCGTGCTTTCCTGATCTGTCCCGTCGAACGGAATTAGCGGCCAAGGCTCCGGTGTCACCTCCAGCATCGATTGCCGCTCGTCGTCGAAACACGCCTCGATGGCATCGCCCAATTGGTAGATCGCCAGCAGAACGGGAACTGGCGGATTGCAATCGTAAAACAGCTCGCGGATGGGCTCCGGGATCTCCGGAAGCTTTACCCTGTCGGATACTCGCTTGAGTTCGACAGTTGCTCTCAGCAGACGTGCTGCTCGGCTCTTGGGCGCCATCCGCAACAGCAAGGCTTTCAGGCACTTGCCGCCCAGTGGCTTTTGTTTCATGCAAGGAGGCAGAATCTTGTTGCGATCCGGTAGCCCCGCACGCTCCTCGCCATCCGCCTCGGGTTCGTAATTGTCTTCGAGAATCGAGATGTGTTCCTCCGCGTCGCGGTCGTCGTAAATCCGGAAGCAACTTCCAATGCTGTTGAGGAACAGACGAGCAAACGTCGCCGGCAAACGAGGATGTTCACTTTCACAGAGGGCCAGGGCCGGCGCGAGATTCACGAATCCGCACGAGGATGCCTCCACGTAGAGAAACATCTGCGAGCCGTCCGGCTCGTCTTCGCTCTCGCACCATTCATGTGGGTCCGTGGAAAGAGTCACGGAAAGTTCGAAGGCCTCGTCGATTTCGGATTCTCCGTGGCTCCGTACGAAGCGATCAAGCGTCCGCCGGAGGAACTTCGCGGGTTCCCCGGCGCATGCTTCCCAATCGGATGGATTCGCGATTCCGAGTTCGAGCAGGATCGTGGCAAAGCGAGCCGAGGCCGCGTCGCTGCCGAATGACGAATGGCGAAGAGCGACCCTGTCGAGCCGTGGCACGTCTAGGCTGCGCCCCCGTGCAATCAGCCAGGGGGCACAAGCCCGGACGGCGCCTTCGTGGCCGATCTCTTTCGGCCGTAAGTGTTGTGTTGGAGTGCTTGTGAGAGGATTTGGCAGCACTGCTGGAACTGCGGACATTGCTTGAACTCCCGAACGACCTCGCTGGTTTTGCCGGTGTGGCCTTCAATGACTCGGCGAAGCCCTTCTAGGACCTTTTTCTTGGTCATCCCTTAGTGCCGATCGCTTTCGTAAAGTGATAGACCAGCTTGTTGCCGACAGCCTCCGGGCCCGTAAGAGTCGCCGTCGCAATTTCTGGATACGTGGCCGAAAACGCAGTTCGGACTTCGTCTACACTGAGGCGTGGATTAGGATCGGGCAACCGTAGTTGGTCGTAACGGAATTCTCGAGTGATGGTCTCGATGGTCATGGTTGATATTCAAACCTCCTTTCAATCAATCGGGATAAGAATTTGCGGATGCGCTCGGATGTTGCAGTGACGGAGCCGTCGCATCGTCTTCTGCAGGTTGCTCGACGACGTCGGCGTCGGCCTGGCCGGTTGTCGTATCGAACAAGCTCCTGCTTTCGCCCGTGGGAGGCGTCGCTTTGCTACCAAACACGGGTTTGCCGTCTTTGAACTCGGCGGGAGGATTCGGCTTCGGCGGCGGGCTCGCTGTCTTGGAACCATTCGCCTTCTTCTTGTCGTCCAGTTTCTTCTTGTTCTCGGCTTCCATTGCCTTAACCGCGGCGGAATGCTGCGTCTTCAGTTCTTCCAGGTTCGATCCGGTCTTGGCGATCGATTCTGTAAACGACGTAAGTTGACCAGGCAATTCCCGGTCCAGTTCTTCCGGCTTGCCCGTGATCGAAAGCGGCGTCGTGAGCGCCGCATTGTCCTCTGAACTGCCCTCGATCCTTCGCGGGATGATGTTCACTCTAAGCAACCCCTCACCAAGGTCCGAAATGGTGATCATGACGGCCCGCTGTTTGAGCAGCGGCATCAATTCTGTAAACACTGTGTAACTCTCCTTCCTTCTTTGAATGTGGGGATCGGTCCGCAAAGCCAACTCGAAGCATCAGCAATTCCGAACGCGATTCTTGATGGCTCCGGCTATAATCCAGGCAGATATGAACCACGCAGATCCCAATACGATGCGCGCGAGGGCTCGCCAAGCGATCGAAATCCTCAAGACTCAACTGATCGAGACCGGAACCATCGAGGCCTTAGTCGCGCTGTATTTTCATGACTACATTGAGCAGGCTGAGTTTGAAGACCCCTCCGTCTTGGAGCACTTTGACGTGAGGACTGCGCGGAGTTTCGACTACTTGCGAACTTTGGTGCGAATCAAGAAACCGCAGGCAGCCATGATTACGCTGGATGTTCGCATGGGGCCCTTCGAGTCCGGCGAGCGGGACGTCCTGGCCGACACCACAGCCATTTTTCTCATGCTCGATTCCCCTCTTCTAACGATTCAGGCCCTTTTGCCCTATACGCGTTCTGGCGGGAGGATCGCCGTGTCAAATGTTCACTACACGGAGATGCCTGGCGACGAGGGTGCGGCGCCGTGCCAGCTTTTCAAGGTTTTCTCGGATGTAGCCGCAGCAGCCTGCTGAACCAGTTGATCACGCGCCAAGGGCGCTGCGTCGCCGAAACGAGGCGCCGTTCTCACTCTCTCTATCTGGCTCGTATGCCGGTGCCAAGTTGCGCGAGGCATTTTCCCGGTTTATGTTTCTCGACCGAGTGCCTGCGCCTTTCTATGGTGACAGGCCGCAGGAGCAAAACCATCCGAACGCGGCCTCAATCTGGCGTCGGTAGTCGGTATCGATCTGTCGAGCTGCCCGCTCAATGTACTGTTTGGCGTGGTCGCGAACGGGTCCTCGAAGCCCGTGGAGATAGGCGATTACCTCATCGGCGGACGGAGATCTGTCCTTCTTCTCGAATCTCGGCACCAGTGCCGTCCAAACTACCGCATCCAGTTCGTGAGCCTCGGCCCAGGCGGGTAGGCCAGGGATGCTGCCGGGCGGCATGTCCCCGCGCTTCCACGAGCCAATGCGCGACGAACAGTTCTCCTCCGTGATCCCCTCTCGATTGCAGAGTGCCTTTGCGGCAACCGGAAGGTCAACCGCCACCATGTGCGCCCATAGAACCCTCAGTGGCGTCGCGAGCGGATCGATCACCAGGGTCATGCGCCCATCTGACGACTGCCGCGTGAACTCTACCGGCACGAAGGGGCCGTCCGTGAACCACTCTCCGCGTATGGATAGCTCCCGCGGATCCCAAACCAGCGATCCCCACCCCAGGCACGCTATTCTCATGGCAGCTCCCCTGCCCTCTGGGCAAAGCAACTCGAACGCTGGGCGCGACGCCGCTGCTCCGCATTGCGGCTCATGTTTCCTTGAAGATGTCGTTCATTTTCTTCTTAAACCTCTGCCGCAGCGCCCCGTTGGAATGCTGCCGCAACTCCTGCAGATAGGATTCGAATTCGTTCTTTATTGCATTGTAGAAAAGCGTTCGATTTAAGGCAAAGCCATCCTGTTCGTTCGCAATGAGTAGCCCGACCGGCTCGTCTCTCCAGATGACCCACTTTCTTGTCTCGGCCTCATGGAGGATGCCGTTCCTTACGCCGTCCACGAACGCTTGGGCAAGTGCATCGTCCTTGAAAGTCTCACCAAAGGCGGGCCGGCGAAGAAACGATTTGAATTGCTCACTTGTTCCCGGTGGAGGCTTGATGCAAGGTCCGCTTGGGAAGGCACACGGCCCCGTTTGAGCAACCGAACGAATGGGCTTTTCTCGGAATCCCTGGAGCGTATCGATGAGTAGGCAACAAAGAGCCATGATCGAGAAGCCAGGGGTACAGAGGTCTACCTGCCCTTGCATCGGAGGCGCAAGGTCCGGTTTGGTGTCCGCCGCAACGAGGGCATCGATACTACTGAAGAAGCGCTCCCTCATTCGCCTCTCAAAAACGCCGATCGCCTCTGACCACGCGTTTTCATCGCCTTCCTCGAGCCTCTTCTTGAGGTCTTGCCACCCGCTCTTCAGAAACCCAAAGCACAGACTAGCTTCCATAACGGCCCGTGTCGATGATACATCGGTTCGGCACCCAAACTGGTCCCCAGCTGCCACGAAGCCACATAGTCGGCGACCAATAGAAGTGCATCTCGGGAACGTCTAACGGAAGATTATTTTCGCTTCGGGTGAGGGTCGGGCTTGCCGCAATCGCTCAGATCACCTGTAGCTTGAATCGGTTTATGACTAGATCTGCTCCCTCTACGGTCTTCTCAAGGTTCAGCGCCTGCTTGATCGCCTCCAACTCCACGGAAGTCTCCTGCTTGCGGACGCCGGATACAACAGCCTTCCGCAACTCCTCTCCGGTTCCAGCAAGAAGCTCTTGCCATAAAGGCAGCGGTAACGTCACGGTGATGTGCTTGAATTCGGCGGGCACCTTAGCTTCGTCAATGATCCTGACCGAGGGCGGGCACTTCCTCTTCTTGAGAGTGTTCGTTCGGCCCTCCAATTTCTTCACCCCGAGGTAGTCCAGGACGCGCAGCACCATGGCGCTCACGCGCTCGGCTGTCGCTTCGAAGTGTTTCTGCCGGGCTTGCAACCTCTTTCCTTCGGCCTTGGCCAACTCGGCCATCCCTTCACAGAAGTGGATGAAGTCGGCCACGCGATCGCGTTTTTCCGCCGCTCCCTCCAGGTAAACGGTCAGCGCCCGCTCGATCTCCGGCGTAAGCCCTTCCTCTTCGGCGGACTCTGCCAGAAGCACGAGACTCTCTTCGATCTGAAATAGCGTGGAGTCTTTTGCAAGTTCCGTTGAGGCCCTGATCTCGGCGACGGCTGCTCCACAGCCATTGTCATGTTCTGGCATTGAGGGTCTCCTCCATGCGGTTGAAAACCCGTACCGCCTGGTCAGGATTGAGCTTCGCCTTGGGGTTGAGCCGCAACTCGCTAAGGATTTTCATGTACTCGGGGTTCCCAAGAGTTCGCTTTGCCTCTCCGAAGCGGACTCGGAACGAGTCCAGCAACATCCGGTAGACATCGCGCGCCTTTTCCAGACTCGGGATGTTGGTCACTTCGCGATAGCCGTGCCGTCCGAGAATGTCGCCGTATTCAGGCACTCCCAAGACGCTCCGCATGCTGGTGAAGCGTGCAGCCATGTTCCGACTCGTGAGGCCAGTGGGCGCGGCGTTCCGGCTCTGCGTTCTGTTCGGCGTCGATGCTGGCCTCAGGGCGGGTTGCGATGTTGTCGACCTCGAACCGTTCTGGTGAGCGCCGCTCCCGTCTCGGGTGCGTTCATCGTGCAGCCCCTTGTACACGTCCATACCGATTCCCAAGTAGCTCGCGCACTTCGAGAGCGCATCTGTGCAGGCGCCTTTGTAAGCGTCACCGCGATCCGGATTGTCGTTCCCGCCAAACTGCTCGATCGCAATAGAGTATTTCGGGATCGTCAACGTCGCTCTCACCACCACCATCCGGCCGGTTTCGACGATTTCATTGTCGATATGCCAGCCGTTCAGTCCGAACACATCGTTCAACCGTTCGACAACGTAGATGACTTTGATTACCGAGAGCCCCGGCTTCAGCGGGTTGGGCGACACTGCCTCCCGCGGAAGTGGCTCCTTCAGCTTCAATTTCAGGTCCTCCGGGAGCTGCGGCAAATCCTCGGAGTGTTCTGTGGGGGGAGATGAGATTGTCGCCGCTTCATGGGTTTGGTCAACCCCGTTTACTGGTTGCATCTTGCTTCTCCTTCGAGGTCGAGAGAGTTCTCTTCTTCTCAAGCGGCAGTTCGAGTTGGACCACGCCGGCCTCCCTCGCTTCTTCAACGCTCTTCCGGATCGTGCGAGCCGCTTGGCTGCCGATCGCGTTTTCGAGCTCGAGCCAGGTCGCCTCGTAGATCTGCTCCAGGTCGTCTCGTTCTTTGCGGATCTGTTGAACACGCCTCTCCGGCGAGCGGAGGTTGTCGATACGCGCACCGAGCACTCCGAGCATCCGGAAGCGTCCAGCCTGTTCTTCTCGGGCGATTGCGCTCAAGGACCGGCGGTCGTCGGCCGCATAAGCCGATTCCGGATGCGTCCAGTTCCGGCGCCGGATTTGAAAGTGGAATGGACTCGAAATGATTGGTTCAAGAATCTCTTCGCGGACTAGCTGCGCTAACAGCAGGTCAAAATCCACTGCTTCCGCCTGGAAGCCCAGGCCGGCAGCTTGGTGCAAGTCGGTTCGACTGATCGCGCTTTTTCGTGACAGCCAAACGGCCGTCAGACAGCGCTGGTACAGAACTGGATCCGTCGGCTGAAAGTCCAGCACCGGTAGCAAGCCAAGGAATGAATGCCACTCGTACCGCAATTCATCCGATCGCTGCCCAGTATCCGATAAACCTTTCTCTGTCATGTGCTTACACTCTCGGTCGGCGTTCGTTTGCGCAGCTTCAGAATTCGGGTTATGCTCAGGCAGCCATGAACTCAGTGGCGGACACTATCGTTGCGGCCCCTGCCAGTTCCGAAGCGCAATTGCCTTCTCGCGTCCTGGACATCAGACAGGAAGAATCCAAGCTGGTCTGCGTGGGCGCCGACGGCCGCGAGTTCGCGCTCTCCCGCCTCATCGGTTCGAACGTGCGGGTCGGTGACGAACTCCTTTCACCCGCATCAACCGGGACGGTGGTCGCGGATACCGAGATCTACATCCGGAAGCCATCGCTGCGGGGAGCCGATGTCTACCAGGTGAAAGCCGGTTATGCTGCATTGCCAAAGTTGGACAAGCGAGAAGAACCTTTTGTGCGTGTTCAGGTCACCGAAGGCCAACTTGGCATCAACGCCATCCACATTCCGTGCAAGGTGATTCGCGACTACTTCTTTTCCGCCAATCGGAGAGCGTCTTGGCCAAGCCAGCCTACTTTCTACTACCTGCTTCGTCTGCCGCAGGACGTGACTTACAAGGAACTGCGTCTCGCCTATCGGCTCCGGCGCCTGGAGTTTCAGAAGCAGAGCGCATCCAAAGCTGAGCTGGCCACGATTGAGCGTGCCTACAACATGTTGGCCGATCCCGACATCCGTGGCGTCTATGACGCGCTGATAAAAGATTCTGCGATTCCTGTTCCATTCCCCTACTCCGGTTTCGGATCTCTGTTGGTACAGGGAGAACGACCTGCGGAGAGTGGCGTTTTCTTTGCGAACAGAATTCTGGCCTTCATGCCGGAGCGCCGGCGCCGTACCGTCCCGGTTCCTCTCCGCAAACTCGATTACTTCGAAGATTATGCGATCCTCCGAGACCGCCATCGCAAACTCGAGATTCTCATCGACCACCAGTTGTTGCCGCTCCGATGGGATCCAACCTGGAGCCAGTGGCGCCATCTCATTACCGCCACCGTCGAAATATCTGCCGACTTCATTCACACGGGCCGCTATCGCAAACGCGGCGGCGAGTGGAAACTAATCGAATGGGAAACCGCTCTCCCGAGCCGAACCGAGCTGGAAATGCCCGAAGGCCTCGAAGAAGACATCCTCAAGGCGCGGAGCACTCACACGCGCTTCGGGCAGTACTGGCAACAGATCGACCGTCTCCGCGCTCACGTGCAAGAGATTCCCACGGAGCGAGGCGAATTGAGTCGGCTGTGCTGGAATCTCGGCTTACCCGGTGACTTTGATGTCGCGCAGATCACCTGGCGTCCGGATTACGATTCCTACTATCACGAGCAGCTAACCAAGCGCACGCGAGCGATGTACGTGTTCCGTGACGAATACATTTTCGATCTCGAGAAATCCGTAGTCGTCGAGGTGCCGCAGGCCGGTCATGCAACCTACGTCTTCACAAAGCCAGACGATGTCAAGCAGTGGGTGTGGCAGTATGCCAAGACGACCCGTCAGGACATCCGCCTCAACCGCGACAATATTGCCGAATCGCTCGGGTTCCTCGGCCGCGTCGTTCATGGAAAGAACAAGGCCGAATGGCTGAAAGAACTCCGGACACGCATTGGAGAGTCTCCCCACTACGCTCAAACCCAATAATCGGACTCGACCTGCGCGCGCGTACCCTTTCTAAAATGGTACATCATCGTCTTGCAGGCCCTCTTCTGCAGGCTCCGGTGCGCGATCGCGGTGACCATTCGAGGGCTTGCCTGGGGTCGGACGACGTGTGGATCTTTCTCTCCCACCACCGTTGCCGTTGGAGTTGCTGCTTGCGGTTCCACCGAGCAACACGAGGTTCTCCGCCACGACCTCTGTGACGTACCGCTTCACGCCTTCCTTGTCGTCGTAGGAGCGCGTTTGCAGACGCCCTTCTACATACAGCTTGGTGCCTTTGGTCAGGTACGTGGCCAAATTCTCCTTTTTCCAGATCACGATCGACATCCAATCCGTCTCTTCGTGCACCTGGTTGTCGGAATCCGTCCACTGGCGATTCATCGCCAGCGACACCCGCGAAACAGCGGTACCGTTTTGGGTAAATCTGGTTTCTGCATCGGCGCCCAGTCTTCCGACAAGGATCGCTTTGTTTACACTACGCTCTGCCATTGAATTCTCCTTTTTGTTCGAAATACCCGGCTACGTTCTTCGGCTTCAGTACAACTTCGCCGCAAAGACCCTACAGGGAAGGTCATGATGATCCCGACGCCTGACGACTCGGACGCTATCTCCAGTCGATATGAAGGTCCGGCGGTAGTGGATGCAGCTTTCCGCACCGATCGCACATCAACCAGTACGCGTCGCCCTCTTCCGACACGGCTCGGCTCGATCCGTCCCAACCGCTCGCTATGATCGTGTCGCCGACGATTTCTACGAGAGCGTGAGAGACCTGGTACCCCGATTCTTCGAGGCGCGGCGTACCTCGGTGGCCGCACACGCACACCAACTCTCCGTGCTCGATGTTTGCCACCGGAGGCCGGATTTCAACTGCCTCTCCGAGAAATAGCGCCAGTTTCGTAGCGTCGTCCAGGTTGAGCAGTAAACGCGCTGGGCCAACACAGTTGACGCGCCGCTTCGGGTAGAAATCAATGTTCAGCACTTGGCCGTCTGGGTCGGTCGGAATGTTCATCAGTTCTACGCTGTGGAGCTGGAAATAGCCGTTTCGGCCTTTCCCTTGGGATTTGCCGCTAAGCTCGATCCGGTTCATCGGTTTGCCCTCCGCAGATCCTTCTCATAAAGCGCTCCCGTGTCCCTCGTGGCTGCCGGCACGTGTCGCTTCCGAACGCGATCTCCCGCGAGTTCACGCTCTTCATCACACAGCCCGCCTGTGACCAGCTCGATCAGCTCCCGGTCCACAATTGCCTGTTCCAGTGCTAGGAGTTCGTTGCGGTTCCCCGTACGCTGCCGACGTGCATCAATACTCTGCAGAATTGCGGCACCGCAAGCCAGGCGTTGTTTCGTTGTCATTTTTCCACCTCACGTCAACATGTCTCAGTACCCCTAACGCCTCGATAATTTCACGCGGCTTCCATCCCAATCGCGACTAGACGGCCGGGTGACGGAGTCAGGTACACCGCAAGATACCGGTGACACGGCCTATCCTGGTGCCGTGCCTATGGGGTGAACCGGCATCGGTTACCCAATACCGGCAGCCGCGGGTTACCAGGAACCGCGAACTTTCGAACCTATGGCCGCATGCGGCCTCAAAGGTTCCGCTGTGCTATTGGGGTGTCTCTTTTCGAAAGGTTTCTGCTAAACGGTAGGCATCGTGTCGCCGAGAGACCAGGCGTGAGTTTCGATCTCGCACACTGTTTCCGCTACAGTTCGCATCCGTCTTTTGAAACGTCCGCGCGTTACCATATCAATACAGCCTCAACGAGAGGCGGCCGTAGACTCGGCACACGCTCCGACTGTCCAATTGTCTGCCCCGCCGTTTCTGTGTTCCTCGATCCAGCGCCGCGTGTAGCTCTTCAGGCCCTCCAGCCATTCCCGAGCGTCAGCCGAATTGAGTCGCGTGGACTCGTAATCCGTAAAGTGCTCACTGCCGGCCTGTCGTTCCTTAGCGCGCAGCATATATTCCGACAACTCCCCGGTCGCCCTCGTCATCGGCAGATACAACCAGGCGGGCGTGAGTACGAAAGCCAGCTTGTCGGCCACGCAGAGTCGTGAAAAGTGACGGCCGTTGCGCTTCGCCCAATAGCGCGAATGCGCGGCTGTAAACGCAGCCCAAGACTCACCGAAAAGCAGGCCCATGATTCTTGCGCCGAGTTCCACGTGCGTCTCCCCCTCGCTTCCGTCCATGTTGGGCTTTGAAATATAGCCGATGTCATGCAACCAGAAGCTGGCCCACAAGCGAGGGTCCCAGGGGAAGCCGTACAATTTGCACCACGCGACCGCGAGGAACCAGGGGTGCAACACAGCGCAATGCGCACCGTACAAGACGGATCTCGTTCCAATAGTCATCGTTACCTCCGCCCTATTCCCGAATTCTCGACCACGAACCCTGCGGCCCGATTCGCGATCAACCTGCCCGCCCGTGCCGCCATCAACCGTTGGTATCTCCTCCGCTGATTCTGCCGGTTCCGCTCTTTCTCCCACGCCTTCGCGCACTTCGGGCATCGCACGGCGTTGGGAGACGTACTCTTGAACGGCGTCCCGCAGTCGGCGCAATCGTAGTGGCGGAGCTTCATTTGCAAATACATCGTCCACCTCCCGCCTCCGGCGATTTCAGAGGCATCGCTCAATTCACTAGATAGGCTCCGGGCGTAGTGGAATGGCATCCCGTTGTCGGACCGCCGAACTCCCGGCACGGTTTCTCTCTTTCAGTGCGGTCCGAATCGCATCCCATCGTGGTGTGGAGGCAGCGCCGCAGCCCACAGCCGGAAAGGAGAAGGGCACCAATACCGAGCAATATCAGCCCACTATTTACTGCCTTCTTCATGCGATCTCCTTGACACCCCTTAGACTCCTTGCGCTAGGCACACGACATCCGCGGACATTGAGGATCCTTGTTCTTCTTCGCTTGCCGGTGGTGGTTGTTGTTGTTGCGCCACAAGCCGCGAGAAGTGTGGATGTGAACAGGCCACACAATTCACACCGCGCGTAGCGGCCTTCACCGCCTCGTCAAACCCACTTGGCAATTCGACTTCTTCGCCAGACCTGGTGAAGAATTGCGGTCTCACGCAACCAGCCAACTCCTTGTCCTTGCCCCAGAGTTCCAGCGCCAGATAGCCCTGTTTCGCGCGAAATACCTCTTCGGCCTCAAGCCTTGGCCGTTGTCGGGCCTCAACCGCGACCGGCTTGTGGCGTGTGATGCACAGTTCGTACGTCCGCGCGACTCGGAGCATTTCGATCCGCGTCAGCACGGGCGCGATGACGACGGCATGCGGCCCATTGACCGTGAGCGAATCGAGCGTCTGCAACCACGCGAGGGCATCCCCGCTCTCGCCGGCGAAGGTAACGTAATACCCAACTTCTTCATTGGCTCCCCCTGATTCCACACCCCGTACGACGTATCGTTTGGCTCGTCCCTGGTGCTCCAGGCTCAACTGGGGTTGTCCGTAGATCGCCAATTTGCGCAGGCGGTTAATGACCGTGGGCGTGAAGGTTAACCCCCACCGGTTCAGTCGTCGATCGGATTCCATCGAGATCTATCCTTTCGTTCGTTCCCAAACCCGCTTCCAGCGCCTCGCGTCGGGCGAGCGCTACGAGAGCAAGCGTGAGCTCATCTGCAGCGCGCATCGTTCGCAAGAGCACTTCGTGGTCCTCCGCTCTCCACACTTGCCCGACTCGGTCTGCTGATACATCGCCAATCCATTTCCGGACCGCGATCGGTCCGTTCAAGTCGCCTTGCGTCACTTCGCTCATGACTCCCTCTCTGGCCGGCAATCCACGTACGCGCCACCCCGCTGACAGATGGCAGCAACGAGAACAATATGCCGATTACGATCAATTGAACGCCGCGTCGGCTCGTGATGCCCGCAGCCGCCGCGAGTAGAAAAGCCAAAACAGCACCAGCCATGGCGATCGACTCAACCGATACGTCAGACACCGACGGCCTCCGTCACCCGGCGCAGTTCTTCCTGGAAATCAACGGGGACCAATTGCTCACCCTGTCGACCGTAACAGTGCCCCTCGGTATCCAGGATCAAGTACCTACGGCTGTCGATGTGTTTGTAATGCTCAAGGCCGTTTTCCCGCCACATCCACATGAACTCTCCGCACCGATAACCGATCAGGCGCTCTAATGGCTTCCAATTGACAGGTTCAAGCTCCATCTCAGAACCTTCCCCCGGTCACGCCCGAGCCGCCGACCAGACAAAACGCCGCACGCGATCAACGTGATCAGAGCTCCGGCTGCGACAGAATTCCGGCTACCCCACCGCATAAGCACTTTCCCTTTTCTCCGGAATCGGGCATCCCAGCGCCGCTCGAATCATCTCCTTGCTGCAACCAGCCCAGCAGATGTACTTCTGCGGTTCGTCGACCGAGATCGCTAGGTTGTCGCCGCTCTTGTCTCGCCCCGCCGCGGCGCATGATGGGCATCGCGTGATCCAGTTTCTCCCCGTCTTCCGCCGAACCTGGAGATAATCCAGGATGTGAAACTGCCTTTGTTGTGCCGGGTAGTGCCAGCGTGAAGTTGCCTTGATTTCCTTCTTCTCCTCTTCGCTCGGCCGTCCCAACTTCTGGAGCAGAACTCCGAGTTGCTCCTCGGACAGCTTCGTCACGCGCTTGAGGAAAGCCAGTTGATTGTCGAGATTGTAATCGGCGCCATAGAACCAGAACCGAGCGCTGATCGCGCGGTGAATTCCCAGCGGTCCACGGATGGCATTGCCGAAGTCGCCATCCTTCAGCTCGTCATGTTTTGGGAATATCTCGATTCCCTCGGCCGTCCCCGCTCCTTTGACCGGGATACTAAGTTTCTGAGCCAAGCTGGAGATCAATAGCCGGCATTGTCGGGCCAGGAGCGGCTGCTCTCCAAATATCCAAAGGTGGGCGCCGCGCCGGCTCTGTTCCAGCGCCGCCTCCACCTTTTGTTGTTGCAGTTCCCACTGGAGTTCACAAAGGTGCTTCAGCGAATCCTTATAATCCCCGTCCATGGCAATCCACTTGCACCGTTGTGTCGCCGGACTCATGGCATACACGCCGATCGTCAGATCACCTTCCAGATGTCGCCGGACCGTCTCAGCCGCCAGACTGGGCGCCTCGCCGTTTTTTCCCGCCTTAGGCCGGAAATAGTAATAGCGGCCGCTTTCCGCGTGGGGTCGCATCGATTGGAGAACGTAGGCACGCCGATTTACGAACAGCTGCCAATAGTCCTCCACATTTGTGGAAGTTGCCTGGTAACGCTTGGGCATAGCGGCTTCTCGTTTCGTCCTGCTCTTTCATAACCCGAATTCAAAACCCGCGCAAATGAACCGGCCAGGCTGTCGGTCAGCTCGCCTTTCGCTGGCCATACCTCCGTTCAAGCAGCCAGGGGCGCTGCGCCAGCAGGGTCAGCCGGTGCGTGCGTTCCAGCACCTCGTATTCGGCCAGACTGTAGCCACCCCATTTCTGGTCGTTGAAGTCCACGAGGTAGAACACCCCGTTCCTGCGGTCGAATACATAGACTGCACCTGACTCCGGGTCCTCCGGGACCAGGGTAAAGAAAAGGGCACCGGCCGGAAACTGAACCCAACGAATGATTTGGGCTTCTGAACGCTCCGCCAGCCCTCGGCTGGCTTGGTCTAAGCCGACGCCTCGCTCCAAGCCAAGATCTTCCAGTGTTAGGATCGGATTCGCTGTTAGCGTCCGCGATAATCGTGTTTGCATTTGAACCTCCTGATATTCAATGGGTTACATCCTGAGACACGCCAGGCGCAGTGAGTCTGTTCGGACCTCCATGCAGGTTAGTCTTAGGACGGGAGTTGCGGGTTGGCCGATCGTTGTTTGGCCGGGATCAGGGCTACGCGGGCGTAGCGCTATATATAAGGTGTTGCAGCTTGAACTCGCCCTTGTACGAATTGCCGGGGCGGTCAGGGTGAGAATAGACGAGTGGATGAGGAGCCAGAGTTGCGTCCGTTACCGCCGCCGCCGCGGTGTCGGGGCATCCCTCTGGGAACGGCAATTATACGGGCTGCGCGTACGGTTATGGTGACGTTGCTCCGTTCACCGGGCCGCGCGATTGCCCTGTCTGTAACGGTTCGGGGTTCGAAGGCCCCATCGAAACAACCCTGCCTCATTCAGAATTTGGCGATCCGGAGTGCTGCGGCTGCCTGAGCGGCGTCATTCGCGGGGATCAGGCTGATATTGTCTGCAATGAATGCGGTACCGTACTCCGCACCGTTCCTGCGGCGAATGTTGGGCAGACGCTGACAGAGCTGGAGATCACCCTCGATGTTGCCAGCGCAATGTGCCCGCATTGCGGGTTGGTAAATCTGTTCCCGGGCTTTTCCAAAATGCTCGCATTCACCTGTCAGCAGTGCGGAAAGGCCGTTCTGCAGCCGTGGGACACGGCCTACAGAAGACCGAGTGGACTACTCGTCCAAGTTGCGCCCCGCCCCAGACACTGGCAGTGTGAAAGGTATCGTCGGAAGAACTGGAGGCCAGACGGGATAACGGCGAGGGAAAACCGCATGCCGAAACATAGAATGAGGGGTATGAAACAAAGCGTTCCAAAATCGGTTGACGAGTACATTGCCGCGCAGTCCGAGGTGCTGCGGCCGAAGCTCGAACAGGTACGCGCCACGATCAGAAGAGCCGTTCCGGAGGCAGTGGAGGGCATCGGGTATCGCATGCCCGCATACAAGCTGTACGGAAAGCCGATGCTCTATTTCGCCGGCTTCAAGGAACACTATTCTCTATTTGCCGCATCGGGGACGTTTTTCGCGGCGCTCGAAGATGAACTCCGGGGCTATGAGCTGCGAAAGGGGACGATCCAGTTCCCCCTCACCAAACCGGTTCCGGTGAAGCTCATCGACCGGATCGCAAAGCTGCGTGCGGCTGGGATCGCCGCCACGGCGAAAAAACCGGTGCTGGGCCGAGAGAAAGAAAGGCGCAAGTAGAGCCCGTAGGAGGCAGGGTGGCCCGCCCGCGCGAGGCCGTTGGCTGCAGGAAGCTGATCTGCCGGAAGGCCGACTCGGGCCAATTGAACGATTTGGCTACAAGGCCAAGTGCCTGAGGTACATTTCCGGCCGCAAGCGCAGGCTCACAAGCCGCGCCAAGGGCGTCGTAGATATGCGCCCGCGCCATATTCAGGTGCACTCCTTCTCCTAGCTCCTGATCGCGCTCTTGACGGGAAGCCAAGCCTTGCCGGTCCCCTCCACCGACACGCAGTCTTCCCGTTTGAACCACAGCACAGATATCTGCAGATCCAGGAGGAGGTCGATATACGCGGGTTCCGGTTTTGTGATTGTAAGAAAGGCAAGATCCGTCCCGGCACGATTGGGCAGGCACCGGCGGTAATCGAGCAACTGTCCGATCGCGATGCGAATCGCCCCGCGATCCGGATCGGGCTTCGCTTCAATTAGCAAATCTCGTTTCTTGCCGTCGTAGCTCTTGACGAGGACGTCGTACATGCAATCCGGCTTGTTGCCCTGTTTCAGCGCGAATTCTGAGAGCAGCTTCTTGATTGCCTTCGTCATCCTTCTGTGCCGAGCGCGGTACTGAATCGTCCCGCTGTTGATAGTTGCCGTGCGCTCGGCCTCATCAAGGTCCTGCAATGCAGACCCCTCGTCGTCGCCACGGGCGTCTGGCTGATTCTCTCCCAGGTTCCAAGAAAGTTCCGAAAGCTCGTCGGCCAGAACATCGATCACTAACGCATCGGATATCCCGAGTTGCCCAATCAGGTTGATGAAGCCTTTAGTCTGTGATTCTAGGCCGCTGTGGTCAAGTCGGAATCGATGCAGCAGCTTCCGGACGGACGATTGTCCGTTGATGATCGGAAAACGGCCGGATGGGTCCAGGCAGGCCACGAGGGGTGTCACAGCACCTGCGGCCTCCATTGTCCTCATCCTGTTTGGCGAAGGGATTCGTGGCAGAGCTTCTATTTCGGTCGCCAGATCCAGGCGCTGCTGGTCGTTGGACCCCAGCTCGGTCGCGCGTTGAATGATATTTCGCAGACTGTCCCGGTTTTGTCGGCACCACGGTTGGCACGAGTACCTGTAGGCTCTGTAGAAGTTGATCATGCCGGTTGCCGGGACTGCTGCTTGGGCGACCGCTGCCGGCAGGTGCATCGCTCCGACAGCCGATCCAATGCTGTCTAGATCTGGCAGACTCGTGGCAAAAAGTTCCCGCAGCGCGGGAATCTTCAAATCTCTCCAATGGTTTTCGACCGGCTCGCGTTGAAATGCGTTGATCCACGTAAGGCGCATCAGGTTCCAGAAATCGTCGCCGGACATCTCAGCCGGCAGCCGGCGCGCCACGACAGCTTTCAGTAGCGCGCAAGTGTTCTGTTCGACTTCATACCACGCCGTCTTCTCGGGGCTGCCCGTGAGCAACTCGGTGGCTGTTACGGTCTTCCGGGGTTTCGGACCCATCGCAAATCCTTCCGGTGCCTTTAGCATTACACGATTGCGCGCACGGATCAGCACCCAGAAAGCCGGTAAACCGTCAACCTAAATTCGTAAATTCCGCGGCTTCAGGCAGGATCTAATACCAATCCGCCGACATACCGGTACAGATGGCCACGGCCGCATCCAGTAATCGGTATAATCGCCATTTCGCGATGAAAGCCAAGCCAAAGCTGGACCTGTCCTACTACTGGGGCCGCTTCGACGACGCGCTCAGCGGACGGTACGAAGGGGAGACCTTCAAGGCTGGTTTTGCGACGATCAAAGAGATCTACAAGGACGTGCGGGTCGGGAAGCGTCGGCTGACTGTCGGCGATGTGGTGGCAATCTTCAACGATGACCTTCCCTTCGTCCTGGACTGGACGAAGCCCGACCCCGAACGCCTAGAGGAGCGCATGAAGGAGCATCGAGTGGCGGATGCAGTTTACCGTTTACGCGACCGCAGCGACGACGGCGGCGTTCTTGAGTTGATAAGCCAGATCCGATATGGTTTCGGCGATCTCAGTCTGACTGCCCTCGTTCTCCACCACGTGTACCCAGCACGGTTCGCAATGTGCAGCCATCATCTGGCGAGCCTGCTGTACATCGTGAACGCCTCGACTGTGCCGAAATTCTACTTTGAATACTGCGAGGAGTTGAAACTGTGGGGCCAAGAAAGGTCAACCCGGCAACTTGACGTCGCGGAGACGGAGTTTGCACTTTGGACGTGGTACCGGCTGACATACTACGGCAGGAACGAGGAGAGGAAGAAGAACCGAGACAACTTTTTTAAGGACCAATGGGTACAGGAACGAAGAGCCTATAAGATTGCCTACGCTCTTAAGGAACTCGGACGTCTCGACATCGCGCGGTCGTATCTTGACACCGACGCCAATCTGGCCGCCATCATCGCTTGGGTCGAATTTGAGCGTTCACTTCGCAATCTGCTCGGCGCAGAGAAGGCGACCAACGCGAGAAACGGTAGAGTGATGGATCTAATCGATGAGCTGCCGGTGGAGGCTGTACCTCGAAGCCGGAAGGAGTTGAAGCACCTTTGGGTTCGAGACGGGCGCGGGAGGAACGAGGTCATACACCACGGCTTGAAGCTCTTTCGTAATGAAGCTGAGGAGATCGTGAATGAGGTCGTCGAGTTTTTCGCGCACAACTCCTAGTAGCGGCCGGTGAGCTATCAACCCCCTCAGAGCACCTGGCCGTATAACGCCCGGTCCGCTGATGCGCCCAGCGGGTCTCGATAGAGGAAGGTTTGCGACGATCAACCCGCCAAAACGGGTGTTTAGATGTGTCGGCGACCTGGGCACCTCCTTTATTTCCGCCTCGCTGCAATCAAGCCCGAGCAGCCTGCCGAACGCGCAGCCGTGACAGCCAACGAGTCACACCGTTCGTGATTCCGTTGCCCGGAGTGTCCTCGGACGTGTATCCAAGTCACCTCGTGGTAGCCGGCCAACTCCTCGAGCTCCTCCCACAAATCCCGATTCACCACTGGCTTTCCAGTGGAGGCTCGCCAGCCGTTGGCCTTCCACCTCGGAAGGAACTCGGTGATTCCCCGGCGTACATACTCGGAGTCGGTCAGCACGGTGACCTGGCTGGCACGCTTCAAAGCCCGCAGCCCCTCAATGGCGGCGAACAGTTCCATCCGATTGTTGGTCGTGTCCGCCACACCACCTTGCAGGACCCGCTCATGCTGACCCCACCGAAGGATGCACGCCCAGCCTCCGGGACCGGGGTTCCCGAGGCACGAACCGTCAGTTGTGATCTCAACTTCGCTCATATTCGACCTCCGTTCCGACGCATCTCAGTCGCGACGCGCGCCGATCCTTCCGGCTCGCATTTGGCAACGAACTCGAAATCGTGCTCACCGGCCCAGGCCAGGACTGCACCAAACGAATTGAATCGGGCGCCATCGTTTGCCAGAGCCAACGCTCCTTTATCGAGGTAGAACCCGAACCAACTCGCGCCCGCGTTGACGTAGTACAGCGTTCTCATCAAACCTCCTCTTCGAGACAGCACTCTCCGCTCGCAGTTCGAACACTCCATGCCTCGGCGTATCCGGCTCGAACCGGACACCGATCTCTACCTTCATCAGCGCAGTCGGCTCGGAATCGAAGGCTGCGCTAAGAATCGAATCGCGCGGTGCGTTTTGGATGAACCGCGGCGTTATGCTCGGGCAACCTAGATCTGCGCAGCAGTAACGTACGCAGGCTGCGCGGAGTTTCCCAAACGCGCGCGCGTTTCGGGATGCGGGTAAGGCGCACGCCTTCCGCGCGGCGGTATTATTCGTTAAAGGGAATTCGGATGAATTTGCGGACGCTGGGACTTCGAAAGTCGTCGCCGCTCCGAGCCGACCATCCTGGGATCGGCCAACGGTGCGTTCTATGTAAGCGCGCGATCGGCGCCGGCGATAGGACAGGGCTCGTTCCGCCACTCGATTCCGAAGAACCAGCGCTGGATGACGGCCTCATCTGTCACTGGACCTGCATCGAGAGTGGGCTATCTCGGCTGCGACAAGGCGAGACCGCGGCGGGCACCACCCGCCAATTCCTCGAATCCTGGGCGACCGCTTTCAACCGCCAAGCCGTTGCCGGCGAGCGCCGCGATGCGTACACCAGCGAAGCCGACTTCATCCTCAAGAATGGCCGTTCATTCGAATACGCTGCATTGCCACGCGGAGTCCGGATGGCGCGACCGCGCGAATGCTTTCGCAACGCCGCAACACTAGCGCTTCGGAAGCCTAACATCTACATGTACGTCGAGGGTTACGCAGTCAACAGATGGATTACCGAACACACCGTTGCGCACGCCTGGTGCATCAACTCGGACAACTTCGTTGTCGATCCGACGTGGGATGAAGGCACCGAATATTTCGGCGTACCCTTCCGACACGACTATCTGCGCCGGGTGCAAAAGGCCAGGAGGGACTACGGTCTGATCGACAATCCCGAGATGGGCTTTCCACTGGTGACCGGTGCACACCGCGTGCACGAAGCCGTCATCGACTGGCGTGATCAATCGGCCTGAGACTGTGGTGGGCAGTTCATGTACCGCGTGGACTCAGATTTGAATGCGCGAAATCTGGTGGTCGGCGCGCGGCGACGGAAAGGATCTCTAGGAACCGCAAGCCAGTGTTGGCCACAGCCGAAACTGCAACCTTGGGCAGTGGGTCAGTCTGAATCCACGGCGTGAAGGCTCAACAGCAACCACAAGCCTGCCCGTTCCACGCTGCACGACCTTCCTTCAGGAGCAGCGGTATGGCCGCCAGTGCAGCAAGTGAATCAAACCAAGCGATATGGAATAGTGCATTCATCGCCAGGCCCGTTAAGGCAATGACGGCCAGATAGGCACATGCGGCCGATTGCACTGCATCGGCAGCCAGGGGTGCATTGTTGCTGCGGCGCGCTTCCCGGCGCTTCAGCCTTGCCAAGATAGGCATCACGATCAGAGCAGCTACGGTGATTCCGATACCGAGGCGGCTGGTTTCAGGGCGCAGGCGCAACGCCAATGAGCCAATCGCCACGACGCAGACGATAAAAGCAAGAGCGAACAGTAGAGCACCGGTAGCGCGAGCGGCGTTCCGTTGGGAAATGGAAACTTGAGGCAGAAACTGCAAAAGAACCACTCCCGCGGACAACAGCTCCACGAAGCTATCGGATCCGAATGCGAGCATTGCGGGGCTACGTGCCGCCGCTGCCGCATAAAGTGACAGGCCGCACTCGACCAGCATCCATATCAGGGTGATTCCCTGGAGCCAGAACACCGCAGCGGAGCGGCCCGTCGGTGCGCAAGTCACGGCACTGGACCGTGAAAGCGGGATTTCGATCTGGACAAACTCGGGCATTGTGCTTCCTAAAGCATAGCTCCTGGTTCGTTGAGGCTGATTTCAAACTGATCACCACACATCCACTCGCAAGCACCGCTCAACCAGCTACGCTCACTGGAACCGCCCTACGAGCCGCCGCCTGGTTCGCGCTAGTCTGTTGCGAAGCGCCAGGAGCGTACACGACAGGCGCGCGCAACGCACGCAAGTACCACGCCACGGCGGCGTTATTCATTACGAGCCCCGGCTTCGAAGAAGACGGGGGGAGTAATTCGTCGCCCAAGTGGCCTTGCCTTGAGCGAACTGCGGTTTATTCACTCATGAATAAAAGCGGCAATGCGCTTCAAAGTGATGGCAAAGGGACAAGTGGTAAGCCCCTCTATGGGCGTCCACGTCTCTCGCGTGGTTGGACCAGGATGTTTTGCAAGGGGATATCTCGGTGGGTTGTCCCTGCGATCATCACGGGAGTTGCAAGCAGTTTGTCCATGAACTCGGCGACCAGTCCGACGCAGACTCGCACTCTTTGTGGCGTGACGCGATCCCGGACGATGCACATCAAGTGGTAGTTCGACGCGAGGTACAGGACGGTGTCAACGAGCGTTTCGTCCTCCAGCGTGTTGGCAATCTCGCCGTAAGCCCCAAACGTCTTAGGCGTGCGTTCGTATTCGAGCGCAAAGCGCGCCTCGCCACCATCACAACTGACCGCCACCACCGCGTCGTAATCTTTCGCATACCGGTAGCTGGTCAGATTCTGCGAGCAGATTTCGGTTGCCGGAGTCCACCTCACCAGCGCCCGGCTCCTCCAGAGCGCAAGGTGCACTTCGTTAAGCTCGAGCCAGTGTGCACAACTGTGCTTGACGACGTCAACGTTTCTGCGTCCCGCGAACAGCTCGCCCGCATCGATCAACACGGAAGCACCGTCCTTGCTAATCGAGTACACCTGGTGCCGCCCGCGTGCCAGCCCGGGACGTTTCTCGATCAACCCATGTCCGACCAGCCGCCGGACCCGGTGATCGAATGCCTGCCGGGAACCTTCCGTCTGTTCCAGCCGCATGAACTCGTACAATTGATTGCCGGTAACGAATCCGGATCGCAGGACTTGTTGCAACAGAGGGATGTCCCTCGCCGGACTCAATTCCATGGTTCCTTTTTCGTAACGCATCGGGCGTTTCTTACTCTGCCAGACCGGCCCTTTCCAGCCGAAGGCTGGCGGACCAGAACTGCCTCGTGGAAGGCTCCGCGTAAAACGTACCCAATTCCCCGTACACCCAGGAGTACGCAGGCATCAACAGCATGGCCTCTTGTTGGTCAGCGTTTTCACTGACGGAGACAACGTGAACCGGACCGGCCTTCCAGCAAGACGACCCAATGTCGAGTCGTCCCGTGTACTCTGCCGTCACGACGAATAGGTAGAAGTCCGGCCGCTCCGGACCAGTCAGCATTCGTTTGAACAGAATTTGCGTCCAACCTGCGCCAGTGGTTTCCGGATCTTTGCACTCGAACACGCGGTTTAGCGAACGTGACGGGTCGCTTGGAGTGAAACCGCCGACTGCGTTGAACCGGATCTTGCCGCCAATTCTCCAGCGGTAACGGACCTTGCCGCTGACCAGGACGCCCGTTGTGTTGTAAAAAGCCGCCTGCGCGAACCGCCCAGAGCGGGCGAAGGTGTCTCCAAACCGTCGCTCCCAGATGCGGCCAAATCCTTTCACAGTCACCAGCACCGGCTACGCTCCTTTCAGTGTGCGGTTCTTTTGTTTCTCCGCTTCGAGCTGTTCCGTCAATTGGTTGATCCGTGCGATGAGTTTGCTTTCAGTTTCGTTTCGCCCTGGTGTCCCACTCCCGTTCCGCGGGATCGAACTGCCGGCCTGTCCCCCCTTCTCGAGAGCGTCCAGACGAACAGAGAGTTCGTCAATGAGCCGTTCCTTGTCGTCGAGTTTCGCCTTCAGGACTTTCCGCTCACTATCGACCGTGTCAAGTTCTCCGCGTAAACGGGTTAACTCATTGCGGGCGTCGGTGGCCTCGAGTGCAGTTGGGCTGGCACGCCCGCTCAACTGCGCCTCAACAACGCGGTTGCACTCCTCCATGTGCCGGTTGTATTTCTGGATCGCCGTCTCTGCCATTGCCCGCGCATAATGTGCATCGTTCCACACGTCGTTAAGGATCTCGGCGGCCCGCCACAGTTTCCGTTTCTCGTCCATGACACGCACACCGTATGCCAACATCAGCACCATCAGCAGGCCCGTGGTCAGAGCACTGTACCAGAAGAACGGGTTCGCGGCGCTGGCGTCGAGGAATGCTTGCCGCCGCCGTTCGAGCATCGCTCCATAATCGAAGTCGTTCTTGTTGACCAGCTTGGTCGATGCCGTGAAGAAATCATCCTTCTGTTCGTGCGGGCGCGTGGCTGCCTGGCGCTGATAGAGCCCCGGCGCCGGCTGCTTCTCGTCCGCTCTGTGGGCCGGGCTTGACCCCGTCTGGCCATCGACCATCACGGTGCAGGCGGCAATCATGCACACAACGTGCACCTTCATTTGCGGAAACCTCCCATCTGGCGACTGGGAACCCGGTACTTCCTCGCCAGATCCGGGTCCTTGAACCTGAGGTTGGTGCCACTCGATTCCGCCCGCGAGTGCAGTAGCCGCGGATACAGCGCAGGCTGGAAGCCCGGGATTGCGACTTCCTCTGGCGGCCGAACTTGCAGCAGGGAGTGCAGCGTGCCTCGTGTATCGTCCGACATCAGAATTTCCATTTGGCCCTTGGGCAGGTTTTTGATGGACTCGTCCTGCGAGCGCGTCTCGCGATTCTCGCTTTCGGTGGCACGTCCGGTTTCTTCGTACTTCCCCCACCCAAAGAATCCCCGTTCCTTTTGGACGCTGCGCCGCGTCACGACTTGTTCGGCCGACGCCTTGATGAAGTACTCGGCGGTTTCTTCGTCCCGCGTGCGGAGCGTGATGGTCGTGTTCGGCGCTGAAGTAACCTCTTCCTTGAAGCCACGGCCGACCTGCATCAATTGCGGGAGGCTTTGCATAGAGAATAGGAACGCCGTGTTTGTGCCCCGCGCGGTCTGCAGGATCTGGGCGAAGTTGCGATAACCAAACGGGGCGAATTCGTCCAGTACGACCGAGAAGATGGGGCGATTCTGACGCCGGCGGTCCGCCTTGTCCTCGTAACGTTTGCCGACCGTGAGCTGGATGTTTTGAAGCAGCATCTTCCCGAGTGAGCGCACCGGCTCGATGTTCTTGTTTGAGTTCAGGCTCACGAACAGGATCAGCTCCTGGTCGATCACGTCTTCGATCGACAACAAGTCGTCGTACTGCCCCGTTACCGCCGACAACTCGTCGTCCAGGAACGTCATGCACTCGTTAATCAGGCCTTGGATTTTGGGTACACGCTCCCGGTCCTCCAGCGACTGCGTCAGGTTCTTCACGCTCATCTCAAAGTTCACCGCTGCTGGGCGGTGACATTGCTGTCACGATCGAGCCGGTGGACAGCCTTGTCGATTTGCTCCTTCAGGACGTCCTGGTCGAGCAGCATGACAATCACGTCGTAGAAGTTGTAGCGGGCGCCGGTATAGAACAGGACGCGCACGATGTCGCCGAGGTAGTTCAACTGGTGCTTGGCGAAGAACTCGTCGTGCAGGTTAAAGCTGCCGAAGATCATGTTCACCTGCGCCATATAGTTGTCGTCGCGCGTGAAGAACGGGTTGTAAAGGGCCGAGAACTCGGGACGCGATGGATTGAGCAACCGCAGTTGGTGCAGCCGTCCGGCGCGGTGAATGTGTGGCAGCAGTTGTTCGAAGAATTCGAGGTCTCCCTTGCCGTCGAAGATGACCATCGGGATGTGATGACGGTCCTCCGGTGGCCCAACGAAACGCGCAATGTCTTGGGTGATGATGTTTTTGAGGAGCGTGGTCTTCCCTGATCCGGTCATGCCGAGCACAATGCCCTGCATCACGCGCACTTCATCCGGCCAAAGCCAGGGCGTTTCGTCCATGCCGTAGCCGAGCAACACGGCATTTTGGTTCCAAGCGGATTCGATTGCACGCTCATCCTTGCGAGCCGGGATGACAAACGGCGGGCGTTTGTTCCGCTTGCTCCTCGTGGTGAATTTCCGCAAGGCCGGCGCAATTACCGCCGCGGCAATGACAAAGAGGTAGAGGCCAGCTTCGACCAACTGTTCTTTGCGGATGTGGTACCGAGCGACTGCAAGGTACAGCAGCAGGGCGATAAGCCCGAAACCGAGCACCGCGCCAACGACGCCAGCCTCGGCATTGGTTATCTCACGCCGGGAGTTTTCAGAGTGTTGGATCATATATGCACCTCACGCACGGCCTAGGACCGTGCCGCTTGTGGCCGCTCTACATCGGCGCGAGATAGACTTCGAGCAACTTGCTGCAGCCCATGACAGTGACTAGGCTGGCTGCCGCTATGAGCGTTTTCCAGGTCCGCTGTCCTCGTAAGGCGCACCAAACCACATGTCCGAGCGATCCGATGACACCGATGGGTGCCAGCGGCAATATCAGCCACGGAGGTGTAGTGATGCCCCACGGATCGTTCGCCGGCGCGGCGTAGGGTCCGGGATGAGTAAGCCACCAATCAATCAGGTATGCGCCAACGATGGCCAGAAGGAAGATGGTTGTCCAGTAACACACCGAAGTGACCAGTGCTGAGAACAGCACGTCCTGAAGCTGGACATCAGGCTGCCGTTCCTCCCCCGTGCCTTCCGGTTCGTTTGCCATTTTGGTTGCACTTGACGCCATACTGTTCAGCTCCTCTTGTGCATCTCGTTTTCGGTTCCATCTATCTCGCGTGATGGAAGCTGAAATAGAGAAAGATTAGTGCCAGGACGAGTACGAGGATGAGGGTGATGGCGACAACCGATTTAGGCCGTCGTTTGCTTGCAGGTTCGAACGGGTTCCGCGGCTCCAAGACAGCATCTGTCACGGCGAGCCGGAATCCAGTGTCGTTGCGTTGACGAATCATCAACCGCAGACGCTCGTACATCTGCCCAACTGTCTGATACTCGGATTCCATGGCTTCGACTCCAGAAAATCTACAGCACGAGCGTGGCGGTCAGATTTCCTGTACGATCGATGGGAAACAGAATCTTCAGTACGGTGGGCTGGGTCTTCTTCGCGTCCGGATTCACCGGCGGAAGCTGCAACGCGATCATGCCAATGCGCGCTTCGCCTGGACCCACCTCCGCAACTCCTGGCTCGCATTGCCTGATTTTCACTGGAATCGGTGCGTCGTAAGTCTTCAAACGGCTGGCGTATTCCATCCCCAACTGCGCGTTCTGGAAGGCCCACAGCGACCGATCAAACTTCAGTCCAATTAGCGATACGACCGCAGGAGGGCCAGCACGCAACGTCTGGCTTGAGCGGTTCTCAATTGAAAAACGGACGAAGACCTCATCCTGCCGGCGATAGACGTCCCGGATCAGCACACCCAGGTCGGCCTTCGCGGCCGCTGCTCCGCCAACCAGTCGGACTGGCGTGCTGTTCAGGAGCATTTCGCTCGGCACGGTGGGCGCCGCCACTGTCGGCTCTGGCGGCTTCGGTGGCGTTAGTTGCGCCTGCGGTTGCGGCTGGCGGTAATCGATGGCAAGGTCCATTTGCCCTGCGTCGCTGATGGCCGGTACCAGTTCGTAGTTCAGCCGAGTCGAAGCGGTCCAGATGAAAAGGTTCGTGGACACATTCTCTTGAAGCGGTTGGATGAATACCTTGTTCTCACGTCGCTCAACCTTGAAAGCCTGGGGAGAACCGACCGCAACCGTGGTTACTGGCTCCGCCACTTCAATGACGGTCAGATGGTTCATAGCAGTCTGCACCCGTACCACGCGCTCGCGTGATGGGGTCTCAGTGTCGATTTTCTGCGCCGGCAGCGGGGGAAACGTCAGTGTCAGCGCGAGAGTTCCTATCAGAAGGTGTCTCATATTGTGATCTCCTTTCCTTTGTCCAACTAGCCCAGCGGCCGCTCTTTCGAGCGGCCCCGGGTACTTATTTACTGCTCTACTCGCGCTCCCTGAAACGGCCGGGATTCCCAAGGGCGAACCGGCGCATGTTCGAGGAACGTTTGCTTCTTGGCATCGGTGTCGAGTTGCCGGATGCTCGCTGGATCGCCGTCCACGAACACCGAAAAGCTCGAACCGAGGGTTTTTTCGCAGGTTGCCAGAAACTCGCGCCGCTCCTCGCGACTGCGCAGAACTCTGGCCTTGCGGGTGCGAACAGCGGGGTGCTGCGGCAGGTTCGAAAACGTCACCATACCATTCCGGATCTCTCCAGATCCTTCCTGGATGGCGAAGGGTTGTACCGAATCCACACGCACACCGTCGAGAATGATGTTTCCGTGCTCCGTGATCTGGAACAGGAAAATACGCCGCTCCTGGATCTGCCCGCCTTCGAGCCGGATTCGCTCCACCCGGTACACATTCCCCGAGTTGTCGAACACAATCTCTCCATCAGGCAATTCAGGCAAATGAAGTTGAACAGGACGCCCGCCGGTCTCTTCGAGCAGCTTGTCGAGAGCTTCCTGCGGGAAGGCGTGAAATACGATGGCGCCGGTGGCCTTGCCATCTTGCGCGTTTCGAGTACTCGTCGCGATCGAGTGCAAAGCCTGACACCAGCCTCTCCGGTTCTCCCGCTTGCCGTTTCCCCAATCGGTGAGGAAACGATGAAAGTTTCTCATCTCTTCCCGGCAGCGCTCTTCGTTGTTACGCAGAGCAGCCTTAGCCCGGTAGAGGGCTTTCGAAGCCTTCTTGCGAACGTCGGCGTTTTTGTGGTCTCTCACGGCTTCGAACTTCGCTTGCGCTTCGGCAACCGCAGCCTCACACTTCTCAGTTCGTTTCCGTAGCTCACCCACCAGGGTGCCGAAGGTCTTGTTGATCTTCCGGCATTCCTCGTATATCTCCCGGTCGAAGGTCTCTCCCCGGATCATTCCGCCGAAGTCGCGTAGCGGAAGAACATCCTGGAAGAGAATGCCGATCTCTTTGCGGGCGTGGTTATAAAGCTGCCCAACGATATCCGAGTTACTAATGGCTACTTCCATCGGCATGTCGGAAATGCGTCTGGCCTCTTTCGTCGCCAGCCACGGCGCCTTGGGGACGTCAGTGCGGATCCGCTTGATCACATCCTGATCCACCTGGACATTGTGCTTGAGGGAGTCCAGCGCGTTTTGCAACTGATCCACCAGTTCGTAAGCGTAGTCGCTCCGCCCGGCCGCAATACAGTCACTGATCAGGTTCGTAATCCTGCCGATTTGATTGCCACGAGCCTTCATGGCAACGTCCGCCAGGTTCCACCAAGGGGATTTGGACTTGGTTTTCTTATCCTTCTTCTTCTGAAAGCCCTCGCGCATGTCGAAACGGCTTTGCACAAAGCGCGGGAAATCAGAGTCTTGAAGGACTGCAACCAGGTCGAAGTCGAAATCGCCACCATTACGTTCCGCGGTCTTCGAGTGTAGTGAGAAGGTGCCGGGAAGCCGAAGCTGGCGCTCGACCAAGTCGGGAATCTGCGCCGAATCCATCCTGCAGCCGGTTCCACGGAGAACCTGCTCCAGGAGGCGAGCGGTATCTTCGAACGACAGCATCTGGACGGGCAACAGGTCTTCCTTCATCCGAATGGGATAACGAATCACCAGTCCCCGCTTAGTTGAAAGCGAGCTGATGCCCCAATCCTCCGGAATCCAGTCCGACCCAGCGAATACCTGTCCGTTGTGGCTGAAAAGATATCCGTCGTCTGCCAGGGCAAATGCCGGCATCCGAAAGCCACCGCCGGTCGATACCTTGAAGGCCCATTTCGCCAGCAACTGTTGTAACTTGTTGTTGATGAATGGGTGTTTGAACAACATGCCGCTGCCGTCCGCTTTTAGTACGGCTTCGACGATGCTGTTCTCGTAGGAAGTGAACTCCTCGTCTTCGGAGTCCTCCACCTTTGGCTGCGCCGGAGACGTCCCAATTGCTTCGAGAAGCTTCTGGTAGTCGCCGCTCAGGGCAGAGGAGACCACGCTGCGGACCTCCTCAAGAGCGCGAGGGATGATCTCGGTCCTGAGAGAGTCGAGCGGCGCGTGTTCGGTCAGCGTGTAGCTCGATTTGAACTGAAGCTCGCGAGAGTAGTCCCGAATCCCCAGAACAATGGGAGACCGAAATCGCATCCCCTGGATCCCGCTCGTGAGCCCCGTAAACCACCTCTGGCACTCATCGAGGAAACCCAGCTCGAGCTTTGGTTTAACCGAGCTTTCCGGAAGAATGATGTCGGCCTTCAAGAGATCAGCAACGTCGTCTTGCATGAGCTTGAATGAGCCTTTTGCCTGCGTCCGGTCGAAGGCGAGGCGGAACTGGTAGAAGCGATGATCGGGCAGGTTGAGTTTCCCGAACAGCCTCTCCGAAATCCACCCGCGACAGTCGTTGGTTCCCAGCGCATGATCTTCGACCACCAACACGTCGACGTCCGGCTCCTGGATCACGACCTTGCAGTCGGAAACCAGAATGCCGAAGTACGTGATGGCAGCCTGCGGCCACTTCTGGAACCGTTCGGCGATCAGTTTCTCGTGTTGGGCATCGACGGCATAGAACTTTCCGTCTTTGGCCGAACCGCTGGCGCCGACGAGACAATACTCCCGGCCTTCGTAGCGCACACGCATCAGGGCCTGGCTGATCCTGGCCTGCTCGTACGCGTCCAAAAGGCCGCCCGGTACTTGCATCGAGAGGACGCAGATCTCCGGATGCATCGCGAATAGCAGCGTATTTTTCAGCTGCCCTTCCGCGTCGATCCGGGGGAATCGCTTCGCCACGTTGCCTTCCTCGTCGATTACGATCTGTTTCACGCGCAGAATGTCTGTCGCGTGGTTCATGTTAGGCATCTCGAGTTCTCCTTTTCTCTGATCTGATTGGTTATGACAGAACAGAGAAAGGAGCCGCGCTCCTCTTCTGCCCTGCCGAAAACGTGAACGTTCCCGGCCTGGCCCCGAAGAGCCCGACCACTTGCTGATGCGATTCAGTTGTCTACTTGGTGAGGATGGGTCGCTCGAACACGAACCAACTTCGCCCAGCTCATCGCTGCCCTAAGAGGCCCTAAACGTTGTTACGCCTCCGCGGTACTCCCGAACCGAAGGCCGTCTCTGTACGAACGAGAACAGCGTTCGGATACACTCGAAGACCACTGGCTGGTTCTGCAGTGTCCACAGCAGAACGACTCCAGCGACTATCTTCAGTGCCGTGATCCGGTCGACGAACGCTCCAAGAAAGAGCGCCACGATCAAGACCACGACAATCTGGTTCTTCTCTGACATCGGCTTCTCCTTTTTGACTGCAAGTGAAGTTGCGCTGCACCCTACGGAACAGCAGAGTCCCAGAAAGTCTGGGTGCTTCTAGGAGACCGAAGTCTCCTCTATTTAAGAAGCCGGATTATTCTTCTTCAACATCTCCTTCCTTAAGATCGGTTCCCCGGACCGACCGATGTCGGCACGGGTTTGAAACTCCGTAACCTTATAGAGGTTCACCTTCTCGCGAAACGCTTCGATGATGGCTTCCGCCTCGGTGGCACACTCGCGGCCCAAGGTCGGCACGTCCCCGTTGCGATTCGCGCCGGCCAAGAAGAACCGCTCTTCTCCGTTTGTCTGGGAGCTCTCTTGCCGGTCGCGCCGGCGTCGTGTTGCCCCACCTCGCCCAACGCCCGGCTTAGCATCCCTTGCGGCCCGCACGCTTCTTCCTTCGCTCGCGA
>Ga0209060_10001133_pt1 | contig 32003 bp, 28 predicted proteins | sample Coa_R1_8_FD_187155 | JGI IMG/M metagenome (GOLD analysis project Ga0209060, IMG submission 187155) | Surface soil microbial communities from Centralia Pennsylvania, which are recovering from an underground coalmine fire - Coalmine... | ecosystem: Environmental > Terrestrial > Soil >...
CATTCATGGCGTAAGCTCGCGCCTTCAACTCGACGACAACCACCGCACGTTCTTTCAGCTCATTGCCGCCCAAATCGCAACCGCTATCTCCAATGCCGAGGCCTATGAGGGAGAGCGCCGCCGAGCCGAGGGGCTCGCGGAAATTGACCGGGCCAAGACTACATTCTTCAGTAACGTGAGCCATGAGTTTCGGACTCCCCTGACGCTGATGCTCGGCCCGCTTCACGATCTGCTCGCCAGAAACGGTACGAATCTTTCATCCGCCGCCAAAGAGCAGCTCGAGATGGTCAACCGAAACGGTGCCCGCCTGCTGCGCCTGGTGAATTCTCTGCTCGATTTCTCTCGCATCGAGGCTGGTCGCGTGCAGGCTGTCTACGAATCTACAGACCTCGCGGCATTTACCACAGAACTGGCCAGCGCCTTCCACTCAGCTACCGAAAAAGCCGGGCTTCGCTTTACGGTCGACTGTTGTAATCTTCGAGAACGCGTTTATGTAGACCGCGATATGTGGGAGAAGATCGTTCTCAATCTGATTTCCAACGCATTCAAGTTCACCTTCGACGGCGAGATCTCGGTCACCATGGACCGGGTCGGCGATTTTGCGGAACTTCGCGTGCGTGACACTGGCGTCGGCATCCCGGCGGAATCCATTCCCAGATTGTTCGAACGCTTCCATCGCCTTCCTAATACGCGCAGCCGCACCTACGAGGGTAGTGGTATCGGCCTCGCGCTCGTGCAGGAACTGATTAAGTTACATGGCGGGGCAATCAAGGTAGAAAGCGCAGTCGATCAAGGGACTACATTCATCGTGACGATTCCACTCGGGCAGGCACATCTGGCCAAAGAGCATATCGGTGGCCCACGCAGCCTCCTCTCGACAGCACTCGGCGCGAAACCATTCGTGGAAGAAGCACTCCGCTGGCTTCCGGAGTCTTCCCAACCGATCGAGATCGTGTCGGACCGCGATGACGTGCTCGCGGTCCCTTACCCCATGCTTCCGGAATCCCATACACGCGCGCGCATCCTGATCGCCGACGACAATGCCGACATGCGTCAATACCTCGCCCGTTTGCTCGCGGAACAGTACGTAGTTGAGGCAGCTTGCGACGGCAAGTCGGCAATGTCGAAGGCGTTGGAGCGACTGCCGGATCTTGTGTTGAGCGACGTCATGATGCCTGAACTCGACGGATTCGAGCTGTTGAAACACCTACGCTCCGACGAGAAGACACGCAGCATTCCCGTCATTCTGCTCTCGGCACGGGCCGGAGAAGAATCCCGCGTTGAGGGACTAGAAGCTGGAGCGGATGACTATCTGGTGAAGCCCTTCTCGGCCCGTGAGCTTTTGGCCCGAATCGCCGCCCGCCTGGAGATTGCTCGCTTACAAAGAGAAACTGAAACCCATCTGCGCTTACATCACGCCGAGCTTGAGCAAAAAGTTGGTGAGCGAACGCGGGAGCTCTCCGTTGCGGCTCAACAGTTACGGGAACTCTCCGCCCGCATCCTGCAGGCGCAAGATGACGAGAGGCGACGACTCGCGCGGGAACTGCACGATGGTGTTGGACAACTTCTTGCGGCCGCCAGCATGGAGATCGCACGGGTCGTCGAACTAACCGACGACCAGAACTCAGACGAAGTTCGGTCGGTCGGCAAACTCGAATTCTTGATCCGTGAGGTAAATCAGGATATCCGCACCATGTCGTATCTGTTGTATCCTCCCCTTCTCGACGAGGTCGGGCTGCGATCGGCCCTCACCGAATACGTCGAGGGATTCTCGCAACGTAGCGGAATTAACGTTTCGCTCGAGATGCCCCCCGGCCTGACTCGCCTCGAGCGTGGACTGGAATTGTGCTTATTCCGCATCGTGCAGGAATGCCTTACGAACATCCATCGCCATGCGAAGAGTACGACGGCCGAAATCCACATTCGGTGCGATGATGCGCTGCTGACGCTGGTGGTCCGCGATTATGGCGTGGGCATGTCTCCCGAAAAACTCACCGAAATTCAGTCGAGAGGCTCGGGAGTGGGAATCCGGGGAATGCGCGAGCGAGTTCGCCAATTTGGCGGAGACATTACGTTCAGTTCCGATGGCGCTGGAATAGGTGTCCTCGTTACCGTCCCCATCTCCGCAGCCGCAGTGCAACCAGCGGGCGATGAACCAGTTTTTTTTGTGGCCTAGCCGGCAAGGGGCAAGACCCTGAACAAATGCCAGGGACCGGGTTGATTCTCACGTCTGGGTCTCAACGCATCAGTCGCTGAGCACCGGGTGCTTGACGCGCAACTGCATCTTCACCGCCATGGAGAGCCGGCGAATGCCTTCGCGGATCTGCTCCGGTTGCGAATGCGAGAAGTTCAGGCGCATGTGGCGTCCGCCTTCGTGCCCGTTGTCCGCATAAAAGCTGTCACCAGGCACAAACGCTACGTTTTCCGCCAGAGCAGCTCGGAACAATGCTTCGGAGTCGGTGCCTTCGGGCATCGTCACCCACAGGAAGAGGCCGCCTTTGGGATGGGTCCAGGTAACTTCGGGCGGGAAGTATTCATGCAACGCCTGCAACATCGCATCGCGGCGCTCGCGATAGACCTGCCGGATCAGTTTCACGTGACGGTCAAGGAATCCGTCTCTCGCGACTTCGTACGCCACATACTGATTAAAAGTTGACGTGTGCAGGTCCCCTGCCTGCTTCAGCAGCACGAGTTTGCTGATGACGTCTTCGGGGGCAACAATCCACGCGAGGCGGATGCCCGGGGCGAGGGTTTTCGAGAAGGTACTGAGATAGATCACGTTGCCGAGTGTGAATCCGTCGTCGCGGCGGAGGTTCTCTCGATCCAGCACCACAAGCGGCGGAATGTGCTCGCCTTCGTAGCGCAGCTTACCGTAAGGATCATCTTCCACGATGGGGATGCCGTATTTATCGGCGAGCAGAATCAGTTGCTGGCGGCGGCCTTCTGACAGCGTTACACCCGCGGGGTTCTGGAAATTCGGCAGAACGTACATGAACTTCGGTCCGGTACGGAGGCTGTCTTCCAGTTGCTCGGTGATGAGGCCATTGTCGTCCACTGGTACGGGTACATATTGCGCGCCGTAGACGTTGAAGGCCTGCAGTGCTCCCAGGTAAGTGGGAGCTTCCACGACCACGCGGTCGCCCCGGTTGATGAGCATTTTGCCGATGAGGTCAAGGGCTTGCTGCGAACCGGAGGTGATCAGGACATTTTCTGGTTTAGCAACGATGCCATAACGCGCGATATTGTGAGCAATCATCTCGCGAAGCGGTTCGTAGCCCTCGGTAGCTCCATATTGAAGAGCCTGGGCACCGTGCTCGGCTAGAACTTTCCTGCAGCCTTCTTCGAACCGCTCCACGGGAAAGACATCAGGAGCGGGAAGGCCGCCTCCGAAGGAGATGATTTCCGGCCTTTGCGTGACCTTAAGAAGTTCGCGGATCGCCGAACTCTTGATTCCCAGCGTGCGCTGCGCATACCGCGATTTCCACAGGGTTGACATACGGGTTTCTCCGGTTCTCAGTTCGTGGCTTCGGCGCCCAAAGGCCACCTTCATTCGATGCTCAACTCGGTCCCGGGGGTCGCTCTCTCACGGGTCGATCAAAGCATCAGTCTTCCCCTACCACTTCCGGTTCCACGGAAACATGCACGTGCGGATGCGTGTAGGTACCGTTTTCTTGGGCATCGACCACGGCAATTGCCGCAACGTTAACGATCTCTTCGACCGTTGCCGTACGCTGTAGAACGTGTACTGGGCGGCTCATGCCCATCAGGATCGGACCAATGTTCTCTCCGCCGCCGATCTTGGCCAGCAGCTTGGTCGCGATGTTGGCTGAGGCGAGATCGGGGAAGATCAGCACATTCGCCCCTCCTTTGAGCTGGCTGAACGGATATTGCTGTTCGATGATCTCTGGTGAGAGCGCATCCTCCGCTGAAATTTCACCGTCAACCACGAGCGTGGGATCGGCATATTTCAGCAGTTCGACCGCCTTCCGCACCTTGGTGCAGATGGGATGATCGACGGCTCCAAAGCTGGAAAATGACAGCATTGCGACATGGGGCACAACGTCGAAGCGTCGCGCCATGTGCGCCGTGCAAAGTGCGATTTCAACGAGCTCTTCTGCGGTGGGTTCGATATTGACGCTAGCATCGGCGAGGAAGAAAACCTGGCCTTTCCGGCTGATCACGATGTAGCAGCCAGATACGCGATGGAATCCTTCGCGCATACGGACGATCTGCAGCGCCGGTCGTATGGTATCGGGGAAATGCTGGGTCACGCCCGAGACCAGCGCATCGGCATCGCCCATGTGGACCATCATCGAACCGAAAACGTTGCGATCATTAATAAGTTTCTCCGCCTCTTGCAAGGTCACGCCGCGCCGCTGGCGCAAGCGGAATAGTTCGAGAGCATAAATTGCGCAGCGCTCCGAGGTCACCGGATCGATGGTTTCCATGCCCGCGAGATTCACTCCCAGTTCTTCGGCACGCCTTTTGATCTTGACAGCATCGCCGAGCAGGATGGGATGCGCGATCTTCTCTTCCACCAGAGCATGGCAGGCGCGCAGGATTTTTTCGTTGTCGCCCTCGGGGAACACGACCTGTTTCGGGCACGCCTGCGCCTTGTGGATCATGGTGCGGGAAACTTCGTAGGCCTTACCCAACCTCTTCTCCAATTGCTGGCGGTAGGAGGCAATATCCACCGGTTGCTGCGCGACTCCACTGAGCATCGCGGCTTCCGCAACCGCCGAGGCTTCCCACATCAGCACCCGCGGATCAAACGGCTTGGGTATGAGATACTCGCGACCGAACTGCAGGCGATTCACTCCGTAAGCACGGCAGACAGAATCGGGTACGTCTTCCTTGGCGAGAGCGGCCAGAGCGCGCGTGGCGGCCAGTTTCATCTCTTCGTTAATCGCGGTGGCCCGGACGTCGAGCGCTCCACGAAAGATGAAGGGGAATCCGAGGACGTTGTTCACCTGGTTGGGATAATCAGACCGACCGGTAGCGATAATCACGTCTGGGCGAGCCGCCTTGGCATCTTCGTACGTGATCTCGGGGTCAGGATTTGCCATGGCGAATACGATCGGATCAGGAGCCATGGAGCGGACCATCTCCTGGGTAAGCGCGCCCTTCACAGATAGTCCGGCGAAGACGTCCGCGCCGACCAGAGCTTCAGCCAGCGTGCGCAGCTTCGTCTCCTGGGCAAAGCGGTCTTTGTAGGCATTCATCCCTTCCTTGCGCCCTTTGTAGACGACACCTTTGGTATCGCAAAGGATGATGTTCTCGCGCTTCACCCCCAACCGGACATAATGTTCGGCGCACGCGATGCCCGCAGCTCCGGCACCATTGAATACGATTTTGACATTGCGAATATCTTTGCCCACGACTTCCAAGGCATTCAGGAGCGCGGCTCCGGAGATGATTGCCGTACCATGCTGATCATCGTGAAACACCGGAATTTTCATGGTCTTCCGCAGGGCCTCTTCGATATAGAAGCAATCCGGAGCCTTGATATCTTCCAGATTTATTCCGCCAAAGGTCGGCTCGAGCAATTGGCAGAGCTTAATAATTTCGTCAGGATTGTGGGAGTTGACTTCGATATCGAAGACATCGACATCGGCGAAGCGCTTGAACAGGACCGCCTTGCCTTCCATGACAGGCTTACCGGCTAAAGCGCCGATATCACCCAGTCCGAGCACAGCCGTGCCATTGCTCAGGACCGCGACGAGATTGCCTCGCCCCGTGTACTTGTAGGCATCCTGCGGATTCTTCTCGATTTCCAGACATGGCTCCGCAACTCCGGGCGTGTAGGCCATGCTCAAATCGCGTTGTGTCCGGCACGGCTTGGTAGGTGTAATTTCGATTTTTCCGGGCCGTGGTCCATTGTGATAATCGAGCGCCTGCTGCTTGCTGACTAGCATGATTTCCTCCGTACGTTTATTGCGCCGGCTGTTATCGATTCAGCAGCGCGCTGAAACTCGACCTCAGGCCTTTGAGGAAGCGCCCTTCAACGGCTGAGGCCGAGCTTCGTTAGAACCCCTTTCCTCCGGCACGGCCTAAAGCCGCTCCCTTTTCAAAAAACTTCAAATCCGCACCGTGAGCACAGGACAAGTCGCCCGGCTCACTACCTCGGAGGCCACTGGCCACGGTAAATGCGACGACAATCCCGCGGCGCGTGACTTCCGCACTCCCATCACGATCAGTTCAGCCTCGCGGTGGGCGGCGGCACGCAGGATCGCCTCGCCCGGCGGTTCCCAGCGAACCAGGAACTGCGGAACCGGACCGTCCGGAACAAGATCATCCAGCCGAACACACGTCTCCACTTCCGTTTCGGCTCGGTGCTGCCACGGAACCATCGGGACAGCAGCCATCAGGATGAACTCGGAGTTACTGTCCTGTGCCAACGATGACGCGTAGCGCACCGCGGCCTGCGGCGCTCCTTGCAAATCAACCGGGCAAAGGATTCGACGGGGCTTCCAGTCTGCGGCATGCGCTCCCGGACCAACGGTCAGCACGGGGCAATCGGCGGAACGGTAGATCTTTTCCGCGCCCGAACCGATCAAGAGCTTGCTCAGGCCGGTCCGTCCATGGGTTCCGACCACAACCATGTCAACGTGGTGTTCCTGAATCAGGCGGGGAATGACTTCGCCAAGATCGCCGCTGGCGAGCAGGCTCTTGTAAGGAATTTTGCCCATCGAGGGATCGTGCGTAAACCATTCCAGTCTGCTGCGGGCGTCCTCCCAGACACGATCGTCCTGGAGAGGAATGCGATCGACAGTCACTTGCCGCAGCGGTTCCGGTTGAAGGACGTGCACGACCCGAATCGCCGCGTCATACAGATGGGCCAGGGACAACGCCAACGGGAGGGCTGCTTGCGATGCCGGAGAAAAATCTGTGGGGAAAAGAATATTCTTGATGCGAATGCGTGCGACCTGCGGGACGGCAGCCATGGCTACCTCCTCGCGGCGCGAACTTCAGCCGCTAACAATCGTCCACACCTGCTGATATACGCCCCTGCCCCGTCCCGGACAGTGATTTCGATCACCACGCGCGGTGCGCCCGGAATCACTTGTTCAGAAACACCGCCGCCTGGGTCAAATTCTTGTCCCGAAGCAGCTGGGTTGTGCGGGTTCACTCTTTCGGACTTCTCCGCCACATGGGCACGCATGGGTTCCAGCTATGCACATCCTTCTGAAAGTCACGCCCGGACTGCGTGGCGCCCACCGTGCTCAGTTCATCCACTGGAGACTTCAGCAGTTCGGTAATATATCGCTCGACTTGCTCGCGAATCCGCGCCTCCTTGAGCGCTCCCAGCAGTTCGGCATTTTCAATGTGGGTGAATCCGCCGCATAGCGGACATTTCACGATATCGTCATTAATCATTTCCACCCTCGAATACAGAAAAATCAGGTTCGGTGCGGCGGCCGCACCGTTCTGACCCTTCTTGATTAAAAGAGTGCTGGCTTGTCGGGGCAGTGACAAAGGTCGCTTCAGATTGTGATTGTGATCACAAATGTTGGGGACGACCGCCTCGGCTGTCCGGCTGTCCGGGATTTTCGGGCCGCAGCTCGAGTAGCCCCTCCTGGGAGCAAGCCGCGATTTCTAACCAGAATGAACTTGCGGGCCGGGCTCACGATAAAGGACAGAGGTCCCTCCGTCGCAAAGTCTACAGCGGGATGAACAAGAGCCTTGAGAAAGTGTGGTCGACGATTTGGAGGTCCTCGATGTAAAATCCGTTACCATGAATCGCGTACTCCAGTGGGTCGTTCTGCCGAGCGGGCTCTGATCTTCCCTCCACCTGTTTTCCCTACGCGAGTATTATTGCTTTTCCTGAAAGTGAAGCCTTCAGGCAACGGCTAGGAGCTTATAGCGAATGGCTGGTTCCAATTCTTATGACGTAATCGTGATCGGCGGCGGGCATAACGGACTGGTGAACGCCGCCTATCTGGCGCGCGCCGGGAGAAAAGTGCTGGTGCTCGAGCGGCGCCATGTGCTGGGTGGGGCCGCCTGCACGGAAGAGATCGTGCCCGGCTTTAAGTTCTCGGTGTGCTCGTACGTGGTTTCGTTGCTGCGGCCGGAAATTATCCGGGATCTGGACCTTCCGCGCCATGGCCTGGAGATTCTTCCCCTCGATGGCACATTCACGCCGATGCCGAATGGCGACTACCTGTGGCGTGTGAATGACCATGGCAAGACCCATCGCGAGATTGCCCGCCATTCGCGGGTAGACGCCGAAGCCTACGACGAATTCGGTAAAGCGATGCAGGCCATGTGCCGCTTCGTGAAACCGATCCTGAGCATGGTGCCGCCCGACCCGAGAACGCTGAATCCGCGCGAGCTCATGAAGCTGCTCTTCATCGGACGCCGCTTCCAGGGCATGTCGAGCTACGACAAGTACAACCAGGTCCAGCTCATGACCATGTCGGCCATTGATTTTCTGGATCAATGGTTCGAAACCGACGTGCTGAAAGCCACGATGTCGGCTTCCGGAATCATCGGAACTTTTCTCGGTGTGCGCTCCCCCGGAACTGCCTATGTATTGCTGCATCACTACATGGGCGAGATCGACGGCGCGTTTCGTGCCTGGGGATTTGCGCGCGGCGGCACCGGCGCGATTTCGAATGCCATAGCCGACGCGGCGCGCGAAGCGGGCGTGGAAATCCGGACCCAGTCGGGGATTGCCCAGATCATCGTCAAGGATGGCCGCGCCAAGGGCGTGGTACTGGCGAATGGTGATGAGATCTATGCGAACGTAATTTCGTCGAGCGTCGATCCCCGTCTGACTTTCACGCGCTTCATTGAAGCGCAGCATCTGCCCGGAGATTTTCTTGAGGACGTCAACCGCTACAAGTTCCGCGGATCCTCGGGCAAAGTCAACATGGCGCTCGATGCCCTGCCGGATTTCAAGTGCATGCCCGGGCCGGGAGCACATCTGCGTGGGGCGATCTCGATTTCTCCAGCCGTCGATTACATGGAGAAAGCTTACGACGACGCGAAGTACGGGAACTTCTCGCGCCGTCCCTACATCGACATGGTCATTCCGTCGCTGACCGATCCTTCCGTGGCGCCACCGGGCAAGCACGTAATGTCGTGCTTCGTGCAATATGCGCCGTACAAACTGCGGCCCGGATTGAATTGGGACGATCAGAAAGAAGCCTTCGGCGACACGGTCGTCGACACAATCAACGAATATGCGCCCAATCTGAAAGACATCATCATCGAGAAGCAGGTGGTTACTCCCTTGGATCTCGAACGCGAGTGGGGACTGAGCGAGGGCAACATCTTCCAAGGCGAGCTTTCGCTGGAACAACTTTTCTTCTTGCGTCCGGTACCGGGATGGGCCCAGTACCGCACGCCGATCAAGAATCTGTACATGTGCGGCTCGGCCACGCATCCCGGAGGTGGCATTATGGGCGCGAACGGGCGACTGGCCGCGCTGGAGATCCTGAAAGACGTGAAGGGAGCAGCTTAACTTGAAAAGTTACTGCCATCCTGAGCGGAGCATGCACTGCGCGAAGCGCAGCTCATACCGAGTCGGAGAACCTTGTGTTTGCGTCCCGCGCCACCGCTGCGTCAAGGCACTCTCCCTGAGCTCTCATTCCTCATGACCAACAACAGTAAACGCGACGTCGTCATCATCGGCGGAGGCCACAACGGGCTGGTCACCGCGTTCTATCTGGCCAAGGCGGGATTCAAGCCTCTGGTGCTGGAGCGCAATGCTCAGGTGGGCGGCGCCGCCGTCAGCGACGAATTTCATCCCGGGTTCCGCTGCTCGACTCTGGCCCACACTGCCGGCCCCATCCGGCCCGATATTGTGCGCGAGATGCAGTTGGAGCAGCATGGTTTGCGCCTGATCAACCCCGCAGCCTGCGTCACCGCGCTCACCCCGGACGGCCGCGCGCTCACGCTGTATCAGGACACTCAACAATCCGCGCAGGAGATAGCTGCGTTCTCCGCCAAAGACGCCGCGAAATACCCGGAATTTGAGCAATCGCTTGGAAAAATCAGCAAAGTGATTGCCGAGGCGCTGGCGACTACCCCGCCCGATATCGATCACCCCAGCAGCGGCGACCTGTGGAGCATGCTGAAAACTGGCCGGGCTATCCGCAGCCTCGGCAAAAAAGATATGTTCCGCCTGCTGCGCTGGGGGCCGATGGCGGTGGCCGACCTGGCAGCGGAATATTTCGAAACGGAGTTGCTGCGTGCGGTGGTAGCAGGGCGCGGCGTCTTCGGAACGTTCCTGGGACCATGGTCCGCCGGGACGGCGATGGTGCTGCTGATCCGCGCAGCCTCCGATGCGCATCCGGCAGGCTCGGCCTGCTTCGCCGGTGGCGGAATTGGCTCGCTGACGCAAGCCATGGCGTCTGCCGCGAAAGCAGCCGGAGTGGAGATTCGCACCGGCGCCGAGGTCATCGAGATTCGCGTGCACGAAGGCGCCGCCACGGGCGTGCTGCTTGCCACAGGAGAAGAAATTCCGGCCCGTGCTGTGATTTCGAATGCCGATCCCAAGCGCACGCTGCTCAAGCTCACTGATCCGGTTCACCTCTCCCCGGACTTCGTACAGCGCCTGCAGAACTATCGCGCCAATGGCACCATAGCGAAAGTGAACCTGGCGCTCTCCGGGCTGCCCAAATTCGCTGCATTGAAGAATGGCGACACAACCGCGCTGAAAGGACGCATTCACATTGGGCATGAAATCGATTATCTGGAGCGGGCTTTCGACGAATCGAAGTATGGACATTTTTCGCGCGAGCCGTATCTGGAACTGACGATTCCTTCATTGAGCGACTCCACATTGGCACCCGAAGGCAAGCACGTCATGTCCATCTACATGCAGTACGCTCCTTACAAGCTGAAGGGCGACTGGGAGGAGCAGCGGAAAGCTCTGGGGCAGATCGTGGTGCAGACGCTGGCACAGTATGCGCCGAATTTACCGGAGTTGATCCTGACTCACCAGATCATCACGCCCCGCGATCTGGAAGAAAAATACGGCATGACCGGCGGCCAGATATTCCACGGCGAACTGGCGCTGGACCAGTTCTTCACCATGCGCCCGCTTCTAGATTGGGCGAGATATCGCACTCCCATTCACAACTTATTCTTATGCGGCAGCGGCACCCATCCCGGTGCGGGGCTGACGGGAGGATCAGGAGCGAATGCGGCGCGGGAGATTGCGAAATCGTTGAAACATTCGCATGATTGACCCGGCTTTATAAACATAGATAGGAAACAGCAGCCAGGGCGTGATGTGCTTAGGCCGCGATATCGGCAAAGCCGAACTCGACGAGTTGAGAAAAACCAAAGTTTTCTTTGATAGTCCCCCAACCTTGAGCCAGGATCGAATCGACAGATATATTGTCGCTCGAGCATGAAAAATTCCGCTATCCTCCTGATCTCCTGCCCGGACCGCAAAGGCGAAGTTGCGACTATTGCCGACTTTGTCTATCGCCATAACGGAAACATTCTGCACGCCGATGAGCACGCCGACGAGGAATCCGGCCTGTTCCTCATGCGCGTCGAGTTCGACCCCCGGGATTTCAACTTTGATCTGGCCGATTTCGACAAATATTTCTCTCCCGTGGCAGCGACATTCGCCATGAAGTGGCGCCTCGCGCAATCTTCGTATCGCCCGCGCATGGCAATTTTCGTCTCCAAGTACGATCATTGCCTGGTCGACCTGCTCTATCGGCATCGCAGCGGCGAATTGGCTTGCGAAGTGCCATTGATCGTATCGAATCATCCCGACACTCGGCCCATCGCCGAGTTCTACAGGATTCCATTCGAGCTAGTCACTGTCGCCAAAGATCATAAGGCGGAGGCGGAACGAAAAATCTATTCCTTGCTGGATCAGTACCAGCCGGATTTCATCGTGCTGGCCCGGTACATGCAGATCCTTACGAATGAATTCGTGAGCCGTTATCCGCAGCGCATCATCAACATCCATCATTCTTTCCTGCCGGCATTCATCGGGGCGCGCCCTTACCATCAGGCCTTCGAACGCGGAGTGAAGCTGATCGGGGCGACCAGCCATTACGTCACCGAGCAACTCGACGATGGCCCGATCATTGAGCAGGACGTTGTGCGCGTGTCCCATCAGGACACTGTGGAAGATTTGATCCGCAAAGGTCGCGACCTGGAAAAAATCGTTCTTTCGCGGGCCGTGCGCGCCCACGTGGAGAATCGGGTGCTGGTGTATGGAAATAAGACCGTGGTCTTTTAAATGCGTGAAATCCTGGACGCCTTCCTCCGGGATTTCACCGAGAAAACAGACTCAAAGTCCCCGGCGCTCCGCTTCGCTGCGGTCGGAATGACAACTTTCGCGTAGCTCGGAGGGTCATGTACCTCTGCGCGTAGCATCTCACTTTCCCTTCAAATCGCTCCCGGTTGTGAACTTGCACCGAAAGTAACCTTTCGTTTTTCCTTGAACATTAGTAAAGAATTAGAGGAGTAATTCCGTTTTTGGGGGCATCTTTGGCCGAAGATCTTCGGTTTGAGCTAGCCATTCTGGCTACGGTTCAGGGCTTTTATCAGAAGCTCATGGGCGACGCATTGGGCGGCCCTCTGCCCGTCCCCAGCGGTCTCGACGAAGACGCGTTACGGCATTCCGATAAAGAACTTCCCAACACGCTGACACGGATGCATCGCTGGCTTCACATGCTGGATATGGCGATTACTCCGGCGATGCTGCGCCAGGCGCTCACGCCCGAGACCGATTCGGAAGTCGCCGAGGCCCTGCTGCGATACTTCGTGCGGCGACGCGAGACCACCGACGTCAATCGCGACAAGACGGACCTGATTTCCACGTTCCTCTATCGGCATCCGCGGGTGCCGGGACAATGGGAGCAGAGTGGGTATGGCCTCGATGGTGCACTGCCCCTTTCGCCTTTCGAAATCGCACTCATCGAGATTCTGGCCGATACCGACGTGCCTTCCCTTCCCGAAGAGCACGTGCAGTTATTGCGCCGATTCGATCCGTTGCGCGAAGAGGTCGGCCGCTTCCGCGACTTCAACGCTCTGATGGATTCTGGCATTGTCGGCCGTGTCCGGGAACTGAAGCAGTGGCTGGATTCCTCCTTCTACCATCCGGGCGTACTGGCAACCGTCGCCGCATACAACGCGACCTTTGGAAAAAAATTCGACGAGTTGTTTGCCAAGGCCTTGGGCGAGATCAAGCACTTCGGACAGGCGCTGGAAGAGATGGGCGGAACGATTCTCACAACCGTGGACGGCGTAGAAGTCACGGTCGAGCACGTCGCCGCTATCGAACAGAATCAGATGCTTCAGGCTGATTACGGCAGCGCCCAGGAAAAATTCCGCCGGGTTTCGAAGCTGAAGAAAGAACTGGATCGCCGTCCGCCCATCCGGCGTCCGTTGCTCACGCCGGCAACACGGACTGCCGGTGCCGCAGGAAACGGAAGCGGCGCGGCCGCGGCGAAGCCAGCGCGGGCACATGCGAAGACTCCGCCGACTGCTCCCGTGTTTCAGCCGCCCGTGGTTACAGCTCAGCAGATCTCTGCCGAAGAGGGCAAACTGCGCCGGGTGGAGGAATCGATTCGCGTCTTCGTGCGCGTCGCCGATCCCAAATACCGGCAAGTAGTTCCAATGCGATTCTTCAACCTTACTTTGACTGCGCCCGAGGCCGATGCCTACAGCGCCTCGTATCTCGATGAGAAGACTCTTCGCGCCGACGTGGCCCGGATGCTGATCCGGCTGGTGTCAATTTCCGCGCGGATCAGCACAGAACTGGAAGAACTGAAGCGCAGCCAGAAAATGTCTTCCTTGTGGAAGCTGCATGCGGATGCCCTGGTCGTACTGCTGGAAATGGCGAGTACGGGCGCGGAAGAGGCGCACGGCGTCGCTAAGCAAGCGGAGCAGGGCGGCGCAGGCGTAGCCGCTAAGTCGATTCACGACTCCGTTCAGCGGCTCCGCGGCCGTTCCGATCTGGCCGCTAAGGCGCTGGCGAACGTGAGCTAGAGAATCGCGCTTTTCGCATGGCGCTGAGAACGTCGCCACACCCCTGACTCGACCTTCGGCCGTGATCGACTTCGCGGCACAACCATTTCAAGTACAACTTGAATAAGGAATTCCTCTTCTGCTATGGACCCTCCGTTCATCGCCTGACAGAAAACTACGCGTGTGTGGGCCTGTAGTGGACCTGGGCGGAAAGGGAAAGCAGGCAAGCAACGACGGGCTCGTTCCCCGCCCATGAACTGAACGGACTCTGAATAGTGGAAAGGGGCTGGCATCCTGAACTGAAAAAGACGGGCAAAAGCGCCCGTCTTTCTCGCCGCTCGGAGATCAGCACTCGCAGCTAGTTGATGTCGAATTGCTCCTGATGCACTGAAGGATCGCTCTTCACGATGATGGTACGTTTGGTCAGCTCTTCCATTTCGTTCAGCAATCGCGCATTGCCAGCCTTCAACTCTTTCGCGACTTCCGGATTCACCCGCAACATGACGTCTTCATGCTCCAGATGCTTCGCAATCTTGCGCATCTCGACGTAGATCTCGTTGCAGACGGTCGTCACCGATTTCACATACCCGGTAGCCTGGCAATACGGGCAAGGCGTGCCAATCGTCCGCTCCAGCGACTGCTTCACGCGTTTGCGGGTGATTGCCACCAGGCCGAAATCATTAAACTGCAGCGTCTTCGAAGGCGCACGATCCTTCCGAAGCTCCTCTTCCAGGGCCTGCATCACGCGCTGGCGATTCCGGCGCTCATCCATATCGATAAAGTCGATGATGATGATGCCACCCAGATCGCGCAGCCGAATCTGGCGCACGATCTCTTTGATCGCGTCCACATTCGTTTTGACGATCGTGTCTTCCAGGCGCTGTGTCTTGCCGACATATTTGCCGGTGTTGATGTCGATCGCCACCAGCGCTTCCGTCTGATTGATCACGATGTAGCCACCGCTCTTCAGCCAGACTTTCGACTTGAGCGCCTTGTTCATCTCTTCGGTTAGGCCAAATTGATCGAACAACGGCGTTTCTTTGGTGTAGAGCTTCACCCGTTTTACCAGAGCCGGTTGGAAGCGGTTGAAGAAGCGCAGCACACGCTCGTATTCCTGCTCGCTATCCACCCAGATCACGTTGAAGTCCGAGGTGACCTGGTCGCGCAGCACGCGCTCGACCACATTCAGATCGTGGTAGATCAATGCCGGCGGCTTGGCATTTTCTGCACGGGTTCGAATGTCGTTCCACAGACCTTTCAGGAACCGGATGTCCGCCCGGAGTTCTTCTTCACTGGCGTTTTGCGCGGCGGTGCGGACGATGAAGCCACCATGACCGTTTTCCCGCTCGCTCATGATGATTCGCTTTAGGCGTTGGCGTTCTTCCTCAGAAGCAATCTTGCGGGAAACGCCGGTGTGGTTCACCGTCGGCATGTAAACCAGAAATCGTCCTGGCAGCGCGATGTGGCTGGTGATGCGCGCGCCTTTTTTGCCGATCGGCTCCTTCGCAATCTGAACGAGAATTTCCTGCCCTTCCTTCAGCAGGTCACTGATGAGCGGCACAGGAACCGCTTCGCGACGACGGAACCGGCGGCTGCCGCCACCTCCGCCACGGCGTCCGCGCTGGCTGCGGCGTTCCCAGGCTGGGCGGGGAGCGCGTTGGGTGTAACCAGCGGTGGAGGGAGCACGAACTTCCGCGCGTGCATCCACGGTGCCGTTTCCGCGGGCTTCGGCCTCCAGCAGCGCTTCGGCTTCTGCCTGGGCCTCTTCGAGTTCGAGTTCTTCGCTGTCCTCTTCGGTTTCGGCAGTCGCTCCCTCGGTTTGCTGCACCGCAGGCTCGCCGCCCTCGACCATCGACGACGCGTGGATCTCCGATACGACATCCCGTGCATCGCTGTTCAACTCTCCACTGGCGGCTTGCGTCTCTTCTTCAAATTCCTCGTAGTCTTCCTCTGACGAAGCTTCGTAACGGACCGCCTCAGCCTCGTCTTCTTCGATGGTTTCTTCTTCCATCGTGCCGGGGGAAGCGAAGGCGGGCGCGTGCTCCTCTAGATTCCCTGCAGAATGATCCGACTCGACCTCGCGCAGCGGTTCGGGCGACTTCGGCTCCTCGGGCTGGTAACTGGAAACGGGAACAGTTTCCGCCGAGGTGGTGAAAGTATCCTCTGCTTCTGCCTCCGCTGGACGCCGGAATTCCTGATTCCAATCTGCTGAAACTGCAGCTTCGGCTTCTTCGTGCGGAGCGACGAAGTGCTCGTGCTCTTCATGAAGCGGTTCGGCCGCAGTTTCGGTGGAAGCGAAGATGGGCTCGTCCTCCGGGAAAGCCGCGGCCACGGGCGCGACAGGCTCCTCCCCGGGTGCCCCCACGGTTTCTGCTGCAGCTCGTACAGTCTCGGCCGGTTGCGGTTGCGAGCGGCGCTGATACTTGGAAATCGATTCTCCCGGCAGCAGAATCGGCTCATACCCGCGAGGGGGTCCGGCAGGCTGCGTGCGCCCGGTCTCCGTGGAACTTTCCGACCTTCCATAGCGCGGCTCGGGTCGTTCCCCTCCGCGCTCCGGTCCGCGATCGCGGCGTCCGCCCCGGCGACGGCGACGGCTACGCCAATTGCCACGGTCGCGATTCTGCGCCTCACCGCCATTCGACGATTCTGCGCCGGCTATCGGCGTTGGGGCTTGGAACTCCCCTCTCGGTTCTCCGGCTTCCTCAGTTTGCTCTGAACCCTCCGCGGGCTCTTGCACCTGAACTGGTCCCGATTCCGATTGCACGGCTTGCGGCCGCAAATCCTGCACGTCTGCGCCGGCTGGAATCGATCCGGTAACGTCGTCATCGTGCTCTTCCAGATCCATGAAATCGGAAACGTAAAGGAAGGCATCGCGTTCCAGGCCAATATCGACGAATGCCGATTGCATGCCGGGGAGCACGCGGGTTACACGGCCCTTGTAGATGGAGCCGGCCAGGGTGTATTCGTTTTCGCGCTCCAGGTAGACTTCGGCGAGCAGATCGTCTTCGACCAGCCCCACCTTGGTTTCGTGAGGCGTGGAAGAGACATATAGTTCTTTATTCATTCAAACACTCCGGTCCCCGTTTCTGAAACGGGGTTGCCGGCCATGCGTCAGGAAATTACGGGAGGAGTGAGCTTCGCGATGCTGCCCCAGACGGGGAACGGCGTAAGCCTGAAAGGCGCTTCAGCGCTCCAGGTACAGTCCGCTGCATAAGCTTGGGAATCTTTTGCACTATCGCTGGCATTCTGCCGGGGTTGTGACCGCACTCTCAGACCATTTTGATCGGGGGGCCGTTCCCTGCCCGGCTTTGCTTCGAAGCTCTTATCCTGCCCGGTCTTTTACTGATTGGACCGGCGAATTGCCCTCTTCACGCGAGGACGGTCGAAATTTTGGGCTGCGCACAGGCGCAGCATCGAATTACTGATTCCCTTTGCCCTGTCCTGTTCCTATTGCTGCCAAGCCGTCCTACACGGCTAGTTTACGAAGCGGCGCATTCGAACATTCATCACCATTCCCAGCGCCAGGAACATGAACAACACGGAAGATCCACCGTAACTCATGAGCGGCAAAGGTATTCCGGTGACCGGCATAAAGCCAACCACCATGCCGACATTGACCAGGATATGGAAGCTAAGCACGGCCACCACACCCATCACCACGAACGTGCCAGCGCGGTCGGGCGCTGTTTGCGCGTTCTGCGTCAAACGCATCAGCACAATGAAGTATAACAGCAGAACCCCGAGAGCGCCTACGAACCCATGTTCTTCCGCAAAAGCTGCGAAAATGAAGTCGGTCTGCGGGACGGGGAGGAAATTCCCGTGTGTTTGCGAGCCTTTCCCGCCCCAAAGCCCCCCGGAACCGACGGCGATCTTGGATTGCTCAACTTGGTACCCCGAGCCCTGGGGATCGAGTTCGGGATCGATAAAGCTGGTCAAACGCTGCTTCTGATACGACTTGAGAACGTGAACCCGGGGCACAAAAAAGACTGCCCCAATACCCACGACTGCCAGTAAACCCACCGCCAGGCCCTGCCTCCAATGCATCCCGCCGAGGAAGACCCCCATAACGGCAACAGGAATATAGGTCAAGGCCGTCCCTAAATCGGGCTGGGCGAGAACCATCAGCATAGGGATGCCGACTATGGCCCCCGCCTTGATGAAGTCCGACCAGGAGAGTTCGCGCTGGCGCATTTCGGAGAAATACTTGGCGACAGCCAAAATCAGGATTAGCTTGACCCATTCCGAGGGCTGGAAGTGGTTGCCACCGGGCATTTTGATCCAGCGGCGGGCGCCCAGATATTTCTGCCCGAAGATTAGGACCGCCATCAGGGCCCCGATCGAGGCAAAGTAGAACCAGTGGATTTGTTCGAGAAGCGCCTGGTAGTTCACCAGGCTGATGACAAACATTGCCCCCACGCCCGCAATCACCCAGTACACCTGCTTGATGTGAGCGCCAGCAAACTTGGTGTGTTCGGTGGCGCTGTGGATCTCCATCACGCCAAGTGAGCAGATGAGCAGGACAAATCCCAGCAGTACCCAGTCAAAATCCCGGTATGAAACGTAGCGTGACATCCGTCGATCAGTCGCCGGAGGCGAGCTGAGGTTCGATGAGCCGCCCATTCGGCGCGGCTACCAGGCCTTGCTCGATGTCGGACAGCTTCACCCGCTGAATGTCCCAAGCCAGACCCAGCTTCTGCAAACACCAGATACCATACCAGTTCGTATCGATCTCATACCATGTGAAACCATGGGAGGCCGAAGTCGGATGGGCATGGTGATTGTTGTGCCAGCCCTCGCCAAACGTCAGCAGCGCCACCCACCAGCTGTTGGTAGAAAGATCGCGGGTCGCGAAGCGGCGCGTGCCCCAGGAGTGCGTGGCGGAATTCACTAGCCAGGTGGCGTGGAGTCCGACCACTGTGCGCAGGAACGTCCCCCAGAGCAGCCACGGGAGGCCGCCGATGGCGAACAACGCAATCCCCACAATAATTTGCGGAACATAGTGGTATTTCGTAATCCAGACGTGGAATTTGTCTTTGGCGAGATCGGGAACGTAGCGGGCCAGCGTCGTCGTGTTATGGTGCATGGACTTGCCCATGAGAATCCAGCCCATGTGCGCCCACCACTTGCCATCAATGGGAGAGTGCGGGTCGCCTTCCTGATCGGAATGCTGATGATGAATGCGATGCGTCGCCACCCAGAAAATCGGTCCGCCCTCTAGCGCGAGAGTCGCGCAGATTGTCAGGAAATATTCCACCCATTTGGGGGTCTTATACCCGCGATGCGTGAGCAGGCGGTGATAGCTCATCCCGATGCCCAGGCTCCCAGAAATCCACCAAAGAACAATCGCCAGGAAGAAGGCCTTCCAGGTGAAAAAGAACAATGCGGCGATCGCTCCCACGTGGAATATGGCCATAAAAATGGCCGTGATCCAGTTGATTTCATCTTTGGCAGCTTGCGGCTTCTCAAGGTTTTCCAGTTGCATGTATTTCCGAGGTCCCCAGTTCGTCTTTGGATTGAAAACCAAATTTAAGCTATCAGGGGACGGATCGGCAGCACTGTAATACTTGTGTAATAGCGGGTTTTGCGCATTACGAGGGTAATGACCGGGAACGCTTACCCATTGAGTCAACGAGACATTAACGCGGGAGTAACAATACCTCAACGGCGAATTCGACCCTGCGCTCTAAGCGGCGCTTCCCTTTACCTGCACGCCCGCCCATTTTTCGAGCAAGGTCAAAGTGGCGGCATAATCGAGATCCTTGTGCCCGTCCTCGGTGGCCATTTCATAAACTTCTTCCACCGTTTCCAGGCCAGGCAGTTTCACACGCGCTTCTTTCGCCGCTTCCAGCGCCAGCCGGATGTCCTTGTGCATCAAGCGCAGCGGAAAATTCGGGGTGAAATCACGGTTCAGGATGAAGGAGGCCTTGTAATCGACCACGCCCGAACGCACCATCGTTGCCTCAATTAACGAGAGCAACTGTTGCGGATCTACGCCGAGTTTCGCCGCCAACGTGAGCCCTTCGGCGAATCCCTCGAAGGTTAGAGCAATCTGCAGGTTCATAGCCAGCTTGGTAGCCTGCCCTTTGCTGGTTTCGCCCATACGGAAAATTTTCTTACCCATGGCAGCGAACAGCGGCTTCAGGCGCTCGATCACTGCCTCATCGCCGCCCACGATGAAGACCAGGGTTCCATCTCGCGCCCCGATTTTCGATCCTGTCATAGGCGCATCGACCCACGCCACGCCCTTCGCACCCACCCGCTCGGCGAACTTCAGCGTCGCCGCGGGCGCAATCGTGCTGGAGTCGGCGATGATCATGCCTTCGCTCAAGGAAGCCTCGACCCCATCTTTGCCGAAGATGACTTCCTCGACCGCATGCGTATCGGAAACACAGAGCCAGACGACCTCCGCTCCCTGTGCTGCGGCAGCCGGGGTTTGCGCCACTGCCGCTCCTTCTACCAGCTTGCCCGGCGTTCGATTCCACACCGTTACTTCATGGCCCGCCTTGGCCAGATTGGCCGCCATTGCCTGACCCATAATCCCCAATCCCAGAAACGCAACTCGCATGAAGACGTTCTCCTTACTCTTTCTGTACTCACCAGAAGGAACTTTTTCGGATTAAATACGACCCGCACGATCCGGTCAAGCCAACAAACTGCATAGCTGTGGAATTCCCCGTTTCTTTGGCTGCATTACTTCCGTGTCAGGGAACTCCCCTAGAAGAGCTCAGGGAAGAACGGTTCACAACTCTTGGCGACGCGGCGTACTCCAACCTTTATGTCCTCGCCCGCATGGCGCGGCGTTGAGGAGAAGGCTCCGGCTCGGTCGACTCTTCCCTCCCCGAGAAAGTCGCGCCCTAAGAAAGTCGTGCTATTCCTCGTCGCCGGTGTCCTTATCATCTGTGGCGCGGTGGCGCTTTATTTCCTGATTTGGCCGTTTTCACAGAAATCAATCGTCGAAGATCTCGGCGAAGCCAGTGACAGCAGCATCACCGTGGGCCACTTTCGCGGCACATTCCTGCCACATCCCGGGTGCATTCTCGACGATGTCCGTTTCCAGCGTGGAACGCGGGATTTCACCTTTATCACAATCAAAAAGCTGACCATCCAGGGAACTTACCTGGGCATGCTGCGGCGCCACGTGCGGCGAATCGTTGCGGAGGGCGCTCACGTATTTTTCCCTGCCCTCGGCAAAGGCACCGCTTTCCACACGCAAAATTCGAAAACAGTCGTGGATGAACTGATTGCAGACGGCGCAGTAGTCGAATTCGAATCAGCAAATGCGCAGGCCAAACCGCTACGCTTCGACATCCACAAGGGATTGCTGAACCACGTCCAGTCCAGCGACCCCATTCTGTACCACCTGAAGTTTCACAATCCGCTCCCGCCAGGAGAGCTTACCGTTAGTGGTAGCGTCGGGCCATGGCCCAGAAATAAGGCGGAGGAGATTCCCCTCTCGGGCGAATACGTCTTGGATCGCGCCGACCTCGGCTATTACAAAACGATCGGCGGATTTGTGGATTCGACGGGAAAATTCCGCGGCACGCTCAAGCACATCGACATTTCGGGCACCACCGAAACCAACGACTTCGAGGTCAAGTCGGGGCATCATCCCACGCGACTCAGCACCCGCTTTGATGCCTATGTTGACGCGATGCACGGCGACACATTTCTGAGGCGAGTCGATGCGCATCTGGCGCAAACGGTTCTTTTTGTCGCCGGAAGCATCGCGCGCGCACAGGGCGTCAAAGGCAAGCTGACCCAGCTTCAATTCACATCTCAACAAGGACGCATCGAAGACATTCTGGGATTGTTTGTCAAAGCGCCACGCTCCCCAATGTCTGGACCCATTTCACTGCGGGCACATGTAGAAATCCCTTCCGGCAGCCAGACCTTCCTCGAGCGAGTCAATCTCGATGGCCAGTTCGGGATCAATGAAGGAAACTTCACCAATCCGGATACGCAAACTGACGTGAACAAACTTAGTGCCGGTGCGCGCGGCGCGTCAAAAGAAAATCCTGAAACCGTGCTCACAGACCTCAAGGGCCTGGTTTCGCTGCGACAAGGGACCGCGCATTTTTCTGATTTATCGTTCCGCGTTCCCGGGGCTCATGCCCGCATGCACGGCACGTATAACATCGTGAATTACCGCATTGATCTCCACGGAAAGATGTGGGTTGATAAGAACATTTCCGATACCACCACTGGGATGAAGTCCCTGTTCCTGAAGGTCATGGATCCGTTCTTCAAAAAGAAAAAGAAGGGAGAGGTCGTGCCGGTACACATCGAAGGCACCTATGATCGCCCGCAGTTCGGGTTGGACCTGGGCCAGCAGGACAAAAGCAAAGGCAAAATTGAACGCCAGCTTCACTAGGCACCGAGCGATGGGCAACGAGTAACGGGCAGTGAATGGAAGCACTTGTACTCAGGTCGGCACTCCCTCATTGCTCATGGCGCATAGCTTCGTCGTAAACATTCAAGTCGATACGGGCATCGAAACGTACCGGTACTATGGAACTAACCATACGCGTTCGTCGAGTTCCAAGAATCCTGTACTATCCCGCTTTTTGTTTTTCGTTGCTTTTTCAGATCGCTTGCGGAGGATCTTCCATTCATCAGAACCCAGTTCCTGCCAGCGAGCCTACGTTCAATCACATCCTCCTCGTAGTTGAGGAGAACCACAGTTACTCAGAGGTGATTGGGAACGCATCGATGCCCTACTTCAACAGCCTAGCTTCGCAGTACGGCTTGGCTACGCAGTACTATGCGAATGGTCATCCTTCGATTCCGAACTACCTCGCCTTGACTACCGGCGAGATGGAAACCTTCAACGACAATTTTTCTGGAACAATCGGCGATGACAACATCGTGCGCGAACTCGTAAAGGCGGGCAAATCCTGGAAGGCCTATGAGGAATCCATCCCCTCGCAGGGATACTTAGGTGGCGACTCAGGCTTATATGTCCGACGCCACAACCCGTTCTCTTTCCTCTCAGACGTACAGAATGACAGCTCGCAAGCAGCCAATATCGTGGACTTCCCCCAGTTCCAGTCGGATCTCGCTAACAATCAACTGCCTCAGTATTCGTTCATTGCGCCCAACATCAATGATGACGCTCACAATGGCACGCTTGCGCAAGCCGATGCCTGGCTGCAAACCAATATTGCGCCCCTACTCTCTAACTCGAGCTTTCAAAGCAGCGGATTGCTGATTATCACGTTTGATGAAAGCGACACGTCCGACACCAACCACGGGGGCGGACAAGTGGCCACGCTGATCATCAGCTCGCAAGCCAAAAAGGGATTTCGATCGCAAACCTTTTACCAGCACCCGAGCACACTGCGCCTGATCCTCGCCTGCTCCGGAGTGAACGCCTTCCCGGGAATGGCCGGCGCAGCGCCCGATATGACCGACTTTTTCAACGGGCACTGACCGAAAAGTTTGCAGGTTTTCTACCGCGCCGGGCGCTTTGCTGGAACCAGCTGATCCAGCCAATACTTCTTTTCTTTGGCAAATGCTTCTCGATCTCCAGCAGTTGGCTTGCGGTCATAGCCCACTCCGCCCCGGACCGAGAGCAGCTTCCGCAGGCGCGAGGTGGGGGATGTCAGATAGAACGTGCTCTCGTTCTTCGCATGGTCCTCAACGAAAATGACGATATCGTCACGCTGTACCTGAGAAACGTCAAAGCCCCGAATCAGTTCTCCCATGGTGACCAACTGCTTCACCGGAATTGCCGTTTCATTGGGAGAGATTCCCAGCAAGTTTGAGATGTGCGGCGGCAGAGTCGCGTCGTGCCCTTGCTCCACGACCTTCTTTACAGCCGTCAACAGGCGCAAATCTTTTTTGGGCGTCGTTACTGGCGCGCTCTGAGAACTCAGCGATCCGGCAAGTGTGACGGCTATCGCGAGAACTGCTCCAGTGATCCGAAAGCGCTGCAACCGTAAGCAACTGCTAACCACTGAGCTTTTCATGCGCAGCATGATAGCAGTCAACCATCTCATAGCGCAGTTTCGGTTTGTACCCAGAACGGTGCAGCCCCGCTTCCCCAAGGGACTCGCGGTTCGCGCTCAAATCGTCAAGGGTGGAGCTCTTTAAGCAATTCCGTACAGCAAGATCGAAAGTTCCTTACCCTCATGAACCTATGGTTTGCTGGCCTGCCCTCATTCTATAAGCAGGATCAATGGCCTGAGGTCGGATTGCGGTATCGATGAGGCCGGACCGGCACTTCGCGTTTCGACTCACCATCCCAACCACGTCTGAGGCATCGCATCCAGCGGCGGATGGTCTATGAGGATTACGGAGTTCGAGGGCATTCTTGAACGCACCTACAATAACGTACAGCGGAAACACACACTGCAGTTGGCGGCCGGGCTGTCGTATTACTTCGTGATGTCGCTCTTCCCGCTGCTGATCGTCTTCGCCGCCAGCGTTTCCTACCTGCCTGTACCCAACCTATTCGATGCCGCCCTGGCCTTTGCAGGCCGCTTTATGCCGCACGACAGCGTGGGGCTAGTCAAAGCAGTGCTCCGGCAGGTCATCACACCGGAGCGTGGGAAGTTCCTGTCGTTTGGCATTCTGGGCGCCATCTGGGCCGCTTCTGGCGGATTCTCCAGCCTCATGGCAGCTTTGAACGTGTCCTACGACGTACCCGAGAATCGCCCCTTCTGGAAAACGCGTCCGCTCGCCATCGGACTGACATTCTTGATTGGAATTCTCCTCGTCATCGCCTTGGCGCTCATGCTCGTGGGCCCCCACTTCGGAGCCTGGCTCGCAGCAAAGGTCGCTCTGGGCAGGGTATTCGTCATCGCATGGCCGTATCTGCGTTGGTCCATCGCACTTGCATTCACTGTGCTCGCCATGGAGTTGATCTACTTCCTCGCGCCCAACGTGCATCAACGTTTCAAACATACTCTTCCTGGCGCCGCCATCGCCGTTCTTGGCTGGATTGTACTGTCATGGGCGTTGGGCATCTACTTCCAGCACTTTGCCAAGCTCAATAAAACCTATGGAACGCTGGCTGCCGCCATCGCGCTCATGGTTTGGCTCTACTGGACAGCCTTCGTCATTCTCCTGGGTGGCGAGATCAATGCAGAGCTCCTCGAACGCGACGGCAGGCGACCAAGCCTCAAACAAGCTCCCTCAAGCAAGCAGGACAAGTCTGGACCGCGCTTGGAAGGTGCAGCGTGATAACGAGACGGATCTTCTATATCCCTTATGTCCCTTGTACGCGGTTTATACGATTTTGTTCGAGCGAGGGCTCGGGAGGGCGCGTTCAGATTTGGATTTGGTGGAGCTAGTCGGGATCGAACCGACGACCTCATCGTTGCGAACGATGCCACACTCCGTATCTCCGCGATGATTCCACTGTACTTACGGGCGAAACATCAACCTTTAACCGCGATTTATTGGAACGTAATTGGAACGTAAGCCGGTTGTTCGCCTCAAAAAATCTCCGGCTTCCCAAAATCGTGCGCTCAAGCGCACGCGGTCGTTGGGGCGTTGTCTCTCGGCTAGTACAGCGAGCAGTGTGCGAGGTAGGGCGGCAAGATGTAGCGCCGTGACCGATTCCCAAACGGGTTAAAGATGCACTGAGCACGTTGGCGCAGATCGATAGGCCCGGCATCTCTTTCGGGAGATGCTACTCCAGGTGCGCCAGAAGCTAGACCGTCGCACGCGCTTCGCGCGTGACCCGGAAACCACACGGAGACCTTCACCGTGGCGGTGACAGGCAATCGACGAAACCTAGGGGTTAGGGTTTCGTCTGTTCCCCGTATTCCAGCCGTTGTCCTTCCCGAACGGTAACTGAAAAGCAGCGACTCAAAAAGAGATCATCGCGCGTTAGCGTGTTCCATTGATACAGCAGGCAGAACCCGAATGAATTATTCGTCTAGACCCCAAACTCCATCAGACTTTTTCCACAGCCTAGCTATGCTTCCACAATCTGCTTTTGCGCTAGTATTCGTGCCGCGTGGATCCCAGCGCCCATCAAACCTTTAGCGCGTTCGCTATCCCTATTGCGTTGATACTGGTCAGCGCTTTTACAAAAAAGGTCATTCGAGGTAAAAGTCCATTCCGAGCAGAGGATTTTTATCTTGGGGTCGATCTCACGCTAGCCGCATTTTCCGCCGCCGCCGTGAATGTATTGGAAATGGGTGCTGCCGGCAGAGACAATCTCGCATGGTTCTTTGCTTTCACCTTTATTATCTTTATCTTGCAACTTGCATTTCACCAAGAGTGGGGTGGTCTCTCGTCAACTAGCTGGAAGCAAATCCTCGTGCTAGGATTTGCGTCTAATATAGTTGGGGTCGTACTTTTAGGAATTTTCATCTACTGGAAGGTAGAGGGCAAACTGTGAGAGCTGGCACATTCAAGACCGACGTTTTAATCATCGTGGCCATTGGGTTTTCCTTTGCCTTGCTGATTTACGGAGTGAAAACCGACGCTCCGATTGCATCTGGCTTGTCTGTGCTGCTGGCTGCTATCGCGACCATCGTAAAAATGACAGTTGCTCGCAAGGATCGGCGCGATCGGGTAAATCCTTCACCCTCCGATGCACCGCGGCGTCGGTCGGATGATCGTGAACACGATCACGTTGCGATCAGTAGATAAAAGTTCCTGCACAATTCCCGCGCACTTAGACCTTCAAACCCAAGCGAACAAAGTACCAACTCTCGATCGCGACACTCAATTGATTCGCCACTTCTGAATCTCCGGGGTGGCGAGCAGTTCCGTAAAGGGCCAGTTCTTCCAGCCAGTCGGCCAAGGCAAGGGGTTCTGGTTTTCCAGAGTGATGGAAGGCGCCGACAAGCGAAGCCCCGCGGACCCGGACGCTAAGTATCGCGGTCAGATTCTGACACTCTCGGCAATCCACATTTCGACTCGCTGGAAAACGGATCGGCCGGCGGGCTTCACTCCCATCTTTTCGAGCGCATAGCGAATCTCGGGAATCTTGCGCAGATGAAGGCAGAGACACTCCGGCCCGCAGGTATGCTTTCGGGCGACGATAGCGGCAACTAGCTCGCTGGTATCAGCGTATTGCATTCCAGTTTTTCAATTCGCAGCTTGGGCGCTGTCTCTTGAATGGTGACGGCGCGGCTGAACATTGTGCGTAAGTTCCGCGGAGCGTAGGTGGGCAACTGACCGGCCAGAATTAATGTCGCGCTGTCTACGAGTTTGAATTTCGTGACCGGCCGGAATAACTGATCGAATAAATCAGTCGGGCAGATTTGCTGGATCCTTATCACTTCCGCATCTTTGATCTCTATCGTTGTCCCCTGGGTGACAGTGAACTGATAGAGGTCGCTATACAAACGGCGCGATTTCTCCGCGTGGGTGGGGACGGAACCAAATTCCTGAACCTGTTCCAACAGTTTGGCGCGGAGCTGCTCTTCCTCGAGCCGGATCTCTTCCAACCTGGCGGCCGTCTTGTCGAGCTCCTGGCGCGTGATCCGCTTCACGGCGCCATTTTCCCACGGAATTGGGCGATCGTCACGCTAATATAGATGGATGTCTATGTATTACCTCCGTAACTTTGCGATGCAAAGCACAGCCTGATTTCATGGGGGAGAGTGAATCTTGCGCCTTTCCAGCACGAATTGAACGGATCGGGAACCGATTGCAGCCCGGATTGCCCCGCGTGCTTCTGGGTGATGCAGAACGATACCGGAGAGGAGAAGTTTTCCCTCGCTTTGGCGCTGACTGCGGCGAAAATGGTCCTGATGGAATTGGACGAGCTACTCCTGGCAAAGCGCGAGTTGATCGGCCCGGCGTTGCTCGAACTCGTCTGGATTGCCCACCAACTGCGCCAGGCCGAATCTATTTCCATCGGCCGGGCGGCCGTAGCTCTCGGCAAGGATAAGCGGACCGTTTCGCGTAACTTCCGCCGGCTGGAAAATGTCGGACTGCTAAAGCGTCAAGCGCGCGCCGGGCGGCCCCATCTCTACTGGTTACCTTCCTGTCAGTAGCGACATTTTCGCCATCTGTTTGGCATTGCCGACCTGTGCCAACCTGTACCCATGTTGGACATAATCACCGACTGCACGCAGGAAGCGCCGAGCCCGGAACGTAAGGTTAAAACCGTGTTCCTGCTCGATCAGGATAAGCGCGCTGCACTCGAAAAACTTTCGGCCGACACAGGCGCGCCGGTTGCGGAACTGCTCCGGCGCGCCACAGCGTATTTTCTTGAGCCCAGGAAAGGGAGAGTGTAGATGTGCCAAGCGCGAAGCTGATTGCCCAGGCGCAGTGTCAGAAGATTTTTAAAGACGATCGGACAGAACCCGGTACGCGCGCCGAGGCATTGAATATTTACCTGCGGCTCAACGGACTTCTGCCGGCATTAGGACGGCCGCGGAAGAATTTGCAGGAAAACTACGGCGACGGCGATGGCGACGGTATCCAGACCACGCAGCCGGAGACAGAGCAGGCGCAAGAGGTGCTCGCTGCTGGCCCAACCACACGAGCGCGAATAGTGGATCCGAATCCGTTTCCGGCGCCTGATCCGAATTATTGCGGTCCTGGCCCCACCACAGGAGCGCAACTGTGGGATGAATCCAAGACTACCGCAGATGATTTTGCAAGATCTGCGGATAGAGAGATCGAGCGACTATCGCCCCAGCCTACAGAGGAAGAAATCGCGAAATCCGCGCGGAAAGAATTTTTGCAAATGAGGGCCGAAGCGATTCGGACGGGGACATATAAGACGTGGTGAATCTCGGAAAGCCAGCGGCGCAAGTGTCGACCAAAACCCAGTGGCGGGAGTGGCGCGAGCGCGAATTTACGCGACTGCTATTCACGCACGAGGAAGCCAAGGAGCAGAAGCAACAGGAAGCCAACCCGCGAATCGATGAGATGACGGGATTGCCAAGTTCGTACTAAGGAGAGGAAGTCATGGCTGCACCCTATGTTCCGGTGATCGTCCTCTCGGGGCTGCAGCCGTTCGCCCCGCCTCCATCAGCCGATGCGACGAATCCGAATTTGGCATACGCCAATCCGACCGCGGGGCCAACAGCTTACAACGCATGGGCCGCGGCGAACGGGCGATTTTCATAAGGAGAAAGTATGGCCATGGCGAGTAAACGGACTGGAAAGATTACGAGCGTGAGCGCAGCGGTTGGCCAGGCAGTGATGGCCGGCGATATTGTCCAGGGCGAGGGCGGGTTCTGGGTCGCAATGGTAGCTCTACCCGGGGGTGTGACTCTCGGCACTTATCACGGAATGGCAACAGGCGGGCCGGACGGGCTGCGCCCGGGCTCAAGTAATGACCGGTGGCATTGGGCGACGTCATGATCTCCAACACGCTTCGGATAAGAAAACTGAAAACCGCCAACCAACAAGGGGACGCGCCGGCGTCACGGCTGCAATCGCTGCATGCGGAAGCAAAACGAAATCTGGAAAGTACTAAAAAGCTGGAAGCGTCGCGCCAAGCGAAGCGGCTGAAAGGAAATTGAATGCCGGACGACGATAACGCCGTTGAGCTTGTCGGAGAATCTACGGAATCATGGTTGATGCTTGCATCATGGATGGTCGCGTTCGATGCGCAGCTCACGCCAGGTGACCGGCAATTTCTCAAGTCAGCAGGGGTGAAGGTATCGGAATGATGGAGCAAAATGCGGCACTTTCTCATTTTTTGGGATGTCTGGTCGAAGAGTATCGGCGTGAATTTGCGGAACTACCTCCAGAAAAGCTGGAAGAAGTAATTGAGCCGGTCGCGCAGTGGCTGCTTGAAATAAGCGAGCCGAAATCTTTGACGCAATAGGAACCTTCGGCAAGGAGAGAACCGACAATGGCAACGATGGACCCGAGCCAGTTATCACCACAGGCACACGAGCACTACGAAGCGAATCTATTCGCGGAAACACACCCGGATTTTTATCCTTGCCGTCACAATGCCGATGTGATGATGGGCTATCTTCAAAATCACAAACTGCCCAAGACAGTCGCAAGCTTTGAGCGGGCATACAAGGCGTTGACTGCTCAAGGCAAGATCTTAAGCAAGCCCGCCGCACGCTCTGAAATGTCTCAGCAGGAGTATCAGGAGCAGCTGGAACGCCAGGGCGTGACCATCTATGACCCGACCTATGGACGTCCTTTGGGAAAGGCGTTTCCCGACGAAGTAAGGCCGGGCGATCTAACCGAACCGCCCTCTAACGTCGGCAGGCAAACGGGGGCATGGAATCATTCGCTCGCAATGCAGGAAGTTTTCCCCAACGCGGCCGGATACCGACCGACGCGACGAGAGTACGCCTCATGGTCTGCGGAAAAACTACGCGCGTGGAATGAAGCCAATGAATTTAAAATGCCGGATTTCCGCGATTGAAAGGTTGATTCTCCATGGTGGACACACAAACCAGCTTTCTAGACAATGCCGGATCCGCGAGCGCGGGCGCGCCGCCGCCAGCGCCGCCAGATACTAGTTCGCTGCCTGTTCGAAGCGGCCAGCCGGTGACCATTTCTCCCCAGGTGCAACCGCCGCCGCACCAGACACACACTTCGTTTTTATCTACTCTCCTGCACGCCGTGGGCGATGTGTTCCAAGGAACGCCGACGCAAAGTGTCGACCCGCAGACCGGGCAGGTAAGGACGAATCAACTGACAACCGGGCAGAAGATCGGCAATGTTGTCGGCGCAGCGCTCCGCGGCGCAGCAGTAGGCGCAGCCGCAACCGGGCCCGGGGCGGTCGGCAAAGCCGCTCTACTTGGGATTCAGGAGGAGCAGGGACGGCGCCAGCTACAGAACCAAGAATTGAACGACACCGCAGACCGCGCCATTCATGCGTTAAACACAGCCCGGGCTGGCTGGGAGTTTCAGCGGCAAAAAGACATCCTGCACGAAAACGCCGTCGACAAATTCAACGCGATAGATTCCTTTGTGGGCTCCGATGAGCGCAACCAAGACTTAGGCACATTCCCGACCTTCGCGGACTTTCTCCAGGCGCATCCTGAAATGCAAGCGGGTGGCACAAATCCATCGCAACTAGCGGCGCGCGGCTTGATTGTGAACACGATTGCGACCGACGACAAAGGCCAATCGCAAGGCGTCCACGTTTGGCAAGTGAGCCCGGATTGGCTCAAAGGCACGACGGATGGACCCTTCGAATTTCGGCAGTATCAGGGAAACGGCGAGTACAAGCCCGCACAGATTACAGAGGGAACAAAGCGCGGCGACATTTTGGCTTTGCTGCAAAACAACGGCTATGGATCGCTCGCGACTGCTGCGAAAGCCGCAGGGCCGAAGAGCCACGCCGATGCTGTGGCGATGGTGGCAAACGGGAATGATGCCGACAGAATTGCAGGACAGCGATATCTTGATACGGAAAACAAGCTCGCCAAAAATGACGCGCTCTCGAAGTTTGAAAACGTTCCATCTACCCTGGCGCGCGAGAATGCAGCCGCGGCGATTCCACAGCTACAGAACATGCTCGCAACCGAAACCGATCCAGACCGAAAGCTTCGCATTAATCGGCTCATTGCCACAGCGCGGGCAGCGCATCAGGGTTACGTTGCCGATCTCAGGAGCGATGCTGCAGCCAAGCAAGCCGCGGCACAGGGTGACCCGGTAGCGGCAGGGAAAATGCTTGCCGATGGGTCGTTGACGTTGGCAGACTTGAAAACTCGCGGGATGACTCCGGGGTTTGTGCTGCAGGCAAGCCAGGCGGCGCAGAAAATTAATCCGCAGTACAAACCGAGCGACGAAGTAATTGCGGAGCAGGTTGCAAAGAGTCCACAGGCAAATCAGTTCTTCGGCTCTGCCAATTCTCTGATTCAGAAAGGCGGGACACTGGATCAGCTAATCTCGATCGGAGCCACGATTCCGCAGAACGAAATTCCAATTCTGAATACTTTCGAAGATTGGCAAAAAGTGAAGTCGGGCAAGGGTCCGCTAGCTGGTTACGCGGCTACGATCCTCGGCGTTGCCGACGATTACGGCAAGGTCATGGGTGGAGGGACGGCCAGCGATAGCGCCCGGGATAGCGCTCTCGCCTTGATTGGAAGCGCCGCAAGTCCCGACCAGCGCGCCACGGCCGCCGAATCAATCCGCAATTCCGTCATTTCGCAGGCAGA
>Ga0209060_10001134_pt1 | contig 31965 bp, 17 predicted proteins | sample Coa_R1_8_FD_187155 | JGI IMG/M metagenome (GOLD analysis project Ga0209060, IMG submission 187155) | Surface soil microbial communities from Centralia Pennsylvania, which are recovering from an underground coalmine fire - Coalmine... | ecosystem: Environmental > Terrestrial > Soil >...
CGTGTCCGCCAGCGAGAAGTTCGGAAATTTCGTCGCCATAATTAAAACTCAGACCTGCATTCACCGCGGAGGCGCGGAGACGCGAAGTCTAACGCGGAGGAAGAAAATCGGAGAGGGGTTTCGCTGGCGCCTTCGGACGTCCACAACTCGGCAGCGAATTCCATTCTCTTTTCTCCGCGTTGATCTCTGCGCCTCCGCGTCTCCGCGGTGAATCCTTCTTTTCTACCCATGAATCGTGTCCGCCAGCGAGAAGTTCGGAAATTTCGTCGCCATAATTAAAACTCAGACCTGCATTCACCGCGGAGGCGCGGAGACGCGAAGTCTAACGCGGAGGAAGAAAATCGGAGAGGGGTTTCGCTGGTGCCTTCGGACGTCCACAACTCGGTCGCGAATTCCATTCTCTTTTCTCCGCGTTGATCTCTGCGCCTCCGCGTCTCCGCGGTGAATCCTTCTTTTCTACCCATGAATCGTGTCCGCCCGCGAGAAGATCGGGAGATACAACGAGATCAGTACGAACGCCACAAACGAACCCATCACGATCATGATCGCCGGCTCGATCAACGACAACGTGGCGGTCATTCGGGTGTTTACGTCTTCCTCGAAAAACTCCGCCACGCTGTTCAGCATCGCGGGCAGCGCCCCGGTCGATTCCCCTACTTCGATCATATCGGTCGCGAGCCCGGGGAACATGCCCGATGCCTTTAGCGACCCCGAGAGCGGTTGGCCTTCCCGCACCGTCTTGCCGGCTGCCTCCACCGCCCGCCGGAGCAGTGGCGCATTTAGCGAGTCCGCGGCGGTCTCCATCGCCTGCACCAAAGGAATACCGCCGGTGAGCAGGGTGCCCAGAATGCGCGAAAGCTGCGCCACCTGGTACTTGAGCCAGATATCCCCCGCGATGGGCAGCTTGATCTTCACGCGATCGATCTTCAACCTGGCCGACTCGCTCTTCGACCACCAGCGGAAAGCCAGAATCGCTACCACCATCATGCCCGCAAACGCCAAGATGTAGCTGCGGGCGGTGGTGCCGATTGCGATTAACCACACCGTCATCGTCGGAAGTTTGGCTTGCATCGTGACATAAAGGGTGGCGAAGGTCGGGACCACGTAAGTGACCAGGAATACCATCAACAGAATCACCAGCACGATCAGCACGCACGGGTACATCAGGGAGACGATGACCTTCTTGCGGACCGCCAAGGCAATCTTCTGGTAAGCCACATAGCGATCCATCACTTCCGTCAAACTGCCGCTCTTCTCTCCAGCCATCACCGAGGAGACGTACATTTTGGGGAAGATCCCCTGTGCGCGGAACGCCTCGGAGAGCAAAGTACCGTTGCGGACCTCGTCGCGCACAGCTTTGATGTGAGGCGTGAGCTTGGGGTCGGTCAATCGCTCGGCCAGAAGATCCAGACTCTTCAGGATGGGCAGCCCGGCGCGGATCAGGGTCACGAACTGCTGGTTGAAGATCAGGAATTTCTCGAGATTGAGCTTCTTGTTTCTCCCTGTCAGTCCGGCGGAGACGAGAGCCGCACTCGTCCGCGGCTTGATCGAGTAGATCAGGAAGCCCTGCTGCGAGTACCGGTCGCGGAGTTCCTTTTCGGTCCCGGCGTTGGCTACCTGCTGATGGATCTGCCCGCGCCCATCGGCGTACTTTAATACGAATTCAGCCATTCTGTCGTCCTTGCACCGTCCACCGCTACTGACCTGCCTGCACCAGTTCTGCGCCCTTAGGCAACTGAAACTGGAACAGCTTGGGATCCAGGGTAGGATTGAGCCGCTCCTGGTCGAACACAAAATCGATCACCGAGTTGTCGAATCCGGTGACCTTGACCTCGCGAATCCGGCTATCGCGGGTAATCAGGAATTCTACCGCGGAGTAAGGCAGGTTGTCGGTCTTGGGCTCGCCCGTGATACGCGTGTCGAAACCTTCCTGGTGGGACTGCAAGTTCTTGAATTCCCTGCTGAAATCCAGCTTGCCGAGGAGAAAAGCGAGGGGCGCCTTCATGTCGTCGCTCTCCTGCAGGGGCAACTGGTGCGCCTTATGATCGGCGGGAGTGTACACGTACAGGGACTTGTTATCGGAGACCACCCACTTCCCGGCGGGCTGGGAATAGTCCCAGCGCATGCGTCCGGGTTTGCGCAGCATGAGGATACCCCGATCCGTCGCGCGGGCCTTTCCGGGCGCCGTATAATCCTCTTGGAAAAGGACTTGGAGGGTTTTCGCCTGATTGTAGTGGGACTCCACTTCCTTCAGGAGCGCATCCACCCGGGCGTCGGCCGCGAACGCCGACACTGCGATTAAACCCATCAATAGCCTAGCCTGGCTCACAATGGGTTTGACGTGCGTTGGGGACCAAACGTGTAAGGAAAACAGAGGGGCGGGACTGGGACGAGAGGGAAAGAGTTCGGGGGGTCAGGCAACGCCTAACCCCCCGATTCAAAACTACCTTACTGCTACCGTCACGCCCGCCTGGCTGCTCGCCGAGCCGATCGTGACTACCACCGGCAGACTGCCGGAGCGGGCATTCGCCGGGATCTGCACGTTGAGCTGCATCACGCCCGAAACCAGGCCCGGAGCTTCGCCGGCGAACGAGATGCTGACCGGCGTCCCATCGATGGTGACGCCCACCGGCAGCAGCGGTACCGGGGTAATGGGATTGGTGGAGGCAACAGTTGTGACTTTGCCCGTCACCCCGCCGGGGCTGGTCTGACCTTCGCCGGTCAGGTAAATGGCAACGATATCGCCCTTGTTGGCAGGATTGCCTGGCGAATTCGCGCTGCTGTTGGCGTTCAAGATCGCGCCCTGGCCGCTGCCGGAGGCATTGGCGGTGAAGATGGCGGTGGTCGTGGCCGCCACAGGAGTCGGGATACCGTTGGACGCCTGCCCCAGGAACTTAACGGATACCTGTGCAATGGTTCCTGGTCCGCACCCGCTGGTGCAGAGCTCGTACGGTACGACTGCCGAGACCTGGGTGTTGCTGGCGTAAATCATCGGCGCCAGAACTCCGTTGACGAGGACCTGGACGCCGCCCAGCGTCGTGGAGACTTTACCCGAGGAATCGAGGGTCAGCGAAACTCCAGGCGTGGGCCCAATGCTGGTGCCGAAGATGGTGATGATCTCGCCCGGCGAAATCGATCCTCCCGCGTAGCTGGCGGCGCTCCCCAGGCTGGTGATGGTCGGAAGCGGCGCGGTCACCGTCAGGCTCACGTTGATGGTGGTGGTGCCGGTCGAACTGCCGGTCGCCGCCACGGTGATGGTGCCGTTATAGGTGCCGGCCGAAAGACTCGCCGGATTGACCGAAACGCTCAACGTGGAAGGTACGGTTCCTGAAGTCGGCGAAACCGAGAGCCAGTTGCCCGTGCTGGATGCAGTAGCGGTGAAGGTCGATCCGGATGTCCCGCCGACGGTTACCGACTGCGGTGCGGGAGCTGACGATCCCGCTGCGAAGGCAAACGTCAGGGAGGTGGGGGTGGCCGTCACCGAAGAGGCGGAGATGGTCAGGCTAATCGGAACGGTCACGGCCGTTCCCGAGCTCGGGGTGAGAGTGATCGTCCCGCTATAAGTCGCCCCCGGAGCCAATCCAGAGGTATTCGGCGTAATGGTGATCTGCGATGGGGTCGACAGGCTCTGGCCGTTCTGAATCGTGGTGCCGTTGACCGTGGCCGTGACCGAAACGTTACCCGTTACGGTGTAGGTGAAGGCGAGTCCGCTCTGGCCTGAGGTACTGCTGACGCTGATCGTCTGCGCGGCAGGAGTCTGCCCAGAAGATGCCGAGAAGCTCAGAGAACTCGGGGAGACGGTGAGGCTTGACGTGGTGCCACCACCGCAATTGGTCGCCGTCGAACCGCTGACGTACACGACCACCGGAACCGTGATGCCGCCGTTCGCGGTGCTCGGCGCCGAAACCGCAATCGACCCGACATTCAAACCGTTGCACAGGTTCTGCGGGCTCAGGGTTACCTGGAAAGACGACGGCGTCGTGCTGGATGACCCGGAGCCGACCGTAATCCACGAGGTCGAACTGCTGGCAGTGACCGGCGTTGCGGAATTGTCGCTGGCGGAGATGGTGATCGTCTCCTGCACCGACTGCGTGGAGCTCTGGAATGTGAAGTAGATGTCGCCCGGGTTGGATTCGAGCACCACCGAGTTGGAGACCGTCAGAGTCACGGGGATACTCAGACTCCCGGCCGACGAGTTGACCGTGACCGTGCCTTGGTAAACTCCCGCCGGAAGACCCGACGGGCTCACGGAGACCGTGACGTATCCGGGGCCCGTGGTGCTGGAGGGGCTCGCGATCAGCCATTGCTGCGAGGTCGTGACGCTGGTTTGGATGCTGAACGTGCCCACCGATCCGACCGCGATGTATTGCTGCGGCACGAACGTTGCAGTGTTCGTCTGGTAATAGAAGGCAAGGGATGCCGGAGCTGCGATGCTGGCAGTCCCGCCGCCATTACCGCCGCCGCCACCTCCGCCGCTGGTGAGGGTCAGGGCCACGGTTATGTTCTGCGTGACGCCGCCCGATTGAACCTGAATGATGCCGTTGTAATTGCCAGCCACGGTGAGATTCGCCGGGTTCACCGTGACCTGGATAGTCTGATTGCCGGTGAAGTTGCAGGTGGGGGCGGTGCTGGGATTCGCGCTGCAGTTGCTGGTGGTTACGCTAAAGAAGTTACCGTTGAAACTCGAAAGGCTGAGAGTCACCTGTGAGCCGCTGGGAACCGCGACGGTGACGTCCTGCGTTTGCGCGGTACCACCGGAAGCCGCGCTGAAGGCGAGGGCGGTCGGTGTTACCTGCAGCGACGATACGGGCGAGATCAGACTTAATGCAAGAGAAGCCTGGGCGCTCGAACTGCCGGACACCAGGGAGAGGCCTCCCGTATAGCTCCCGATGACGGTCAGGTTGCCGGGATTGATCGTAACGGTGAGGACTTGGCTTCCTGTGAACGAGCAAGTCCCCGAACTGTTCGGGGTGATGTTGCAGACAGGAGAAGAAATCGTGTAGAAGGGGCCGTTGAAACTCGTGGCCGTGAGGGTCACGGTTTGGTTGCTCGGGGCGGTGACGGTCACATTCTGGGATTGCGACAAGCCGCCCGGGAATGCGGTGAACAGGATGGAACCAGGTTGGACCGTGAGCGCCGTGGTCCCGCCGCCGGTTCCTCCGCCGCCGTTGACGTTGAGGGTAACGTTGACGGTGGTGACATCATTCGGATTGTTCGGATTGGTTAAAGTAATCGTCCCAGGGTAGGTTCCGGTTCCCAGACTCGCGGCGACCGAGGTGTTGACGGACAGATTGTAACTGCCGAACCCCACATTCGGGTAGGAGCCGTTGCCGACACCCTGGAAGAGCAGCCAGTTGTTGGAGGTGTTGATGGTAACGCTGGCGGAAGTAACCGAGGGGTTGCTGCTTCCGACCGTCAAAACGGCAGCCAGCGTATTGCTGGGATACGCAAAGGTAAAATTGGTTTGGCTTGCCGTGATGGTTCCGGTGCCGCCACCGCCGCTGGTCCCCACGTTCAAGGTCAGGTTGATCGTGGTTGCCGAACCTGAACTAGGAGTGAGGAAGATATGGCCAAATTGGGTGCCATTCCCCAGATTTGAAGCATTCGCGAAAATCGACAGGGTTACGGGAGCCGAAGAGGAAATCGCGCCCAGGTTGCCGCCGATCACGCTGGTCTGAATCCAGCTTGCGTCTTGGGAATACGAGACGGAGAGCGGAGTGGTGCTGGTGGTGGTGAGGGTGACGGTCTGTGCGGATGAGATTTGACCCGATTGGGCGCTGAAAGTCAAGCTGCCGGGAGTGGCGAGGATGGTCGTGCCGCTGCTGCCGCCGGTGCCCACATTGAAGGTCACCGTGATCACCGTATTCGTTCCCGTACTGGGCTGGATGGTCAGGTGGCCGACATACGTTCCGTTGCCCAGGTTGGACGCCGACGCCTGAACGGTGAGGGTGGAGGGCGATACGGAACTGACAAACGAGGAACTGAGATTGGTGAACAACCAGGAGACATCCGACGCTACGCCGAGGATCTGAATGGAATTGGTGCTCGCGGTGGTCAAGCTAACCGTCTGTGCAGCGGCCGATTGACCGGAGGCCGCGTTGAAGGTCAGGCTCGATGGGTTCGCATTGATGGTTCCGGTTCCGCCGCTGGTGCCCACATTGAAGGTGACAGTAATTGTTGTGGCGGTGCCCACGGTCGGGGTTAGCGTCACGTGTCCGGTATAAGTGCCGTTAGAAAGATTGACCGCCGAGGCGAAAACCTGCAAGGTAGCTGGCGAGTTCGGTGTCACCGTAAAACTGCCGCTGATGATCTGCGCCGAGAGCCACGACTGGTCGGTCGCCGTCGTAAAACTGACGGTCGATGTGGTCGTGGAGATGGTGACGTTTTGGGTCGCCGCGGTCTGGCCGGAAAGCGCGTTGAAAGTCAGGCTCGCCGGATTCGCAGTCAATGTGCCATTGGATCCCGTGCTTCCCGGTGAGTAGGTGACCGTTATCGGGACATCCGAACTGCCAGTGGCGTGCAGCGAGACTGTGGCCGTGCAAGTGCCGCAACTCGAATTACCCAGTTGGAAGAACAGCGTATCGGGTGTTGTCGAGCTGGTGGAGAACCCGTTCTGACTGGTTACACGCAACCAGAATGGAGCGTTAAGAACGGAATATGATTCCGGGCTAGTGCTAGCCGTAGTCACTGTAACGGTCTGCGCTTGATCGTTATTCAGATTGACGGTGGAAGAGCTAACGGATAATTGCGATTGGGCGAAGCTGGGTATCGTCACCAGCAGCGCGATCGCTAAAAATAAGGCAATTTTCTTCAGCAGGTTGTGAGCGGCGTCCATGTTGTTCCTCGGCAAATAGATAATACAACAATTACTCCTGGGAATAACAGACCTCGGGCTCTGTTTCACGAGATCGACGCTACGACAGTCAAGGCTGACGTGCGCTTCAATCCGTTGAACCGAGGATCCGGACGCGGTATTCCCATACTACCCCTATTTCAAAATCTGGAAAAGATTGCTGTAGTCATCCGTCCATAATCGTACAGTTCGCCTGGCTTCAATAGGCGCAGACCGCTCGGTTACGGTCTGGTCGAAGCCGTTCGCGGGGGATGTGATCAGAACCCAGGTGGCTCCAAATACGTCCTCGGTGGGATCGTCCTCAGTGTCGACCACGCGCGCCACGTGGTTGGTTGCAGCCGTGAGACCTGCCAGCACGGGCTCCAGATCGAGGTACCGATTCGAGATGTGAATCGCCAGAATCCCGTCGGGCCGCAGGTGGCGGTAGAACAATTGGATCGCCTCCAGGGTGAGCAGGTGAACGGGAATGGAGTCACTGGAGAATGCATCGACGGCGAGCACGTCGAAGTTCTCATCGGCCTCGCGCTCGAGCGAAAGGCGCGCGTCCCCCATGGCCACGTCGAGTTTGGCTTTGCAATCGGAAAGGAAGGTGAACCAGCCATCGTGCGACAAACGTAGGACCAACGGGTTGATTTCGTAGAAGCGGTAATAATCGCCGGGGCGCCCATAGGAGGAAATGGTTCCCGTACCCAAGCCGATCACGCCGACCCGGATCGCTCCTTTTTTCTGCTTATCTTGAATGGCAACGCCGACGCCAGTGTTGGGGCCGTAGTAGGTCGTCGCCCTGTCACGCCGCGCCGGATTGAGGAACTGCTCGCCGTGATTAATGGTGCCATGGGTGAGGGTGCGGGTAGCGTCGAAATCGGTGGGGGGGCCCGAATCGCGGACGCGCAGGGCGCCATAAAAGTTGCGTACCGAGATGCGGTACCCGCCCGTCAAATTGCGCACCTGGAAGGTGAGGTAGCCGATCAGCACCAGGACCACCAATTGCGCGCAGAACGCCAGCCATTTGCCACGCAACTGGACCATATAGAGGACCGCCAGAATTAAGGCTGCGGCGATGGTCAACACGGCGACCACGACATAGATTGTGAAGTTCTCCGGCTCGGACCAGTTCTTCACGAATAAGGTCATCAACTTCGTGGCGTCCGATTCCAAGCCGCCGCGTCTGGCAGATACCAGGCCTCCGGCCAAGACCAGCACCCCAACACCGATCGACAATCGAGGGAAGTCGAGGAGCTTGGGAAACCAGTCCATTGGCAGATAGGGCAGCAACTGCGCGAGGCTCAGCACCAGGAAGATCAAGCCCAGCGGCGTGTTCTGCAAGCGCACCGGCAACGAGTCGTGCCGGTATATTTGGATGAGCGAAAGAACTCCCGTTGCCAGGAATGTGGCCAGGATCCGAATCATCGCCGCTGTGGTTAAGGTCAGGGCAGGGGGTTCTGTGTCGGCGGTCTCTGAGAGCACGATGATGGTCAACAGGCCGCACGCGGCCAGACCGATCTGCAACTCGTACAGCGCGTCGAATACGTGGGGCGCGACCAACCCTACAAGCAGGCCGCCAACAGCTCCGCCCGCCGAAATCATCAGGTAGAAATGCGTCAGGTACTTGGGGTGCGGCTTGAGGCGGGCCAACTCGCCATGGCACACCATGCAGCAGGTGAAGAGTCCCATGGCAAACAACGGCACCAGCACCTTAATCGGCACGTTTCCGGTGGCATCCACGGTGTCGGCGAATGCCATGGCCGCGAGCGCCACGGCGAGCAACGGCAGGTAAGGATTCCGGCGATACCAACCACTGCCCTCGAAGCACAATATAAAGGTGAGCAGGTAAATGCTCAACGGCAATACCCAGAGGAAGGGAATCGCCGCCACATTTTGCGACAGGTGGTTGGTGATCGCCAGCAGCAGCACCGAGGCGCATGCGGGGAGCGAGACCCACAGCACATATTGCCGCAGTCCCGGGTGTTCCGCGGTTCCCTCGGCGCTCGTATCTTCGACAAGCGGCACGGTTCCGGAGCGGAAGGCCGTGAGGCCGCACACGGCGACAAATACGCCGTACGCGATGGACCACATCCAAGCCTGCTGGTGAGTGGTCATCTTCGGCTCGAAGAGCACCGGATAGCTGATCAGCGCGAACATGGAGCCGGCATTCGAGAGAGCGTAGAGCCGGTAAGGCATGCTGCCTTTGAAACTGCGGGCGTACCAGGCTTGCAGCAGCGGTCCGGTGGTGGAGAGCAGGAAATACGGCAGCCCCACGGACATCGCCAGGAGCAGCAGGATGGCCAGGGTGGGCTCCTCGGTGCCCGACGGCTTCCACGAAAGCTTCGGATAAATGGGAAGCGCTGCTGCGCTCACCACCAGCAGGACCGCGTGCAAAATCATCTGCGTCCGCGGTTTCAGATAGCGGATTACCGCGTGAGCGTACAGGTAGCCGAGGAGCAAGACCATCTGAAAGAAAAGCAGGCAGGTGGTCCAGACGGCGGCCGAACCACCGAACCAGGGCAAAATGATCTTGGCGATGATTGGCTGCACCTGAAACAGCAAAAACGCACTGACCAAAATCGTGACTGCGTAAAGCAACATTTCTTTTCCTCGTGTTTTGCTGTCCCCGCCGCCTGCGCCGGGACCCCAGTCCGGCGCCTTGGGCCCTATTTGTACGCAGCCACTCCGGTGACGCGCTCTCCGATTACCAGCGCGTGGATGTGGTCCGTTCCCTCGTAAGTTTTCACGGTTTCCAAATTGCACAGGTGGCGCATGATCGGATACTCGTCCGTGATCCCGTTGGCGCCGAGCAGGTCGCGGCTCAAGCGCGCGCAGTCCAGGGCGATTGCCACATTATTGCGCTTCAACATGGAGATGTGCGCCGGCTCCAGCTTCTTCTGATCTTTCAGACGGCCGGCCTGGACCGCCAGGAGCTGCGCCTTGGTGATTTCGGTGATCATCCAGGCCAGCTTTTCCTGAACGAGTTGATGCGCGGCGATAGGCTTGTCGTCGAACTGCTTGCGCAGAACGGAATACGACCGTGCCGTCTCGTAGCAGTCCATGGCGGCGCCGATGACTCCCCATCCAATTCCATAGCGCGCCTGGGAGAGGCACGAGAGCGGCGCTTTCATGCCTTTGGCGAGCGGAAGGCGGTCGCATTCGCCGACGCGGCAATCCGAGAAGGACAGGCTCGAAGTGACCGAAGCGCGCATAGACCACTTGCCGTGAATATCGGAAGTGGAATAGCCCGGGGTACCGCGCTCCACCAGGAATCCGACGATCCCTTCCTGCGCGCGGGCCCAAACCACCGCGATGTCGGCGGCGGTCCCATTGGTGATCCAGGTCTTCTCGCCATTGAGGATCCAGCCATCGCCATCGCGCCGTGCGGTGGTGCGCATGCCTGCCGGATTCGACCCGAAGTCGGGCTCGGTCAATCCGAAGCAGCCCACCGCCTGGCCGCTCTGCAAACGCGGCAGCCATTTTTCCTTCTGCGCATCCGAGCCGTAGGTGAGGATGGGATACATCACCAGCGCGCCCTGGACGGAGACAAAGCTGCGGACCCCGGAATCGACGCGCTCTAATTCCTGCATGATGAGGCCGTACTCGATATTGCTCATGCCGGCGCAGCCGTAACCTTCCAGGTTGGCGCCGAGGAAGCCGAGCTGGGCCATCTCGGGGATCAGCTCCTTGGGGAATCGCGCGTCGCGCCAGCAGTCGCGGATGACAGGTAGAATTCTCTCTTCAGCAAATCGGCGGGCGGTCTGCCGCACCATCAACTCCTGCTCGCCGAACAGGGAGTCGACACAGAAATAGTCCACACCTCGAAAGCTCATGCTGTTATGTAGGCTACCATTGGATCACAGGACGGCCCCGACCGCGCAAACATGCCTTGAAACAAGCATGCCTACGGCAGCTTGGTGTACTCAGCCTTAGCTTCCCTCAGGATAGGGACATCCGAGTCGGCATCTTTCCAGAGTGAGAGGAATTCCTGATAGGCGCTTCTGGCCTGACTGGTGTAGCCCGCCAGAGCGCTGGCTCTGCCGAGACCCAGATAAGCCAATGAACCGATGGGCTCATTAGCGACCAGCCCACGGTGGTCTATAATTTTCTGGAACTCGGCGGCAGCGGCTACCCCTTGCCTCGTCCCCAGATATGCCTCGCCTCGCAAGTAGACTGGAACAAGCCGGAGCAAGGCATTTTGTCCCAACTCGTATCGGGCAGACACAGAGAGCGTTTCGAGCGCCCGGCGAGGGTCGTTCCGGAGTGCGGCGGCTGCCTGGATTGCTGGCACGCAGGTAAACTGGACGAACGTGTTTTCCGGGAATTCCCTGGCGAGGCTGGAGGCAAGCTGCGCTGCTTGAGCGCGGTCCCCGGCCAGCCCCAACGCACTGGCCGACCAGTTTACGATCTGTTTGTCCCTGGATGCCGCGAGTGCCGCATGGGCCTCCTGCCTCGCCAACGCCAGGTTTCCCGCCAAGGCTTCGCGTAACGCGGCTGCCGCTTGATAGGCCAAAGCCGCTTCGTGGTTGCCGATGCGCCGAGCGGACTCGGCGGCGCGCCGCGTCAAGTCCCGTGCCTCCCTGAAATGCCCGCCGTAGGCTGCGGTGTCCGACTTGAGAAAGAGCATGAAGTCTTCCCCCGGCTCACCCATAACCGCAGCCGCCTCCCGCTCCATCCCTTGGACGTCACGATCCAGAAAATCGATGGTGTAGAATTCCGCGTGAAAGGCGGCTTCGGGATGGCTGGATTGCCACGCTTGCATGGTGGCTTTCGCCTCATCGAGGCGGTTGAGCCGCAACAGACCCTTGGCGACATTGGCGACCTGTTGTCCGCTGCCAGGATTCAGCGTCAGGGCAGACCGGTAAGCGGCGAGGGATTTCTCATAGTCGCCCAGGAAATCGTTAATGACTCCCAGATTGCCCAATGGCACATCATCGCGCGGGTAGATCTGCGCCCACAACTCATAGACTTTTCGCGCGGCTTCGAGATCTCCGGTGACGATATCGGCATGGTGTGCGGCGATGTAGAACTTCTCCCGCTCGCTCACCCGTTCTCGCAGATCGTAAGCCTTCTGCAAGTCTTCGGCCGCCCGAGCGGCTTGGCCACCGTTGAAGTAACAGGTCCCCAGGCGCGCATAAGCCATTGCAATATTGGGATCGAGGTCGATCGCCCTCTGGAACAGAGGAATCGCGACGTTGCCATCACCCTTGATGACCATCGCCTGGTAGCCCAGGCTGTAGGCATCGAGCGCCTCCAGCGACGCAGTGGTCACGTTCTCGGGCGGCACATCATATTTCTTTACCGAGAGCATCGACTCCCCCAGCTTCGATCGAATCTCGGAAGCAACGCGTCCCATCGCATCGAGCACGTGGCTCTTGTCGATCGCCTGGGACGCTGCGGTTGCCAAAGTTTCTCCGGTGCCGCACTCCGTCGCCTTGAGCGTCAGAAGGTAGCGCGATCCGACTTGGGCGATGGCCCCGTCGAGCACCGCCGTGCCGCCGGATCGCTGGCAAATCTCCCGGCCCAGCTCGGGCGTGACGAACGTGTCTTTGGGGCGGGCCATTCGCAACAGGGTCTGTGCCACGCGCTGATCGCTGAGCAGATTAAGGAACGGCGACTGTTCCAGTTGGGCGGCCAGCCCGCGGCGGAGCGTACCGTCGAAGACCGGATCGCCCGTGGAATTCGCGAAGCCGGCCAGCACCACCGTATCTTTCGCGGTGAACCGTGGGCCACGAGGCACCAGCCAAAGTCCGCCAGCCGCCATTGCCAGAACCGCTGCTGCTGCCGGAAGAGCCACGTTCCAGGTCATCAGGCGGAACCTTCCCCGGGTAGCGGGTGCTGGCGGCTCATCCTCCTCCTCGATCAGTAGACGAGACCGAGTGTGGCTCTCGACCAGGATCTCCTCTTCCGCTTCCTCCTCGGGAATGCTCCGGACCTCTTGGACGAACCGGTAGCCCCGGCCGGGTACTGTGACGATGTACCTCCGCTTCCCAGGCGTCTCTCCCAGGATCTTCCGCAGGACAAAAATATTCTGCGTGAGGTTGGACTCTTCGACGAAGGTGTCCGGCCAGATGGCCTTCATCAGGTCTTCTTTCAAGAGCACCCTTTGGCTGTTTTGAACGAGCGCCAGCAGGGTGTCGAAGGCCTTCGGTTGCAGTGCAACGGGTTGATTTTCGCGCAGCAGGAGGCGTTGGCCGGGATCCACTCGAAAGGGTCCGAATTCGTAGAAGTGCTTCCCTTTCATACTCGTCACGGGCCCTGAGAAATCCTGAGAAGTTTCTGAGAACTTGCTGAGGACATCGGACGCGCGTGTCAGCCAAGATTCCCTATTGGGGCCGGGACGGAAATCAGTTTACCACCGCATCCGGCCGCCCGGAGGAAACCGTGGCTACGCGAAAGCGATTCGAACTAACCCAGGATACCGATCGTGCCTGGATCATCCGGCGGCGCCGCGCAAGCTCGGGATGGTGCCCGCAGTGTGGCTGTGAGGTTGAGATGGCCGATCGGAAACCCGACCAGGCGATCCGGAGGGTCCAGCCGCAGGCCCCCGTCAGTGGATGTGGAGAATTAGCGCCGCCGCCCGCGGCGATAACGGGAGGAAGCATGCATGAAGCAAATTCGACGGAGTTATCTTGCCACCGCGGCACTCGCCACGTGGTTCGGCGCGGCCAGCGGATCCGCGGACACAGCGGGCCAGCCCAAACTGCTGCACGCGCGGACCGACTTACGTACAGCGCAGCTACTGCTGCAAGTACGCGATGAGCCCACCATCATGCAGCATGTGAAGTTAGCGGCCGCCAGAATCGGCGATGCGATTCACGAGATTGATGTCGCCGCCATCCTCGACAAGAAAGATCTCAATGACCATCCCCCGATTGACGCCCGCCTCGACCAGCCGGGCAGGTTTACCAAAGTGATGGCGCTCCTGAAGAGCGCCCGTAGCGATATCGCAGGAGAAGAAGTCAACCAGAGAGCCGCCGGCTGGAGAGACGCCGCATTCCGGCACATTGACCTGGCGATGAAATACCTGAGGGAAGCCGCCAAGGAACTCCACATGGACCACCTGGAAGGCTTCTGAACACGTGGCCCGTCTACCTGCCGTGACGCTGCAAGGAGTGATCGAATGCCTGTATCGCGACTCTATCGCTGCCTGTTCCCGCTGAGTCAGAGGACGAGTTTGAGGAGAGTTGGAAATGCTGAACTGCAGAGCGCAGTTGGACTAGGCGTAGCATTGCTGGGCTGCTCAATCCTGAGTGCCGCGGGGATCACCCTGGCACCCAGATACCCGCAGGGCGTCTACGTTATCGTGGGCCCCAACGAGGTCAAGGATGTGAATCTTCTCGCCGCGAACCCCGCAATCTCGGGGCTCACCGTATATGTAGAATGGAGCACCCTCAACCCGAACCCTCCCACCATCAGTCAGTTACCGGCGCCGCTCGATTGCAGCAATCTTCCCCATCACGATGCCTCCGACCCCTATGATTGGAGCATACCGGACGCGGCTTTCTGCGCGGTCGCGTCAGTCAGCCCTCCCAAAACTGTCCAACTGGTGGTGAGGCCTGGCTTCGATTCGCCCCAATGGGTCCTCGACCAAATCGATGCCAACTCCTGCTCCGGACAGTTTGTCTTCCTGACTCAGCCTTATTACGTTCCTGCTTCCCCAGTGCCTGCGCTCCCACCGAACCCTACGCCAGCCTGCCATCTGGCCTACTTCGACTTCGCCGAAGGAATCAGCACGCCTACCATCAATGGCGCAAAGCAGGCCCTGTACAGGCCACTACCGATGCCTTGGGACCCGACCTACAAGAACGCCTGGCAAACATTCCTGATCGCGCTCTCCGCAAGATACGGGCAAAACCCAGCCTTTGTGGCGATCGCCGTCGCCGGCCCCACGGCTGAATCCGCGGAGATACTCCTGCCGAACACAGCTTCCGAGGTCAAGGAATGGAGCACCATTCTGCAGAACCAGTTTTCCGATAGCCGTTACAGGAATTCTGACCAGGCATTCATCGACGAATGGCAGAATGCAATCGATATGTTCGGCCGAATCTTCAGCGACGTCACCCTCGTCGTGGTGATCGCCGGCGGACCGCCCGATTTCCCCGTCCCGTACACGCTTCCGGTTGGCGCTAGTGCGTATTGTGCCGGTTCCCCCACCATGAATTGCGGGGCTAACTACTCGATCCTCTCTTACTTCATCGATCCCGGGAACGGGGGTCCCAATGCCAAAGCTGTCGAAATGGACGGGCTGCACGCCACTCCAGAGACATGGTTGGGAATTCCGGCCGTGAAATTGATGACTGGGAGCACCGCCCTTTCGACTCGAATCCTCGGAGGAGCGGAGTTCGCTGGAGGCCTGCCGGCGCCTGCGGATGCGCTCAGCAGCAAACAGTCGTATTGTCCTGACGCCACCGCAACCAATCCTGACTGCTCACCACAGCAGGCTTTCTACAACACCATCGCTGAGTTCTTCGATGGCACTCCGGCCGCCACAGTGGTTCCGCGTCTTTACGGCGCCACCGTCACTTCGACTTTCCCTACGCTCGCCGGAGGAACGAAGACCGGCGCCGCGCCGCTCAATTATCTGCAGGTGTATTACGGCGATATCACCGCCGCGTCAGCCACAGCACAGGTGAATACCGGGGAGAGCACGAGCCCTTCTTACTCGGCACAGGACTTGCTGAGTCTGGCCGGTCAGGGACTTGCCAAGATTGCCGAGCAGCCAGCGGGGGTGCCGGGATCCAACCTGAGCATCGCCAAGACGCACACCGGCAACTTATTCCAGGGGCAAAGCGCTGCTGCCTACAAGTTGACCGTATCGAACGGCGGGCAGGGTGTCGCGACCGTTGGTCCGGTAACAGTCACGGAAACGATCCCCGCCGGCCTGGCGCTGGTTTCCATGTCGGGTGCGGGGTGGGCTTGTTCCGGCAAGACGTGCACGCGCACCGATTCCCTGAACCCCAGTTCAAGCTACCCTGCGATCACGGTGACGGTGAACGTGGCTTCCAATGCTCCCTCGCAAGTCGTCAACCAAGCCAGCGTTTCAGGCGGCGGATCGGCCCCGTTAACTGCCACCGACCCTGCGACGGTCGGTCCCCCGCATCCGGCCATCGTTCCTGGAGGCATCGTGCCTGTCTCTGGTTCGTTGCCGGTGATTCAACCCGGCGAGTGGGTGTCGATCTACGGAACAAACCTGGCAACCGCTACCGCGAACTGGGCCGGGAATTTTCCGATCTCTCTCGGGGGTACAAGCGTGACGATCAACGGCAAGGCGGCTTATCTCTCGTTTGTCAGCCCGGCACAGATCGATTTGCAAGCACCGGACGACACAGCCGCCGGAACCGTGCCGGTGGTGGTTACGACTGCCGATGGCACTGTCACAGCAACCGTGACATTGGCCCAGTTTGGCCCTACCTTTTTCTTGCTGGACACCCAACATGTGGCCGGCATCATCTTGAGATCCGACAACTCGGGGGCTTTTGGCGGGGGCAGCTACGACATCATTGGCCCGTCGGGGACTGCACTTGGGTATCCAACCGTCGCGGCGAAGGCCGGTGACACGATTGAACTCTTCGGCAACGGGTTCGGGCCAACCGTCCCGGAGGTACCGGCTGGCCAGGCGTTTTCAGGAGCGGCGCGGACCACCAACCCCGTCACGCTGCGCATCAACAATGTCAGCGTCACCCCGGCGTTTGCCGGCTTATCCGGCGCGGGCCTTTATCAGATCAACCTGACGATTCCATCGGGTCTCGGAACGGGTGATGTACCGATTCAAGCCGGTGTGGGCGGCGTCGAAACTCCTGCGGGCGTTCTGATCTCCCTAAGGTAGCGAAGTGCCATACAGCGCCGAGGACCCATCGCCGTCTGCGCTGCGAGGGACGACCTTGCTCCCCGCGATCTGACGCGGCAATCCGAAGCCTTCCAGGTCGGCGCCGAGGAAGCTGAGCTCGGCATTTCGGGATAAGTTCGTTGGGAAAGCGCCCGTTGCGCCAGCATTCCGCCTGCCCGGCCCGCTTACGGGCGACGCTTTCACACCTTCCCAGCAAGCGGTCCCGCAGTCACGCCAACAGAATTAGGGGCCGGCGCGCCTGAGGCGGCCGACCCCCATTTCATGGATCCTGAAGAGTTTCGCGCTTTTCTTACTGCTTGCCGATCACGGATAGAGGCCGCGTACGCGGCAAGCTTCTGCGACGCGTCCCACACCGAGCATGTTGGCCGCAAGGCGCATATTCACATTGCGATCCACGTGGATGTTGAATACGTCGTTGAACGACCGCACCATGATCTTCTCGAGCTTGGCATTCACGTCGTTCTCGTCCCAGAACAGGTGATTCTCGTCCTGCACCCATTCGAAGTATGATACGGTGACGCCGCCCGCGTTGCAGAGGATGTCGGGGATGAGAAACACGGCCTTCTCGTCGAGAATGCGGTCGGCTTCCGGCGTGACGGGGCCGTTGGCCGCTTCCGCGATGATGCGTGCGCGCACGGTGTGTGCGTTATCGGCGGTGATGGCGTTTTCGAGCGCCGCAGGAATCAGAACTTCGCACTCCATGGCCAACAGCTCTTCGGGGGTGATCTTCTCGGACTCGGGGAAGCCCACCACGGTGCCAGTGCGATTCTTGAAGGCCACGACGGCTTTGATATCCAGACCCTTCTTATTGAAGATGCAGCCGCGAGTGTCGTTGACCGCGATCACCTTGGCGCCGGCCTCAAACATCAAGGTCGCGGCAATCGATCCGGCGTTGCCGAATCCTTGCACCACTGTCCGGGCGCCTTCGAGAGGGATCCCCAGATTCTTGCAACTGCTGCGGATGGTATAGAACACGCCCCGTCCGGTAGCTTCGTTCCGGCCCAGCGATCCGCCCAAGTCGATCGGCTTGCCCGTGACGACGCCTGTAACCGGATAGCCCTTCATCATGCTGTAGGTGTCCATAATCCACGCCATGATCTGCGGCGTGGTGTACACGTCTGGCGCGGGAATGTCCTTCTCCGGTCCGATAATCGGCAGAATCGCGCTCGCATACCGGCGCGTCATCCGCTCCAATTCGGTCTGCGACATCTCTTTCGGGTTGCAGGTGATGCCGCCCTTGCCGCCGCCGTAGGGGATGTTCACCACAGCGCACTTCCACGTCATCCACGTTGCCAGGGCGCGGACTTCATCGATGTTCACATTGGGGTGGAAGCGAATGCCGCCCTTAGCCGGGCCGCGCTGCGTGCTGTGCTGTACGCGATAGCCTTCGAAGCGCACGATCTTCCCGGTATCCATGCGTACCGGCACGCTCACCTTGAGTTCGCGTTCGGGATATTTGATCATCGCCCGCACATTGTTGTCGAGATCCAGCGCGTTCGCCGCCAGGTCGAAGTTCTCCAGTGCGACTTCATATGGGTTCTTTACAGCGGATACTGTTTTGGTTGCTAACATGGCAAACCTCTATTCAGAATTTCAGACACAGAATTCTCTATATCGTACAGAACGAATCATAATCGGAATCATGCACCACGTCAAGGGTGTGTTGAAGCGATTTCTGACACACGATCAGCGTCCGCGCGCTCGTGCTCGACCTGAGACTTCCTCACGGGCGTCGCAAATAGTGCCACAGGTTACACTCGAAGTGGTGAGAGATTTTGTGATTATCGGTGGCGGCATCGTCGGACTGGCCACCGCCTATCGCCTGACGGAGCGGTTTTCGGACGCACACATTCGAGTGCTGGAAAAGGAAGCGGGCGTCGGACAGCACCAGACCGGGCACAACAGCGGAGTGCTGCATTGCGGGCTCTACTACAAGCCGGGTTCGACGAAGGCTCGCCTCGCGGTCGACGGCATTCGCCAGATGGTCGGGTTCTGCCGCGACAATCAAATTCCGCATGAGATTTGCGGCAAACTCGTGGTCGCTGCCGACGAAAGCGAAGTACCGCGCCTCAAAGGGCTGCTCGATCGCGGCATGGCCAACGGCCTCGAAGGGCTGCGCTGGCTGCAACGTGACGAAATGCGCGAGATCGAACCGAACGTGGGCGGCGTGGCCGGTCTGCGGGTTCCGCAGGAAGGCATCGTCGACTACCCGCGTGTTTGTCAGGTATTGGTGGAAAAGCTCACTCAGCGCGGCGTCGAAGTGGTGACACATGCGCGGCTTACCCGCGCGCGGCGCAATGGATCCGGCTGGGTCGCCGAGACCACTGCCGGTGAGTTCCCTGCCGGCTTCCTGATCAACTGCGCCGGACTGCACTGCGATCGCGTTGCCGAAAGCGCGGGCGAGGCGCGCGAAATGCGGGTGGTGCCGTTCCGCGGTGAATACTACAAGATCCGCAACGACCGGCAGCATTTGGTGCGGCATCTGATCTACCCCGTGCCCGATCCGCAGTTTCCCTTTTTGGGCGTGCATTTCACGCGCCTGATCCATGGCGGCATCGAGGCCGGGCCGAACGCGGTTCTGGCCTTCGCGCGCGAGGGCTATCGCAAAACTGATTTCAACGTGAGCGATCTCCTCGATGCGCTCTCGTACCCGGGCCTGTGGCGATTCCTCCGCAAGTACCCGTCGATGGCCTGGTATGAGTTGCGCCGCTCGTTTAGCCGCGAGATCTTCTGCCAGTCATTGCAGCGGCTGGTGCCCGGGATTCGGCCCGATGATCTGGCCCCCGGCGGCAGCGGCGTTCGCTCACAATTGATCACACCGGGTGGGGAGATTGTCCAGGACTTCCAACTCATTGCTCGGCCCAATGCGCTCCACGTGTTGAACGCACCCAGTCCCGCAGCTACAGCGTCACTGGCCATTGGGGCGGAGATCGCGGGCATGATCGCTGCCTGACGCGGAAGAGATCTTCGGCTTGCAAATGGTTTCAGCACTCCGCTGACGTATCGCCAGGTCGCATGCTAACGCGCGCGGTTCGCACGCTTGCGCGTCACAACTCGCTAACGCGCGACTCGCAACGAGCCACGACCGTGAGGGAGTGTTTTCGGCGCAACGAGCCACGACCGTGAGGGAGTGATTTCCGGCGCAACGAGCCGCGACCGTGAGGGAGTGATTTCCGGCGCAACGAGCCACGACCGTAAGGGAGTGATTTCGGCGCAACGAGCCGCGACCGTAAGGGAGTGATTTCGGCGCAACGAGCCACGACCGTATGGGAGTGTTTTCGGCGCAATGAGCCACGACCGTAAGGGAGTGTTTTCGGAGCAACGGGCCACGACCGTAAGGGAGTGTTTTCGGCGCAACGAGCCACGACCGTGAGGGAGTGATTTCCGGCGCAACGAGCCACGACCGTAAGGGAGTGTTTTTCGGCGCAACGAGCCACGACCGTAAGGGAGTGATTTTCGGCGCAACGAGCCACGACCGTAAGGGAGTGTTTTCGGCGCAACGAGCCACGACCGTAAGGGAGTGATTTTCGGCGCAACGAGCCACGACCGTAAGGGAGTGTTTTCAAAGCAATCGAGACGTCGCTTGCTTACGCGCGCGGCTCGCTGTAAGAGTGTTCTTGGCGGAATACGGGCCGTGTGCGCCTTTCAGCATCCTTATTCGACGCTATGCTCCCCGTTCGAATAGTTCGACCATCTCGCGCAATCGCGCGGCAGACTCTGCGGTGATCTGATCCCGCCGCACGCGCCATCGCCAGTTGCCACTCGCGACCGACGGCACGTTCATGCGGCCCTCGCTTCCGACCCCCACCACGTCCTGCATTGGAAAGAGAACTGTATCGGCCGACGATGCCAACACCGCGCGGATCATCACCCAATTCATCTCTTTACCATCGGTCGCCAGGTAGCGTGCGGCATGACGCTTTTCCTGTTCCACGTCCTGAGGCGTCCGGGTGCTATCGCCGCCGGTGCTGCGCCACCAGCCCATCACCGTGTCGTTGTCGTGCGTCCCGGTATACGCCACCAGATTGCGCGTGTAATTGTGAGGGCGGAATCCGGGCGCCTGTGGATCCTTGCCAAAGGCGAATTGCAGGACCGCCATTCCCGGGAACTGAAACTCCTCGCGGATTGCCTCGACCTCCGGCGTAATGACGCCCAGATTTTCTGCGACAATCGGCAGACGTCCCAGAGCCCGTTCGAGCGCGCGAAACAGGCTCGCACCAGGTCCCTTCACCCATTTGCCCTTCTCCGCCGTCTTTTCGCCCGCGGGCACTTCCCAGAATGCCTCGAAACCTCGGAAATGGTCCATACGGACGAGGTCGAACCAACTCAGTGCGGCACGCATCCGTTGCACCCACCAATCGTAACGGTCCGATTGCAGGCAATCCCACTGGTAGAGGGGATTCCCCCACAACTGTCCCGTGGCACTGAAATAGTCGGGAGGCACCCCAGCGACGGCATCGGCGCGGAACAGTTCCGGATGCGCCCAGACGTCGGCCGAGTCATTTGCAACATAAATAGGAATGTCCCCCATCATGCGGATGCCGAGTGTGGCGCAATACCGCTTCAATTCGCCCCACTGACGAAAGAATTCAAACTGGAGGAATCGGTGGAATTCAACATCGTGGGCTCCGGGGGCGGCGATGCGCGGATCCCAGCGACTCCATTCCACGCCGCCATTGGCCTCCTTGAGTGCCATGAAGCGGGAGAAATCGTCCAGCCACCAGGATTGGGCGCTGCAAAACTCCGCAAACTGAGCGTCGGGGCGAAATGCGGCAAATGCCCGGCGCAGAATCTGGTGCTTCCAGGGGATGACCTTCTCGAACTCCACGGCATCGGCGCAAAATTCAGGTGCCGCGACTAGATCGCGCTCGTGCAGCCAGCCTTGTTCCACGAAGCGGTCGAGGCTCAGGAGCCAGGGATTCCCCGCAAATGCCGAGAATAGCTGGTACGGGGACTCACCATACCCGGTCGGTCCCAACGGTAAGACCTGCCAGATAGTTTGACCGGCCTGCGCCAGCCAATCGGCGAACCGGAACGCATCGACTCCTAACTCTCCGATGCCAAACTTCCCCGGCAGCGACGTCGGATGTAGCAAAACTCCACTTGATCGCACGCTTCCCCCTTCATATATCTGAGAATATTTGACCCCCTCAGCGCACTACCTCTGCAGCAATATATGGGATCCGCCGTACCATCTGCGGCCAGGCGCGCGAAGGGATTGTCTCTCGCGCTGTTGGTGGCCTTCTTTGCCAGTCCGGCGTCCGCCAAGGAACAAAAGGTTCACGGCTATGTTACCGCCGTCCATAGCCCCGCATCCTTTGACATCGACGATTACCGGATCCTGCCCGACCAATCCGTAACCATCGAATTCGCCACCGACGACGACGATCAGAACGCTGCCGATTACCCAAAAGACATTCGGGTGGGGTCGGAGATCGAGATTCGCGGAGAGTACGACGCGCAGACGCACGAATTGAGGGCGAAATCTATTAAGGTCTACACGCGCGAGTCGCGACGGCTCAAGCGAACCGCCATTCTGGATCAAGTCCCCCAACTTCATCAGAAGGGCGCATATTGGGAGGGTTCATTTCGCGCCGATGGTCAGAATATCGTGGTGGATGGGACCACTCTCGTTTCGATTGTGCCCAACGCAGCACAGAAGAGCGCCAAAAGACGCGAAGAGAAAGCGGCGAAGCAGGCTGGGGCTCGGGGGGAACTTCCCGAACAAAGCCTCACCAACCTGAACGAAGTGCACGTGAACATGTACGTCTCGTACGAGGGCACGCGGTTGGAGGACGGGCGGATCGCCGCTAAGAAGCTCCAGTTCCGTGACAATGAAAAAACCACGGCAGAAGTCAGGCTGTGGAATTCATTCAGCCCGCGAGTCAATTCCTTCAAAGGCGCAGGTCCAACGCGGTTAATTGTCGGGGCCGCGGGAAAATATGAGCTGACGTTGAACCCGGATGTTCAGAATTATGTCCGGAATCTCGGGCTGCGGCTGATTCCGGCCAGCCAAAAGGACCTGTCTTCGAGCGACGCCAACCGAATCCCGTTCCAGTTCTTTGTGACGGAATCGAAGGGCGTGAACGCCACGGCAACACCGAACGGTGTAGTCGTGGTGCATCGCGAGTTGCTCGCAATGGTCGAAACGGAAGGCGAACTCGCGGCGGTCATGGGGCATGAGATTGCTCACGCCACGCAAGAGCACATGTTGCGTCAGATGGAATTCCACAAGAAGAAGCGCTTACTGCTCCAAATTGGAGCGGCGGTCGCCGAGGCTTACGGGAAGTACAACGTGCGCGACCTGCTGAATCTCGCGTCGGCAGCGATTACGAACGGCTATGAACGTTATCTGGAAAATCAGGCGGACCGGGTGGGAATGGAGTACATGCTGGCCGCTGGATTCGATCCCCGTGAAGCGCCCCATGTCTGGAAGACGTTTGCGTCGAGGATGGGGGACGCACCAATCAACTTCTGGAGCGACCACGATAGCAACACGACGCGGCGCAGTTACCTGATGTCGGAACTCGCGGTCAATTACAAAGGCGTGGACTTCGACGCGTTGACGCGCGATAGTGATGAGTTCCAGCGGATCCACGCAATGGTGGGCGGTTCAGACTCCAAGGTGAAAAGCCGGCCCGTGACGGCTGTGGTACGCCTTCCAGCAGGGCCTTCGCCCCCTCCCAAAGCTTCACCCGCACCACAGAACAGCGCACCTCCCGCCGCACCTGCGCCCGCGCAATCGACGCAGTCTGCGAGCCAGCGTCCGAGCCAGCAGGAAGCCGCTCCCACAAGCGGGCCGACAAGTGTCCAAGCGGTACTGGACCACGCCTACGATGCCCTGCGGGCCAGCGACTACGCCACCGCGATCGACGGATTCCGCCAGGCGATCATAGCCGACCCAACCGCCCTGCGGATCCACAAAGATTTAGCCTACACCTACCTGAAGATCGGCGAGAATTCGCTGGCCCTCGACGAGCTCCGCGAGACGATGCGGCTGGCTCCGCATGACGACACCGTCGCGCTGGAGTATGCGTTTCTCTGCCATGAAGCGCCCGGTCCCGCACCTTGTCCAAATGAGGCGCGTCGCATTTTCGACCGCATCCGGCACTCCCCGGCTGCAGCGGACGCCGCAACCGCGGAAAAGGCGTTTCAGAACATCGACGTGCCGCTGGCGCAAGGGATTGAGCGCTGGAAGAAGGCGATCGCCATGGGGGCCGACGATTCCAGCGCGCATTACGAACTGGCCTCCCTCGCCGAGCAGCGCGACGAACTACCGCTGGCGGCCGAACAGTACGAAAAGGCTTGGCATATTCAGCCTGACCATCGCACGGTGCTCGTCGATCTGGGACGGGTCTGGTTGGCGATGGGCCGGACGGAAGACGGCAATGCCGCTCTCCTGGCAGCCGTCCACGGCGGTGAACCCCGCGCGGCGGAGATGGCGCGTGAGTTGTTGCCCGATCGCTACCCTTATATCGCCGAATTCCGCCGCGGGCTGCTGCTCGATCCGAAGAATGCCGATCTGCGGCGCGAGTTGGCCTTCCTGCTGCTCAGCATGGGCAAGCAGCCTGCCGCGGAGCAGGAGTTCCGCATCATCACCGACGAAGCGCCCGGAGATCTTCTGGCCGCGGTCCAACTCGGCTTTCTCCTCCATGCCCGCGGCGATCAGGCCGGGGCGCAACCGCTCTTCGACCGCGTCCTGGCCGGCAAGGATGAGGATCTGGGCAATCGCGTTCGGGCGGTGCTCCACCAGCCGCAGGTCCTGCAGTCTCGTCCTGACCAGCCGCAGGCAGCGGCGCTCAGCGCTAAAGAGATGGCCGATCGTAGTATCAAGGCGGGGTATCTCAAGGATGCGGTCAAGTATCTGCTAACCGCAGCCGAAGGCAACCCCGCCGACGCCGAGGTGATGCTGCGCCTCGGCTGGGCTTATAACAATCTCCACGACGACGTGAACGCCATTCACTGGTTCGACATGGCGCGCCAGAGCTCGGATCCGGCGATCGCAGCCGAGGCACAAAAAGCCTGGCGGAATCTGCGCAGCCCGACGGAGCGATTTCGCACCACCGGCTGGTTCTTCCCGCTCTACTCTTCCCGCTGGCGCGACCTGTTCGGATATGGACAGGTCAAAACGGAGCTACGGACGGGCCTCGGCTTCCGGCCCTACGTGAGTGCGCGCGTCGTGGGGGATACGCGTCAGACGGAGGGCGCTACCCTGGTTCCTCAATATCTCTCGGAAAGCTCGGTAATTCTGGGGATTGGGGTGGCGACGACGCCGTGGCACGGGCTGCTGGCTTGGGGGGAGGCGGGGCGCGCGTTCAACTACCTGAGTCATCAGCAGTTGAAAGATTATCGGGGGGGCGTGTCGATGGCCTACGGAACCGGCCACCCGCTGCGCGGAGAGTCGCCTGGCTGGTTTGCGACCACATCTACGGATGCGGTCTTTCTGAGTCGATTCGGCAACGATTTTCTGGTCTACAACCAGGAACACATCGGGTACACGCTCGGTGAGCCGGCGCTTCGGACACAGGTTTCGGCCTTGGTGGGCGTGACATTCGATCAACAGCGGCAATACTGGGCCAACTATGCGGAGGCGGGGGTGAATCTGCGCTTCACTGGATCGGCATTGCCGCAATCGATGTACTTCACGTTGGACGCGGTGCGGGGCATCTATCTGGTCAACATCGGCAATCCTCGCCCGCCCAACTACTACGATCTGAGGATCGGTGTCTGGTACGCCTTCACGCGATAGCAGAATTACTATACAGAGGTGGGCTGGCCGCCGATCAGTTGCGTTTGCGTTACCTATGGGCGTCCGCAGCGGATTCTCGAGGAGGCGGTCTATTCATTCCTTCAGCAGGATTATGGCGGGTCGAAAGAGCTGCTGATCCTCAACGATTTCTCCCGGCAGACGATCGTCTTCGATCACCCTGAAGTAACGGTCATCAACGCGCCCGCGCGTTTCGCCAGCCTCGGCGAGAAGAGAAATGCCGCCGCAGCTCTCTGCCGATACGACTTCCAAGCCGTCTGGGACGACGACGACATCTTCCTTCCCCATCGCCTGACTTTCTCGATGTCCCGCTACGACCCGGCGCGTCGATTCTTTAAAGCGCGACAGGCATTCGTCTTGAACCGGGACCTCCTCATCGGGCCCAAGACTTGGGGATTCCACAGCGCAGCTCTCTGGCATCGCAGCCTGTTCGAAGAAGCCGGCCTCTACGCCGCGATCGATTCCGGCGAAGATCACGATCTCGAGATGCGCTTCAAAGCGATCGTCGGACCCGGTCTATACTACGACTGCATCGAACCCGGCGAAATCTATTACATCTACCGATGGGCCGGAACCGGATCGTTCCATCTGAGTGCCTTCGGCAGAGGCCCGGCTGGGCATCAGCGGGTGGAGCAATTCGTCTCACAGCAACTCGCTCGAGGAGAGATCCTGCCAGGCGAGATCCGGCTGCAGCCGCAATGGAATGCCGACTACTTGCGCCTGGTGCGCCGCCACCTTACTCTTGGCGCAACGCCACCATCGGATCCATTCGTGACGCCCGTCGAGCGGGCAGGTACCCTGCCAGCAGCGCTACGGCTCCCAGAAGAATAACCGACATGACCAACGTGGCCGGATCGCGCACCGTCAGGCCGTAGACGAAGCTCTCGATCAGTCGCGTCGCCGCCAGCGCGGCACCCAGGCCGACGATCAAGCCGGCGCCCACCACCAGCGTGACCTCGCGCAGTACCAGGCGCAATACCCGCGCTTCCGCGGCGCCCAATGCCATACGAATGCCGATCTCGCTGCGGCGCCGCGCCACGCTGTATGACATCACTCCATACAGTCCGATGGTCGCAAGCAGCAACGCCAACGCACCGAAGAAACCTGAGAGGGTCGCCAGCAGACGCTCGCGCGTCAACGACGCAGCAACCTGATCGCTCAACGTCCGGAACTGAAGGGTGATATCGGGATTCACCTGTTCGAGCACCGTTTTCACGCTGGGAACCAGTCCCGCCGCCGAAGCCGAGGCCTGCAACTCGAATACCGCGTCCGTGCGAAAACTCTCGTCTTGTGCGGCAGACAAATACGCGGTTGGCAGGATGTCCTGGCGCAGATTCGCGTACTTCGCATCTCCCACCACTCCGATGATCTCGACCGGCGGTCCCAGCTTTGCATAGGCATCGCGGTAGAACCTGCCGATCGGATTCGCGCCTGCAAAGAATTTCTTCGCCATGGTCTGATTGATAATCGCCACTTTGGGCGCGCCCGCCCGGTCGCGCGCGTCGAAATCGCGCCCGGCCAGCAGCGGCGTCCCGAGAGTTTCGAAATAGCGCGGGCTCACCTGGTAGAGCCAGATCACGGAATCGCGCCGGGACTTGGCGGTGTACCCTTCCACTTGAATCAGGTCGTTCCAACCCGACCCGCTGAGGGGTGTATTGTTCGAAAGGCTGGCGGATCGCACACCTGGAATCGCCCGCAGGCGACCGAGCATCTCTTCACGCGCGCTGAGGATTTGTTCTTTGGGATAGTGCGCGTTACGCAGATCCAGGCTGGCGATCAGAATGTGAGCTGGTTCGAAACCGGGATTCATCGTCTCCAGCTTGCGAAAAGTTCCCAACAACAGTCCGGCCGACACGAGCAGCAGAAGGGACAACGCCACCTGAATCATTACCAACAACTTACCCAGGCCGAAGCGTGTCCCTTCCACCACTCCGCGCCCGTTTTCCTTCATCGCCGCCTGAGGTTCGACACGGGTTCCTCGCCATGCCGGCGCCATCCCGAACAGCAGGCCGGTGGCAATCGCCATTGCGATTGAGAATGCCAATACGTGGCCGTTCAGAGCAAGGTTGAGAAACACCGGGTTGTTGGTTCGCGAGAGCATTCGAACCAGCAGGTGGCTTCCCCATTGCGCGAAGAGCAACCCCATGGCGGCGCCGGACAGTGCCAGCAGCAAACTTTCGGTCAGTAACTGACGCATCAGCCGCGCGCGGCTTAATCCGAGCGCCAGCCGGATCGCGATCTCCCGCTGCCGCGCCGCCGCACGGGCTAGCAGCAGGTTCGCCACATTGGCACAGGCGATCAGCAGCACCACGGCGACCACCACCAGCAGAGTGAGCAGTGCCGGGCGATACTGCGTCCTCAGGTACGATAATCCGTTGGAAGCGGGCTCGACACGGAAACTCCGCTTCAGGTACTCGGCCTGGTCGTCGGCACGAAAACCTGATGGCACCGTGGACCGAAAGACTTCCGGAGCGATGGTCTTCAACCTGGCGGTCACCTGGGTGGATCCCAAACCAGGTTTTGGACGTCCGATCACCGTGAGCCACCAGGCAGCACGCTCATCCAGCATGGAACTCGGGTGCAGGATCGGCTCGGCGCACAGTGGAACGAATACATCGACGGTTCGGCCCACCTCCACGCCGTGGAACCCCGGCTGGATCACGCCGAGGATCGAGAAGGGGTGCCCGTCCAGGCGGATCGACTGTTCCAGAACTGCCGCATTGCCGTTGTACTCCCGTTGCCAGAAGTCGTAACTCAGGACTGCCATTCCAGCACAGCCGCGCCGATCGTCAGCGGCGGTGAAGGTGCGGCCCAGAACCGGCTGCAAACCCAGAGTGGCAAAATAGTCTCCGCTAGCCCACGAACTCTGGACGTAGCGCGCCTCACCGCCCGGCGCCAGATTGAAGCGGCCCTCGCTATACGCAAACACTCCGGTGAAGACGTCCTGCCGGTCGCGGAGTTGCTCCCAGATGGGATTCGTGAAGCTGTCCCCATTGTCCTGCATCATCACCTGCACCAATTCCTCAGGGTGCGAAACCGGCAAATATTGCAGCATGACCGCGTCGATCAGGCTGAAAATCGCCGTGTTGGCGCCGATTCCCAGACCGAGCGAGAGAATCGCGACGGCGGTGAATCCGGGGCTGGTGCGCAGGGTGCGAGCTGCGTATTTCAAATCTTGGAAGACTCCGTCTGTCATGAGGCGTTCCTTTCGTGTTCCCCTTGGTACATCGTTACGCTCGTAGCTCGTTGCCGGCCGCGCGCGTCAGCAAGCGATCTGGCGATACGTCGGCGGATTTCTGAAACCACGTACTTAGACGACGTCCGGACTGAATCCGTTGGCAGGTCCGGACTTTCGGCAGCGGAAGTGTAAGAAGTACGCCACAACCCGGCTATCCGCGACGTCGGGCACCCTTTCCGCCGTCTGCTCGTCGGCTCTTGGTTCCGAGACACGTTCCAGTAGGAAACCGGCGTCGACGATCGCATTGAACCACTCAGCGAGCGTTCGATGAAAGCGCGGCACCTCGAACTCGCGGAGGCCAGCCTTGGCCGCCACCGGTGCCGCGGAGAACAACCATCGCTCGATCTCACCATCGATGCGATCGAAATAGCGCCCAACTTCGACGGCATAGGCGACTCGTTTCGGATCGCGGAGCAGCCGGCGGTAAGGGGGATTGAAACATGGGTGCAGGATCGAGAATTGAAGAAATCCTCCCGGCCGCAGCACACGGTAGCACTCCCGCAACGCCCGCTCGTGCCCAGGGATGTCCATGAGCGACATCACCGCGGTGACGAAATCGAACCGCGCAGACGCAAACGGCAATTCGATTCCGCTCCCGACCACGTACTGGATGCCAAGAGGCGCGCTCCGTTCGGACTCCTGTGCGGCACGCGCAAAGCTCGGCGCGATATCCAAACCGTGCATACGCGCGCCGCGTCCTGCGAAGAGACGGGTGTTGTGGCCGTCGCCTGAGCCAACATCGAGGCCGCTCATCCCGCTGATGTCCGGCAACAGATCGAGGAACGCAGGCGTATTGAGGGCATCGCGATATACGTCCCACCCTTCTCGTGCAAGCAGGGTCCACGCACGCGCATTGCGCTCCCAATAACGGCCGGCTTCGCGATGGTCCATCATTCGATTATCGCGAGAGGATTGTGGTCGCAGTGACTCGATCTCCAGACAACCCGCCTCGATCGTAGCCAGGCTACTTCGCCTTGTTGCCAGCTTCTTGGCAGGACTTCGGTCCCGAACCAAGGGACGAGGCGCGCCTGCAGTGGAGCGACCACAAGAACCTCCAAGGGTGTCCAGCACGATCCGCTCTACCCCGACATCAAAGGGAAGGAACTAACCAGGGCCAACGGCGTCTGAGGACTGCGCCCTTTGCCTTGCGCGCCGGAAGACATCGCGCAGCATTTTTTCGGTGAGTTTGCCGGTGGACGTGTTCTGTTGGCTCGGATGATAAGAACTGATCAGCACCGGGTGCCCCGGCCCTGTAACGTGCTCGCGATTGTGCCCAAACACGAATGGCGCCCGGCTGGCGATGACGCCGCGCGATTTCAAAATATCGAGGTAGGTGTCGAAGGCGATTTTTCCGAGCGCCACCACGACGCGCACGTTGGTCAGCAGTTCGAATTCCCGCTCCAGGAATGGACGGCAATTCCGGATCTCTTCGGGAGTGGGCTTATTGCCGGGAGGAGCGCATCGCGCCGCGGCGGTGATGAAGAGATCGCGGAGCGTCAGTCCATCGTCGCGCGAAGAACTCACCGCCTGCGAGGCGAATCCGGTCTGGTGCAGCACCTTGTACAGAATGTCACCCGACTTGTCGCCCGTGAACATTCGCCCCGTGCGATTCGAGCCGTGGGCGCCCGGAGCCAGTCCGAGGATGAGGACGCGGGCCTGCGGATCGCCGAAGCCCGGGACCGGTTTCCCCCAATACTCCCAATCTCGATACGCGCGCCGCTTCACCGCCGCGATGTTGGTGCAGTGTTCGCGCAATCGAGAGCACAAGCCGCAGTTCACAATCTCGTTTTGCAGAATCTCCAGCAAGGGTTCCTTCCGTCACACCACTACGTGCTCCGGGCGTCCTTCGAGGAACGCCCAGATGTTGTCCACGGCCATTTGCAATCCCGCCTCCAGCGCTTCCGGTGTGATTCCCGCACAATGCGGGGTAAGGACGACGTTCTGCAATTTCGTCAAAGCATGTCCCGCGGGTAAGGGTTCGACGGTGAAAACGTCCAGGCCGGCGGCGCGAATTCTGTGCTCGCGCAACGCATCGATCATCGATGGCTCATCCACAATGGCCCCGCGCGCGGTGTTGATCAAGATCGCGCCCTTCTTCATAAGCGCAAATTGGGCCGCGCCGATGAAGCCCGTAGTCTCTGGCGAAAGCCGCAGGTGCACACTCACGACATCGCTCGTGCGATACAACTCGTCTAACTCCACCAGTTCCACCCCGGCCAACGGCTTCGGGTGCATGGTCCAGGCGATTACTCTCATTCCGATGGCGGCCGCCAGGCGCGCGAATTGGCGGCCGATCGCTCCCAGTCCGATGATCCCGCAGATCTTCCCCCGAAGTTCCACCGACTGCCCACGTGCCCACTCACCTCGTCGCGTGGATTCGTCCATGTGCGGAATCTGACGGGCCGCCGCCAGCAAAAGCGCCAGTGCATGCTCCGCGATCGAAACGGCAGAGACCCCGGGAGTGTTCGTGATGGTCACGCCGTGTCGCGCGGCTGATGGCAAATCCACGTGATCGGTGCCGGTACCCCAGACGGAGACCAGGCGGAGATGCGGACACGCAGCGAACACGCCCGCGCTGAACTTCGAAGAGGATCGGATATTCAGCACGACTTCTGCATCGCCGATGCGCTGTACGAGGCCATCCTCGGAGCCGGGAAGCGTGTCGTGATAGTCCAATTCGCATCGGGACGATAAACCACCCCAGGCAGCACTGGAGGCCAGCACGGGTGGAGCGTCGTCGGGGATGGAAATTCTCATAGGAGGGGGAAAACGCCATTATATGACGTGGCGCAGACACTCCTGTCTGCCGTCTCGACACTCATGTCGAGACTTTTCGGGCGCGCACGGATGCCGATCGAAAGATGTTGTGAAGCTGAGGGCCTTCGTGCAGCCTTGGCAGCGCTGCGAAAAGCGTCGAGATGAGTCTCGACGCGGCAAACAGGAGTGTTTGCGCCACTTTCAGTGATTCCGCTGATCTAACTCCCGAAGCGCCTGAAGGCCTAATTTGCTCGCAGGCTTCCGTTGCAGCAATCGCTCGATCGTCTCACGGGCCGCATCGCGATTGCCCACTCCCACATACAGATTTCCCAAATTCAGGTAGAACGTCTCCTCATCAGGCACCACCTCAATCCCATACCGAAACGCCGCAATCGCATCGTTCAGTTGTCCTGCCCGCGCGTAAACCGCACCGAGATTCGCAATCGCAGGAGCATAGTCGCGGCGCGCGCCAATTGACTGCTGGAACCACTGACGCGCGTCAGTGGTTCCAGCAG
>Ga0209060_10001139_pt1 | contig 31896 bp, 31 predicted proteins | sample Coa_R1_8_FD_187155 | JGI IMG/M metagenome (GOLD analysis project Ga0209060, IMG submission 187155) | Surface soil microbial communities from Centralia Pennsylvania, which are recovering from an underground coalmine fire - Coalmine... | ecosystem: Environmental > Terrestrial > Soil >...
CGGGCGCCCTCGATGAGGATCTCGCCCGAGCGGCCGAGCGCGCGCTCGCACTCGATCCCAGGCGCTGCCGGGCGCACGCGCTCGAGGCCGGCTGGGACGTGAGCACGCGCCAGTTCGAGAGCAACCTCGCTGCGTGCGAGCCTTGCGGCTCGGCCGACGAGGAGCGGGTCGCCCCGGCGCACGATGCGCCCGCCGTTCTGCCGCCGGCCGCCCCGGCGGCCCGATCGTTCAGCCGAAGTTGATCTTCGCCTCGAGATTGGTGCGCGAATCGGCATTCGCGAGCGCCTCCTCGAGCTCGATGCGGCCCTCGCGGACCAGGTTGTAGAGCGAGCTGTCGAAGCTCAGCATGCCGCGCTCGGTGCCGGTGCGGATCGCCTCCTTCACCCCGATCACATCGCCCTTCTTGATGAGTTCGGAGACGTGCGGTGTGTTCACCATGACCTCCGAGGCGGCGACGCGCAGCCCGGATTTTGCCGTCACCAGGCGTTGCGAAAGGATGGCACGCAGGTACTGCGAGAGGTCGAGGAAGATCTGCGCGTGCTGGTCGCGCGGAAACATGTTGATGATGCGATCGAGCGTCTCGGCGCAGTTGTTCGCATGCAGGGTCGCGATGCACAGATGCCCGGTGCCGGCCAGCGCGATGGTCGCTTCCATGGTCTCGCGGTCGCGGATCTCGCCCACCAGGATCACGTCGGGCGCGGCGCGCACCGCGCTCCTCAGCGCATGCGCGAAGGATTTGGTGTCGAGGCCGACCTCCCGCTGATTGACGATCGATTTCTTGTTGGTATGCAGGAACTCGATCGGATCCTCGATCGTGAGGATGTGGTCCGAGGAGGTCTCGTTGCGGTGGTTGATCATGGCGGCGAGCGTGGTGGACTTGCCCGCACCCGCGGCGCCCACCATGAGAATGAGCCCGCGCTTGAGCATCACGAGCTCCGTGAGGATCTCCGGCATGCCGAGATCCTGGAGCTTCGGCATATCCGCCGTGATGTAGCGCAGCACCATCGCCGGGTAGCCGCGCTGGTAGAACACGTTCACGCGAAAACGCCCGAGCCCGGGCTCCGAGATCGCGAAGTCGATCTCGAGATTCTCGTTGAAATGCTCGATCTGCTCCGCGCTCATCAGGCCGAGCGCCGCCTGCCGCACGGTCTCGGGCGACAGCACCTGCTTGTTGACCGGAAAGATCTTGCCCTCGATCTTGATCTTGACCGGGGCGTTGCATGTGAAGAACAGGTCGGAAGCCTTCTTCTCGACCATGAGCTTGAACAGCGGCTTGGTGTTCATCACCTGGGCCGGTGCAGCGGCGGCGGACATTATTCAGCAACTCCTTCCTTGAATCGAACGAGATCCCGGACAGTACCCGAGGAGCCTACAGTGCCTGGCCCTCTTCTTCCTCGAGGATCTGCAGCGCCGCGCCGCCGTCCTCGGGGTTCTTCATCTCGCGCTTGCTCTCGAGCTTGACGCGCAGACGCAGCTCGTTCTTCGAGTCGGCGTTGCGCAGAGCGTCCTCGTAAGAGATGAGTCCCGCTTCGTACAGCTCGAACAGCGCCTGGTCGAAGGTCTTCATGCCCAGGCGGTTGGAGCGCGCCATGACGTCCTTGATCTTGGCGACCTCGCCCTTGAAGATCAGCTCCGAGATGAGCGGCGAGGCCAGCATGATCTCCATGGCGGCGATGCGGCCCGAGCCCGACTCGCGCGGAATCAGCCGCTGCGAGATGAGCGCGCGGATATTGAGCGAGAGGTCCATGAGGAGCTGCTCGCGCCGCTCCTCGGGAAAGAAGTTGATGATGCGGTCGAGCGCCTGATTCGAGCTGTTGGCATGCAGCGTCGCGAGCACCAGATGCCCGGTCTCGGCGAACTGGATGCCGTATTCCATGGTCTCGCGATCGCGGATCTCGCCGATCAGGATGACGTCGGGCGCCTGGCGGAGGGTGTTCTTGAGCGCGAGGTGCCAGCTGTCGCAGTCGACGCCGACCTCGCGATGCGTGACGACGCAGCCCTTGTGGGCATGCACGTACTCCACCGGATCCTCGATGGTGACGATGTGACCGCGCGTCTTCTCGTTGCGATAGCCGACCATCGCGGCGAGCGAGGTTGATTTGCCCGAGCCCGTGCCGCCGACCAGGATCACGAAGCCGCGCTTTGCCAGCACGACCTCCTTGAGCACGGGCGGCAGCTCGAGCTCCTCGAGGGTCGGAATCTTGGCATTGATCGTGCGCAGAACCGCGCCCGTGAAGCCCTGCTGTACGAATGCGCTCACGCGGAAGCGTCCGATGCCGGGCGGGGCGATCGCGAAGTTGCACTCCTTGGTCGCGTCGAACTCCTTCGTCTGGCGATCGTTCATGATCGCGCGCACCAGGCTCGCGCTCTGCTCCGCGCTCAGGGAGCGGTCCGATTGTGGGCGGATCTCGCCGTCGATCTTGATGGCCGGGGGAAAGCCCGCGGTGATGAACAGATCCGAGCCCTTCTTGTCGACCATGCGCCGGAGCAAGTCCTGCATCAGCCGTATGGCTTGATCACGGTCCATCAGATGCTGTCCTTGTTCTGGGCCTTGTACTTGGCCTCTTCACGACTCACAACGCCTTTCTGCACCAGCTCCTGCAAGCACTGGTCGAGGGTCTGCATGCCCTGCCCCTGGCCGGTCTGGATCGCGGAGTACATCTGCGCGATCTTGCCCTCGCGAATCAGGTTACGGATGGCGGGAGTGCCGATCATGATCTCGTGCGCCGCGATGCGGCCGCCGCCGACGCGCTTCATGAGGGTCTGCGAGATCACCGCGCGCAGGCTCTCCGAGAGCATCGCGCGCACCATGTCCTTCTCGGCGGCGGGGAAGACGTCGACGATGCGATCGATCGTCTTGGCCGCCGAGCTTGTGTGCAGCGTGCCGAACACGAGGTGTCCGGTCTCGGCGGCGGTGAGCGCCAGACGGATGGTCTCGAGGTCGCGCATCTCGCCCACCAGGATGACGTCGGGGTCCTCGCGCAGTGCCGAGCGCAGCGCCTCGCTGAAGCCGAGCGTGTCGCGATGCACCTCGCGCTGGTTGACGAGGCAGCGCTTGCTCTCGTGCACGAACTCGATCGGATCCTCGATCGTGATGATGTGATCGGGCCGATTGTCGTTGCAGTGATTCACCATGCCCGCGAGCGTGGTCGACTTGCCCGACCCGGTCGGCCCGGTGACCAGGACCAGACCCCGCGGCAGCATGCACAGATCCTTGAAGGTCTTCGGCGCATTCAGCTCGTCGAGCGAGAGAATGGTCGAGGGAATGTTGCGGAACACGGCCCCGCAACCGCGATTCTGATTGAACGCGTTGACACGGAAGCGAGCGAGCTTCGGAATCTCGAAGGAAAAGTCGGTCTCGTAGAATTCCTCGAACGCCTTGCGCTGCTTGTCATTCATGATGTCGTACACCATGCTGTGCACTTCCTTATGCACCAGCGCCGGCATATTGACGCGCTTCATGTCGCCATCGACCCGGATCATCGGCGGTACGCCTGCCGACAGATGCAAATCGGACGCGTTGTTCTTCACCGCGAAGGCGAGAAGCTGCGCAATATCGACCGCCATTCACGGCTCCTCAAGCGGCTCTGCCGGACCGCCCTCAGTATATAAGAGGGTCTCGCCGCTCAATATGTTAACTGGCCCGCAGAATCTGCTGCTCCGGGTGAACGAGGTCCGCTCCCGGATCGCCCGAGCGGCCACATCGGCAGGTCGCGACCCCGCCTCGGTTACCCTGATCGCTGTATCCAAGACGAAGCCTGCCGAAGACGTGCGGTCGGCCGCCGCGGCGGGCGTCACGGATTTCGGCGAAAATTACGTAAAAGAGGCCCTCGCGAAGATGGATGAGCTCGCCTCCCTGCCGCTGACGTGGCACTTCATCGGCCAGATCCAGGCCAACAAGACCCGGCTCATCGCAGAGCGCTTTGGGTGGGTTCACGGAATCGACCGCCCGGGCATCGCCCGGCGGCTGTCCGAGCAGCGCCCCCACCATGCCCCGCCGCTGAACGCCTGCATCCAGGTGGCGCTCGTGGCCGAGCCGACCAAGGCCGGAGTCGAGCCGGCCGCTCTCGCCGGGCTCGCGCGGGAGGTCGCCGCCCTGCCGAGACTCAAGCTGCGCGGACTCATGTGCTTGCCGCCGCCCCGGAGCGAGGTGCACGAGCAGCGGGCACTGTTTGCGGAGCTGCGCCGGCTGCTCGAAGCGTTGCAGGAGGAGGGTCTCGCGCTCGATACGCTCTCGATGGGGATGAGCGATGATTTCGAGGCCGCCATCGCCGAGGGGGCCACGCAGGTGCGCATCGGCACGGCGATCTTCGGGCAGCGCACGTGACGGCGCAACCGACCCCGGCGGCCGGAGACGATCGGAGCTCACGCATCGCCTTCGTGGGTGGAGGTCACATGGCCGGTGCGCTCATCGGCGGTCTTCTGCGGCGCGGCTTTCCATCCGCACGGATCAGCGTGGCCGACCCGAGCGCCGCAGCGCTCGAGCGGCTCGCGAACACCTTCGCAGTCGCGACCTTCGCCGACAACGCCGCCGCCGTCGAAGGCGCCGACACCGTGGTCCTGGCGGTCAAGCCGCAGCACCTGCGCGCCGTGGCCCGCGCCCTGGCTTCGCAGCTCGCGCGCACCGCGGACGTGCTCGTCATATCGATCGCGGCAGGCATTCCGTACGCGGCGCTGCGCCGCTGGTGCGGTGAGCATCCCGGCCTGGTGCGCACCATGCCGAACCAGCCCGCGCTCGCCGGCTGTGGCGTCACTGCCCTGTATGCCCCTTCCGGGCAGCTCAAGGCTGCGGCGCGCGCGCGCGCCGAATCGGTCATGGCCTCCGTCGGCGCGACGGTCTGGCTGGAGGATGAGGTGCAGATGGACGTGGTGACGGCGCTCTCCGGGAGCGGTCCCGCCTATTTCTTCCGGTTCATGGAGCTGCTCGAGCAGGCCGCGCACGAGCGCGGGCTGCCGGCGGCGATCGCGCGCACTTTGACGCTCGAGACGGCCTACGGCGCGGCGCAGCTCGCACGCACCTCGGACGACCCGCTGGCGACGTTGCGTGAGCGCGTGACCTCGCGCGGCGGCACCACCGCGGCGGCCCTGGACGCATTCGAGGCAGGTGGGCTCGGTGCGCTGGTGGCCGCGGCGCTCGATGCGGCCATACGCCGCGCCGCCGAGCTCGGGCGCGAGTACGGACCGTAGGAGAGCGCACATCATGGACGCGGTTCGCTATATCGTCGATACGCTGCTCTGGCTGCTGATGCTCGCCTTCCTGCTGCGACTGTTGTTTCAGCTCGTGCGTGCCGACTTTCGCGACCCGTTCGCGGATGCCATCGTACGGGTGACCAACTGGCTGATTTTGCCGCTGCGGCGCCTGCTGCCGCCGATGCGCCGGGTCGACACGGCCACGGTGGTCGCGGTGCTGGCCGCAGCGACGGTGCACTCCGCCGCCCTGCTGGCCCTGGGCCCGGGCATCGTCGATCCCACGCTGCTCGCGGTGATCACCGTGAAGAGCCTCCTCGACATGATCCTGCGCATCTACCTGTTCGCGCTCTTGCTCTACTGGCTGATGAGCGTTCTCGCTCCGGGCGCCTATGCGCCGGGAACGCGCCTGCTCGCGCAGCTCTGCGAGCCCGTCTTGCGACCCGTGCGCCGGATCATTCCGCCCATCGGGCAGATCGATTTCTCGATTCTCTGGGTGTCGATCGCGATCGGCGCGCTGCTGATCCTGTTGCGCTGAAGGACGAAAAAGAAGCGCGGCAGGGACACGTAAAGTATTCAGACACGCTCCTAGCCTCATGAATTTTCGACGAGTGCGCTTGCTCGCGCTGCGCCTCTCTCGCGCAGGCGGCGCGGCGGAGCCTTAAAAACAAGGCTCGCGCGCGCATTGCTCGCGCGAAAATTTTTTCGATTGCGCTAAACATCGGCTTTTTTCTGTGTTATTTTCGGCGCCGAGTTGAATCAGTGGGCATCCGTCGTCCGCGTTCGCAAAACACAAGCAGGAGATTCCATATGGCGAAAAAGAATGCAGCACCGACCAAATCCGAGATTCTCGCGTTTATCTCCAAGGAAACTGAGCTCTCCAAGAAGCAGGTCGGAGCCGTGTTTGACTCGCTTTCCAGCACCATCAAGAAGAGTCTGCGCAGTCATGGTCTGTTCACCCTGCCGGGGCTTCTGAAGATGCGAGTGGTGAAGAAGCCAGCCACGAAGGCGCGTGAGGGAATCAACCCCTTCAACGGCGAAAAGATGATGTTCAAGGCGAAGCCGGCGAGCAAGAAGGTGCGCATCGCCGCGCTGAAGAACCTCAAGGAATTCGTGAATTGACGTCGAGCTCCGGAGCGGTTGCGGATTCAACCGCTCCGGACTGCACCCTGCAGCGCTTCTCGCAGGCGGGCGAGCGCCCCGTGGAAGAAATGCCCGACTCCCGGTAGCACCACCAGCTGAGGCTCGGGCACGAGCCCCCGCGCCCACTCGAGCACGGCCCTGGGATCCACCACATCGTCGGCATCACCCTGCACGATCAGCCACGGGCAGGCAGGCACCTCGAGCTCTGCGATCGGGAAGCGCCCGACGGGGGGCGCGATGGTGATGAGATGGCTCGGAGGCGAGCGCAGGGCGAGCCGGATCGCGACGTAGGCGCCGAAGGAAAAGCCGGCGATGATCGGGCGGGCGCGCGGCCAGTGCTCGGCCCCGTAAGCGAGCGCCGCAGCGGCATCTTCGGTCTCCCCGATGCCCTCCTCATAGCTGCCCGCGCTCGCCCCGACACCCCGAAAATTGAACCGCAGGGTTCCCACGCCGAGCTCCTCGAGCGCGCGGGCGATCGTCCATACGACCTTGTTGTCCATCGTGCCGCCGAACAGGGGATGCGGATGGCAGATCACGGCAAAGCGTTGCGGGTCGGGTTGCGGCTCCTCGATGACGGCCTCGAGCCCGCCGACGGGGCCTGCCAGGGTGACTCGCATCACTGGATGCCGATGAGCTCGACGTCGAACACGAGCGTGGCGCCGGGCGGGATGACATCGTCCGCGCCGGCATCACCGTAGCCGAGCTCGGGCGGGATGATGAGGCGCCGCGTGCCGCCCACTTGCATCCCGGCAACGCCCCGATCCCAGCCCTTGATCACCTGGCCCGCGCCGAGCGCGAAGCGAAATGGCTGACCCGTGCGCCGCGAGCTGTCGAACTCGCGCCCCTTGTGGTCCGCAGCGGATGCCTCGTAGAGCCAGCCGGTGTACTGCACCACCGCCTCGCGCCCGGCGGTGATCGCGGGGCCCGAGCCGACCTTCAAATCCTCGCTCTGGAACGAGGTGGCTGCCGCCGGCGGGCTGAGCGGCGGCGGGGCGGCTGCGTGCGGCGAGCATGCCGCTCCCCATGCGCTCGCGAGCGCAACGAGGATCCCGGTGATGCGGCAGCGAAAGCGGCGCATGACGCATCTTAAATGATGAGGGTCGGGATGTGCGCGCGCCGCGGCAGCGCACCGCGAACGAGAAAGCCGGGGTGGGCCTCGGGCAGCGCTTCAGCGAGTGGCGCGCCGCAGGCGCCGGGAGCGCCGTGCGCCCGTCTTGCGCAGGGCCGCGATCAGCGCGCCCATCTCGCCATTGAGCCCGAGCAAGCGATGTCTCAAGGCCGCGACGGCGTCGTCGACTTCGTCGACCACCTGCAATACCCACTCCATGAGCGTCAGCCTAGAGAGGCCGGCGCGGGTCGACCGTGCTTGAGGTCACAGTACTGGAGCGCATTACAAAATCTACCGGGGCTCAATACTTGCTATGGTGCGTGGGCCTGCGTAGGCTCTCCCCCACATGCAGCGAATTCTCGTCCTGAATCCCAAAGGGGGCTCGGGAAAAACGACGGTTGCGACGAATCTCGCGAGTTACTTCGCGACCTTGGGCGACCATCCGCTGCTGATGGACAACGATCCCCAGGGCTCGAGCACCCGCTGGCTCAAGAAGCGGACCCCGCAACAGCCCTTCATCCACGGCATCGCGGCCTTCGAGCGCAACACGCGCATGACGCGCTCCTTTCAGCTGCGCGTTCCACCCGACGCAGCGCACGTCGTCGTCGACACCCCGGCGGCCGTCATGGCCCACGAGATGCCGGAGTTCACCAAGAATTCCGACGCGATTCTGGTTCCGGTGCTGCCCTCCGACATCGACATCCACACCTGCTCGCGCTGCATTGCGGATCTTCTGCTCATCGCCAAGGTGCGCCGGGACGAGAATCGCATCGGAGTGATCGCCAACCGGGTCAAGCGCAACACGGTGATCTATCAGTCGTTGATGCGTTTTCTCGAGACGCTGCGCATACCGGTGGTGGCGACGCTGCGTGACTCGCAGAACTACGTGCGCGCGGCGGAGCAGGGGGTGGGCCTTCACGAGATGAAGCGTCATCTCGTTGCGCAGGATCTGGAGGACTGGGAGAGCCTGCTCGGATGGCTGCGGGCCAAGGAGTCGCTCGAGCCACCGAGCGACGGCGCGAGCGCGCTGGCCGAGACGGCCTGATCGCGGCGCCAGCGGCGCACCTGCGTTGCGCGGGCGGCGCCGAGCGCCGGCTCAGGCGGCTATTTCTTCTCTTCCCAGCTCCCGCGAACCTTGTCGGCCCAGTTCTTGTAGCTGTGCCAGTTGTACAGGCTGTTGGTGATGGCCGCGTGGCGGCCTCCGGGCCCGCCGGTGGTGCGAAATCCCGGCGGCGCGGCGGTCGGCTTGGCGACACCGTTCTCCACGCGGGGCGCGCGGCGGTCGATGCCGGTGTATCGAGTCAGCTGCTTGGTCTCGCTCATCGTGTGCCTCTGCGCGCGACAGTAGATGTCGCACGCTCCCTCTGTCTGGAACTATGTCACGAGGACAGGGCGGCCCGATGAACGCGCACGCGCATTGCGATGCGGATCTCACCCATCGGCGCGGTAAGTTAAATGAATCGGGTTCGTTATGTCCGCCAGGCATCGAAGAGAGGCGCGAGCTCCTCGAGCGAGCGCTCGAGCACCGCCGGCAACAGCGTCGTGTAGCTGTCGAGCAGCGCGAGCGCATTGCGAGCGGGATCCGAGCGGGTCGCCGCTCCGAGGCGACGCGACATGTCGCGATTCACCACGTGCAGATTGCGGTACAGCTCCTCGAGCGCGCCGAAATCCCCCGCCTGCTCGCCGCCTGCGATCCGCCGCGCAAGCAGGTACATGGAGATCGTGCGATACAGCGTCTCGGTCTCGCTGGCGAAAGGCAGGTGGAAGCGCGCCATCGGGCGCAGGCGATCCGTCCAGGGGCAGCCTGAAGTGGCCATGATGAGGCCGAGAATCGAGCTCATGGCCTGCTGCGCGCTGGTCTCGGCCGTCACGGTTCGCTCGGCCTGCACGACCGTGACTGCGACGGTGTCGAAGGAGACGAGGCTCTTCAGCGGCTCGAGCGTCGAGGCCATGTGCAGGGCGGCGGGACAATGGCGGTGGTCGGCAACGGCGAGCGGACAGTTGGCACAGCGATTGAAGGCGAGCTCGCTCCAGAAGGGCGGCTCGGCCGGCGGCGCGTTCATGAGCCTAAAGCTCGAGGGGTCGAAGTGAAAATCGAGCGTCGTCTGCGTTCCATCCGGGAGGTCGAGCCGATACCGGATGCGCAGCGCCGCATTCATGCGACGAGTCGATAGCAAGGCACGTAATCGGCCCCGGTGAGCTTCATCCGTCGCTGCGCGACGAACGAGCGCAGCAACGCATCGAGCGGTCCCATGATGGCCGGCTCGCCCGTCAACTCGAACGGCCCATGGCGCTCGATGGCGTTGATGCCGTATTCCTTGATGTTTCCGGCGACGATGCCCGAGAACACGCGCCGCAGATTGGCCGCTCGCTCGTGCACCGGCTGGTCGCGGGACAGGCGCAGGCTGCGCATCGAGGCATGCGTCACCTCGAAGGGAAGCTGGAACTCGAGCGGAATCCTGAGCAGCCAGTTGAAGCCGTACGAGTCGCTCTGGCGCCGCCGGTAATCGCGCACCTGCGCGAGCCCCGAGACCATCGCGCGCGCGACCGCAGGCGGGTCGTCCATGATGATCTGGTAGCGCGCCTGGGCGCTCGCGCCGAGCGTCGAGCCGATGAAATCATGGATCTGCCTGAAGTAGTCCGAGGTGTCGGCGGGACCGGTGAATACCATCGGGAAGGGCATGTCGCGATTGGCGGGGTCGAGCAGGATGCCGAGCAGATACAGGATCTCCTCGGCGGTGCCCGCGCCGCCCGGAAAAATCACGATGCCGTGCCCCACACGCACGAATGCCTCGAGCCGCTTCTCGATGTCCGGCATGATGACCAGCTGGCTCACGATCGGATTGGGCGGCTCGGCGGCGATGATGCCGGGCTCGGTGATGCCCAGATAGCGGCCGTTGACGATGCGCTGCTTGGAGTGGCCGATGGTCGCGCCCTTCATCGGGCCCTTCATGGCCCCGGGTCCACAGCCCGTGCAGACGTCGAGCTCGCGCAGGCCGAGCTCATAGCCGACCTTTTTCGTGTAATCGTACTCGTGGCGCCGGATCGAGTGGCCGCCCCAGCACACCACGAGGTTGGGGCGCAGCTGCCGCTCGAGCAGCCGGGCGTTGCGCAGGATGTGAAACACCGCGTTCGTGATGCTCGAGGAGGAGGCGAGATCGAAGCGTCCGCTTTCGATCTCGTTCGAGATGTAGACCACGTCGCGCAGCACCGCGAACAGATGATCCTTGATGCCGCGGATCATCTCCCCATCGACGAAGGCGGTGGCCGGCGCGTTCTTCACCTCGAGCTTGATGCCCCAGGCGCGGCGCATGATGCGCAGGTCGAAGTCGCGGTATTTCTCGAAGATCGCGCGCGCGTCGTCGAGCTCGCTGCCCGAGGACAGCACCGCCAGGGCGCACTTGCGGAACAGGGGATAGAGGCCGCCCTGTCCCGAATCGAGGAGCTGAGCGATCTCCTGCTGCGAGAGATGCTCGAGGCTGCCCTGGGGTGTCACCCGCGCATCGACCATGTCGGAGGTGACGATCGCTCCCTCCACGGGCACCCCCGCTTCGGCGCTCACGGGTAGATGTCGATCGGGATGTTGTCCTGCGTTCGCATCCACAATTCGACCATGTCCGAGTTGGATAATGCGATGCAGCCGTCCGTCCAGTCATTCGAGGTGTAGTACGACACCGGATGACGGGGTGAATTCGGCAGTCCATGGATCATGATCGAGCCGCCCGCCGGCCAGTGGTGCCGCTGGGCGCGCTGCTCGTCCGTCTTGTTCGGATACGAGACCTGGATCGCCAGAAAGAACTCACTGCGCGTGTTGCGCCGCGCCAAGTAGTAGCGGCCTTCGGGTGTGCGAAAATCGTGCTCGCGCTCCTTTTGGCCGGTCGGATTCAGGCCGAGCGAGATACGATATTCGCCGAGCAGCCGCTCACCGCTGTACAGATACAGCTTGTGCTCCGCCTTGCGTACGACGATGTGATCCGCCACGGCGATATCGTCGGCGCGCGTGCTGCCGGCGTTGAAGCCATCGGCGGCGGCGAGGCCCACGAGACCGAAGACACCCAGCAGGGGCGCGAGAAGCCTTCGTCGGTCGATCATGAGAAAATTATAGCGTGTGACGAATGACATAACCGGCATCGGCTCAACCTGACGGCTATAATCTTGTGATGCAGTTCTCGCGATTCTCAAGCGCCGCTGCACTCGTGCTGGTGGCGTGCAGCACCCAATCCTCCATCAAGCCCGCCGAGGTGCTCGACGAGCGTACCGGCATGACGGTCGAGGAGCTGCGCAAGCCCATCATGCTCACGCAGGCCGCGAACAACTTTCCGACCCAGGGCAAGCACATCAGTTTCGCGTACCTCGGGCCCGTCGAGTGGGATCGCTCCGGCACGCCGAGCTATGGGCTGTGGGTGCACGTCGCGCCCGGCAACGACTGGCAATTCGACTCGATCCGGATGCAGGGCACCGTGACGCTCGTGCTCGACGGCGCTCCGGTGGTGCTGAGCACGATCGACCCGCCGCAGCTCACGCACGGGGCTTACCAACCCATCGCCTCATGGGGACAGACCGCCTACTTCGGTGCGGACATCCCGCTGCTCAAGCGCATGGCCGCCAGCCAGAGCATCGAGCTCGATGTGAAGGCCGAGGGAGGCGCGCCCGTGCGCTTTGCCGCAAGCCCCGCGGCACGGCAGGCGCTTGCGGGCTACGTCGCTGCACAAGGTTATTGACCCCCTCCAAAACACCTACTGGCGGTTGATCGCCTCGACCCGGGGCAACGTGATCGTCGTGCCGGGGCGCATCCCCTCGAGATCCACATCAGGGTTGTACTGCGCGATGAGCCAGACCGGCTCGCCGCTTCTCTCCGCAATGGTCCACAGCGAATCGCCGCGCTTGATGCTGTAGCTGTCGGTGCCTGCGATCCGATGCTGCTCGAAGAACGCATCCTGCACCTGGTGATGATAGGCGCGGCGCGCCGCCACGAACTGCTCAGCGCCCACCTGTGAAAGATCGAGCCTCAGGCGCCGCCCGACGGTGACCCGCGAGTGGCGATCCAGCCGGTTCAGGCGACGCAGCGTCTGGGCATCGACGCCCGACCAGGTCACGAAGTGCCCGAGTGTCTCGCCCACCTGCACGATCACCGTATCGCCGGGACCGATCGAGTAGTCGTTCGGGTCGCCGGCGCCGCTCGGCGTGCTCGCCGGCAACAGCGCGATGCCCCCGGTTTGCCGCTGGGCCACCGGCTCTCGCGGCGGCGGTGAGATGGCGGCCGCGGTCGGCGCCGGGGGCGCGGCGGGCGGCGTGGTGGGGGGCGGCACCGGCGGGACCGGGGCGGCGATCGGGGCCTGGTTCGCGCCCCCGCGCGGCGCCGCCGCGACCTGCGAGCCGACCGCACTCGCCGGGGCCGGGGGCGGGACCCCCGCCGCAGCGGCGCTGGAGCCGTCCCGGGCGCCGGCCGGTGAAGCCGCCGCACCCGCAAGCTCCGCCGGCTCCACGTGCTCCACGTGCTCCACGTGCTCCGCACGCTCCGCGCGCGATGCGGGCAGCGGAATATTGACGACGTCGCCGCGCGCGAGCACGTGCTCAGCGCTCCAGCCGTTGGCTGCGAGCAGGCGACCGATGCTCACACCGCTCGCGGCCGCCAGGCCCGCGAGCGTCTCTCCGCGGCGCGCCTTGTGCCGTCCGTCGTTGCGCTGGGCAAGGTAGCGCTGCGCCGGAGGAAGCCGTTCCCAGGCGGCGCTGATCTCGCGGCCGGGCGGCGAATCGGGAATGCGCAGCGAATAGCCGCGCGGCACCCAGCGCGCCCCGCTCCACACCGGTGGACGCAACGCCGGGTTCAGCACCCGCAGCGCCTGCAGATCGACCTTGAAGGCGCGCGCGAGCGCCTCGACAGGCACGTAATCCGGGACCTGCACCACGGTGCTCTCGGCATCCGGCAGCCGCGTGCGCGGTCCGAAATATTTCTCGGCATTGCGATCCACCTCGAGCGCCGCCAGGAAGGCCACGTAAAAATTGCGCGAGGCGAAGCCGAAGGTCGCGCCCTGGTAGCGCTTGACGATCACCGCGATATCGCTGGTACCGAGCGCCTCCTGGGCGCGCTTCAGGCCCGCAGGGCCGTGGTTGTAGGCCGTCACCGCGAGCGGCCAGCTGCCGAGCAGCCGGTAGTTGTAGAGCATCAGATTGGCCGCGGCCTCGGTGGCCGCGTAGGGGTCGAGACGCTCATCGACGACGCCGTCGACGCGCATGAAGCGCTTTGCCGTCGAGGGCATGAATTGCCACAGCCCCGCAGCCCCGACCTTGGAATACGCCGCCGGGTTGAACGAGGATTCGACGTGCGGAAGCGCCGCGATCTCCCTCGGCACTCCGCGCTGCTCGAAAACCCCGGCGATCTGCCGCTCCCACGCCTCGGCGCGAATCAACCCCTCGTGAAACCGATCGGCCTGGCCGAGCTGGAAGCGAATACGCTCCACGGCATCGAGAAAATCCCGTGCCATCGCGTGCTCGCCGAAGGCGTGCAGGATGCGCCGCTCGTGGCGTGTCAGCGAGTCGGTATCGCCCGCCGCAAAGCGGCGCAACAACGCCGCATAGCGCATCTTCGCCTGCACCACCTGCCGCTCGCGCTGACGGGGCGGGGCCGCCGGATCGAAATGCAGCACCTCGTAGACGAGGCCGAGATTCCAGTCGTCGTGCAACAGGCCACCGTCGGTCGTCACCTCGGTGTAGACGCGGATCCAGAAGCGCACGTCGCGCTCGAGCTCGGCAGGCCGCGCGAAGACTTCGGGCTCTGTGGCGTGCGCGCCCGGGACGAGCAGAAGTCCGAGCAACCAGAGCGTCGCAAGCGCTCGGGCTCGGCGCAGATTCCCTACCCTGACGATCGGTGCACTAGGACCCCTCGGGAGGCCCTATCCGCACTTGGAGTCGCCGCAGTTGAGGCACGTATTGCAGCCGTCCATCATCACCACGGCCGCCGTGTTGCACTTGGTGCAGAGCTGCGCCCCTTCGGGGAAGTGCGACTTCGAGAACGCATCGGTCTGGCGAGTGCGCGCCTCGAACTCGGCGCGCTTCTCCTGCACCAGCTTTTTCTGGTGCTCATCGAGCTCGGGCTTCTTGAGCAGCCCGATCGACTGCAGATGGCGCTCGATGACGTAGCCGAGCTCGGCGATCGTCGAAGGCATGTACTTGCCGCCCGGCTGCCAGTAACCGCCCCGCGGGTCGAACACGGCCTTGAGCTCATCGACCAGAAAGGTCGTGTCACCGCCCTTGCGGAATACGGCCGAGATGACGCGGGTCAGTGCGACGATCCACTGGAAGTGATCCAGGTTCTTCGAATTGATGAACACCTCAAAGGGCCGGCGCTGCTCATGAGGCGTTCCCTCGTTCAACACGATGTCGTTGATGGTCACATACATTGCATGATCGGATACCGGCGTCTTGATCTTGTAGGTCGAGCCCACGAGCACTTCGGGACGCTCGAGCTTCTCGTGCATCCAGATGACGTTGTCCGGAGGCGCCGGCGGCGCCTTGACCGCCGCGGCCGTCGGCGTCGCGGCCTCGCGCGCCTCGGGCTTCTGCACGCGGTACTTCGCGATCTTCTTTTCGATCTTGATGGTCATATCAGAATTTCCCGTAATAGCCTTCCTTGAGCGCATCGAACAGGTTCGCGGCGGTATGCACCTCGCCGTCGTACTCGATCTCCTGATCGCCGCGCGCCTCCACTTCGGTGCCGTCCTCGAGCGTGAATACATAGACCGTATTCTTGAGGTCGTCCTCCTTGACGAGCACGCCCTGGAATGCTTCCGGATTGAAGCGGAACGTGGTGCAGCCTTTCAGCCCCTGCTCGAAGGCGTAGAGGTAGATGTCCTTGAAGTCCTCGTACTTGTAGTCCGTCGGCACATTGGCGGTCTTGGAGATCGAGGAGTCGATCCACAACTGCGAGGCCGCCTGGATGTCGACGTGCTCCCTGGGTCCGATGTCGTCGGCCGAGATGAAGTAGTCCGGCAGCTTCTCCGCCGGGTTCTGCGAGTTCGGCATCGCGCGCGGATTCACCATCTCCCGATACGCGAGCAGCTCGAATGAGAAGACGTCCACCTTCTCCTTCGATTTCTTGCCTTCGCGAATCACGTTGCGGAAATAGTGATGCGCAAAGGACGGCTCGATGCCGTTCGAGGCATTGTTCGCGAGCGACAGCGAGATGGTGCCGGTCGGCGCGATCGAGGTGTGGTGCGTGAAGCGCGCACCAACCTCGGCGAGCTCCTCGACGAGCTCGGGCGCCGCCTCGGCGATGCGCTGCATGTAGCGGCTGTAGCGCGCGTGCAGCACCCGGCCCGGGACCTTTGCGCCGACCCGCCAGCCGTCCTTCGCCATCTCGGGACGCTTGCGCAGCATCTCGGGGGTCACCGTGAACTCCTCATCCATGATGGGAGCCGGGCCCTTCTCGCGCGCGAGGTCGAGCGCGGCCTCCCAGCCGGCGAGCGCCATCTCGCGCGACACGTTCTGCGTGAACGCCACGGATTTCTTCGAGCCGTACTTCATGCACAGCATGGTGATGGTCGAGCCCAGGCCGAGAAATCCCATGCCGTGACGGCGCTTGCGCATGATCTCCTCGCGCTGCCGCGGCAACGGCAGGCCGTTGATCTCGACGACGTTGTCGAGCATGCGCGTGAACACCTTGACGACCTTGCGATAGGTCTCCCAGTCGAAGCGCGCCTCCTCGGTGAACGGCGCGACGACGAACTTGGTGAGGTTCACCGAGCCCAAGAGGCAGGAGCCGTACGGCGGCAATGGCTGTTCGCCGCACTGACCCGTCACCAACCCGTTGAATATGACGGAATTTTTGTCGCTCTGAGTGGTATCAAAAACCGCTTCCTTGCCCACTTGCCGAATCTCGGATATCCGGCTCACGAAGCGCTGTGATTTCGCCAGCGCCTTACCCTCCGCCCATCGACGGTATTTCTCGTTCTTGCTTTCGCAGATGAACCCTACTTCCTCCATGAAGATGTCGCGCGACTCACCGTCGATGATCAGCTCGTAGTCTGCCTTGCACTGGTAGGCTTTCTTGCCGCCCTTGCCGTCGGGCAAGAGGCGGCTTCCGGCATCTCGGCGCTTGTGGATACTCGAGAACACACCGAGATTCGACAGCAGCACCTGAACGTCCTTCAGCAACGAGGGCTCGCTCGATGCGAGACGCACACTGCACGAGGTGCAGTCGTGACCCGACGTATTGACCGTGCCGTCCGCCTGGAACAGAGCGCGTAAATAGCCCCTGACGCACTCCTCGTTACCGCGCCAGATGATCTCGGGCACGTGCTTCTTGCAGCTTGGCGTGACACCGAGAAACTCTTTCAGTCTGCGCATCAGCAGCACCGAGCGAATCATGACGAGATTGCGCTCCGGCACGGCCACCGCGCTGACCTGATACTGGCGCGGTCTGGCCGCCCACCCCGCGATCAACAGGTTGACGGCTTGAACGATCTCGTCGGCGCAGGCGCGGTCCTCGCCCCACAGATTGATGACCGCGGCCTGCTGACCCTGACCGTGATTCGTGAAGTGTCCGTCGCCGGTGATCAAGCCGAGGATCGTGCCTATCTCGGCCGATCCACAACTGCCGAACTGGCCCTTGCCCGACTGAATAAGGAGCTCATCACCGATCTTCAGGTCCTTGAGCTTGATCTTGCCGCGCGAGGTATAGAAATCGTGCCATTCCGTGGCCTTGATCTCGTAGCCCGCTTCGGTGGTGACCCGATAGACGTCGGCCGAAGGCGCGGTCATGAAGACGGGCACGGCGGGGCGTGTCGTCACGCCGAGCCGGTGTTCTCCCAGGGCGCGCACGTCCACGGTCGCCTCGATGTCGACCCGCGCGTCGTACAGATCGCCCATCTTCACGAGTCCGTAGCGCGTGGCGAGCCGCGTATCGGCGGTGACGCACGGGTTGGTGGCGCGGATGTTCTCCTCCCACCAGTTGTTGTTCATCTCGTTCACGCGATCGATGAGGATGAACCCCGGCTCGGCGAAATCGTAGGTCGAGGCCATGATCATGTCCCACACGCGACGCGCGGGCAGGACCTTGTAGATCTTGCACGCGACGAGCCCCTCCGGATTCGCCACGTACCCTTCCGTGGTCGGCCATTCGCGCCACACGAATTTTGCGGGGTCGCCCAGATCGGGGCGCTCGGCCGCGTATTCCTTCTCGGTGATGGGGAAGGCGAGCTTCCACTCGCCATCGCTCTTCACCGCGTGCATGAAGTCATCGGTGATCAGCAACGACAGGTTGAACTGGCGCAGCCGGCCGTTCTCGCGCTTGGCGCGGATGAACTCGAGCACGTCCGGATGCCCGATCTCGAAGGTGCCCATCTGCGCGCCGCGACGCCCGCCCGCGGAGGACACGGTGAAACACATCTTGTCGTAGATATCCATGAAGGAGAGCGGGCCCGAGGTGTAGGCGCCCGCACCCGACACGTAGGCGCCGCGCGGCCTCAACGTCGAAAATTCATAACCAATACCGCAGCCCGCCTTGAGCGTGAGTCCCGCCTCGTGCACCTTGGTCAGGATGTCGTCCATCGAGTCACGGATCGTCCCCGACACCGTGCAGTTGATGGTTGAGGTCGCCGGCTTGTGCTCGAGCGCACCGGCGTTCGAGGTCACACGCCCGGCCGGGATGGCGCCGTGGCGCAGCGCCCAGAGAAAGGATTCGTACCAGCGCTCGCGTTCCTCTTCGGGCTCGACCTCGCAAAGCGCACGGGCGACACGCTTGTAGGTGTCGTCCATGGTCTTGTCGATGGGCGTCCCGTCCTTGGCGATCAGCCGGTATTTTTTGTCCCAGATGTCATAGGAGGCTTCTTGGTAAGAAACGCTGCCGACGTCTTTTGGCTGGATCTTGACCACCGTATTCATTTGTATTGAAACGCTCCCTTTATCATTGTGGTGTGGATCCCGAAGACAAGAGAGCCTCCAACTAAGGCTCGCCGCGGTGCTCGTCAGGGGGACTAACTCGAAGATCAGGACCACAACATATTGTGTCTTGGGCCGAAGATTACGGCTGCGTCACGAGGATCGTCAAGCGCTTTTTCTCTTGATTTCATGCAAAAATTATTCTTATAAATCAAATATTTATTAGATTATCTCGATAAATTTCCTTGCTGCAACTGCGAAACAACGGGTCCGGGCAGCGTCCCCTCTCGACCGCAAGATATTGTGTTCCACACGATATCCACAATATGTCCTGTTGACAGTCCACCGGCCTGGGTGGGTCGATCCCCTGAAAGGAGTCCGTCCGGGTGATGACCTCCAGTCGCACCTGCGGGCCGCGCAGCGCATGCGTGTAAGATCGCGGGCGAGAAATTCCCCCCGGGATTGAGAGAAAGAGGACGGAGTGCGCATGAACCTGCGATCGAGTGTTGTGGCGCGTGTGCTGGCGGCGAGCACGCTGGCGGCCGTTTTCTTGAGCGGCGCCGAGGCGCAGGCGGCTGTGGCCTCGCCGCTCGACGCCGCCCCGATGCCCTCGCTCGCGCCCATGGTCAAGCGCGTCTCACCGGCCGTGGTCAACGTGGCCACGCGCGGGACGATCAAGGAGCGTCAAGGACGCAATCCGCTGCTCGATGATCCGTTCTTTCGCCGCTTCTTCGACATCCCGCCCGATTCCAAGCCGCGCGAGCGACAGTTCCAGAGCGCCGGCTCGGGGGTGATCGTCGATGCCAAGAACGGCTACATCATCACCAATTACCACGTGATCGAGAATGCAAGCGAGATCACGGTGACGCTCCTCGATAACCGCAGCTTCACCGCCAAGGTGGTGGGGTCCGACGAGGGCGCCGACATCGCGGTGCTGCAGGCGAAGCAGCCCAACCTGACCGCCCTGACCCTGGGTGATTCCTCGAAGCTCGAGGTCGGCGACTACGTCGTCGCGATCGGCAATCCCTTCGGTCTGCAGAACACCGTCACCGCGGGCATCGTCAGCGCCCTCGGCCGCTCGGGGATCAATCCGGAAGGCTACGAGGACTTCATCCAGACCGATGCTTCCATCAATCCCGGAAACTCGGGCGGTGCGCTGGTCAACCTGCGCGGCGAGCTCGTCGGGATCAATGCCGCGATCCTCTCCGGCAGCGGCGGCAACATCGGCATTGGCTTCGCGATTCCGGTCAACATGGCCCGGGGCGTGATGGATCAGCTGATCAAGTACGGGCAGGTGAAGCGCGGGGTGCTCGGCGTCAACATCTACAACGTCACGCCGGACGTCGCCAAGGAATTCGGCCTGACCGAATCGAGCGGCGCGCTGGTGGCGGGCGTCTCGCAGGGCTCGGCCGCCGACAAGGCGGGCATCAAGACCGGCGACATCATCGTCTCGGTGAACGGCGTTCCCATGCACAACGCGGGCGAGCTGCGCAATGCAATCGGCATGCTCAGGGTCGGCGATTCGGTCGAGGTCGGGCTGCTGCGCGATGGCAAACCGCTCAAGGTGACGGCACTCGTCGCCGAGCGCTCCGAGACCGAGACCGCCAACGCCGTCGACATCAACAGCGGACTCGAGGGCGCCGATCTGGCCGATGCGCCCAATGCCGGGGGAGTCCTGGTGAAATCCGTCCAGGAGGGAAGTCCGGCGGCGCAGGCGGGTCTGCGCACCAACGATCTCATCGTCGGCGTCGGCCGAACGCCGGTGACGAGCACCAAGAGCTTCCGCGAGGCGGCGAAGGGACTCAATCTGCTGCTGCTCAACGTGCGGCGCGGCTCCGCGGTCGTGCTCATTCCAATTCGGTAGGGCGAGCATGCGGCGCTTGTCTCTGTGCATCCTCGGCGGTACCGGCTTCGTCGGCACCCGGCTGGTCGCGCGCCTGATCGAGCAGGGTCACCAGGTCACCGTGCTGTCGCGCAATCGCGAGCTGCACAAGCATCTGCTCGTGCTCCCCGGGCTCACCCTCGACAACTGCGATGTCTACGACGAGGCGCAGCTCAGCGAGCGCTTTCGCGGCAACGAGGTCGTGGTGAACCTGGTCGGCATACTCAACGAGCGCGGCTTCGGCGGCGGCGGATTCCGCCGCGCCCACACGGAGCTCACGCGCGTCGTACTGCAGGCCGCGCGCTCCGCGGGCGTCGTCCGGCTGCTGCAGATGTCGGCGCTCAAGGCGGCCGTGGACGCTCCGAGCTACTATCTCAAGTCCAAAGGCGAGGCCGAGAAGCTCATCCGGGAAAGCTCGGGCCTCGACTGGACTATCTTTCAGCCCTCGGTCATGTTCGGCCCCGGCGACTCGTTCCTCAGTCGCTTCGCCGGCCTTCTCGCCTCGGTACCCTTCGTCTTTCCGCTGGCCTGCGCGGAGGCGCGCTTCCAGCCGGTGTACGTCGATGACGTCATCGACGCCCTGTTGCACTCGATGTACGGCGGCGCTGCGAGCCGCCAGACCTACCCGCTCGGTGGCCCGCGGGTGTACACGCTGCGCGAGATCGTGAGCCTGGTCGCGAAGATCACGGGTCACGACCGCCTGATCATCGGATTGCCGAGCATCTTCGCGCGCCTGCAGGCGCTGGTCATGAATTTCGTGCCGGGTCGTCCGTTCTCGACCGACAACTTCCGCTCACTCACCGTCGACAGCGTCTGCACCGAGAACGGCTTCGCGAGGCTGAAGATCGAGCCGCATTCGCTGGTCGCGATCGCCATGCAGTACCTCGGCGCGCTCGAATACAACAAGCGCCTCAGCCAGGACCGGGCGGCCGCCGGACACGCGCTCACCGTGCCCGAGCACGAGAGCGAGAGAGACTCCCAGCCGTAGAGGACAGGCCTCACGGCAGCGGCGGCTCCGCACCCGCGCCCGCTGCGACGAGCACCGGCACGTGGTACAGACGCCAGGCGATCAGAAGACCGGCGAGGAACAGCCACGCGACGAACGCCGCGACACCGCGCCAGCCATGGCTCGCGTAAAAAATGCCCCCGGCCGCGCCTGCGATGCCTGAGCCGAGGTAATACGCGAAAAGGTACATCGAGGAGGCCTGGGCCTTCGCGCGGCCCGCCCGCCGGCCAACCCAGCTGCTGACGATCGAGTGGCCGCCGAAGAAGCCGAACGTGACCACGGCCATGCCGGCAATGATGAGCCCGAGCGACTCGAGCATCGTCAGACCGAGACCGAGGAGCATGAGGACGAACATGGTCCAGAGCACGCGCCGCCGTCCCAACCGGCCTGCGAGGTGCCCGACGACGGTCGAGCTCAAGGTCCCGACCAGGTAGACGCTGAACAGCAGCGCGACTGCGGACTGACTCAGACGGTAAGGCGGCCCCATCAGCCGGTAGCCAATGTAGTTGTAGAGCGTCACGAACGCGCCGAGCAGCACGAAGCCCTCCGCGAACATCCAGGGCAGCCCGGCATCGGCGAACAGACCGGCAAAGCGGGCGAGCTGGGCCCGCGGCTCGAGCGGGTGGCGCGTGAAGTGGCGCGAGGCGGGCAGCGAGCGCATGAACACGACCGCGGCCAGCAGACCCAGGAGCGCGACCGCGGCAAGGCCGGCCCGCCAGCCCCAAAGGTCCGACATCACGCCGGCGAGAAGACGGCCTCCGAGCCCACCCACGGCGCTGCCGCCGATGTACAGACCCATGCCGAGACCGATCGAGTCCGCATGCATTTCCTCGCTGAGATAGGTCATCGCGACCGCCGGCAGGCCGCTCAAGGTGAGGCCGAGCAGGGCACGAAGCCACAGCAACGTCCTCAAGTCGGGCGCCGCGGCGCTGAGCAGCATGAGCACGGCGGAGGACAGGAGCGATGCGGACATGATGCGCTTGCGGCCCCAGGCGTCGGACAGCGCCCCCGCGAACAGCAGTGCGACTCCGAGCACCCCGCTCGGCAGCGACAGCGAAAGAGCGCTCACCGCCGCCGGCACGGCGAACTCGAGGCTGAGCGCCGGCATGAGAGGCTGCACGCAGTAGAGCAGGCCGAAGGTCGCGACTCCCGCGGCGAAGAGGGCGAGATTCGTGCGCCGAAATTCCGCCGATCCATGACGGATGTACTGCTCCGCGATCGCGGCCGCCGCGACCGGCTCAGGCCGCATCGGCGGCGGCGCACAGCCGGGCATCGCGGCTCTTCTGATCGAGCTTCGCGAGCTCGCGCACGCGGCGGTAGAAGGCGGTGAGATCGTCATGCACGGCGGCCAGCTCGCGCTGGAATCCCGGGACGCAGCGGAAGTACGTGGCAATCGAGGCCAGGTACGCATTATTGATGTCGCCTTGAAACCAGGCATCGAACGCTGACTCTCCGCCCCAGCCGGCTTTCAAGGCTTCGTAGGAGGCGCGCAAGTCGGCGAACGCGGCCCGCTTGCGTTCCCGCTTGAGCGCATCGGGCATCGGCTGCGCGTACAGCACCCGCAGCTGCGCGCGGGTCCCCTCGACGAGAGCCACGACTTCGCGATAGCGATGCTGCTCGAGCTCGAAGTGAGCAAGATCCTTCGGCCGCCCCTGCGCGGTGAGCCAGCGCCGCACGCCCTCCTCCTCGACGGTGACCGCAAGCGCCTCGTCGAAATCCGCATCGTCCGGCAGATAGATGAGCTGATGCGTGAGCTCGTGAAACAGGATCGAGGCGAGCTCGACGTCGTTCCAGCCGAGCATGGTGTTGAGCACCGGATCATCGAAATGCCCGAGCGTCGAATAGGCTGCAACACCCGCCACCTCGACTTCATATCCACGCTCGACGAGCCGGTCGGCGAAGGCGCGCGCGCGCCGCTCGGCGAAGTAGCCTCGATAAGCCACGCAGCCGACGACCGGATAGCACCAGGTGCGCGGGTCGACGGAAAACTCGGGTGCAGCCACCACGTTCCAGACCACGTACGGGCGGTGCACATCGGCGTAGCTGCGGTAGCTGCCGTTGTCGGGCAGACCGAGGTTGGTCACCGCGAACGCGCGGATCGATGCGACTTCTTCGAGCTTGAGGCGCAGCGCCGGGGGCGTCGCCGGATCGGCGATCACCCGCTTGATCGGCACGCGCCGCGACAGCAGCGAGAGCTCTCCGACCGCGCTCTGCGTGAGGTAGCAGCCGGTGCACCCGGCACACAGCAGGGCGAGCGTGAGGAGCGCGCGGAGCCTTGCAAGGATGCTGCTACTATTCACCGATGCAAGTGTATCTGGTCGGCGGCGCCGTTCGGGACGCACTGCTCGGCTTACCGGTGAAGGAGCGCGACTGGGTCGTCGTCGGGAGCAGTCGCGAGGAGCTGCTGCGTCTTCACTTCCATGAGGTCGGCCGCGACTTCCCGGTGTTCCTCCATCCGCACACACGCGAGGAGTACGCGCTCGCGCGGCGCGAGCGCAAGGTCGCGCCAGGGTATCGCGGCTTCAGCGTGGAATTTGGTCCGGAGGTGACGCTCGAGGAGGACCTTGCACGACGCGATCTCACCTTGAATGCGATGGCGCAGAGCGCGGACGGCGCGCTGCTCGACCCGTACGGCGGGCGCCGCGATCTCGAGGCGCGGCTGCTGCGTCACGTCTCGCCCGCCTTCAGCGAGGATCCGGTGCGCGTGTTGCGCGTCGCCCGCTTTGCGGCGCGCTTCGCGCCGCTCGGCTTTCGGATCGCGAGCGAGACTCGCGCGCTCATGTCCGGCATGGTGGCGGCGGGCGAGGTCGATGCGCTGGTGGCGGAGCGGGTCTGGCAGGAGACGGAGAAGGCGCTGCGCGAAGCGGCACCGCGCGTGTTCTTCGAGGTGCTGCGCGAGTGCGGCGCGCTCGCGCGCATCTTTCCCGAGCTCGACCGGTTGTTCGGCGTCCCGCAACCGCCCGAGTGGCATCCGGAGATCGACACCGGCGTACACGTGCTGATGGTGCTCGATCAGGCGGCGCGGCTGAGCGCGGACACCCGGGTGCGCTTTGCCGCGCTGGTGCACGATCTCGGCAAGGGCGCTACGCCGCCCGCCGACTGGCCGAATCACAAGGGGCACGAGGCGAGCAGCGTGCATCTCATCGGGAAGCTCGCCGAGCGGCTGCGGCTGCCGGGGGAGTATCGCGCCCTCGCACTGATCGTGGCGCGCTTCCACGGCATCGTGCACCGGGCCTTCGAGCTCAAGCCCGCAACGGTGCTGGATTTTCTCGAGCGCGCGGACGCCTTTCGGCGACCGGAGCGATTTGCGCAGGTGCTGCTCGCGTGCGAAGCCGACTCACGCGGACGGCTCGGGCTCGAGGATCGTCCTTACCCGCAGCGCGCTTACTTGCACGCCGCACGCGAGGCCGCGGCCCTCATCAAGCCCTCCGCCGAGGAGGCGAAGACGCTCAAGGGACCCGAGCTCGCCGAGCTGATTCGCCGACGGCGTCTCGCAGCGATCGCGAGCGCGCGTTCCGCCGCCTCCGGCTGACCCTAAGCACCTCAGAGCGTGTGGCGCAGATCCTTGAGACGAAAGCCCGCAAGTTCTGCATCGAGACCCCGCACCCAGCCCATGACCTTGAAGCGCTCTCCCATCTCACCCGGAAGCAGCAGTCGATGCGCTTGCCCGGTGGCGCTGATGCGCGCCTCACCGGTGTGCCGTGCAATGAGCTCATCGATCCCGAGCGCCGCGAGAAAATAGGTCTGCGGGGTGAACCCTGCGAGCTCGCACCGTGCGGCATCGCCCGCCTCGGCGAGCGCCGTGAAGTCGACCCAGGCAGTGATGTCCATGAGACCCGGCCAGTCGAGCGGCTCCTCGAACGCCCGGTGGCGGAAGTGCGCCAGCAGCGTTCCGCCGGCCCGCTGCGCTGCGTAATACTCGCGCCGCGGCAAGCCATAGTCGATCCACAGCGCGAGTCCCCGCTCGAGCGCCGCGGCGATCGTCGAGGTGAACGCCGAAAGCCGCGGACAAAACTCCGACTCGTAGCCCTCCGGCCACGGGCCGCCGAGCGCCTCGAGCGTCCGGCAGGTCGACTGGAGCGCCGCATCGCCTGCACGGGGCGACCAGACGAATCCCCGCGTCACGCGCGCGACCCCGAGCTCCTCGTACCGCCCCGCGCGGCGGCGAAAGCGCCGCACGGGCAGCGCATCGAGCACCTCGTTCGCGAGCACCACGCCGCACAAGCCGCCGGCCGGCGGCGCGTCCAGCCACACGCACCGCTCCGCGAGCTGGGGCAGCTCGGTGCCGATGAGTGCGCGCTGGCGCTCGCGCAGATCGGCGCTCGGCTCGAGCAGCCAGTAGCGCGCCGGCAGTCCCTGCAGACGCTCGAGCTCGCGCAGCAGGTCGACCGCGAGCCGCCCGCTGCCCGGGCCGATCTCGAGGATCGAGCCCCCGCCGAGCGTCTCGAGCACCTGCGCGCACTGGCGGGCGAGGCAGCCGCCGAACAACGGCGAGATCTCGGGCGCGGTCACGAAGTCTCCGGCCGCGCCGAACTTGCGCGCGCCGGCGCTGTAGTAGCCGAGCCCGGGCTCATACAGCGCGATCTCCATGAAACGCTCGAAGCCGATCCAGCCGCCGGCGGCGCGGATCTCATCCGTCAGGCGCTCGCGCACGCGCTCGGCATGCGCGCGCTGGTGCGCGTCGAGCTCGAGCTCGGCGCCCGCGGGTACACGCTGCCGGTGCAATCCGGTATCGTCCTCAGGCATGACGACCCCGACGGACGGCGCCGCGCTCGCAGATCAGGTGGCGCTTATCACCGGCGCCGCACGTCGCGTGGGCGCCGAGATCGCCCGCACGCTGCACGGCGCGGGCGCGCGCGTGATGATCCATCATCGATCCTCGCACGAGGCCGCCGAGGCGCTCGCCGCGGAGCTCAACGGCCGGCGTCCCGGATCGGCCGCGACGATCGAGGCGGATCTGCTCTCGGCCGCCGCCCCCGCGCGCCTCATGCAGGGGGTGCTCGAGCAATTCGGCCGCCTGGACCTGCTCGTCAACAACGCCTCGACGTTCTATCCGACGCCCGTCGGTAAGATCACGCTCGCTCAGTGGGAGGATCTCATGGGGAGCAACCTGCGCGCGCCGCTGTTCCTCTCGCAGGCGGCGGCGCCGAGCCTCGCCGAGCGTCGCGGTCTCATCCTCAATCTCGTCGATATTCACGCACAGCGCCCCTTGAGGCATTTTCCGCTTTACAGTGTCGCCAAGGCGGGACTCGCCATGCTCACGCGAGCGCTCGCCCGCGAGCTCGCCCCCGAGGTTCGAGTCAACGGCATCGCGCCCGGACCGGTGCTCTGGCCCGAGCACGGCATGGACGAGGCACTCAAGCAGGAAATCATCGGCAAGACCGCGCTCAAGCGAGCAGGCACTCCGCGGGACATCGCCCGCGCCGTCCTGTTCTTTGCGCACGATGCACCTTATGTCACCGGCCAGATCCTCACCGTCGACGGCGGCCGCAGTCTGTGAGCGGCGGTCCCGTTGACAGGCCCTAGTGCGCAGCCGCGGCGCGCGCGGCCCGCCACGCCTCGAGCGCGCTGCGATCGCGCTCGAGCTCGACCCCCACATCGCGCGAGCTGCGCACGGCGCCGGGCTTGCTCAGAACCACGCTCACCCAGGAGACCCCGAACTCCTCCAGGATCAGCATCGCGATGTGCTCGGCGAGTGTCTCGACCAGATGGAATTTCGAGCCCTCGACCAGCGCGAGCACGCGCTTCGCGACCCGCTTGTAATTGAGCGTGTCCTCGATCGAGTCGCTCAGCGCCGCCTTGCGAATGTCGGCCGAGAACGCGAGGTCGATCACCACCGTCTGGCGAACCTGCCGCTCCCAGTCATAGATGCCGATGATGGTCTCGGTCTTGAGCGCATGTATGAAGATCTTGTCCATCGTCCTTTATTCAATCCCCCTGAGCGGTGAGCTCCGCCAGATCCCACTGGGCGCGCGCCCCGAGGGCAAGACCCTGATGCTCGCCCCGGCTCAGCCGCAGACACCCGGCGAGCGCGATCATTGCGCCGTTATCGGTGCAGAATTCCGCCCGCGGAAAATACAACCGGGCCCCGGTCGCGCGCGCGATCGCCGCAAGGCGCCCGCGCAGCCTTTGATTGGCTCCGACGCCACCGGCCACCACCACTCGTCGATGGCCGGTGGCGAGCAGCGCCCGCCGCGTCTTCTCGGCGAGCGTCTCGACCACCGCTTCTTCGAAGCCGCGCGCAATGTCAGCCCGCCCCGGCTCATCCGGCTCGCGGCCTCGCAAGGCTACTAGGGCGGCGGTTTTCAGGCCACTGAAACTGAATTCGAGACCGGGGCGGTCGAGCATCGGACGCGGGAAAACGACGCGGCCGCTGTGCCCCTGCTCTGCAAGCGCCGCGATCGCCGGACCCCCCGGATAGGGCAACCCCAGGAGCTGGGCGGTCTTGTCGAAAGCCTCGCCCGCCGCATCGTCGAGCGTCTCGCCGAGGATGCGGTAGCGCGCCAGGCCGGCGACGTCGATGAGCTGCGTATGCCCTCCGGACACCAGCAGCGCCAGAAAGGGGAAGGCGGGCGGATCGGCTTCGAGCAGAGGGGCGAGCAAATGTCCCTCGAGATGATGCACAGCCACCGCAGGCTTGCCCCAGGCGTAGGCCAGGCTGCGCGCGAAGCCTGCCCCCACGAGCAGCGCCCCGATCAGGCCGGGTCCGGCCGTGTAGGCAATGCCGTCGAGGTCGGCGGGGCTCGAGCCGCTCTCCTCGAGACACTGCTGCACCAGCGGCAGGAGCCTGCGCACGTGGTCCCGGGAAGCGAGCTCCGGGACGACCCCGCCGTACGGTCGATGCAGGCTCACCTGGCTGTACAGCCGATGCGAGAGAAGGCCCCGCGTGCGGTCATAGACCGCCACCGCGGTCTCATCGCAGGAGGTTTCGACGCCGATCACCCGCATATGGGCTCCACGATGGGACTCGAGCGCGGATTCGCGGCATTTTGGCCATAAAAGGCGCCTTTTGCCTTTTGTGGAGCCCCCATTTAAACTGCGCGCCCCGGCGCCGTGTACCGGTGCCCCGAGCTGCTGTCCTTTGAGGTTTGAATGCCCAGCGTCCGTGTTCGAGAGAATGAGTATTTCGATGCCGCTCTGCGTCGTTTCAAGCGGGCCTGCGAGAAGGCCGGTGTACTGACGGAGCTGCGGCGTCGCGAATTCTACGAGAAGCCGACGCAGGAGCGTAAGCGCAAGAAAGCCGCCGCGGTCAAGCGGCACCTGAAGCGCCTGTCGCGCGAGAGCATGCGCGGCGCGGGCGGCAGTCCCTCGGCAGGCTCTTCGGCGGGATCTCCGTCGCGTTCCTACTGACCTCGATTACCGCCGCTCCGGTGTCCCTGAAAGAGCGAATCACCGATGACATGAAGGCTGCGATGCGCGCCGGCGAGAAGGAGCGGCTGGGCGTCATTCGCATGATCACCGCCGCCATCAAGCAGCGTGAGGTCGATGAGCGCATTACGCTCGACGATGCCCAGGTCACCTCCGTGCTCGAGAAGATGATCAAGCAGCGCCGCGAGGCGGTGGCGCAGTTCGAGGCCGGGCAGCGCGCCGATCTGGTCGCGAAGGAGAACGGCGAGATTGCCGTTCTCCAGGGTTATCTGCCGCAGCAGCTCTCCGCCGCCGAGCTCGACGCGCTCATCGCGGAGGCGATCGCCAGCACCGGTGCGAGCAGCGTCAAGGACATGGGCAAGGTGATGGGCATGATCAAGGGCAAGGCCCAGGGTCGGGCCGACATGGCTCAGGTCGGAGCCAAGATCAAAGCCAAGCTCGGCGGCTGACCACGACCGGTCCATGGCCGGGCGCATTCCACAGGGCTTCATCGATGAGATCGTCGCACGCTCTGACATCGTCGAGGTGATCGGCGCCCGCGTGCCGCTCAAGAAGGCGGGACGCGAGTACAAGGCGTGCTGCCCGTTCCACGGCGAGAAAACGCCCTCCTTCACGGTGAGCCCGACCAAGCAGTTCTTCCATTGCTTCGGCTGCGGCGTGCACGGCACGGTGCTCGGCTTCCTGATGGACTACGAGAAGCTCGGCTTCATCGAGGCCCTCACCGAGCTCGCCGAGCGGGCGGGTCTGGAGCTGCCGCGCGAAGCCGGGGACTCTCGCGAGGGCGGCGGCGCCGACCTCTACGAGCTGATGAGCCGTGCGGCCCGCTTCTTCGAGCAGACGCTCAAGGACAGCGCGCCTGCGCGCGCCTACCTCGAGGGGCGCGGCGTGGACGAGTCGAGCTGCGCCCGCTTCGCGCTCGGTTACGCGCCCGACTCCTGGAATGCCCTGCTCACCCGCTTCGGAACGAGCGATGCCGAGCGCCGCCGTCTCCTGCAAGCCGGCCTCATCATCGAGCGCGAGGTGCGCAGCGCCGGCTCGACGCCCGGCTTTTACGACCGCTTCCGTGATCGCATCATGTTCCCGATCCGCGACGGCCGCGGCCGCGTGCTCGCCTTCGGCGGCCGCATCATCGGCGAGGGCGACCCGAAATATCTCAACTCGCCCGAGACCCCGCTCTTTCACAAGGGGCGCGAGCTGTACGGCCTGTTCGAGGCGCGCAAGGCGCACAGCGACTTCAAGCGCCTGCTGCTCGTCGAGGGGTACATGGATGTGGTACGTCTGCACCAGCACGGCATCACCTATGCCGTCGCCACCCTGGGCACCGCGACGACCCAGGAGCATCTCAACAAGCTCTTCAGGCTCACGAGCGAGGTGGTGTTTTGCTTCGACGGCGACCGCGCGGGGCTCAAGGCCGCCTGGCGCGCGCTCGAGAATGCGCTGCCGCTGGCGCGCGACGGGCGCGAATTTCGCTTCCTGTTCCTGCCCGAGGGCCACGACCCGGACAGCCTGGTGGGCGAGGAGGGGCGCGCTCGCTTCGAGGCACGTCTCAAAGATTCGTTGCCGCTGTCCGAATATCTGCTCCGCGAGCTGCGCGCTCAGGTGGACCTCGAGCACATCGACGGCCGGGCGCGCCTGGTGGCGCTCGCCGCCCCCCTGTTTGCCCGCATGCCGGACGGGGTCTATCGGGAGCTGCTCGCCGATCGCCTCGCCGCGCAGATTCACATGCCGGCGGCCAAGCTCAAGGAGCACCTGCTGCCGGGTGACCGCTCCACGCCAGCGCCCGCGAGGATGCGCTCCCGCGCGGAACCAACCGTCCCCTCGCGCAGTCGGATGAGCGCCGGTCGAGGCGGTCTGCTCACCCAGGCCATCACCTGGGTTCTTCACCATCCGGTGTCCGCCCGTGCCGTGGCGGACTCAAGTTCGCTCGCCGTGGTCGATAAACCGGGTGCGGCCGTGCTGCGCGAGCTGATCGAGGCGGCGAAGAGCCTGGCCCAGCCGAGCACCGCGCTGCTTCTCGAGCGGTTCCGCGGCCGCGCGGAGCATGCGCGCCTCACCGAGCTCGCCCTGGCGGAGCCCATGGTGGACGAGACCGCGGCCGGCCGCGAGCTTGCCATGGCCGTGATCAAGCTGGTCGAGACTCATGGCCCGCAGCGTAGGATCAACGATTTGTTGCGAAAAGCAGAGGAAACCGGCTTGAATTCCGAGGAAAAGGCCGAACTTAAGCAGCTTCTTGATGAAAAAGCCCACGCCGCGGCGCGGCATGGTTCATAGCACCGATTCGAGCCCCCGACCCCTCCGCTGCTCCGCAATGCAGCAGGTGGTCAGTTCCGGCAGGACTTACTATACTTGTCGGCTGGGCATTCGATTTATCACGAGGCCTCTACTTTGATCAAAAAAGCGCCCGCAGGCACTGCGAATCAGATCGCGGATGAGCGTCAGTCGCAGCTGAAGTTGTTGATTGCCCGCGGCAAGGAACAGGGCTACCTCACCTACGCTGAGGTGAACGACCACTTGCCGAGCGAGATCGTCGATCCCGAGCAGATCGAAGACATCGTCAACATGATCAACGACATGGGTATCCCGGTGTACGAGAAGGCGCCGGATGCCGAGTCGCTGCTGCTCACCGACGCCACGGCGGCGCCCGACGAGGAGGCCGTCGAGGAGGCCACCGCCGCGCTCGCGAATCTCGATGCCGAGTTCGGTCGCACGACCGACCCGGTCCGCATGTACATGCGCGAGATGGGGACCGTGGAGCTGCTCACTCGTGAAGGCGAGATCCGCATTGCGAAGCGCATCGAGGAAGGACTCGAAGCGGTCAAGGTCGCCCTCGGGAGCTATCCCGGCACTTACGACCTGCTGCTGCGAAGCTACGAGTCGGTGAAAGCCGGGCAGATGCGCCTGGTCGATGTGATCGTGGGCTTCGTCGATCCGAATGCGCCCGATGAGATCGCGCAGCCTCAGAATCCGAAAATGATGGCGCTCGAGCGCGAGGAATCGGCCAACGACGACGAGGAGGCCGAGGGAGACGAGGACGAGGAGGCGATCGACACGGGTCCCGATCCGGAGGAGGCCGCGAAACGCTTCACCTCGATCGCCAAGACCTATCATCAGTTCCTGAACGCCCTCGACAAGCTCGGCTCCAAGGACCCGAAGACGCAGAAGGTGCGCAAGAAGATCTGCGGCGAGCTGATGGAATTGAAGCTCTCGCCGAAGATGTTCGATCAGCTGATCGACAACCTGCGCCAGCACGTGACGGAGGTGCGCCTGCTCGAGAAGGAGATCATGTTCCTCTGCATCAAGCAGGCGGGCATGCCGCGCAAGGAC
>Ga0209060_10001146_pt1 | contig 31713 bp, 23 predicted proteins | sample Coa_R1_8_FD_187155 | JGI IMG/M metagenome (GOLD analysis project Ga0209060, IMG submission 187155) | Surface soil microbial communities from Centralia Pennsylvania, which are recovering from an underground coalmine fire - Coalmine... | ecosystem: Environmental > Terrestrial > Soil >...
CCCTGCTGGCGGCCCAACGAGAGGTTGAAAAAGCGACCAGCGTACTGCAAGCCATCGTTGACGCGATTGGCCTGGCGGAACCACCCGCCGATCTTGCCCCATCCACAGCGATTGCTGCCTTGCTGGCCGAAGCCGCGAAAGATGGCAAGAAGTCACCGCTGCGCTGGTACGCAGCCGAGGAGCCAACCGGGCTACGTTGGGTAAACGGTGAGGCTGCGCCAGCATCCGTCGTCTACTATCTGCTCACCTGTCAGGCCCGCATGCGCCAGATGCAGCTTGAGATGAATGTGCGCCGCGTGCTGCAATGGCTTGATGTACGCACCACAGGCGAGCTTGCGCTCACGCTCTTTACCGGCTGGGCCAAGCAGGGAGGGAACGCCAGAGAGACCTGGTGCCTTCCGCTGGTCGCCGCGCTGGGCGATGACCGGCTCGTTCAGCTTTTGCGCCGCCAGATCGACACCCTGCGCAAGAGGTCGCGCCGCCGCACGCTCGGACCCAAAGCAGTACAGACGCTGGCGCTGATAGGCAGCGACCTGGCGCTCACCGAAGTCAGCGACCTTGCCCGGCACGCGCAAATTGTGGCTGTCCAGCAGGCTGCACGCGAAGCATTTGCCGAAGCCGCCCAACGGCAGGGACTTGCGCCGGAAGAACTGGCTGATCGCATTGCGCCGCGCCTGGGCCTGAATGAAAACGGCGAACACATCCTGGATTTCGGTCCGCGTCAATTCAGCGCGCGGGTGGGTTTTGATCTGACCCTCTCTCTGAAGGACAGCAGCGGCAAGCGCCTGACCCTGTTGCCCAGGCCCAGCGCGCGCGACGACGCGGCCAAAGTGGCGACCGCGCAAGCCGCCTGGCAAGTGCTGAAGAAAAATCTGGCGCCCGCCGTAAAAATCCAGGCAGAGCGTCTGGAAAACGCGCTTTCCACACAGCGCGCCTGGAGCGTGGAACGCTGGCGCGAGTTGTTCCTGCAACATCCCTTGCTGCGCGCTTTCGCCACCAATCTGGTCTGGGGCGTGCTCGATGCTGGCAGAACTGGATATGACTTCCTCTTCCGCCCGCTGGAAGACGGCTCGCTGACCAACGCCGACGACGAAGCCTGCGCTTTGCCAGCCGGGGGATTGATTCGCCTGGCACATCCCATCGAACTGGATGAGGACACACGCGGTGCCTGGGTGCAGCACCTGGCCGATTACGAGATTACGCCGCCGTTCGCGCAGGTGAACCGTCCCATCATCACGCTGGATGGGGCGGCGCGCGACGGCATCTGGTGGAAGCAGTATGAAGGCTATAGGGTTCCTGGCAAACTCTTGAAAGAGCAGTATCAACACCGCGGCTGGACGGCTGGCAACGAAGAGGTAAACGGCAGCTATAACTTGATCTGGAAAGCCTTCCCAGCCGCAGGCATGGAGGCTATCCTGGAGATCACCGTGCTGGTGGTCGGGTATGAGAGAAGCTGGACACCAACACTGTTACGGCTGGGATTTGGCCGAGCGGGCACCGTCGAGGCCATCAAGCAGGCAACAATCGCTGCCCAGGAAAGCAACGATGATGCCTACGATTATTACCATCCTCAGAAAATTGACGAAGCCGCCATGCTGAAGCTGTCTGACGTGCCGCCCGTCGTCTTCAGCGAAGCTGCTGCCAGTGCTCAGGCGTTTGGCGCGCTGGGGCACTATGACGCTGGCTGGCAGCAGCAAACTAGCGAGAGTACTTACGAGAACGACGACGATATTCCATTCTGACCGAGGAGTAACAAGGATATGCAGGCCGCAGAACGCATCGAGGCCATCGCCACGAAGTGCCGCGAGATTTACCATCCCTTTCCCGAAGCGCTGATCAACGCCATCTGCCAATACCTCTTGGGCCAGGGAACGCTAGCCCTGGTGCAAAAGGAATGGAAGGCAGCAGGCAGCATCACCTCTTACACTCATTACCACAGCCGCTTCATCATACTTTCAAACCCTATCACTGAGCACCTGGACGAGCTAGATTTGCGCCTGTTGGATATTTGCCTTGCTACCAACAGCCTCTCTAAGTTTTTTAGCGTCATTGCGGTGAATGGTCCCATCTTCCAGGCGCGCGACTATGCGCGTGCCCAGGGAACGGACGAGGCAACCATCATCGAAGCGATGATGACCTGCTACAATTTTGTTGAGGATTTCTACGGGCAAGAGCGAAAGCCAACAACCCTGGGCCGCTTGCTCCTCACCTACATTCCAGACCAGTTCGATGAAATTCTGAAGCACCTGAACTCGGGAAATTGGAGCAACAACAGCACGCCGCTCTTTACCCTGCTGATGCTCACACGCCCTGACAATTACCTTGATCTAGGCTTGCAAGTGGCGCAGCATGTGCGGCTCGATCAGGCCGATCAGTATACTGCCGAACTGCTGAAGGCTGACCTGGCAAAATTTTCCGAATGGGCCAGACAGATTGCCAGGTCGACCATCCAACACCAGAGCCAGTACGAATACCCGACGCTGGAGGCATTGCTGGCGCTCGACCCGGCTCAGCATATCGATCTGGCAGTTGAGGCCGCCAAGGCCCCTCCGCCAACCCAGCGTTGGTATCACCCCAAAGCACAATGCCTTGGCATAGAGGCGGCATATCGGCTCGACCCGATCACCTACCTGCCCCTGGTGGCAGAGGCGGCCACTGCATCCCATCCAGAAATAGGCAAGCTTGCTGTCAATCTACTGAAAGATGCCAATTTCGAGCAGGCGTGCCCCATCTTGCAGCAATGCGTCGCCAAAGGCCATACAGAGGCGGCGCTGTCGGCGCTGGATGAACTGCTGAAGCATGAATGGCCGGAACGCCAGGCATATATGCTCTCGGTGCTTCCGAATCGCTCTAAACAGGTACGCGACGCGCTGATCACGTGGCTGGTCAAAGAGGGCGATCGCATCGTTGAGCCGCTCGCGCCGTCCCTTGCCCACTCCAACGCCGATGCCCGCCTCGCCACGGTCCAGGCGCTTCAGCAAATCGGCGGAGAACGAGCGATGGCGAGCCTTTCAGCGCGGCTCGACCTGGAAAAGTCGAACAAAGTAAAACAAGCCATTCTGGATGTGATCGGCGTGGCAGCCCTGGCAGATGCCTCCCAGCAAGAGCAGGCTTCGCCCATCGAAGCACTCACCGCTGAGGCCGAAGCGGCGCTCAAACGGATTACCAAACCAGCCCTCCTCTGGTTCGACCCCTCCCAGATGCCGCGCCCGCGCTGGCAAGATGGCGAGCCAGTCCCACCCGTCGTTTTGAACTATCTGGTGTATCGCCAGTCCCGCGTCAAAAACAATGCGCTTGATGAGCGCATCGGTCAGGCGCTGCCGCTGTTTGATCGCAGCGGATTGGGCGACCTGGCGCTGGCGCAGTTCAATGGCTGGTTGGGGCACGGCGCAAAGAGCGAGGAAGCCTGGTGTTTTCCCCTGGTCTGCGCACTGGCCGATGAGCGCTTGATTTTTCCGCTGCGCCAATCGATTGATGGCTGGACCAAAGGCACGCGCGGCGCGCTGGCAGCCAAAGCGGTTGGAGCGATGGCTTTGATCGAGAGCGACCTGGCGCTGGCGGAAATCAATGAGCTGGCTGAGCGCGTCAAGCATAGCCAGGTGAAACATGCAGCCCAAAAGGCGCTCGATGACGCCGCTGCCCATCGCAACATCTCTCTGGAAGAGCTTTCTGACCTGATCGTGCCAGCGCTGGGCTTCGATGACAAGGGCGAGCGCGCCTTCGATTACGGTTCGCGCCAGTTCACCGCGCGTCTGCTCCTCAACCAGACCTTGCAGGTCACCGATAGCGCAGGCAAGCGCATCACGACGTTGCCAAAACCAGGCGCGCGCGACGACGAGAGCAAGGCCAAAACCGCCCTGGCTGCCTGGAGCCTGCTGAAGAAACAGGCGCCGCAGGTCATCAAGATGCAAACGCAGCGGTTGGAAAACGCGCTCATCAATCAGCGCGCCTGGAGCATCGCACGCTGGCAAGCGCTCTTCCTGAAACATCCGGTGCTGCGCTCATTTGCCATCACGCTGGTCTGGGGCATTATCACGCCTGAGCAAACAACCTATCAGACGCTCTTCCGGCCCCTGGAAGATAGCTCGCTGACCGATGCTGAGGATAATACCGTTCAGCTTCCCGCTGAAGGGATCGTGCGCATGGCGCATCCGGTGGAACTGGACGAAGCCACGCGCAGCGCCTGGCTGCAACATCTCGCCGATTATGAAGTCGCTCCATCGTTCTCACAACTAAATCGGCCTATTGTGCGCGTCAGCCCCGACGAGTGCAACGCGCTCTGGTGGGAGCAATACAAAGGCTATCTGATGAACGGCGGCGCGCTCAAAGGGCGCTTTCTGAAAGCGGGCTGGGAGCGTGGCTCAGTGCAGGATGCTGGGGCTTATTACACTATCTGGAAGGCATTCCCAGCGGCTGGTGTGCAGGCAATCCTTGAAACAGCAGGGATGAGTGTTGGTTACGAGCAAGAGTTTACTACCGCAATCAAGCGGCTGGCATTTGCGCGGACTGATACAATACAACGCGGCAGCTATATCTACGATGATTTGAAAGAAAAGGACGAGCGCAGCATCAAATTGGGCGAGGTGCCGCCCATCATCTTCAGCGAAATCGCGGCGGACGTGCAGAACTTCGCCGCCGCTGGCGAATATCGGGAAGATTGGGAAAAGAAAGTCTGGTAATGACCCGGGGTCATTGCATACGAAAAGAAAACGGCCTTATTAGGAGAAAAGATGAGCAGCACACAACCGCAAACATTCCTTCGCCCGCCGGCTGAGATTGTCTATGCCCGCGAACTGGACGCGCTGGCCGCCAACGACCAGGGGCCGAAGCCCACCGGCTGGAAGCTGTCGCCGCGCTCGGTGCGAACGTTCATCGTCGGCAGCGATGGCAAGGCGCTCGCGCACACCTGGGAGGGCGAGAAGGTCAAAACACCGATCACACGCAAGTTTTACGGCGACGATGTGCTGATCGAGCGCGCCGTCATCAGCCTGGCGGGCAATCGCGGTCTGCTGCTGGTCGGCGAGCCTGGCACCGCCAAGAGCATGCTCAGCGAGTTGATGGCTGCGGCCATCTCTGGCATTTCCACCAACACCATTCAGGGAACCGCTGGCACCACCGAAGACCAGATCAAATACTCCTGGAACTACGCGCTGCTGCTGGCCGAAGGTCCCACGCCGCGCGCGCTCGTACCCGCGCCGCTGTTTGTAGGCATGAGCGCAGGCATCCTGACGCGCTTCGAAGAAATCACCCGCTGCCCGCAAGAGATTCAAGACACGATGGTCAGCATCCTCAGCGACAAAGTGCTGATGGTGCCCGAACTGGACGGCGAAGATCGCGTGGTGCTGGCAAAACCGGGCTTCAACGTCATTGCCACCGCCAACATTCGCGACCGAGGCGTCAACGAGATGTCCAGCGCGCTCAAGCGCCGCTTCAACTTCGAGACCGTTCAGCCCATCCGCGATCTTTCGCTGGAAGTCAAGCTGGTGATGGAGCAGACAGAGCGGCTGCTGGCTGAAGCCAACGCGCCCATCACTGTTGAGCGCGATGTGGTCGAGCTGCTGGTGACGACCTTCCACGAACTGCGCGAAGGCACCACTGCCGAAGGCAAGCAGCTTGAGCGGCCCAGCACCACGCTCAGCACCGCCGAGGCCGTCTCGGTTGGCCTGGCAGGCGGGCTGGATGCCTATTACTACGGCGACCAGCAGCTTACCAGCGCCGCGATTGTGCGCCATCTGGCAGGCGCGGTGATTAAAGATAACACCGACGACCTGAAGCGGCTGCGCCACTATTTCGATACGATTGTGCAGCAGCGCAGCCAGGACAAGGGCGGTCTGTGGGAAACCTATTATCAGGCGCGAAAGTGGTTAGGCTAATGGCCGATATACTCTTTTTCCCTATTCGCCACCACAGCCCGGCCTGCGCCTGGCATCTGGAGCGGCTGATTGACGAGCGTCGGCCCCGCGCCATCTTGATCGAAGGGCCGCGCGATGCCACGGCGCTGCTGGAGCAGATCACGCACGCGGCCACGCAAGCGCCCATCGCCATTTACACGACATTTGTCGATACAACAAACCAGCTTGCCGCGCCAACATTTGACCGCGCGAAGCCCGCCCGCTTCTCGGCCTATTATCCGCTGGCTGATTATTCGCCCGAACTGGTGGCTATCAGAAAAGGGCGCGCGGCTGGAGCAGCGGTGCGCTTCATCGACCTGATGTTTCCCGAGATGGTGCTGGCAGAAGGCGGGCAGAAAAAGTCCGAGCAGGCGCGCAGCTTGCTGGATGAACACCACATGCGCCACAGCCGCTTCCTCAAGGCGCTCTGCGAGCGCACGGGCGCGCGTGACCCCGACGACCTCTGGGACCATCTCTATGAAACTGATTTTCAGCAGATGCCCAGCGAAGAGTTTATCAAGCGAGTCGAAACCTACTGCGCGCTCTCACGTGCTGACTATACGACAGAGATGCTGGCCGCCGAAGCCCATCTGGCGCGCGAAGCGGCCATGGCCGCCGAGATTGCTGCCGAAGCCGAACAAGGCGATGGGCTGATTCTGGTGGTGACCGGCGGCTTTCACACGCCGGGGCTGAAAGAGCGCCTGGCGGCAGATGAAAAGCCCACTGCCAGACACGAGCCAATTACCGGCGATGCTCAGACGCTGCTGATGCGCTATGGCTTTGCCCAGCTTGATCGGCTCAACGGCTACGCCAGCGGCATGCCTTCGCCCGCCTTCTATCAGCGCGTCTGGGAGCACCTGCACAACCCCAAAACGTCAGACACGCTGCCCGCTGCCCGCGCCACGGCAGAGTTCATCGTCGAGCTTGGACGCCTCAGCCGCGAGAAAGCGCCAGGGCTTTCTCCCGCCGATGAAATCGCCGCGCTCGATCAAACGCGCCGCCTGGCAGGCTTTCGCCAGCATCCCCAGCCGACCCGCGAGGATTTACTCGATGGCATTCGCTCGTCCTTCATCAAAGGTTCTGCCGACGCCGAAGGGCTGAACATCTTGACGCAGGCGCGTGTCCTGCTGGCGGGTGATCGCATTGGTGATCTGCCGCCTGATGTGGGTGTGGCTCCGCTCGTCGACGATTTCCGGCGCACGGCGCGCAATCTGAAGCTGGATATCTCCACTCTTGCCGCGAAGGAAGCTCACCTGGACCTCTATCGCCACGTCAACCACCGCGCCATCAGCCATTTCTTCCATCGCCTCGCCTATCTTGACGTGCCGTTTGGCGAGCGGCGCAGCGGCCCGGATTTTGTGGCTGGCAGCAATCTGGAGCGCATTGCCGAAATCTGGCGCTACGCCTGGTCACCCGACACCGAAAGCAAGCTCACCGAACAAACGCTGTATGGTGGCACATTGGAAGAAGCCAGCGCCAACCTGCTGCAACACGGCCTGGATGAAGCCGAAGCAAAGGGTCTGGGGCGCCGCTCGGACGTGACGGCTACGCAACTGCTGCATGCCTGCCGCATGGGCTTACAGCGCTTCGCCCCCGAACTGCTGGCGCGCACCGCCGCCTTAATTGCCGAAGATGCTTCGTTTATCTCTCTAGTTTCCACGGCTGAGCAACTCTTGCTGCTGCATTCCTCACGCGAGCCGCTGGAAGCGCATCACCTCACCGGCCTCACGGATATTGCCAACGCTGCCTGCCAACGAGCTTATTATTTGCTCCCGCAGCTTGCCGGAACAGGCGCACAGGAAGAGAATGATGTATTGGATGCTTTGAATGCGCTCCAACAAGTCATGCTCTCGCTAGGCGACAGCCAGGCGAACCATGTGCTGCTGCGCAACGGCCTGCGTCTGCTGCTGGATGAGCCGGGAGGCAATCCGGCCATACGCGGCGGCGCTGTCGGCGCGCTGCACGCCGATGGACAGATGACCGATGACGAACTGATTCGCTGGGTGAGCGGCCACATGGAGCAAGATGGGCCAGGATTTCTACGCGGCGTGCTGCACACCAATCGCCCTTGTCTCTGGCAGGTGACCGCGCTGCTGGAAAACCTGAACAGCACGCTGTGCGCCTGGGACGAAAGCCAGTTTGTGCGCGTGCTGCCGGAGCTTCGGCTGGCCTTTGCCGACCTCACTGCGCACGAAGCTGATCTGGTGGCGCGAACCGTCGCAAGGCAGGTTGGCGCGTCAGTGGTTCCCTCCCTGCGCATCACCGGTGCTCAGCCGGAAGACTTGCTGTTAGGCGCAGCGCTCAACCAGCGCGTGGAGGAAACCCTGGCCCGCGATGGCCTTGCCGCGTTTCTTGAGGAGGCCACCCGATGAGTGATTCAGCAGACCTCTCGATGGCACGCTGGCGGTTGGTCCTGGGCCGCTTCGCCGACAACGCCATGCCCAACTGCCTCAACGGCCAGGGCAGCCGCATGGATGCCGCACTGGATTATCTGTACGGACGTGAATATCGCGGGCGCGGCATGCGCGCAGGCGGTGGACCCGGCGACAATAGGCCGAGCAGTGACCGCATGGGCGGCTCCGGCGCGAGCCAGATTAGCATCCCCGATTGGCTGAACGAGGTGCGCGAACTCTTCCCACGCGAAACGGTAGAAATCATCGAGCATCACGCCCTGGACCGCTACGGCATGGCCGATCTGGTGACCGACCCGCAGGTCTTGGAGCGGCTGGAACCCAGCTACGATCTGCTGCGCACGCTGCTCACGTTCAAATCGATGATGCACGGCGAAGTACTGCAGATGGCGCGGCGTATCATTCGCCAGGTCGTCGAAGACCTCAAGCGCCGTCTGGAGGCCGATGTGCGCCGCGTGCTGTATGGCAAGCTCAATCGCTTTCAGCACAGCCCGCTGCGCGTGGCGCAGAACTTCGACTGGCGGCGCACCGTGCGCGCCAACCTCAAGCACTACGACCCGGAAGAGAACCGCCTGCTTATTCAGAATCCGTTCTTCTTTTCGCGGGTCGAGCGGCATCTGCCCTGGCACGTCGTGCTCTGTGTCGATCAGAGCGGTTCGATGACCGATTCCGTCATCCACAGCGCTGTCATGGCTGGCATTCTGGCAGGTTTGCCCGCGCTGAAGGTCAGCCTGGTCGTCTTCGATACGGCGGTGGTCGACCTGAGCGGCTACGTGGACGACCCCGCCGAAGCTTTGATGAGCGTGCAGCTTGGCGGCGGCACCGACATCGCCAAAGCGCTGACCTACTGCGAAACGCTGGTGGAAAACCCGCACCGCACTGTCGTGGTGGTCGTCACCGATTTCTACGAAGGCGGCTCGCCGCAGCAGTTGGTGGCGACGGTCAAGCATCTTTGCGAAACAGGCGCAAAAGTGATGGGCCTGGCGGCGCTCGATTCCTCAGCCACGCCCAGCTATGATCGCCAGATGGCCGAGCGCCTGGCCGCTGCCGGGGCTGATATTGCCGCGCTAACCCCGTTGCAACTTGCCGAGTGGCTGATGAAGGTGATTAGAAAATGAATCTGAGCATGTATCAAGCGCTGGACGATGAGATGCTGGCAGCGCTCGCCAACAAGGGTCTGCTGCGCCGCGCCCAGAAAGACATGGAAACCAGCAAGCCAGAGCTTCAGGAAGAACGCGCCGACGCGCTGTTTTTCAGCATACCTGGCGAAAGCTGCACCGTCACCTTGCCTGCCGCCGGGCCAGCGAAAGCAAGCTGCACCTGCCCCGCCGATGGCTGCTGCCGCCATATCCTGAGCGCTACCCTGTTTCTGCGCGCTCAGGCACAGCAAGCGCCAGCCGACGCGCCAGAAGCAGCGCCCGCCTCAGCCGAGGCAGCGCCTCAGCCCGACGAACTGCTGCAACTGAACGAGAATGATCTGATTGCCTGGGCCACGCGCCCGCTCTATCGCCAGGCAGTCGATGATCTGGCATTCGGCGAACTGGAAATTGTCATCGAGACGGAGGGCAAAACCACCCGTTTTCGCTTCCCACAGTACAACCTGGTGGTCCGCTGGATCACCGGCTCCGGGCTGGACAGCTTGATCTGTTCTTGCAAACAGCGCCCAGCGTGCAAGCATGCCGTGGCTGCCATTCTGTTCTATCAGGCCCAGCATGGCAAACCACTGCCTGCTCCCGAAAAGAAAGTGCTGGAGGCCAGGGCAGGCACACCACGCACCCGCGAAGAAGTGCTAGAATCGGTGCAGAAAACCCTGGCCGAAATGATTGCTCTGGGTCTGGGCCGACTTTCCAGGACGACTGAAGGGCGCTTTGTCACTCTGGCGATTTCAGCGCATGGCGTCGACCTGCCTGAACTGGAACGTTTGCTGCGCACCCTGAGCGATCATCTTTCCTGGCACCTCAACCGCGACGTGCGCGCCAACACGCTGCAATTGCTTTCGGCTGCCGCTCGCTCCTACGCGCTGGCCTTCGCCCTGGCGCACGCGCAGGGCGTTCCGCCAGCCGCTCTGGTGGGCGAGCATCGCATGCGCTATCATGACATCGCCAACCTGGAACTGGTGGGCGTCGGCGCGCAGCAGTGGCGCTCGCGCGCGGGCTACATCGGGCTGACGCTCTACTTCTGGGATGTGGCCGGGCGACGCTGGACCAGTTGGACCGATGCGCGCCCAACCATTCATGGTGACGTGGGCTTCAACCCACAGCGCCGCTATCAACAGGATGAAATGTGGAATGGCGCTCCGGCCCCAAGCACCATCAGCCGCAGTCGCTTCCGGTTGAGCAACCCACAGCGCAACCGACAGGGCCGGCTTTCTGGCCGCACCCAATGCCAGGCGCTCATCTCTGGCAGCGCCGATCTGACCACCCTGAACCTGGAAGGCGTGCAGTTCGACGACTGGCGCAAGCTGGCTGAACATGTTGCCGCCTCGCATGCGTCGGGCCTGGTCAAAGGCTCCCCGCTCGACGCGCTGGTTGTCGTCACACCCGCTGCCTGGGGCGAGCCGGTCTATGACCAGATGAGCCAGACGCTGGTGCGTCCGATCTTCGATGCTGCCGGGCGCAGCTTGCCGTTGACGCTGCCACACGCCGCAGATTGGCCCTTTGCGGTGGATACGCTCCAAAGCTGGAACCCTGAACAATGGGAGACCTGGGGCGTGCTGGGAACGGCTTTCATCACCAGCGATGGCCTGCAATTGACGCCCGCCTCATTGCTCAATCGCGCAACGCTGCCCAGGCCCATCCAGTCGCCTGTGCTGCATCTCACGCTGGACGCCTGGAAGGCAGCCGCAACGCCCGCGCCTGCCGCGCCCACGTCCGAAACACCAGCCGCCGAAGCGACAGCGCCCGCCACCAGCGAAGAGGCAGAAGAGACGCTGGAAGAGGACCAGGAGGCCGAGCAAGAGGAAGATTTTGAAGGGGACGACTCAGCCGTAGGTCAACTGTTGCGCGCGGCCAGTTACGAGCTTGAGCAGATTGCCGAGCGCGGCGTGCGCGCCAGTTCGCCCGCCATCGAAGACCATTTGCGCAGCCTGGCCGAACGTATGCGCCAGATCGGCCTGATCGCCTGCGCCAGCACCTTGAGTGGCATGTCGGCCCGCCTGGCCGCCAGCCGCCATCAAATGACGCCAGAAACCGAGCATATCGCCCATGCTCTGCTTCACAGCTACTATACGCTGCGCCTGGGCATGGAGCAGCTAGCGGTGACAGAAGCGCTCGCCAGATATCCAGAGTCATAACTCAGGCTCTTGCCAACGTTCGGTCTTGCCTGGAAGATCGAACCGGCCAGCTACTTCCGAACACAGAACGACGCCGTGAGCGGGAGGGCTTCAGGCGGCTCGCCGATCAACTCGACCTGCCAGGCAGGCGGCACGTGGAGCGCCACGCGCACCGCCGGATAGCGCGGGGCCAGGTACCCATCAAGCTGTTCGGCGCGCACCGTCACCGTGTCGCCCTCCCATGCTGCCGTCACGCGATACGTGGCAAACGTCCCACGCGCAGCGGCCTGCGGGTGGTCGTCATCGTCCCACAGCACTGTTGTACCAGATTGGTCTGGCTGAGCCAGATAGACATGCAACGTCAGCGGCTCTGCGGACGGCATGTCGGTATGCTGAACCACTTCCGCCAGCGGCAGAATAGCCCCCGCGCGCACAAAGACGGGCACCGTCTCAAGCTGCACCGGTAGGGTAATCCTGCCTGGACCAGTATAGACAGCATTGCTCGTCAGGTCAAACCATTCGCCCGGTGGCAGCGATACGTGGCGCTCGCTTGCTACTTCCTCAAGGACGGGCGCGACCAGCAGGTCGTTGCCGAGCAAGAACGCATCATCACAATCTAGCGCCGCTGGATCGTCAGGCGCAAGCCAGCATAGAGGCCGCATCATCGGCGCGCCCGTTGTGCTCGCCTCGTGCGCCAGCGAGGCCAGATAGGGCAGCAGACGATAGCGCCACTCAATCGCCGCGCGGCACAGGCCGGTATATGGCTCGCCAAAGCTCCACGGTTCCTGACGCAGCGTGCCAATAGCGCTGTGGTTGCGACAAAACGGCAAAAACGCGCCCAACTGGGTGAAGCGAACCAGCAGTTCAGGGGTCGTATCATTCCAGAAGCCGCCCAGGTCGCAGCCAGACATCGGCATCCCCGATAATCCTACGCCCAGGTTCATCGGAATAGCCATGCGCAAATGCTCCCATGAACTGGTCGTATCGCCATTCCAGGCAATGGTATAGCGCTGAGAACCAGCATTCGTCGCGCGTGTCAGCACAAAGGGGCGCTCATCTGGTCTGAAGCGCTCCAGGCTTGCGCGGGTGGCGCGCGCCATCTCCAGGCCATACGCATTATGGAACTCCGCGTGCGTCAGCGGCTCATTCAGCGGCCCATGCAGGGTATCAAGCGGCAGCGACAGACCGTGCGGAATGTGTATCTCTGGCGGCGCAAACATGCCCGTCTGCGTTGGCTCGTTCATATCAATCCAGATGCCTGCCACGCCCGCCTCAACGAGCGCGCGGTGCTGTTCGCCCCACCACTCCTGTACATCGGCGCGGGCAAAATCGGCCCAGACGCTTTTGCCGGGCCAGGCCCAGCCCTCGAAGGTCGCGCCATCGGCAGCGCGGATAAAATACCCACGCTCTTTGCCTTCTTGATACACGCGATAATCTGGGTCGACTTTCAGGCCGGGGTCGATGATCGTGACCACGCGAAAGCCCTGCGCGCGCAGGTCCTCTATCAAACGGGCCGGGTCAGGGAAACGTTCCTGGCTCCAGGTGAAATCACGAAGCCCCTCCATGTAATCCAGGTCGAGATAGATCGCATCGCAGGGGATGCTGAGTTCTCGAAAGCTGGCGGCCACCTCGCGCACCTCATCGGCGCTGGTATAGCCCCAGCGCGACTGCTGATAGCCCAGCGCCCAACGCGGCTGCGGCGGCATGTGCCCCGTGATGCTGGTATACTGCCGCAGCACGTCGGCAAACGTCGGCCCAGCGCACACATAGATCACCAGGTCCGGCCCCGTTGTGCTGTACGTCAGCAGGCCCGGCTGCTGCCGCCCAATATCGGCGGTGGCATGCCAGTTACTATCGAAAAAGAGACCGCTGACCCGGCCCCGAGCAACCTGCACCAGAAACGGAACCGATTGATACATTTCGTCGGTATGCTCGTCGAAATGAGGCAGCGCGTCTCTGGTCCAGAAGGTCAGCTTGCGCCCGCGCCGGTTCAGGCCGCCGGTACGTTCACCGCCCCCAAGGATGCGCGCACCCTCGCTGAGCGCCATTTCCCAGCATTGTTCGCCAGGCGCCGAACGCAGGCGCACTTGCTCGCAGATGGGCGTGCCATCTGCCTGAGCGATGGAAAAGACGCGCGTCTGCACTTCCAGGGTGAGCGTGAGCGCTGGCGTTCGCACGGTAAAGCGCGTTTCATCCTGTTCAACGATGAAGCTGCTGGCGCGGCGCGCATCGCAGTCCGGTTCGACAGACCAGGTGCGATGCGGAGGCGCACCCCGAGGCGTCAGCGCGATACGCAGGATGTCATCCGCCAGCAAAGTAAACGTCACAAAGTCCTGCTGACCAGGAAAATGCCAGACCGGCTCATCTACAGCCGCCACCGGGTCTGTAGGCAAGAAATCATTGCGCATAAATCCAGAAGCCCCTTTCTGGGGAGTGATGCGAATAGACACCAGGGAAGGGTATCGCGGCTGTATGGACGAGTCAGGCGGGGTCGGCTCTGGGCCGCGTTTCCAGCGCGAGCACCTGCCAGAACTCCAGCCGGGGCACGCGCGTTTCCACCCAGGCCACGCCATCCTGCTTCTGCACGCTGAAGGGCAGGGCGAGAGGACGGCCATCGCCATCCGGGCTGGCGCAAAAGACCGCGACAACCACCTCCTGCGCGTCCAGGCGCACGCGCACCAGCAGATCAGTCAGCGGCCTGGGGACGGCAGCGGGCACATTCCAGCGGGTATCGCTGGCGCTCATCAGATTGATGAGGCTGACCGTTCGCCAGCCCTCCATTGCGCGCGCAATCGTCCAGATCGCTCCTGCCTCGCCGGTGGTGGAAGAGGGCGCACCATCGATCACCACCCGCGTGTCCTCCTGTGGCCGCATACGTCGATCACTGAGCAGATTTTCATAGCGCACGTGAAAATCATAGTAGCGGCGCATCACCTCAGCGAACGCGGGCGTCAGCGAGACATAATCAGGATAATAGGCATCTTGCAAGGCCGCGTCGCGTTCGCCCAGCAGCAGATGGAAGCCGCCATTGGCCCAGAGGGTCGCGCTGACCAGCCGCACGGCTGCCTCAGCTTCGGCGTAGGACTCCGGCGCACAGGTCTTCAAGGGCTTCATATATGCCGCGATGATGACCTGTTTGGCGGGTTCAAGTTGGTGGGCGTTGCGCACCAGATATTGCAGGTCGCAGTAGTGCTCATAAGGCGGCCACACTTCGATATAAAGCGCGTCTTGCTCTGTGTCGGCCACTGCCTCAATCGGCCAGTTGTCGACAGCGTTGAAAATGACACGCTTTTCAGCCGTTGGAAGCTGAATCGCTGCGCGGGCCTTGCCGATGAACGCTTGAAAATCGGCAGCCAGATCATAGTGCCGACTCTCCGGCGGCGGGCCAAAGGCGTCTTCGTGCGGAAAGCCATACTGATCGAGATGCAGGCCGTCAAAGGGGACTTCAGCAGCCGCGCGTGCCATCTCCGGCAAAATCTGACGCAGCCAGGGGTTGCCCTCGTGGGTATTCATAATATAAAAGATGCGTTCCAGCGAATGGGGTTCGCCAGCGGCGTTATAGAGCATCTCATCAGGATGCTCCAGCGCGTATTCGCCCTCCGCGCCATAGACGGCAGCATAGCCCATCGTCGCCATGTTGCGCGCATGGCACGCGCGCGCCTTTGCCCGCACCGTCGCCAGCGACAGATGCCGACCCAGCGCATCGACATAGGGCTGGCTGTCATCAGGCGGCATCAGAATATGGTGCCGCCACATCCAGTCGTAAAACTGCACCACATTGATATGGTAGCGGTTCAGGCTTTCGAGCGCGGTCTCTGGTTCCAGCGCGTCGGGCGCGAAATCTGCCAGGAAGCCATAGCGCGGCGCTTGCGTCCAGTCGTTCAGCACGTCCACGGCGGTGCTCCGCGTGGCAAGGAGCATCTGCTGCTGCGTGTCCTCCACCTGCACGTCAATGCCATAGCCTCGGAATGGCCCAGGGGGCAGATGGAGCGAGATAGTGAGCATTGTTCTGCCAGGCGCGAAGGTGCGCGCCTCTTCCTGGGTATGCACCACGGTTTGCAGGTGCAGCACTCGCATGGTAAGCTGTGCCGCCTGCGACGATGGCGCGTCGTTCTCAATCACTATCGAAAGCGTGACCGCTTCGCCCGGTGGATAGGCCGCTTTGTCGGGCCACAGGCCAGAAATCGCTATCATAGGTGGTTGTCTCGCATTCCTCGTAAGATCATCGTTTGCCGGTCAGCGGCGCCATCACCCCTTCATTGCCCCGGCGATGCCGCTGACAAAGTAGCGTTGCAGCAGCAGGAAGACCAGAATCATCGGGATGACGGCAATCGTCGTGGCGGCGAACACCACACCCCAATTCGTCGCATGATTGCTATAGAATTGTTCAATTGCCACCGGCAGGGTGTACAGTGAATCATCATTGATAGAAGTAATGGCCCAGGTAAATTCGTCCCAATTAGCGCTGAAGGCGAAGATAGCCACCGCCGCCAGCGCGGGCCTTGCCAACGGCAGCGCGATGCGGAAGAATGACTGAAAGACCCCACAGCCATCGATAGCAGCCGCATCAAAAAGGTCCTGGGGCATCTCCTCGAAAAAGCCCTTGAGCAAATAGACGCTGAGCGCCATTCCGGCAGAGTACACGATAATCAGCCCCCACAAGCTGTTGGTAAGCTGCAAGCGACTCGCCATCACAAACTGCGGGATGACCAGCACCGTGCCCGGAACGGTCATCGTCGCCAGCATCAGATAAAACAGCAGCGTGCGCCCGGGGAAGCGATAGCGCCCGAACGCGAAAGCCAACATCGAAGACAATAAGACAGTGATGACCGTGGCCGTGGTGGCAACAATCACGCTGTTCAGGAACGCGCCGCCAAAATTGTTGGCGCTCCAGGCGGCGACGAAATTATCGAATGTTGGATGCGTCGGAATGAGGACCGGCGGCGTCTGCAAGACGTACTGGTTGGGCATGAAGGCCGTGCTCAGCATATAGAGCAGCGGAACAACCATAATGAACGCGCCCGCAATGGCGACCAGATACAGCAGCAGCGAGCGGGTCAGTCGCCCAAAGCGATACTGATTGTGCGCTGCCAGGTCATGATTGGCTGTGGCCCGCATGGGGAAACCTCCTTGCGCCAGGGTTAATAGTGAATCTGATAGCGCGTCAGCCGAATCTGAAGCAGCGCCAGAGCAAAGATGAAGGCCGCGAAGATGTAGGTAAGCGCCGCGCCATAGCCGAAATCAAACGAAGACAGTGCGTTGCTATAGGCATAAGTCAGCAAGGTTTCGGTGCTGTGCAGCGGGCCATCGCCAACGCTGGTGAGAATATAGACGGGAATGAAGGTGCTAAACGAGCCGATCATCAGCACCACCGAAACAAACCCCAGCACCGGGCGCAGCAGCGGAAGAGTAATGCTACGAAAGACTTGCCAGGAGTTCGCGCCATCGACGCGAGCTGCTTCATACAGATCAGGCGGAATGCTTTGCAAGCCAGCCAAAAAGACCACCATATTCCAGCCCACGCCCTTCCATATGCCCAGAATCATCAGCGTGGGCAAGGCCAGGTTGGTATTGCCGAGCCAGTTCTGGTCAGGTGGAATCAGATGCAAGATGTTGCCAAAAATATAGTCCACCAGCCCATTCGTGCTGAAGATATAGATAAAAATGATCGTCACCACCACCCAGGAGGTCACCACCGGCAGATAATAGAGCGCGCGAAACGCGCCGCGTCCCATCATTTTGCGATTCAACAGCAGCGCCACCGCCAGCCCCAAAGCCATCTGCCCCAGCACCGTCACCACCGTATAAGCTACTACGTTGCGGAACGCCTGGAAAAAGATCGGATCAGAAAAAGCTTCGGCATAATTGGACAGCCCTGCAAACGGGCTGGTGGCAGCGGGGTTGGGGTTCCAGTCGAAAAAACTCATCACGAAGGCATAGATCATCGGATACAGGGTCCAGATCAGAAACAGCGCCATCCCAGGCAAGATGAGTAGGTAGACTGCTATCCGCTGCCGAGACGTATACGAGATGCCTCTGGGGCGAGCCGTCCGGACCTTGACACTCGAAGCAAAGGAGACACGCACAGCTTCATCCTTTCATGCTCCCTTTGGGGAGGGTTGCCAGATCGGCCAGGCTCTCGCCTTCGGCACGCTCATCTCTGCTCACCTGCCTGGACGGAAGGGAAGTATCCAGGCAGGTGAGCAGACCGCAGAGGTTAGAGCAGTGTATTGATCGTTTGGGCAGCTTCATCAAGCGCAGCCTGCACCGAAGCCTTCTTTTGCAGCGCCTTGGTCCAGGCGTCAGTGAGCGCCGTGTCGATTTTTTCGTAATTCGGCGTCACCGGGCGAGGCTTGGCCGTTTCCAACTGCTGACTATAGAACGAATAATAGTCGGGATAGCTGGGGTCGCTGCTCGCCGACTTGAGTGTCGGCATCTGGCCGACCGCGCCCATCAGCCGCTGCGCCTCATCCGAGGTCATAAAACTGACCCAGGTCTTGGCGGCATCCAGATTTTTTGTGGTGCTCAGAATGGCAATGTCTTCGCCGCCGACCACCTGAATCGAGCCACCAGGGCCGGTGGGCATAGGGCCAAAAGCGTACTGCGTGGAGGGATATTGCTGCTGGAGCGTGGGAGGAACCCAGGGACCGTCGATCACCATGCCCGCCAGATTCTTGCCCAGGGCATCTGTCGTGCCCAGACTGCTGCCGCCCAGAATCCCCGGCGACAGCGCCTTGCTGTTGAGCATATCAAGCAGGTACTGCACGGCGGCCACGCTCTGCGGGCCATTGATGTAGCCGGTGGCCGTCGTGTAGTTGTCGTCGGTCACCGCGCCTCCAAAGGTCCAAATCCAGGGCAAGATGTTCCAGGCGTCCAGACCGCCCTCGGCGTAGCCAAAGATATTGCCACCCAGCGCGGTAATCTTCTGAGCAGCCGCCTTGAAATCGTCGGTGGTCTGGGGAACGGCGGTGACGCCGGCTCTGCTGAACAGGCCCTTGTCGTAGATGATGATCTTCGTGTTCGTGTCGAGCGGCAAGCCGTAATAGTGCCCCTTGTAGTAACAGGTCGCCAGCGAGCCAGCATAAAACTCATCCTTGCGCTGCGCCACGACATCATCCAGCGACACCAACGCCTGGATTTTGGCAAGCTGCGGCATCCAGATAATATCGGAGCGAATCACATCCGGCCCGTTCCCACCAGCCACCGAGGCAGTGATTTTCTGGAGCAGACTTTGATAGGGAATGTCCTGGGCCTTGATGGTGATATTGGGATATTTCTTGTTGAAGGCGGGGATAACTTTGTTGAGCAGCGTCGGGTTCTCAGGATCGGTCGTGTTGTAGCTGTGCCAGAAGGTGACAGTCGCATTGCCTGACCCACTCCCGGTGCCACATGCTGCGAGAAATTGCTCGGCGGCCACTGAGGCGAGGCTGGCAGAGAGCACTGCCTTGCCGGAATTGATGAAAAAACGGCGGCGAGACATGGTGGATGACATACGCTGGTCCTGGTCCTTTCTGTCGTGCGTGGTTGATGGTTACATACGCAAAAACCAAGGGATCAAGCAGGCCTTTTGAAGGATAAAAAGCCCCCACATCATGGTCGACAGGCATCAGGGGCTGCTTACGCGCGCACGCGGGTTTTCTTTTTGCGCCGGGCTGACCCGCGCTGCGCGAGCGTCAAAAGGTTATCAATGATAACCGCATCCTCCGACTCATAGATTGGTGGATGGAAGACCTCTTGCAAAATCAAGCTGGCCGCGCCACGCGCCCAGGTGGTCTCGTTGGCGGGTTGGATGTCCAGCAGGCTTTCGTCGAACGCACGCCCGAACAGATGCCTGGGCATCATCTCGCGCAGCGGGTCAAGCAGGAGGTCTCCAGCGCGAATCCCTTCGCCAGAAAGAATGACCGTCTTTGGGTCGAAAATGTTGATGAGGTTTGCCAGCGCCACCCCGAGCGCGTGTCCGGCGCGAGTAAAGAGCGCGCGAATCGATTCTTCGCGGGCGGCGCGCTCGATCAAGGCCGTCATGGCATCTTCCACATGATGGCCGGGGTCGCGGCCCAGAGCCGCGCGCAGAATGCCATAATCTGATGCAATGGCTTCCAGGCATCCGCGTTTGCCGCAGTTGCACAGCGGAGCCTCATCGGAGAGGTCCATCGTGATATGCCCGAACTCCCCTGCGCCGCCAAGGGCGCCGCGATAGATTTCGCCTTTCAAGGAGATGCCCAGGCCAATACCACGTCCAATGGTCACAAGGGCAAAATCAGCGGCAGCGCGACCCACCCCAAAAAGTTGCTCCGCCACCGCCAGCGTGTTCACGTCGTTGTCCACCCGAACCGGCACGCGCAGCTTATACTCCAGTGCAGCCGCCAGCTCCACATCGCGCCAGTTCAAGATAGCAGAATAGCGACACACTCCTTTCTCTGAATCGATCAGGCCAGCCAGGCCAATGCCAACCCCCAGCACATTTTCCAGGGGAATCGCGTGCTCCTTGAGCACCTGCTCCACGATACTGGCAATCGCATTCACCCCTTGATAGGGCGCGCTGCCACTGGCAAAAGATGCTTCCTGCGCATAGACCACCGAGCACCCCAGATCACAGATTGCCAAAGTCATGCTGTCTTCACGCAACTTCACCCCCACCACGTAGCCAACCTGGGGATTGAAATGCAGCAAGATCGGTGGGCGCCCACCGCTCGACTCTTCCGAAGCCACCTCGGAAACCAGGCCAGCATCAACCAACCGCCGAGTGATGCGCGTAACCGTCGCGGCAGGCAATCCACTTTCCAGGATGATATCGGTCCGCGAAATGGGCCCACGAATCGCAATCAGATTCAGCACAATGCTCTGGTTAATATCATGCAAAAGCTGCTTGCTTCCAGTTCTGGTGTGCGGCATCTTTTTTCCTTGAGTGAATTATCTTAGGCAGAGATTACCATGAGATGCTTCATTTGTCAATAGTTTGGAAAATAAACTTTCTAACTTCAGTGAGGGAAGTTATTTTAACAAACTCTACCTTAGAAAGCCCTGGTGTAGAAGTCTGAAGGGCACTTGAAAGACAAGAATCGGAGAGATTCTGCTGCCCATCTTGCCTATCATATTCAGCGGAATGCATATAATGTTAACAGGACCAGGCAGGTTGTTGCCAGGGAAAGAGAGGCGTCAATGACCTCGGGATCGGAGGGGCAAAGGGACGTGCTGCCCATACGTTGTATCCTGCCCGATGGGGCAGTCGTACTGCTCCGGGCAGTGCGGCTTGACGATACCGCCCGGCTGGAGCGCCTGTTTTACCGGCTCTCACCGGCGAGCATCACGAGCTATTTCTTTCTGCCGCTGCCTCGGCAGCCCCAGTGGGCGGCGCGGCTGAGCGAGATGGCGTGGGCTGATGGCGTTGATCGTAGTGTGCTGGTGGCGCTGGTGGACGAGGAGATTGTCGGCGTGGCACGCTATGATCGCACTGCCACAGAAGAGGCTGAGTTCGCGCTGCTTATCGAAGATGGCTGGCAACAGCGCGGGCTGGGCAAGCGATTACTCGTTCGATTAGTCAACGAGGCGCGCCGCCACGGGATAGGGACCTTCAGGGCCTATATACAAGGAGAGAACCAGCGTGCCTTCCGATTGGTCAGAGCACTCTTTGCCACTGTGGAGCCACAGTGGTATGGCCCTGAATGTTTGATCCTGGCGCCGTTCGCAGCGCTCAGACCGGAGAGCCACTGGGAGCACTGACCGGCGGCTTCCCAGCGCCCCTTTCCTAGCGCCAATATGCTCTTGCTTGAGGGTGCGCGTCCGCTGCTGGTGGATACGGGCCTTGGCAGCGATGCTGATATTCTTTCCCATAGGTGGCGCGCTAACTGCTTACCGGTAGTTCTCCACGCACCATTGCGCGCGCAATGGCATTGTGCCGTTCGATGAGGGCACCCAGATCAACATCAAGTAGCCTCTGGTTCTGAACGCGCACGCGCCCGTTTATTACACTCAAATCCACCTGCGGTGGTTGGCAAAAGACGAGCGAGGCAAGCGGGTCGTGAACGGCTCCGCCAGCCAGCGCCAGCGTGTCCAGCCGATAGCCGATGAAGTCAGCCGCCATCCCTGGGGCAAGATAGCCAATATCGTCGCGCCCCAGCACTGCCGCGCCGCCGCGCGTCGCCAGCCGCAGCGCCTCCCTGGCGGTCATCGCCGCCGGATCGCCCAGCACGCGATGTAGCAATAACGCCTGCCGCGCCTCGGCGAGCAGATGCGAGCCATCATTTGATGCCGAGCCATCCACGCCCAGCCCCACACGCGCCCCTGCCTGCGCCAGTTGCCGCACCGGAGCAATCCCCGAAGCCAGCCGCATATTCGAGCTTGGACAATGCGCCACGCCCGTCTTCGTTCGCCCCAAACGGCCTACCTCATCGGCGCTGGGATGCACCATATGCGCGTGCCAGACATCCGCGCCCATCCAGCCCAGGTCTTCGGCCAGTTCAACGGGCGTACGGCCAAACGTCTGCTGGCAATAAGCCGTTTCCTCGCGTGTTTCGGCCAGATGCGTGTGCAACTGCACCCCATAGGAGCGCGCCAGCGCAGCGCTCTGCCGCATCAACTCCGGCGAAACCGAAAACGGCGAACACGGGGCCAGCACCACCCGCAGCATGCTGTAACGGCTGGCGTCGTGATACTGTTCGATCACCCGCTGCGAATCGCGCAAAATCTCTGCCTCATCCTCCACCACCGAATCCGGCGGCAAACCGCCCTTGCTTTCCCCCACCGACATCGAACCGCGCGCCGCGTGGAAGCGCACGCCCATTTCCTGCGCCGCCGCAATCTGGTCATCGAGCCGGGAGCCGTTCGGCCAGACGTAGCAGTGATCGCTGGAGGTCGTGCAACCCGAAAGCATCAACTCGGCCAGTGCCGTCTTCGTGCTGATTGCAATCGCTTCGGGCGTCATACGCGCCCAGATGGGATAAAGGATGCGCAGCCAATCAAACAAGATGCAGTCCTGGGCAGCGGGCAAATTGCGCGTCAGCGTTTGATAAAAGTGGTGATGGGTATTCACCAGACCAGGCAGAATCAGCATCTCCCGCGCGTCGATCATCTGATCGGCCTGCTGCGGGAGCGCATCTGTCGGCCCAATCTGCCGAATCACATTGTCTACAATGTAGATTGCGCCATCTGTCCAGGTCGTGTCGGCATCGTCCATCGACACAAGCTGCGCGGCATGCTGAATGAGCAGAGAACTCATGATAAACGCCTCTTCCTTCTCCCTCAAATCAAACTGCTAAAGGTTTTTCCTATCAGCAAGGAAACGCCGTCTTGGGTCTGTGGGAGATCATTCGCAGGGTTCATTCCCACGTTCGCGTTTGATTGACCTGTTCTTTGGCGCGGAAGGCGGCTTCAAGATCGACCTGAAAGCAGTTCGCCAGATCGAGCAGATAGCTCAGGACATCGGCGAACTCTTCTTCCAGCGACATCTGCTGGGGTTTCGCGCGCTCGGCATACAGGCCAGCCGCCTTGCGCATCTCCTTGGCAAGTTCGCCAACCTCTTCGACAAAAAGCACAAACTTCTCGGCAGGGGTATCTTTGGTCCAGCCGCGTTCCTTGCAGACTTCAGCCACATAGCGCTGAAGGTCGCCCAGCGTGGGCTTCTCCTGAAGATCAGCCATAGATATTCCTCCTGATGGAAAGAAAAACGCTTGCATTCACGATCAAACTGCACTATGCTCATCAGCATGAAAATATTGCTTACTGGCGCGTTCGGCAACCTCGGCCTGAGCACTCTGGAAGAACTCTTGCGTCAGGGCCACCAGGTCCGCTGCTTTGTCTCCAGACGCAAAGCGCATCTGCGCACTGCCAGACGCTTCGGCGGCAAAATCGATCTTGTGCAGGGCGATATGCGCCAGCCCGCTGACCTGGCTCGGGCGGTTCAGGACCAGGACATCATCATACATCTGGCCTATATGCTGCCGCCGCCCAGCGAAGACCATCCAGACGTGGCTCGCGCCATCAACATCGACGGCACACGCCACCTGCTGGACGCCGCCCGCAGCCTGCCCAATCCGCCCAGGTTTTTCTTCGCCTCCAGCTTCGATGTCTTTGGCTATACCCAGGACCAACCGCCACCGCGCAAAGTGACTGACCCCGTGCAGGCCACCGATCATTATTCTTCCCACAAAATCGCCTGCGAAGAGATGGTCAAAACATCCGGGCTGCCCTGGTCGATCTTTCGGTTCGCCGATATTCCACCGCTCGGCCTGCGCAGTCCCCATCCCATCATGTTCAGGATACCACTGGCAAATCGCTTCGAGGTCATCCACACCTACGATGCCGGGCTGGCGGTTGCCAACGGCATACGCGCCGATGAGATTTGGGGCAAAACCCTGCTCATCGGCGGTGGCCCGGGCTGCCAGATTTACTACCGCGACTACCTGGGCCGCATGCTCGACATGATGGGCATCGGCAGGCTGCCAGAGCGCGCCTTCGGCACCGAACCATATTGCACCGACTGGTTGGACACCGAAGAAAGCCAGCGCCTGCTCAACTACCAGCGCTACTCGTTCGATGACATCATGGAGCAGCTTACAAGCATCGTCGGTTATCAGCGACGGCTGACCGCGCTGGTGCGCCCGATTGCTCGTTGGTACATCCTGCGCATGTCACCGTTTTATCGCGCCTGACGCGCTCGCTCTGGTTCACCTGCGCGATGACCTTCGGTGTCGGCCCCGCGTGCCACCAAGTGCCAGAAAAAGCAGCGCTGCCCCAGCGCCCACGCCCAGCGCGAGCTTCTGTTCAGAAGACAGCTTGCGTGTCAGCAGCGAGAAGTAGATGAACACCGTCTGCGCCACCGTCTTGAAGTCCATTGTGCTCAGCAAGCCGTCGGCCAAGCCAAACGGCAGCAGCGATGGCAGCGGCCCGCGCGCATACTCCAGCATCCACACATGGTCAGGATAGTGCATGCCCGCGCTCTCGCCTTTGCCGACAAAGATATGATCCCCCGGCGTGTAGACACTGCGGGTAAACTGCCCCTCCTTGTAGTACCAGGCTTCTCCATCCAGCACTGTATCGTAAAACTCGACCAGATGCCGCCCCGTGTGCCCTTCGCTGCCGATGGGCGTGCCCCAGATCATCACATACTCGTTGGATGAGGCATGCAGCAGCTTCATTTCCAGCATCACCCCGCCAGCGTTGTTAAAAATCCAGGGATGGGAATCATCGATTTCGTCGGGGTAGCGCTCCGAAAGCTCGGCAGTCAGAGAGGCAAACTTCTCCTCAAGCGGCTGGCCCAGGTGTTTCTTGCTGATTTCGTGCAGCACCTCGGGGTCGAACACATAACTGGTCATGCCAATACTCCTTTGGACGGCGGTGATTCGCTCTCCGCGACGGAAAGCGGCTTCAGACGAACAAGCGGAAACACGCGCGAGGTCGTTTTCTGATAATCGGCATACTGCGGACGAACTTCGAGCAAGCGCTGCCAGAGCCGCTGTCGGTCCTCCGGGCCGACCGTCTCCGCCACGACTTCGCGCCGGATGCGTCCATGTTGAATCCAGACCCGTGGGGATGCCTGCAAGTTCAGATACCACGCGGGAAGTCGTGGCGAGCCATTGTTTGACGCGCAAATGACGAGATCATCGCCATCGCGAAAGTAGAGCAGCGTGTGGGTCCGCCGCCTGCCGCTTTTCCGCCCGATGGTATGCAGCAGCAGCATCGAATAGTTCAATTGCCGTTCGCCCACTCGTCCGGCAGTAGCCCGATACACAAACTGCGTGAGCTTATCAGCAGCCAGCATCACCGCGTTGGGAACATGCCAACTCACATCGTCCCCTCGTTTCTTTTAAAGCTATATCCTATTGTGCCTGAGCCTGGCAGCCACGTCAAGGGAGCAGACCTGGCCCTTGTAAAAACATGCCGAAGTGGCGCTGGTTGCAAAACATTTGCTAGAATCTGAGCGGGCCAGAGCACTCACGGGAGCGCAGACCAGCGATGCTTACGCCTCAATCCCAACACAGCAGCAGGAAGCAGACGCCGATGAACCAAGACCAGCAGATGCGCGGCAAGGTATGCATCGTCACCGGAGCCACTTCCGGCATTGGCAAAGCCACCGCCCTTGGCCTGGCACGCCAGCAGGCCACCGTCGCACTGGTGGCCCGCAACCGGGCAAAAGGCGAAGCTGTCCGGCAAGAAATCCAGAGCGCTACCGGCAACCAGAATGTCGACGTGCTGCTGGCCGATCTTTCCTCGCAAGCCTCCATCCGTCAGCTTGCTGGAGACATTACTGAACGCTATCCCCAGGTGCATGTGTTGGTCAATAACGCAGGGGTCTTTATGCTCAAGCGGCGTGAAACCGTTGACGGGTTGGAAATGACCTTTGCCGTCAATCACCTCGCGCCGTTGCTGCTCACTCAGTTACTGCTCGAGAAGCTCAGGGCCAGCGCGCCAGCGCGCATCGTCAACGTCTGTTCTGGCGCGCACACCACGGGCCACATCAACTGGCAGGACTTGCAACTTCAGCAGCGCTATGGCGTCTGGCGAGCCTATGCCCAATCCAAACTTGCCATGCTGCTCTGCTCATACGAGCTGGCCCACCGCCTGGAAGGCGAAGCTGTCACCGTCAACTGTGTTCATCCTGGTTTTGTGTTTACCAACATGGGCATGAATAACGTGGGGCCGCGCACCCAGGCGCTGGCAAAACTCGTGCTGGCGCGGCTGGGCACAAGCCCCGAAAAGGGCGCGCGAACCTCCATCTATCTGGCAACCTCGCCAGAAGTGGAACACATCTCAGGCCGCTACTTCGTCAACTGCAAGCCCACCGCATCGTCGCCGCGTTCTTATGATGAAGCCGCGCAGCGACGCCTCTGGGAAGAAAGCGCACGCCTGGTCCATCTGCCAGACGCGCTCAGCGCCACCAAGAAGTGAGGCCATCTCTGGAAGGATAAGGAGACTCGACAGCATGAACGATCACATCCATCCTGACGCTTTCCGGCAAGCAGTAGAGCAGGGGAATCATGCAGCGCTGATGCTGACGCTCGCCCCTAACGTGGTGTTTCACAGCCCAATCGTCCACCATCCCTACGTAGGCCGCGATGCCGTTGCCCCGCTGCTGGCCGCCGTCCTTCAGGTCTTTCGTGACTTTGCCTACGTTGATGAATTCACCGCGCCTGATGGCAAGGTGCTGCTCTTCCGCACCCGCATAGGGGAACGAGACGCCGAGGGAGTAGACATCCTCAAGTTTGACAACGCCGGACTGGTCCAGGAGTTCACCGTCATGGTGCGGCCTTACTCAGCCGCCACAGCACTCCGCGAGGCGATGGCCGCCAGATTGGCGGCTGGCCCCGGAAAGCCACTCTGAAGAAAAAGAAGATGTATCAGCTTTCACCCGTCGCTCTTGGGCGGTTCGGGTCGGTAATCCAGTCGCTCCATGAACCGGCATACAGGCGACCATTGCCCAGCCCGGCGTGCGCGAAGGCCAGCAACTCGTGCGCGGCGGTCACACCAGACCCACAATAGAAAATCGCCTGCTCTGGCGGCGTATCGCCCAGCGCCGTTTGAAAGCGCCCGCGCAGTTTTTGCGGAGACCAAAAGCACCCCTCAGCATCCAGCATCTCCATATAGGGGGCATTGACAGCGCCCGGAATATGCCCGGCTACCGGGTCAATCGGCTCTTGCTCCCCGCGATACCGCTCGCCGCTGCGCACATCAACCAGACGCAAGCCGGGGCTATGCAATCGGGCCAGCACCTCTTCAGCCGTGACGGCAAACTCGCCGCGCACCCGAGAAACAAACGTCCGAGGCGCTCTGCTTCCCACGCCGCTTGCCACCTGATACCCCGCTTGCTGCCACTGCTGCCAGCCGCCATCCAAGACAGCAACCCCATCATGCCCCAGCCAGCGCAGCAGCCACCAGAGCCGCGCCGCAGCCATCGACCCGTCGCGGTCATCATAGGCGATTACCTGCACCGAAGCATCGATCCCCCATCTCGAGAACGTCTGGGCCAGATTCTCTATTGCAGGCAGCGGGTGCCGCCCCGTTTTGCCGGGTACGATCTCACCGGATAAATCCTCGTTCAAATGCGCGTAGACGGCTCCAGGGATATGCGCCTGCGCGTAATCCTGTCGCCCGCGCTCGCTTTCACGCAGCGCAAAGCGGCAGTCAACAATGGCCCAATCAGGCGACGAAAGCTGATCGGCAAGTTCCGAGGCGGATATAAGCGTTTGATAGACCATAGCGATTCCCTTCAGGGCATTCTCAGCCAGAGGTGATCTCTTTGAGACTGCATGAGCAAAAGCCTTCCCTCAGTTTGGAGGGAGCAAAGCACCCTTTAGATTATAACAATCCTGGGCATAGTGCTCATTTTCCACTGCGGGGCATCTGGTCGGCTGGAACCGCGTTGAGCAATGGCTGATGCCGGGCGCGCTCGATAAACCTGCGCACGCGCTGGTCCTGTGGAAAGGACTTCAGCATGTGCTGCTGCAATTCCTTGAAACACTGGTTCAGCATCGCCGAACCCATCGGCTGGAGGATAGCAACGATTTGTTCGCCGATGGCAATGCTGGCATCGCGCTCGCGCTGGCGCGCATACGCTTCAGCTAGCGGAACCAACGTGAGTATCTTACGCACCAGCCACCCAGGAGCCAACTCGGCCACAGAGCGTTCCAGGTGCTCGATGGCCGCAGGATAATTCTGGCTCAGCAGCATACACCTACCAGCCGTTTGATGCCAGCGCGACAGATCAAACTCTTCATCTGGCCCCAGCCCCTCAAGCAGCGTGGCTGAGCGCTCCAACTTCTCCTGCACGCTCGCCTGCTCTTGCAGCAGCGCGGCATTGAAGGCCCAATCGGCAAGCAAGTGGGCTTGCAGGCGCACAAACTCTTCTCCCTTGCCATAGCCCAGCAGTCGCATCGCCGACTCGATACACTGGATGGCCGCCTCATATTGGCCCATATTATTCGCGCCGATGGCCTGCCAATTCAAACTCTGGGCCATATTCCAAATATCAGCAGCCTCCAGCGCCGCAATATGCGCCTTCTGATGCGTTCGCTGCGCCGCCGCATACTGGCCCAGGTGCAGCAAAGCAGCGCCCATCAAGTTATAGAGCGCTGCATATAAACTGGAGCGCAGATCAGCCGGAAGCAAGGCGTGCGCTTGCTGTACCAACGCCAGTTGCGTGCGCGCCACCACCAGCACATAGGCCGGAGGCGACGACTGATACAGCCGCCAGCCCTCCATCACACTCTGGCGCAGACCGTTGCACAGCCGCGCCCGTTCCTCCTGCGACAGATGCTCGCCAGAAATCTGGAGATCATCGCCCTTCAGCGCGGCAGCAGCCATCTCATAAACACTGCGCCGCGCCTCCTGTGGCAAGCCTTGCATACCCGGCAGCATCGTTCGCAACGCCGTCAGCACCGCATTGACCGACCATCCAGCATCCAACAAAGCCGCCAGATCACTGCTCGTGTGGGCCAGCAGTGCGCTAGCAGAAGAAGCATCGGGGAGGCCAGCCTCTCTGGAAAGCATATCAGACGCGGGGTGATGCGTCATCTGCGCAAGGGCAGGGCCATTGATTTCAGTAACGGCCACCAGAGCAGGAAAAGACAGCGCGGGAGGAACAAAGGCGTCAGCAGCGTGATCGACCATCAGAGCGCTTTTCTCGCGGTGATCGCTCACCAGCCCCAATTCCTGGGAAGTCAGATTGAAAAAGAGACAGAGCCGCCGCCGCGACTCTGCGCTGATGGGGTAGGAATGCTCGGCGCGCCAGATGGTCGAAGCGCCTATTCTGGCCGCTTCTGCCAATTGGCTCATCGTCAGGTTGCGCTGGCATCGTGCGAAGCTCAGTGGATGCGGGTGCACTGCTTTCATGGCTGCTCCTCCTGAACCATCCCTCTCATCAGTATAACCCCAGCCGTCGCACCTGTCGAGATTTCCATACCCCTTCCATTTGCTCAGTTTTTGTTCACTTTGTCTTCATATTATTGATTATCTGTCTTCCTCATCTAATAATTGGCTCAGGTCAACTCCGATGACAGCCCAAGCAGTTGTATCAAGGAGGTTTTACTTAATGGTAAGGAACCGGATTGGTCTGAGTCAGCTTCGTCGCTGGCAATCCTGGGTCGGCTTGCCCTTCTTGCTCGGCCTGCTGGTGCTCGTCAGCAGCGCTGCGCCTGCCGCTGCCGCCAGCGCCACCAGCGCGCAGGTAACGGTAAATCTGCGCCAGACGCTCAGCACCGTTTCGCCGCTGGCAATTGGCGTCAACGATGCCGTCTGGGACGGACATTTGCAGGATGCGCAGATACCCGGGCTGCTGCGTGCGGATGGCGTGAAGGTCATGCGCTACCCAGGCGGGTCCACCGCTGATAGCTTCCATTGGCAGACCAACACCCTGGATAACGGCTCCAGCGCGGGAACTGATACGTTCGACCAGTTTATGCAGGTTGTCCAAAGAGTAGGCGCAACCCCCATTATCACGGTCAACTATGGCACCGGCACGCCCGAAGAAGCAGCGGCGTGGGTCAAGTATGCGAACATCACCAAGCACTATCACATTCGCTATTGGGAAATTGGCAACGAACTCTATGGCAACGGAACCTATGGCGCGACCTGGGAAGCAGATAAACATGCCCAGGGGCCAGCATCGTATGCAAACAACTCCTTGCAATTCATCCAGGCCATGAAAGCAGTCGACCCTTTCATTCAGATTGGTCTGGTCCTCACCGCGCCAGGCAACTGGCCCGATGGCGTCACCAGTGCCAGTTCGCCCCAGCCCTGGAATGATACCGTCCTCCCGATTGCCTGCTCCGCAGCCAACTTCGTCAGCGTTCACTGGTATCCGCAGGGGCCAACCGGCGAAACAGATGCGGGCCTGCTTGCTGCTCCGGCCAACGGCGAAACTACGCCGGTCAGCTTCACGCCCAGCATCCCCGATATGGTTTCCGCGCTGCGCACCAAGATCAATCAGGATTGCGGCACGCACGCCAGCGACGTACAGATCATGACTACCGAAACAAACTCTGTCTCCTTCAATCCTGGCAAGCAGACCACCAATCTGGTCAACGCGCTCTACCTGGCGGAAAACTATCTGACCTGGCTGTCAAACGGTGTCACCAGCATCGATTGGTGGGATGTGCATAACAGCGAACTGACCGGCACCAACGATAGCCCCAGCCTGTATGGCACGAACAACTACGGAGATTACGGCTTGCTCTCCGTCGGCGACACCGACGAACCACCCGCCGACACGCCCTTTCCTGACTACTACGGTTTGCAGATTGTGAGCAAGGTCGTCGGAGGCTTCGACCAGATCGTCGCCGCCTCATCCGATCAGAGCGCGGTGCAGGCATTTGCTGTCAGGCAGCAGGATGGCTCGGTTGCGGTGCTGCTCATCAACACCGACCCAGCCACATCCTACAGCGTCTCCATCTCTGGGCTGAACTTCCGCCTGCTGGACAGCGCAACGGTCTACTCCTATGGGCAGGGCAGCACTTCGGTCAGCGTCTCGCACATCCATGGACCCAGCATCGGCTCGCAGGCCATTGCTCCTTATTCGCTCACCGCTCTGGTCTTCCATCCCTAGCCAACCTCACAACCCTCCTCAAAGCCGGTTCTGCTTGTTCGCAGAACCGGCCTCCTCATCGCCTCATAGAGGGAAGAATACTTCGCTTTCTATGACGCTCTCTTGCATAATACAGCAGCAGCGACGCCAGTTGCAGCGGCGCCACTGCTGCTTGTACAATAAGGGCGTTCTTACCTAGCCATCACATGACTTCTCAACGCACATGGTGTGTCTGTTCAGAAGAGGTCGGGAGTAACCCTGTGCCCAAGAAGGCCACTGCATCAGAACCTCCTGATACGAAGCCAAAACCTGCTCATCACCTTTCTGCCAGCGCGCCGGGGAAATATCTCGACGTGGTTGCCTCCTGGCTCCCAACCAGCACCGCCGCTGGCGCGACGATAACGATAGGAGGGCTGGTGCTGGCCCTGGCGGTTTGTTGGGCAATTGATCGCTGGATTGTCCCTCTGACGAACCCCGGCTGGTTCTTTCTCCCCGTCGTTGCCCTCATCGGTTATCGCTGGGGCTGGCGGCTGGGGGCGCTCGCCACCGCTGGTGAACTGCTGCTGGTCTGGTATTTCTTCACGCCGCCGCGCTACTGGCAGGGGCTACCAGGCGGTGACGGCACTG
>Ga0209060_10001149_pt1 | contig 31625 bp, 26 predicted proteins | sample Coa_R1_8_FD_187155 | JGI IMG/M metagenome (GOLD analysis project Ga0209060, IMG submission 187155) | Surface soil microbial communities from Centralia Pennsylvania, which are recovering from an underground coalmine fire - Coalmine... | ecosystem: Environmental > Terrestrial > Soil >...
GAGAACAGGAATCCTGCCCGAAACGGCTTGAACGACTTCCGGCAGCGCTTCCAGGGTGGAAACGATCGTATCCAGATTCCGGGCACCGTGGTTGGAGACGATGATGCCGTTGGCCTTGCACTCGACTGCGAGTGTCGCGTCTTCCGCAGCGAGGATCCCCTTCAGCAGCAGGGGTAGTTTTGTGCGGGAACGCACCCAATCCACGTGATCCCAGGTGAGCGAGGCATCGAGAGCGGTTGCCGCGACGCCGGTCGAAGAGAAATGAGCCGTTCGTGTGAGCCCGATTCCGTACTTGCGAAGATTTTCCCGAACGATGCCCGACGGCAGATGGAAGCCCGAGCGCATTTCACGGTTGCGCGTACCGAGAACGGGCGTGTCTACCGTCAGGACTATAGCCTTGCAGCCGGAATCTTCGGCGCGTTTGATGAGATCTTCGGAAATGGCGCGGTCGGGCGGGGTATAGAGCTGAAACCAAACCACGTGTTTTGAGCTAGTCGCGATTCTTTCAATTGCGACCGTCGAAAACGAGCTTGCCGTGTAAATCGCGCTGGCTTGCGCAGCGCCGGCAGCGGATGCGAGTTCGCCATCTTTGTGATAAAGCCGCTGATAGGCGGTCGGGGCCAACAGCAGTGGGTGATCCATCTTTTGGCCGAAAAGCGCGAGCGACGTATCGAGCGCGCTGACGCCCCGCAAAACTCTGGGCTTCAGCAGCAGCGAATCGTAAATTTCGCGGTTGCGGCGCAATGTGATTTCATCGGCGGCGCCGCTCTGCAAGTACTCTCGCGCCATGTGCGACATTTTCGCTTCGGCGGCGGATTCGTAGTCGGACACGGACACCAAAGGCGTTTTGGGGCGGCGAGTGGGCATGCCGCAGTGTGACCGAGCGGCAGAGAACGCGTCAAGCGCGGGCAAAATCGTGCAATAATCCTCGGCGCTCTGCAGCGCAATTTCTTATGGCGAATTTTTCTACGAGCGCGGATCGACCATCCGGAAGCCACCACGCTGTATTGGCGGGCTTTCTCGGCTGGACGCTGGATGCGTTTGATTTTTTCGTCGTGACGTTCCTGTTCGACACGCTGGCACACCAGTTTGGCGTGACGAAAAAAGAGATCGTCCTGACGACAACGGTGACCCTGGCGATGCGGCCGGTGGGCGCCGTTCTTTTCGGCTTGCTCGCGGATCGCTACGGGCGGCGCGTGCCGCTCATGGCGAACGTAATTTATTTTTCTATTATCGAATTGCTGTGCGGCTTTGCGCCGAATTACCGCACATTTCTGGTATTGCGCGCCCTGTTCGGCATCGGCATGGGCGGCGAATGGGGAGTGGGCGCCTCACTTGCCATGGAGGCGGCGCCGAAGCGGCTTCGCGGAGTACTGAGCGGTCTGCTGCAAAGCGGCTATCCGATTGGGAATTTACTGGCCGCGCTTGCCGCGAAGACGATCTTGCCGCACTGGGGCTGGCGCCCGGTGTTTTGGGTAGGCGCACTGCCTGCGTTGCTGGCGCTTTACATTCGGACGAAAGTGCCAGAATCGAAGGCCTGGAAAGAAAATCGTGCGGCAACGACTGGGCAAGTCCTGAGGATTGTCGGACAGGATTGGCGGCGCTTCGCCTATCTCGTCGTGCTGATGACGTTCATGATGTTTTTGTCGCACGGCACGCAGGACTTGTACCCGGACTTTTTGCGCGAAGCGCATAAGCTTTCCGACGGCGTTCGCGCGAACATCGTCATCATTTCGAATATCGGAGCCGTGGTCGGCGCGGTGATTTTCGGGCAGCTTTCGCAAGTGGCGGGACGCCGTAAGGGCATGTTGGCGGCATTGTTGCTCGCACTGTGCGTGATTCCGCTATGGGCTTACGCCGGAACGCTGCCGTTCGTCATTGTTGGAGCTTTCTTGATGCAAGCGGGGGTGCAAGGCGCCTGGGGCGTTATTCCTGTTCACTTGAACGAACTTGCAGCGTCGGCCGCTCGTGGATTGATGCCTGGCCTTGCCTATCAGATTGGCATTTTGATCGCTTCGCCCACGAATTCGATCCAATACGCGTTGTACAGTCATTTTGGGTATCAGAAAGCTCTTGCGGGTTTCGAAGTCTGCACGATTTTGGTGCTAAGCCTTCTGCTGTGGCGCGGCATCGAAGCGCACAACAAGGATTTCCATCATGAGTCGTGATGGAAAGATGCCTGCTTTGTTCCGATGGATCGGAATCGTGGCGCTCCTCGGCATTAGTTTCCTATCTGGTTGGCTTCTGAATGGGCGAATCGGCGTTTCGATAAGCGGCGTCGAACAAGCCCAAGGGAATTCGTCACAAGGAAATGCTTCGCCTGCCGCACGCGAGGAAATCCTTGTCGTTCTGCACGCATTTCAAGATGGCTACACTAAGCGGGACGTCGCAAAAATCGACGCCTTCATGGATGACCTTTTTGTTAGATCCGACGAAGTGCAATTGCTCGGCACGGATTCCGGCGAATGGAACCGCGGCTTCACGGCGATCGAGAAATTCATTCGCAACGATTGGACTTACTGGGGCAATGTCCGCATCGATGTCGAACGCGCGACAATATCGGCGAAAGAGGACGTCGCGTGGGTCGCCTTGCCCGGGCGCGTGGAGTTTGCTTCGGGCCCGAGGCCAATTCGCCTGACTGGAACTCTGATTCGAACCGATGGCAAATGGAAGTTCGAGCTTGTGCAGTTTCAATGGCTCGATCGCAAGGCCGGCCTGCGCGACCTCCTGTACCTCAGAAACTTGCGTGTCTCTAGATAGCCCTAACCGACTGAAAATAAAGTAAATAGCGGCTTGCATGGGGCGGCCACTTACTTCTTGTTGGCCGAGCTAGCTCTAGTATCACTGGCTAGCCGAAATCAGTACTTCCTTCCCGTTGTCGCCGCACGCGGTTCCTCGCAAAGTGAGTTCGCACGAAATCCAACGAATCACGGGGACCAGTGGGCAAATCGGAGATCGGCAAGCGAACTCAATTCTTAAAGTGGAGTTTTGCAGTTGCGTTGGTTGGGATGGGATTCGTCGCGGGTTGGATTTCCCAGACGAAACTGCGCTTCTTGAACGAAGCGGTCGTTGAAGCGAGCGTAATCGCGAGCCACGGAGACTCTCCAGTCGACACTCGCGAGCAGATCATGGGCTCGATGCGAATATTTCAAGGGGGCTACGCCGACCGCGATGTTCGCCAACTTGAGCCGTTCATGCAGCGCTTGTTTCCTCGCGAAGGCGAAATACTTTTTCTCGGAACAGAATCCGACGAATGGATTCATGGTTACGAAGACGTGGGCAAGATCATCCGCCACGATTGGGTCGACTGGAACGATGTTCGGTTGGACTTAAGCGACTGCCAGGTTTCGTCCGCAGGTGATGTCGCGTGGGTTGCGACACGCGGAGAAGTTTCGTCGGCTACGGCGAAACGCCCGCTGCGATTTTCAGCGACTTTGGCCCGTGTGAACGGCGTCTGGAAATTCCGGCAGCTTCAATTTCAATATTCCGACCGGTTTGTCTCCCTGCGCGACTTCCTGCACCCGGCACAGTATTCGAACATTCACTGGAATTGAATCTGCGGCATTTGGATTTTGGCCGCAGCGCCCGCGAGAAATCTGCAGACAGGTTGTGTTAAACTATAGTCCTCTGCGCGCCCGTAGCTCAGTTGGATAGAGCGTCTGGCTACGAACCAGAAGGTCGGGAGTTCGAGTCCCCCCGGGCGCGCCATTTCTTCCCGCTTTATCTCAGCCTGGCCAACTTCAGTGGCACGATTCGACTACGGCTGCGTTCCCGCGCCCAGGTTCGTGTGGCTTTGCGTGTTCGGCGTGAGCTTCTTGATGACAAACTCCTGCAGAATATTCGCCGCGCCCCCAGCAGCGACTGTGATGGCAAAGTTTTCCAGCGTGAGGCTCGCCCCGCGCTCGTTTGCCGGATAATAGAGATTCGAAATGCCGGCCGCAGCGAGGCTGCCGAGCAGGCCTGAATAGTTCGCCTGCCATTTGCCGTTGTCGCCCTTGGTGATGCCCATGTTCGCGAGCGCGTAAAGAATGCGCGATTTCTTTGATCCTGTCCCCTTGTAAAAATAACGAGGATCCTGTTTCATCAACGAAGGCAGCAGCGCAGCTCCGATGAAATTGCCGGTTACCACGTCAGCGTAAGTCGCGCCGTACCGCTTTCCGTATCCCGCAGCGCCCTGGCCGTAACCGCCGTATTGGTCCTGCATCTGTTCGAACCCCGCCGCCGCGCCGGTGATCAGAAACGTTACCGGGTTGATTGTCGTCTTCCACGCCAGCTCGAACTTCTGTTTCGTATTCAGGGACGCCGCGTCTGGCACGTAGCTGACGTAGTAATTCGGCACAAAACCGAGCACACGCTGTTTCTCTTCATCCTTAATTTGTGCTTCGGCCAATTCCACGTGCGTCATCGTCACGCTTACTTCCGTGTTGACCGTGGAGATGACCAGAGTCACCTGCGGTACCGTAAGACTCTCCCCCTCATGCAACACGCCAGATTCCGACTGTGTCGCAAATCCCTGCGCGTTGATCGTGACCTTGAAGCCTCCGGGCGCAATTCCTTCAAACGCAAATTGCCCATTCTCGTCCGTCCCGGTAGTCTGCCCCAGGGAACCGTCTGCCCTGGTGAGCGTCACGGTGGCGCCCGCCACCGCCGTATTGGTTCTGTCGGCGACGTATCCTCGAATGGTTCCCCGCGCTCGAGTCTCGTCGTGCGATGCTGCAGCCGATGAGGTCGCCGAGCCATCGGTCGTCGCTTCTGATTGCGCCGTCGCCCCGCCAGCCAAACTCAAAACTCCAAACGCCAAACATACTCCGCAAACGGCCGCACGAACCGCGCAGCCGAAGCTCTTCTGTGATTCATCTGCTCGGGACATCGTCGTTTCTTGTCTCACAATCTTCTCTAATGGGTTGGCTGGTGCACCCTGCCTACATTGGATGTACGTTCGGGCTGGCGCGTTTCCCGAAAATCTTCGCAGGCTTATTGAAAAAGTTTATACGCGCTGACAATTTTATGAACGCAGTTTGAATTCCTTTGCGCTCGATTGGTTAGCGAGCCTTCGGCAATGCGAACGCCACGTATACGCCGCCGGACTTCGATTTCGGATCTTTCCCGCCGCCCGCCGCAATCACCACGTATTGCCGTCCGCGCACCGCATATGTCGCCGGAGTCGCGTTTCCGGAGAAGGGCAGTGTCGTCTCCCACAAAAGCTTGCCCGTTGCCTTGTCGAACGCGCGGAATTTCTTGTCGAAGTCCGTCGCTCCGATGAAGAGCAGTCCTCCAGCGGTTACGATCGGCCCTCCGTAATTCTCCGTTCCAGTGTTCGTCATCCCCTTCGCCGCAAGCTCCGGATATTCTCCAAACGGAATTTTCCAGACATATTCGCCGGTGTTGAGGTCGATCGCATTCAATGTCCCCCATGGCGGCGAAATCGCTGGATACCCGTCTGCGTCCAGAAATTTCTTGTAACCCGTGAATCGATATTTCATTCCTGGCAGTGGCGGTCCGGTGCTTTCGACCTCTTTATTCATTCCGCCACGGAGATACTCCATCAGCGCAGAAAGCTGTTCGTCATTCAAGTTCGGGAAACCGGACATGCGGCCTTTACCGCTTTTGACGGTCGATCGAATCTGCCGGGGAGATAGCCGGTCCGTAATGCCCACGAGCGACGGAATCGCCGGCGGCGAGCCCGCCATCGTTTCTCCATGGCAAACGCCACACTGGCTCAGGTAAATCGTCTTGCCGGAATTTCCGCCCCTGTTTTCCGCGAGCGCGCCGGTCCACGCCATTTCATTCGAATTCACGTAGAGGATTCCGGTCTGCGGATCGACGGCAGGCCCGCCCCATTCCGCGCCGCCATCGAATCCCGGAAAAACCACGGTGTCTTTGCCAAGGCCCATCGGGACGAATTGTCCCTCGCTGCGAAATTGCGCAAATTTCTCCGCCGCCCATTTCTTCGCGTCCGGCGAACGCTCCGTGAGCATCTTGTCCGTCAGAACTTGTCGCGCAAACGGAGCGGGTCGTGCCGGCAATGTTTGCTCCGTAGCTGCGACCTCGCCGGGAACATCGCTCGCGGGATATTTTTTGGTTTCGAGCGGAAAGAGCGACGCTCCTGTCCCGCGGTCAAAGAGATAGACAAAGCCCTGCTTGGAAGTTTGCGCGACGGCATCAATCGTTTTTCCGTTGTGCTCGACCGTCACCAGTGTCGGTGCCGAAGGAAAATCGCGGTCCCAAATGTCGTGATGCACGCCCTGAAAATGCCAAATGCGCTTTCCTGTTTGCGCGTCCAGCGCAAGCAGGCAATTCGCGTAGAGATCATCGCCAATCCGGTCGCCGCCGTAAAAATCGAAAGCGGCCGAACCGGTCGGCACGTACACAATTCCGCGAATCGGATCCAGCGACATGCCCGCCCAATTGTTTGCCGCGCCGCTTGTTTTCCACGCTTCCGGCGGCCACGATTCGTAACCGGCCTCGCCCGGACGCGGAATCGTGTGAAACGACCACCGCAACACCCCGGTTCGCACGTCAAAAGCTCGAACGTCGCCCGGCGGCGCCGGAAGCGTCTCGGGGTTTCGCCCTCCCGCGATAAAAAGATCTTTGTAAACAACGACGGGGCTCGTGAGGAAAACCGATTGCTCCTCCGCCGGCTCGCGCCCGAGATTTTTGCGCAGATCGATGCGGCCTCCCTCGCCGAACGACGGAATCGGTTCACCGCTTTTCGTATCCAACGCATATACGAAATTCAAAACGCCGACGAGAATGCGAGACGTTTTTCCATCGCTCCAGTATGCGAGGCCGCGGTCCGGTTGCTCTCCTTTGATTCCGGAGTCGAACTTCCAGAGCAGCGCGCCCGTCTCCGCATTCAGTGCGAAGATTTTCTGTGTGGGAGTAATGCCGTAAAGAATGCCGTCGACAATGAGCGGACTCGATTGCAGTCCGCCCTCCTCGCCAGTGTCGAATTGCCAGGCAACTTGCAGTTCTGAGACGTTACTGCGATTGATTTGCGTGAGCGGCGAAGAATGCTGATTGAGCGGCCCGCCACCGTAATATGCCCAATCCTGCCGCTCTGGCACTGTGGAAGTTGAATTCGTCTGCCACGCACGCAACAAAATCGTTCCAGAAGTCGCACTCAACAGCAATCCAAGCGCTGCCAGGCTGACGGCCCGTATCCTTCCGCGCATCAAAAGCCTCCGCGCGGGACTATATCTCGTATTCGTGTTTTCTGGAAAAATTTGGAGGCGCGTGGCGGAATCGAACCGCCGATAAAGGTTTTGCAGACCTTTGCCTTACCACTTGGCGAACGCGCCCCTGTTCCGTTCACGAATCGCTGCTGCAAACGACGCAGAATTCGCTCCGGAAATGAAAAACCCACCTGCCAGCTGTTTTCTGGCGGTGGGTCACTTGGCCGGCGAATTTTCTCTCTATCAGCTTAGAGAGTCAGCCGTTCCACGCCAGAAGAAATTAGCCCGCAACAGGTGCAACACCCACGCGAGAGCGAAATCTCTTTGGCGTTCCTTTTCATACTTCGTAGTTTCCGCAAAAAGACAGTGCCTGTCAAAGTCGAAATTCGAGCCGTCAACATTTGGATTTTTGATGCAAATGCCAGTTCAGTGGTTAGGACGGTCTTGTCAGTCCCGCAGCCTCCGCCGTAACGTCCGTATATTTCACGCCCGCGCCGGTATTAAATAGCACCACCTTGTCTTCCGCTTTCAGAAAGCCGGTTTTGATCAGATGATCGTACGCGACCGTGGACGCCGCTCCCTCCGGTGAGAGAAATATTCCTTCGTTCTTTGCCCAATCTTTCAGTGACGCCAGAAGCTCCTCGTCGGGAAACGCCAGCGCCACGCCCCCGGACTCTTTCAGGATTTCCAGCATGATGTAATCCCCGTACGGCTTTGGCACGCGTAAGCCCGATGCAAACGTATCCGCGTTCTGCCACATTTGACTGGCTTTTTCGCCGCTTTCGAATGCGCGAGTCACCGGCGCGCATCCCGCCGATTGCACCGCGATCATCTTCGGTCGATTACCAGGCTTCACCCACCCCAACTCTTCCAACTCTACAAACGCTTTCCACATCCCGATGAGTCCAACGCCACCACCCGTCGGGTAAAAAACCGCGGCCGGATACTCCCAGCCGAGTTGCTCGACGAGTTCGTAGCCCATCGTCTTCTTGCCTTCGATCCGGAAGGGCTCTTTCAATGTCGAGATATCGAACCAGCCTTCTTTTTCTTTTCGTTCTGCCACGATGCGTCCGCAATCGGAAATCAGCCCATCGACCAGCGTCACGTTCGCTCCGTAGAGGACCGCTTCCACATAGTTCGCGAATGGGACATCTTTCGGCATAAAAATGTTCGCTTCGATATCCGCCGCTGCCGCGTAGGCCGCTAGCGCTCCCGCCGCGTTCCCCGCCGAAGGCACCGCCAGCTTTTTCAATCCAAAATGCTTCGCCATCGTCACGGCCAAAGCCAGACCGCGCGCCTTGAAGCTACCGGTTGGATTTGCGCCTTCTTCTTTCAGAAACACATTCTCGTACCGCTTGCTTCGCAACATCGGCGTCCAACCCTCGCCGAGCGTTACCGGCGCTACTTCCGGCAGTACGGATCGATAGCGCCACATACCGGGCCAGGCGGACTTCGCCGCGTCCACCCGGATCTCATCTCTCTTCGCCACGCCGCTCGCTTGTGAGAGGTCATAGCGAACATACAAAGAACCCGCGCAGTCCGGGCAAAGTGTCTGCGGCCTATCCGCGGGAACAGATTTCTTGCAGCGTGAGCACTCAAAGTGGCTGATTTTTGGCATTCAAGGACGATAGCAGCGCCCGCCGGGACGCCGCAAGTTGCCGCCAACCTCCTGCGAAAAATTTCCTCTCGGCGTGGCTGCCAAGTTAAGATGTCGCGGCTTTCTCCCATTCATGGCACCGACGCAAAACAATTCCGCTCACGACCCTCAGCCACGTGACCGTGCCGCGATGGCACTGCTCCTCACAGGGCTGGTTCTGTTCACTACGGGACTGGCGCTGATTCATTTCGGTTTCGGCGCTTTCCTGACGGCTGTCATTCGGTGGACTGCGCTCCTCCTCCTCGCTGTCACCGGTCTCCGTCGCCGCTCTCTCACATTCTGGATTTTCTTCGCGATGTTGGCCGGTCTGGAACTTGGTTTGGACCGTCCCGCTTTCGCCGTTCAACTCAAGCTGTTAAGCGATATCTTTCTGCGACTCATCCGGCTGATCGTCGCACCGCTGATTCTGGGTACGCTCGTTACCGGCATCGCGGGCCACGGCGACATCCGCAAAGTGGGCCGCATCGGCTGGAAGAGTCTGCTCTATTTCGAAGTTGTGACCACGATCGCGTTGGTGTTGGGAGTGTTGGCGATCAACATTACGCGCGCCGGAGTTGGTGTAGCTTACCCAGCCGGAACCGCTGACGCCGCCACACAAAACGTCGCGCAATTGAAGTGGGACGAATTCATCCTTCACATATTTCCCGAAAACATCGTCAAGTCCATTGCCGAAAATCAGATTTTGCAGGTTGCCGTTTTCGCCGTTTTGTTCGCCATCGCGCTTTCGCGCGTTGGCGAGAAATATCGTGCCCCGATGCTCAGCCTCGCCGAGTCCCTTACTCAAACGATGTTCAGCCTTACCAACATCGTCATGTATTTTGCGCCGCTTGGCGTCGGCGCAGCCATGGCTTACACCGTCGGCCACCTGGGCGCCAGCGTGCTCTTGCCTTTATCCAAACTGATTTTCACGGCATACGTCGCCCTCATCTTGTTTTTGCTGCTTGTTCTGCTCCCAATCGCGATCTTCACGCGGATTCCACTCAAAGCATTTCTCCGCGCCGTCGCCGAACCCGCCACGATTGCCTTCGCGACGAGCACTTCCGAAGCGGCACTGCCCCGCGCCATGGAGTGTATGGAAGAGTTCGGCGTCCCGCGCCGCATCATCGCCTTCGTTATTCCTGCCGGCTACAGTTTCAATCTTGCGGGTTCGACCATCTATCTTGCGGTCGCGTCGGTCTTCGTCGCGCAAGCCGCAGGCATTCACATGTCCGTCCTCGAACAAGTCTTCATGGTTTTCGCCCTGATGCTTACTAGCAAGGGCATCGCCGGGGTGCCGCGCGCCGTTGTCGTTGTGTTGCTCGCGACTTCATCGCTATTTCATCTTCCAACCGAGCCCATCTTCATGATTCTCGGCGTGGACACTCTCGTGGACATGGCGAGGACATCGGTGAACGTCATCGGCAACTGTCTTGCCAGCGCAGTCGTCGCGCAATGGGAAGGCGAACTGGGCGCACCAAATACGGCGGCGAACTAGAAAAGCTCTCCCTGATTTTAAATGGAATTACTGAGGCAACAGGCCGCTTCGCACTTTGATTCTGGGAGCTACATACGTGGCACGTTGTTGGGCTTGCGTCGCGCTCGATCCGTAGTTCGAAGTGTTCCCGGAACCGAACATCGCTGCGTCCGCGCGATGAACAGATTCTCCGGCCCACAGCATAATGTCGAGCAAACGCGCCTTCTGCAAATTGCTGAGCGAGTCTGACCGCAAAGAAACTTCCAGCGCCCCCTGCAGGCAGCTGTTTACGGAACTCTTCAGGGCCGCGGAGAAGAACTGCTCAAAGTTGTTTCGGTTTCGTTCTGCATCAATTTGCTCGAGGAATTCATAACAACGCAGAACAAAATGATCGCAGCAAAGATCTTCATCGCCAATGGCAGTAATTCCGCGCTCCACGCAAGCAGCATAACGGCAAGGTTTGTGAAGATGCATCGCACGTCGTTCCCCCGAATCCCCAGTGGTCTCGAACTCTTCCCGAACTCTTACTGGTACGGCCATGACTGCCTCTCGGATGAGTGGTGCTCTCCCGCGTCGCACCGTTTCATGCCATATCTGAAAAATCATCAACTGACCGCGGCGAATGTTGTAGTTGCCGGCGAATACACGTCGGCGAGCGAAGAATCTTCTTCGCTTTGCGAAACTTCCTTCGCCCCGAGCACTCGCGCGCAGAACGTCTGTACGCGCAACGTCTGATCCAGGTATTCGCTCAACTTTTGCCGCAGCCAGTTCACGCGGCGTTCGCGCGCTTCCGCAAAGCCATCCGAATTCCAGAACGTAATCACTGTCACCAGTCGTGATTCCAGTTCGGACACCATCACCAGTGCCTGCAGGAATTCCTGTTCGCGTTGAAAGGAATTTTCCAGAATCGCGTCGATCGTCTCGCTCACATTCTCTTCTTTGCCGGGCTTCACCACGAATTCTGCCCGCAGAGCAATTACCTGCTCGCGATTTCTGCTCTTCACTCTTCTTGGTTTTCTGGAGTTTGAAACGAAGGCGGGCCCGGTCCCAAATTCCCCAACTGCTGGTTCACGCAACGAAGTTCTCCTCTACTGCTTCCCCAAAAAAGGGAGGCGGATCGGGATTGGCTCTCCCACTCAACCCCGGTCCGCCGCCTCAGGGGCACGCCAGGGGACTGTTTAGTGTCCCAAGGGTGTAGGTCTCCCAGGCTTGCAGGATTCCTATACCCGTGTAGTGCCCGTCGCCGCCCAACCGTTACAAAATTTTTTCGCATTCGAAAACTAAGGTTTCATTGCCCCGGTTGGAAGTCACGGCTATACTTCCCAGTCCTAGAGTCCCTCGTGGAACTTTATCTCTTTGATTCCGATTATGTGCAGCGCCTCCGCGACGGCGATGCGGAGACGGAGGCTCACTTTGTCTCGTATTTCCGCCAGTTGTTGCGAATCAAGCTTCGCGCCCGTTATCTTTCCGCGGATGCCATCGACGACATTCAACAGGAGACATTTATTCGCGTTTTCCGCGCCCTCCGGACCCCTGGCGGAATTCGTCAACCCGAGCGGATCGGCGCCTATGTCAATTCTGTTTGCAATTTCGTCCTACAAGAGCACTACCGGGCCCAAGGCAAGAGTCAGCCCAGCGAAGAAGCGGACACTGAAATTCCGGACAAGGTCCTGAATCTTGAGAAGTTAGCGATAGCCGAAGAAGTCAATGAGCGCGTCCGGGATGCTGTCAAATCGTTGGCCCCCAAGGAACGGGACCTGATTCGCAAAATTTTCTTCCAGGAACTCGAAAAAGATGAAGTTTGCGCCGACCTCGGCGTCACCCGGGACTATCTCCGCGTTCTGATGCACAGAGCTATCGAGCACCTCCGGGAAGCGTTGGAAAGGCAGGACTTACGCTCTAAAACTCGGCAACCGGAGCAGAAGAGAAAGTGAAACGATTTACCGGGTTCCTGCACTACCTATCGGACAAACGATATGGACCATACTGAAGCAATTCGCTTGCAAGCTGTTGAAAAGTATATCCTTGGCGAACTTTCGCCCTTTCACCGCGCTCAATTTGAAGAGCACTATTTCGATTGCGCCGACTGCGCCCTGAATCTCCGCGCGGGAGTCGCTTTCGCCGCGGCCAGCCGCCAATACTTTGCCGAGTCGGACGTCCGCCACCCAATCGTCGAGGCTCCACGCTCCTCTTGGTTCGGCTGGTGGAAGCCTTTCGTCGTGATTCCCACGTTCGCGGCGCTAATTTTCGTAATCGGCTACCAGAACCTTGTCAGCATTCCCAACTTGAAGCAGGTCGGAAACTCCGCTGCGGTTGACGCCCAGCCCTGGTTCTCGCTTGTCGACGCAACGGTTCACGGCTCCTCCGGCACTCGTATTGAAACTGTGCCCGGCCAGGGCTTCTATCTATTCTTCGACATCACTGCCGCTCCCCGCCAAACCGATTCCATCTTCCTCTTGCAAGTACAAGATTCCGCCGGCAAGACTCTCCTCAAGTCCTCCGTCTCTGCCGCTCGCGCGCAAAAAAGCGTCGTGCTTCCCGTTCCTTCCGGGCTTCGCGAAGGCGAGTACAAGCTCATAATTACGGACCAATCTGCCGGCACTTTCACGCCCGCAGGAGAATTGCCCTTTACTGTTGCTTTTTCTTCCCAGATTCAGCAGCATTAACGCCCTGAAAGTTATTTTCTAGAGGTGATACGTATGTCCCCTAAGCCGCCCCGTACGTTTCATTACCATGCGTGCGCCCACGCCTTCAGCGCAAACTTCACCCGCCCGTTTCATCATCAAATCGACATTCAAGCGCAAAGCGCCTTGCCGGTAATCGGCGGCCACGGTCACGCCCGCGTCGACGGCTTTGAATTTCGCGATTTCATCTCGTTCAAAAAAGGGTATTCGCACGTCTCTGGCGGCCATCAAGCCGACGACGATTCGAATAACACGCTCGCAACTTCGGCGCTCGAAGGCTTGAATATGTTTGACGTCCTCACCGCCGACCGCGTCGTCTCGCGCCTCTATTCGAAGCACCCTGCCGGCGCGAAAGAAGGCAACATCACCTGGATTGGGAGCAAATTCGAAAACCTCCGCGTCGCCGGTTTTCCCGTTCATATCGAATTGAACATTCCGCTCTTTCACGAACTCATGACCTATGAAGCTGCCGAGAAAGCATTTGCCAAGGGCGGGGAATTCAGGAAAATAGCCGAGGATCCTCTAAAGACCGGTGCTGCTCTGAAGCCCGCGGACGTGAATGGAGTTTTTCTTTGCTCGATCGTCAAGGAAATCAAAGTCGAAAGCCCCGGCGTCAAAGTCGACGGCCACTCACTCTATGTTCCCGGCTTTGGCAAAGTCTTTCTCGGCGAGCTGATCATCAAGCCCGGCGAAAAAGCTCTCACGATGCTCCGCTTCGAATTGGGCTCCACGACCAGCGGCAGTGGCACCGGTGGCGGGACTCGCTCCAACGGTTCGCACTATCCCTGAGTCTTGCTGCATTTAGCGCAATCCTCATAGCGCAAAGTGGCTGCCATCGCGCTCCGCCTGACGGAAAATCGCTCTACGATTCCGCGTGGAGTCAGGCTCGCCTCGGCAACCTGTCCGCCGCGCTAAAATCCGCCGACGCTGGCCTTGCTAATTTCCCGCAACCGGAATCGGACTGGCACTGGCGTTTTTCCGCCTTCAAAGCTGAAGTCCTCATGCGCCAGGGCCACTACGAAGACGCTCTCGCTCTCTCACGTCACAATCTACCGTCTCAATTCGCGAATAGCGATTCCGCCGTCTGGCAAAACCTCACACAAGGCTCCGCCTTTACCTACCTCGAACGCTATCCCGAAGCGGAACGCGCTCTTCATTCCGCGCAAGCACTCGCATCATCTGCGCAACCACAACTTTCCGGAGAAGTTTTTCTTCGCCTGGGAACTCTCGCCTCTCTTCGCTGGGAGCTCGATTCGGCGAAAAAACTCTACCTCCAGTGTTTGCAGTCGGCTCAGGACCATGCCGATCCTTTTCTCGAAGCTTCCGCACTCGGCAGTCTCGGTTTGGTTGCCGCGCGCATGGGCCGCTACGGCGAATCGACGGACTGGAACAACAAGGCCCTCGATTTGGATCGCGCGCAAGGCTTGTTAAGCCTCGCCACGAAAGCCGAAGGTAATATTGGCTGGAATTTTTATCTCGTCGGCGATTTCGAAAGCGCTCTCGAAAAATACAAGCAAGCTATTCAGGACGCTGTGCGTGCCGGCCAGGAACAGGACCACGCCCTCTGGCTCATCAGCTCCGGCCAGGTTTTCTACGACAAAAGGGACTACGCCGCCGCAACAGACGTTTCGCTCGAAGCATTGCGCATCGCCGAGCATCTCAACGATCCCGCCAACACCATTTACGCGAAACAAAATCTCGCTTTGATTGCCGCTTCAACCGGCCAGCTTCCCCTCGCCCAGCAGTACGTCGACGAATCCCTGCAAATGGAAGGTGCCCAGCCTGACCAGCAACGCCAGCTTTACACGCGGCTCATCGACGCGCAGGTCGCGCTCTTGCGAACCGATCTCACCAAGGCTGAAAAGACTTACGGCGAAATCGCTAGGGACCCCGCTGCTACGGTTTCCATCCAGTGGGAGGCTCTCGCTGGAATTGCGCAAGTGCATGCCGCGCAGGGGAAACTCGGCCTCGCCGAAAAAGAATACGCCGAATCGATTGACACAATCTCAAAAGCCCAGGAAGCCGTCGAGCGCGAAGACTTCCGGCTTTCGTTTCTCTCCAGCGCCATTCGTTTTTACGATGAATACGTAAATTTCCTCATTTCCCAAAACCGTCCGCTCGATGCCCTTCGCGTCGCGGACCGTAGCCGCGCACAGACGCTCGAACACGGTCTTTCGCTGACTGACACGGGACGCAGACAACCCTCGCATGAGGCGCTCCGCCCGCAGGACATCGCGCGCCGCCAGAACGCTTCTTTGCTTTTCTATTGGCTCGGCCCAACCCATTCGTTCGTCTGGGTCATCACTCCCGCGAGCGTCAACCTGTTGCCGCTTCCCGCGCGCGCCGAAATTGACGCGACCGCTGCGGTCTACCGCAAATCTTTTCTCGATCCCCGCGATCCGCTCGAATCCGGCAATGCCAATGGCAAAAAGCTTTATGACGTCCTTGTTCGTCCCACAGAGAAATTCATTCCGAAAAACTCACGCGTCGTTATTCTTCCCGATGGCAGCCTTACCGGTTTGAATTTCGAAACTTTGATCACCTCTGACCCGGATCCGCACTATTGGATCGAAGACGTTACCGTCTCTGTCGCAGATTCGCTGTCTCTGCTTGAGCATGCTCGCCGCGATCCGCCGCCTGCCTCGCCAAGTCTGCTTTTCTTCGGTGACGCCATTTCTCCCGGCAAGGATTTTCCGCCTCTCGCTGACGCAGGCAAGGAAGCTGCAGCGCTCCAGAAGCATCTGCCCGCCGATCGCATGACCCTCTTCACGCGCGAGCGCGCGACACCTTCCAACTTTCTCTCCAGCAATCCCGGCCGCTATTCCTACCTCCATTTCGCAACTCACGGAACAGCCAGCATGACGCGCCCGCTCGAATCGGCGATTATTCTGTCGAAAGAAGAAAACGGGTCCTTCAAACTCTACGCGCGCGACATTGTCGGCCGGCCGCTCAATGCTTATCTCGTCTCGATTTCCGCCTGCAATGGCGCAGGCGAACGCGTTCTCGCCGGTGAAGGCCTCGTCGGACTTTCCTGGGCTTTCCTTCGGGCTGGTGCACACAATGTTGTCGCAGGCCTCTGGGAAGTCAGCACCGTCTCCGCTCCGCCAATCATCGACGATCTCTACAGAGGCGTAACGCAAGGTCAGGACCCCGCAACCGCGCTGCGCAATGCAAAGTTGGCCCTCGTCCATTCGAACGGACCTTACCGCCGCCCCTTCTACTGGGCCCCCTTCCAGCTTTACTCCGGTTCCTGATCGTGGATTGGTTCTGTAGGGCCGGCTCTCCGAAGCCGGCCGCGGCAGGAACACAAACTACTCCACGCTTCACTCCATCGGATCCCAAGTGGCAATGCCGGCGCTATAACTTCAACTCTTAACTTTCAACTTTCAACTTTCCTCACTCCATCGGCAACCCCACATAATTCTCCGCAAGCGTCGTCGCCGCCGCTCGCGAACTCGTCACATAATCAAGTTCCGCCATCTGCCGCCGCTGATCGAACGCTCCATCGCTCTCGAATTTGTGCAGCAGGGAAGTCATCCACCACGAAAATCGCTGCACCTTCCAGACTCGCCGCAAACAAATTTCCGAATATCGTTCCAGCAAATCGCGCTTTCCGCTTGCATAAAACTCCTGCAGCGCTCGTGCCAGCACGCGCACATCCGCAACCGCCAGATTCAGCCCCTTCGCGCCTGTCGGCGGAACGATATGCGCCGAATCGCCTGCCAAAAACAGTCGCCCGTATTGCATCGGCTCCACGACAAAACTCCGCATTCCCGTCACGCCTTTTTGAATCACCGGGCCGCGCGCCAGAGAAAACCCATCATGCGTTGCAAACCGTCGCTGCAGCTCATCCCAGATCCGCTCATCCGGCCATTCGTTCAAGTCTTCTTCCGGCTTGCACTGCAGATACAGCCGGCTGATTTTTGGCGAACGCATGCTCATCAGTGCGAATCCCCGCTTGTGATTCGCGTAAATAAGTTCGTGCGAAGCCGGCGGCGCTTCCGCCAGAATTCCCAGCCATCCAAATGGATAAACTCGTTCGAATACTTTCAAAACGCCCACCGGAATCGAGTCTCGGCAAGTTCCATGAAACCCGTCGCACCCCGCGATGAAGTCGCAGTGTAGTTCTATCGCTTCGCCGCCACGCGTGAAGCGAATCACCGGCGCATCGCTGTCGATTCCCGCGACGCCTACATCCTTCGCCTCAAATACAATTTCTCCGCCACCGGCCAATCGTGCCGCCACCAAATCCTTGATCACTTCGTGCTGCGCGTAGATCATCACTCCCCTGCCACCGGTCAAATCCGCAAAATCGATCCGGTGTCCGCGCCCGCCGAATCTCAGTTCCACTCCGTAGTGCATCAGCCCTTGCCGCATCATCCGCTCGCCAAGACCCAATTCATTCAGCAGGTCCACCGTCCCTTGCTCCAGCACGCCGGCCCTCACTCGCTCTTCGATGTACTGCCGCGTCTGCGCCTCCAGCACAACGCAATCGATACCCGCCCGCCGCAACAGATGCGCAAGCACCAGCCCCGCCGGCCCCGCACCAATAATTCCAATTTGGGTCTTCATCGCAGAATTTTGTTGCATATCCTTAGTATATATGATATAGTTATTCGTGAAACTCGGCTCCCAATCCGCTAACCCCTGCAGAATCTGCACTTACGTAAAATGCGATTCTAACTCCTTTGGAATCTGCACTTGCAAAACAAACGACTTAAAGTCCTTTAGAATCTGCACTTACAAAAAAACCGGGGTATACCCCCTCCCCTCGTTCCCCTCCTTGGGCCTCCTGCTTCGGGATGTTATCCTCTTCTCTTCCTTTTTGTTCGGTACCCTGTATTTTGTAGGAGCAGTCCGATGAGCCCCGAAAATCCCCCTCGTCTCGATATCGTGGATCGCCATGGTCATTCCATTGCCCCTTCTTCCGAAGGGATCGCGGTTCTCCAGGGTCGCTCGCTGCAGCCCAATCGCGGCACCTCCCTCAATCTCGACTGGGTTGAAACCGTTCGCGTGAACACCAGCGCCGTCGAGCGCCGCGCTGCCACCCTTGGCACGCGCCGCACGGTGAAGAAAGACTGGCAGGTCGCCTGGCTTCTCCGCGCCATCTCTTGTATGGATCTCACGACCTTAAGCGGCGACGATACCGACGAGCGCGTTCGCCGCCTCTGTTCCAAAGCGCGGCAGCCGATTCAGCATGACGTTGTGCGGAAGCTCGGCATTGCCGATCTCAACATTCAAGTTGGAGCTGTCTGCGTCTATCATCTCTTCGTCGAAACCGCTCGTCGCGCGCTCGAAGGCACAAAAATCAACGTCGCCGCGGTCTCGACAGGTTTTCCCGCAGGCCTGTCTCCCCTCGAAGATCGCATCTCCGAAATTCGCCGTTCCGTCGCGGCAGGCGCGCAGGAAATTGACGTCGTCATCACGCGCTCTCACGTCTTCGGGGCGCATTGGCAAAAACTCTATGACGAAATCGTCGCCTTCAAGGACGCGTGCGGTCCTGCGCATCTCAAGGTTATTCTCGGCACCGGCGATTTGCTCACGCTGCGCAATGTCGCGAAGGCAAGTCTCGTTGCGATGATGGCTGGTGCGGACTTCATCAAGACTTCCACTGGAAAAGAAACTGTTAACGCAACGCTTCCCGTCGGTCTCGTCATGACCCGCATGATTCGAGAATATGCGCAGGAAACCGGCATCGCTGTCGGTTTTAAACCGGCCGGCGGCATCAAGACTGCGAAGCAGTCTGTCGAATGGCTCTCGCTCATGAAGGAGGAACTCGGCAATTCCTGGCTCGAGCCGCATCTCTTTCGTTTCGGCGCCAGCTCCATGTTGGGCGATATTGAACGCCAGCTCGAATTCCACGCGACCGGCCGCTACTCCGCCGAGTACCGTCATCCGATCGCGTGAACCACAAAACTATGAGCGTCCTCGAAAAATACAAAACGATGGAATATGGTCCCGCTCCCGAGGACCCCAAAGAAACGCTCGTCTGGCTGGACGCGCACAAACGGCAATTCGGTCACTTCATCGCCGGGAAATGGCATCCTCCCGCGGAAGGAAAATATTTCGAGACATCCGATCCTGCCACTGCGGAAAAAATAGCGGACGTTGCGCAGGGGAGCGGAGCCGACGTTGACGCAGCGGTGAAGGCGGCTCGCGCCGCGTTGCCCGCTTGGCAAAAACTTTCTTGCCACGAGCGCGCGAAGTTTTTGTATGCGCTCGCCCGCCAAATTCAAAAACATTCTCGGCGGCTCGCTGTTCTCGAAACCATTGACAATGGGAAACCGATCCGCGAGAGCCGCGACATCGATATTCCGCTCGTCGCGCGCCATTTCTATCATCACGCCGGTTGGGCGCAACTCCTGGAACAGGAATTTCCCGGACACACAGCCTGCGGCGTTGTCGGACAAATTATCCCCTGGAATTTTCCGCTGCTCATGCTTGCGTGGAAAATTGCTCCCGCGCTTGCGACGGGAAATACCGTGGTTCTGAAGCCGGCGGAATTTACTCCTCTTACGGCGCTTGCTTTCGCGGAGCTTTGCGTCGAAGTCGATTTACCCGCCGGCGTCGTAAATATCGTCACCGGCGATGGCGTCACCGGCGAAGCGCTCGTCAAGCATCCCGGCGTGGATAAGATTGCCTTTACGGGTTCCACGGAAGTCGGCCGCGCCATTCGCCGCGCTACGGCGCAATCGCACAAAAAACTTTCGCTCGAGCTTGGCGGAAAATCGCCGTTCATTATTTTTGAAGACGCGGATTTGGACAGCGCCGTCGAAGGCCTCGTCGACGGCATCTGGTTCAATCAAGGCCAGGTCTGTTGCGCTGGTTCGCGTCTGTTGATGCAGGAGAGTATCGCCGGAAAACTCACGCGCAAAGTACAGGCTCGCATGAGTACGTTGCGCGTCGGTTCGCCGCTCGACAAAGCAATCGATGTCGGCGCGATTGTTGCGAAAGTTCAGCTCGAACGCATCGACAGCCTCGTGAAGCAGGGAATCGCCGAAGGCGCCACGTGCTGGCAGCCGGAAATCGCACTGCCTTCCCGCGGCCTCTATTACAAGCCGACGTTTCTGAGCAACGTTCATCCAACTTCGATTGTCGCGCAGCAGGAAATTTTTGGTCCGGTCCTGGCGGCGATGACGTTCCGCACGCCGAAGGAGGCCGTCGAGCTTGCGAACAACACGGCGTATGGGCTTGCCGCCAGTATTTGGAGCGAGAGCATCAATGTTTCTCTGCACGTTGCGTCGCAGTTGAAGGCCGGCGTCGTGTGGGTCAACTGCACGAATATGTTTGACGCCGCGTGCGGTTTCGGGGGCTATCGCGAAAGCGGTTATGGCCGCGAAGGTGGCCGCGAAGGATTGCTCGAATATCTCGAACCGGCGTGGTTCAAGGGCGCGAAAAAACTTTCCGTGGAGTCTCCTGCCGCCAACGGCGCGGCGGAAGTCGCAAACCCTGCCATTGATCGCACAGTGAAGTTGTATATCGGCGGAAAGCAGGCTCGGCCCGATTCCGGGTACAGCGTCGAAGTGCGCGGCGTGAACGGTCAATTGCTCGGCGAATCTCCGCTGGGAAACCGTAAGGATATTCGCAATGCGGTCGAAGCTGCGCGCAAAGCGGAAGCCTGGGCCAAAACCACGGCGCACAATCGCGCGCAAGTTCTCTATTACATTGCGGAGAATCTCGCTCAGCGTGGCGCAGAGACTGTGCAAAGACTCAGCGCAGCCGTTGGTGCAACGCGCGCGCAACAAGAAGTCGATGCCAGCATCGAGCGCCTGTTTTCTTATGCTGCATGGACTGACAAATTCGACGGTGCCGTCCACAATCCGCCCTTCCGCAACATCGCCATCGCCATGAACGAACCGCTCGGAACGGTTGGGCTGATTTGTCCGGCCGAAACTCCGCTTCTCGGGTTTTTCTCGCTTGCTTTGCCGCTCGTCGCAGCGGGCAACGCAGTCGTTGCGGTTCCTTCGGAAAAATACCCGCTCATCGCCGGTGATCTCTACCAGGTTTTTGAAACAAGCGATCTTCCCGGAGGAGTTATCAATCTTGTTCCCGGTCGCGTGTCGGAACTCTTGAAGACGCTCGCCGAACACGATGATCTCGACGCCATCTGGTGTTACGGCGACGAATCGCTTTGCGCAACGGCAAAAGCGCTTTCCGTCGGGAATCTGAAACAAGTTTGGACCAACGAAGGCAGAGCCATCGATTTTTTCGACAAGCACCAAGGCGAAGGCCGCTGGTATCTCGAGCACGCCTATCAAGTCAAAAATATCTGGGTTCCCTACGGCGAGTAATTCTCAAGTGTCCACGGCCCAAACCGATCTCACAAACGCGACCAACGATTCGCGAGCGGCCTTCCGCTATCCCGCCTTCACGGTTTTTCAAATCGCGCGCTGCCTCGTCGTGCTTGCACTGGAAATGCAAGCTGTCGCCGTCGGCTGGCAAGTCTACGAAATCACCAAACGCCCGCTCGATCTCGGCCTCGTCGGCCTCGCGCAGTTTCTACCAGGCATCGTCCTCTTCCTCGCCGCCGGCCACGTCGCCGACGTCTTCGACCGCCGTCGAGTCCTCATCACCTGCGAAGCGGGGTTCGGCCTGTGCTTTCTGCTGCTCCTGCTCTTGACCGGCTACCGAGTGCAGTCTGTCGCGGCGATCTACGTCGTGCTCGTCCTCCTCGGCGTAGTACGTTCCTTCAGCGGGCCTGCCAGCCGCGCCATCCTCCCCCACCTTGTTCCGGAGGCACATTTCCAGAATTCCGTCGCGTGGGCGTCGGGAATATTTCAATTGGCGACAATTCTTGGCCCGGTGCTGGGCGGCGTGATTTATGCAATTTTTCGCGGACCGTTTGCCGTTTATTTAATTGCGGTGGTGTTGACTGCGATTGCGGTGGGATTGCTTTTGAATCTGAAATTCACTTTGCGGCCGCGTGCGAAAAGTGAATCGACTTCTTCGTCTTCGGTGTTTGAAGGGTTCCGCTACATCTGGCGGGAGAAATTAGTTTTTGGCGCAATTTCTTTGGATTTGTTCGCCGTGCTGCTCGGCGGTGCGGTCGCGCTGCTTCCGGTGTTTGCGAGGGAGATTTTGCAAACCGGGCCGTGGGGACTCGGGATTTTGCGGAGCGCGCCCGGCGTTGGCGCGGGAATCATGGCGATTGTGATTGCTTACAAGCCGTTGCGAAAAAATGTGGGCGCGACAATGCTTTGGTGCGTGGCTGCGTTTGGTTTTTTTACAGTGCTGTTCGGAATTTCGCGCAGCATGATTTTTTCTCTGCTGGCGCTCTTCATGGTTGGCGCGACGGACATGGTAAGCGTGATCGTGCGCGGGACGCTCATCCAGGTCGCAACGCCGGACCATATGCGCGGCCGTGTGAATGCGGTTGACATGATTTTTATCGGAGCTTCCAACGAACTCGGACAATTTGAGTCAGGAGTGACGGCGCAGTGGCTCGGTTCGATTCCTGCCGTCATCCTGGGCGGAGTTGGCGCCATCGTTGTGACCGCGTTGTGGGCGTGGATTTTTCCGGAGTTGCGAAAAGTGGATCAGCTGGAATTCAAAAAGAAAACGTAGTCAGCGTGCGGCGTGCAACGCCGCGTAGCCCGCGCCAAGAATCGGCGCGTCTTCATTCAACACAACGGCAATCGGAATATTTTGCAAAATCGGACCAAGCGGGCCTTTGTCGGCGAATGCCGTGCAGAACGAACTTTTTTGCAACAGTGGCAGAATCTTCACGGCGATTCCGCCGGCAAGATAAACGCCGCCATACGCGAGCACGCGCAGCGCTAGATTCCCCGACTCGGCGCCGAACGCATCCGTCCAGAACTCCAGCGTCTCCACACACGCCGGGCATGAACCGCTCAGAGCGTTCTGCGTAATCTCCGCGGCGGATTCTCCTGCAGCGCCATTGAAGGAGGCGTGGCGGACATCCGGCGCGAGGAATTCGTGGATGGGACGAAATCCGCGGCCGGAGAAAAGCTCCTCGCAGGAAACGCGCGCGAGACGATGCTTGAGGAAGGTGAGAAACGCAATCTCGCGGTCCGTGCGCGGAGCAAAATCCGCCGAACCACCTTCGCTCGGTGCGGCACGATGCCCGTGACCGTCCCAATACAAAACCGCTTCACCCAACCCCGTCCCCGCCGCGATGACGGCGATGTTGTCTTCCGGATGATCGACGCCGCGGTTGAGATAGAGAATTTCGCCGGGGCCGAGACGCTGAAGTCCGCGCGCGGTGGCGACGAGATCGTTCATGAGGACGACGCGCTCGCGGGGAAGTTGCAGGCGCGCGGCGAGGGAGGCGGCGTCGAGAACCCAGGGAATGTGTGCGGCATGAAGGCGGCCATCGACGACGGTGCCGGGGACGCCGAAACCGGCGGCAGTAACGGCGCGATTCGAAACGGAAGGGAGGGCTTGTTCGGCGAACGTTTCAATGAGCTGTTCGAAACTGGAGAAATCGCGCGTGGCGTAACGTTGTTTGTATGCGAGCTTCAGAGTGCCGCTGTGGTCAAGGTAGGCAGCGAGATTGCATTTTGTTCCACCGATGTCGCCCGCGATGATCACAGTTTTCTTTGGCGCTCCTATTGAAACTTTTCGGGCGTGTATTTTTTTGTGAGTTCGAGCACGCGGCGATAATAGTCGCGCTGGGTAAGAGCATACGCCGCATCTTCGTCGATGAGGAAGGTGACATCGGGATGAAGCTGCAGCGCGGAGGCACTGACGGACGAGGAGATGGGGCCTTCGATGGCTTTGGCGACAGCGGCGGCTTTGGATTTGCCGGTAGCAAGAATCAAGATGCGTCGCGCATCGAGAATTGTGCCGATGCCCATGGTGATGGCACATTCGGGAATTTCGGCGCCTTGCGGGAAAAAGCGACGATTATCTTCGATGGTTTCCTGCGTGAGTTCCTTCAACCGAGTGCGCGAGGCGAGGCTGGAGTTTGGTTCGTTGAAACCGATGTGTCCGTTGCGGCCGATGCCGAGAATCTGGAGATCGATGCCGCCGGAGTTTTTGATGGCGCGTTCGTATTCGTCACAATAGGCGGAATAATCTTTGCGGAACGCACCGTCGGGGATGTGAATTTTGTCCGACGAAAAGTTCACCTGTGAAAAGAAATTTGAGTGCATGAAGTGATGAAAGCTTTGCGGATTATCGGGCGCGAGGCCGAGATATTCGTCGAGATTAAAACTTGTGGCGTGAGAGAAATCGAGTGCGGTCGATTTGTGCAGCGCGATGAGCTCTTCATACATACCGAGAGGCGTGCTGCCGGTAGCGAGCCCGAGAACGATTTTGGGGTTGGCGCGGAGGGAATTGGCGACGATGCGCGCGGCCTCCTGGCCGACTTGCTTGCTGGATTCCTTGATAACCACGAGCATGAACGGGTTCTACCTCAAGGGGCTGAAGCCCAAGTTTATCCGAGTTGCGGCGCGGCGGAAGCCGTGCCTTCCCAAGAAGCAATCAAAAGTGTTGAGAAAAAACAAACTCGACGAGCGCTCAACGGAAGCGCCGAATGACGAGATTATGGCGGTCCGAACGGTAGATGCAGAGCGCGTAAATCAGCGCTTTGCCGGTGGTGGAGAAAATGACCTGACGAATGCGCAGGAGCGGATCGCGTTTTGGAACGGCGAGGAGGTCGGCGATCTGCGGATCGGCCGCGGTGGCGTCGACTTCTTCGTCGGCGTAGCCGAGTTTCACGTTGTAGTTGCGTTCGAGGATGGCGAAGAGGGATTCGCGGCCGAGGGGAGCGGCGAGAAGCCCGGGAAAATCGTTGGCGGCGAGATAGCAAGTTTCGAGAGCAAAGGGTTCGTCCGCTGCGTGGCGAAGGCGTTCGAGTTTGATGATGGGATCGTTGGGAGCGAGGGAGAGGCGAGCGGCGACTTCCGGCTCGTTGTCGATGGTTCTGAGGCTGAGAATCTTGGAGCCGGCATTGAGGCTGCGAGCGGCCATCTGCTCGGTGTAACTCATCAATTTGTTGAAATGGATTTTGGGAGTTGCGACAAAAGTTCCGATGCCGCGGCGGCGTTCGACGAGGCCTTCGTGCTCGAGGGTAGCGAGCGCGTGGCGGGCGGTCATCAGGCTGACCTGATGGAGTTTTGCAAGGTCACGTTCGGAAGAGACAGGGTCGCCGGGGCGAAGCTGACCGGCGTCGATGCGCTTTCGAATGGTGCTCTGAATGCGCTGGTACGCGGGAATACCAGCGCGAATTTTCTGGGCCATGCCAAGCTCCTCGAAAGCCGCGTGGTCCGGGAAGCCGACGCGGAAGCTACAAGTTGTCGCCGCGCTATAGAGAGGACGGCGCACGAGAACGACCAGATTTTTAAAATACAGGGTTTCCGGCGTCAAGTCCAGCGGAGGGATATATAGCGGAAGAACGATATTTTAGGCCGATTCGAAGCTACTTTCGCGGGTCGGAGGTGAGCACCTCGGCGGCGACTTTGAAGGCGTGATTCGCGGCCGGCACCCCACAATAGATTGCGGAGTGGATCAAGAGTTCCTGAATTTCCTCGCGAGTGACGCCGTTGGTGATGGCGGCGCGGAGATGGAGGCGGAATTCGTCCTCGCGATTGAGAGCAATGGTCATGGCGAGGGTGAGCAGGCTGCGGGTTTGACGAGTGAGGCCGGGGCGAGACCAAACTTCGCCCCAGGCGTAACGGGTGATGAGGTCTTGAAAGGGCGCGGTGAAATCCGGCGCGTTTTTCGCGGCGCGGTCGACGTGCTCATTGCCGAGCACTTCGCGGCGGATTTTCATTCCCTGTTCGTGACGTGCGCGCTCGTCCATGGAAAAGCTCCGGTATGAGAGTTGCGGTGAAGTCTAACGAATCAATGAGACTTGGCGAAGACTTCTTTTAAGAGGTTGGTGGTGCGAGCGGCGGGGTCTTTGCGAATCTTTTTTTCTTCTTCGCCGAGCATGTAGAACAGACCGTCGAGCGCTTTGCCGACGACGTATTTGTTGATGTCGAGGTCTTCTTTTTTCATGAAGGGAATGGAGCCGAGACCGGCGGTGAGCGATTCGTATTGCTGGGTGACGTTGTTCTGCTTCATGGTTTCTTCCACATAAGGGCGGAAGGCTGCGGAGAGCTGGTCCGTGGTTTTATTTTTGAAGTATTGGGTGGCGGCAGTATCGTCGCCGGAGAGGATTTTCTTTGCGTCCTCGAACGACATGGAGACGATGGCATCGACGAAGATTTTGCGGGCAGAAGGCGCAGCGGCTTCTGCGGCGCGGTTCATGCTGAGAACGAAATCGTCGATTTTCGCCTGATAACCCATTGCACCAAGGCCCTTTTGGAGCGGCTGAAGATTTTTGGGCAGGAGGATTTTGATGGCTTCGTTGCCGAAGTAGCCGTCTTTTTTGCCAGTGACCTTGACGGCGTTGTCAGCGCCCACCTGAAGGGCTTCCTTCAGACCGGAACCGATTTTGGAATCACTGAGAGTGGACTGTTTGCCGAGGCCAAGACCTTTTGTGATTTCGTCGAGTTGAGCAAACGCAGGGCCGGAACAAATTGAGGCAGCGAGAAACACGATGAGTGTGCGAATTGCGGCTTTCATGGAACCGACCTTTTTGAGGAGATAGGGCGCGATTGGGACGAAGCGATTGTACGCTCTTTTGGAGCGCCGGACGTGCTCCCGGAGCAGACCTCTAAGAGTGCAGGAAATCCAGGACCGTGGAAGAAAAGTCAGAGGCACATTCGATGTTGGAGAGGTGCGCGGCGGGAAGTTCGAGATAAGCGGCGCCGGAGATGCTATCGGCGAGGAAGCGCCCGTCGTTGGGAGGGGTAGCGAGATCGTGGGTCCCTGAGATGACGAGGGTGGGAACGGAGATGCGTGCGACTTCGGAGCGAGCATCGAAATCCCGGAGGGCGGAGCAGCAAGCGGTGTAGCCGAGGGGACTATTGGCTTCGATCATTCGTTTGGCTGTGGCGATGACGTCGGGTTGCGCCAACGCAAAAGGAGCGGTGAACCAGCGGGAGACGACGGCGGCGGAAACGTCGGCGAGGCCGCGGGCGAGGACGGAATCGATGCGCGTGTTCCAACCCTCGATCGAGCCGATTTTTGCGCCGGTATTGCAGAGGACAAGTTTGTGAAGGCGATTGGCGGCGTGCAGACCGAGCCAGATGCCGGTCTGACCGCCCATGGAAAGGCCGCAGAATTGGACGCGATCGATGTGAAGTGCGTCGAGGAGATGAAGGACATCGTTGGCGAGGAGTTCGATGGTGTATGGCGCGGGCGAGACGGAGGATTGTCCGTGGCCGCGGGTGTCGTAGCGAAGAAGGCGAAATTTTGGAGCGAAGGACGGGAGCTGCGAATCCCACATGGAGAAATTTGCGCCCAGGGAGTTCGAGAACATGAGAACTGGGGCGGATTCGGGTCCAGTGAAGGAGTAGTGAAGGCGGACATCGCTGAGATCGGCGAAGGGCATGGATTAACCTTTTGCGGAGAACTGCTGAATTTTGGCGCGAGAGCGAGCGGCTTGCAAGATGGAATCGATGAGTGCCGAAGAGGAGCCGAGATAGTTGAGGGGATCGAAGAGGCGATCGAGATCGGTTGCAGACAGATGAGTTGCGATGTCTGGCTGAGTGGCGAGAACTTCGCGGAGGTGGCGTTTTGATTTGGCGGCCGACTGGCACGCGGCTTCGATTTTTTGGTGGGCGGCGGTGCGGCCGATTCTTTCAGCGAGGGCCATGGAGACTGCTTCCCCGTAAATCAGGCCGTGAGTGACGTTGAGATTTTCCCGCATTCTCGCGATGTTGATTTGAAGATTGGGAGCGAGTGCGGCGAGATGAGCGAGCGCTCCAGCCGTGAGGCGAACGATTTCAGGCACGGTTTGCCATTCGGCATGCCAAGCGCCAATGCCACGCTGATGCGCGGGAGGAGGTGCGGCGAGAATTGAAGAGACCAGACCGGGGACCCGGCCGGAGGCAGCGAGAATCGCGGCGCAAGAGACGGGATTTTGTTTGTGAGGCATGGTGGACGAGCCGCCGCGACCGGTGGCGTGCGGTTCGGAGAGTTCCCCGACTTCGGTTTGCATGTGGAGCGTGAGGTCGTTGGCAATTTTGTTGAGCGTGGCAGAGAGAATGCCGAAGGTGGCGGCGACTTCGGCGATGCGATCTCGGTGCGAGTGCCAGGAAGCTGTGGGGAGCGGGAGGGCGAGTTCTTCGGCGAGGAGTTTTGCGACCGTCAGGCCCTGGGAGCCGAGAGCGGCGAGAGTGCCGACGGCGCCGCCAAATTGCAGAACAAGGGAGCGGTCGCTGAGGGCAAGCAGGCGTGAGCGATGGCGGAGGAGCGCGTCGAGCCAGCCGGCGACGATAAAGCCGAACGAAGTGGGAAGGGCTTGCTGAAGCCAAGTGCGGGCGACGATGGGAGTGCGACGGTGAGTGTCGGCGATAGAGGCGAAGGAATCACAGAGTGAGTCCAAGTCGGAAAGGATGGCGGCGGAGGCGGCGCGGAGTTGAAGGATGAGGCCGGTGTCGATGGCGTCCTGGCTTGTGGCGCCCCAGTGGACAAAGCGTGCCGCGTCGGAATTCTGTTTGGCGACGAGGTGGGTGAGTTGCTTGACGACGGGAATGGCGAGATTGCCGGAATCCGGGACGGCGGAGGCAAGTGCGGAGAGGTCGAAAAGTTCGGCGCGACAGGATGGAACGATGGCGGCCGCGGCGGGGGCAGGAATGATGCCGGCTTTGGATTCGGCGCGGGCGAGAGCGGATTCGAAATCGAGAATCGATTGGACAGTGGCGACGTCGGAGAAGAAGGGCTCGACGCGGGGAGAATAGAAGAGGGCATCGAGAAGCGGCATGAAGAGAGTGTAATCTTTCCGGGGCGGAGGAAAAACGGTTTCGTCGGGGAAGAGCGCGTAAGGTAGACTCCTCGCGGGTTCGGCGGAGAGGCGAGATGCGAACGAATCGAAAAGAGATTCACGTGGAGTGGGGCGACTGCGATCCGGCGGGAATTGTGTACTACCCGAGATTTTTCGAGATGTTTGACAGCTGTACGAACGCGCTGTTTGAGAGCGTGGGGCTGAAGAAGCAAGAGGTGCTGAAGAAATATGGGCTCGCGGGGATCCCTATGGTGGAAACGAGCGCACGATTTTTTGTGCCGTCGAGTTTTGGAGATACGGTGACGGTGGAGTCGACGATTCTGGAGTGGGGGAACAGCAGCTTTCGCGTGAGGCATAAATTGTTCCGGGGTGATGTGCTGGCGGCGGAGGGCCTGGAGAAGCGGGTGTGGACGGTGCGTGCGAAAGATGGGTCGAACAAGCTGACGAGCGAGACGATTCCGCAAGAAGTGAAGGAACGATTTTTGTAGAAAAAAAGGCCGGCAGGAAAAGCTGCCGGGCTCGTGCGCGTTATTGCCATTGAAAAAAAGAGGAGGCACAGGCAAGGGTGCCTGTGCCTCCTGAATTGCTACCGAGCTTTGACTTCGAGCGGAGCAGTGAGTTTGAACGTTAGAGCGGTTTCGGCGGGGAGCACGATGTCAGCTTTCCCCGTAAACGCTGCGCCGGCGGTACCCGCGCCGGCGCCAGCAGCTGCGCCGATCGCGGCGCCTTTGCCACCACCGGCGAGTCCACCGATCAAAGCTCCCAATCCAGCGCCGCCACCAACGGCGACGGCTGTGCGCTTGCCCTTCCCTTTGTGACTAAAGGAAGGAGCGGACGTGCTGATTTCATAGTTCTTGTCGTTGATTTCGACACTCTTGAGGGCAAGTTCGAGAAGCGAAGCGCCTTTAAAGCGACCGGCCGACTTGGCGTCCTTTACAGTGCCTTTTGCGTGGGCACCCTTTGGAATGACAACCTTGCCGTCGATTTCGACGGGAGTTTCGACGGTGGCTTCGAAGGACTGGCCGGGAGTTGCGGTCTTCGAGCTGAGCGATTCGTCGAGGACGACTTCGAGACTGGTGCCTTCGGGAATGACGATGGGTTTGATTGCGGACACGGCGGACTTTGATTTGGCGGAGCCGCCCGAACCGCTGCTGGATGAGCTATCGGTGGCATCGGAATTGTTCGCGGCCTGGTCGGCGGATTTGGAGCAACCGGTCAGCGCGAGGGCAAGGGTGAGGGCGCCGAGGGAAAGATACGAGAAACGACGAATCAAGATACACCTCCAAGGAAAGTTGACTGCGGATGGCCTGTAAATATTGTTGGTGTTAAGGGGAGAAGGCGCAAGGAGAAATTGGGAGGCGATTGTGGGGAGGGGGAGAAGGAAGGTTGACAAAAAGTGGCGGGATGGCGTGAGAGAAAATTAATGGATAAATGCGGGGAGAGGGCTAAAGTCCGGGAGAGAGTTGCCGATGAGAAGAGTGAGCAGGGAGCCGGTGTGTTGGCGCCCGAGAAAATGAAGGACCGCTGAGCGCGAGAAAAAGGGTGCGAAGCGGTTGCGTCGTTGTATCTGCGCGAAACACTGTTTCGCTGCGGAGCAGTGTGGTATTTCCGTCCGCGAATAAGTCCTGTCTTTTCAGCCTCTGAAAATTTTCATCCTGGCCATACAAACGCATAGGTGAATCCTGCCCAGCGGTGCGGAAGAGTTTGCCCGTTGCGGTGCGCGATGCGGCGAGTGCGGCGCGCGCGAAGGATCGGGGGAAGAACATGGCGGCGACGGCGCAGTCGGTGGTGTGGGGAACGCGAGGGCGAATTCTGATCGCGAGCGGAAATTCAGATTTTCGCAAACAAATGGCGATGCATGCGGAAGGAAGCGCGGCGCAGATGGAAGAAGCAGTGGGCGGCGCGCACGCGCTGGCGAAGTTGCTGCAATTCCCGTGCGACGGAGTGCTGCTCGACCGCAATTTGCCGGATCTGGATGCAGAAGAGGTGGCGAGCATGATCCGGCAGAAGTATCCGCGGATTGAAGTGAGATTTGTGGATTCGAATGCGGGGGATGCGGAGGCAGTGGAGGTGGAAGCTGAAGTTGCGAGCGATGAAGGGGAAAGAGTCGAGGTGATTGCTGAGTTTGGGGAAGTGCGAGAGAAGAATCTGCCGGGAATGATTGGGCAGAGCAAGGCGATTCGAAAGACGTATGAATTGGCGCGGCTGGTGGCAGGGCGGGATACGACGGTATTGGTGACGGGCGAAACGGGGACAGGGAAAGAAGTTGTGGCGCACGCGATTCATGAGTTGAGCGGGCGGGCGAAAAACGCGTTTGTGGCGGTAAATTGTGCGGCGATTCCGGAAGCGCTGCTGGAGGCGGAGCTGTTTGGGCATGTGCGCGGCGCGTTTACGGGGGCGGTGCAATCGCGGCTCGGAAGAATTCATGTGGCGCAGGGCGGAACGCTTTTCCTGGATGAGGTGGGGGAGTTGCCGCTGAGCATGCAGGCGAAGCTGCTGCGATTTTTGCAAAACGGCGAAGTACAGCGGCTGGGAAGTTCGGATGTATATCGCGTGGATGTGCGGGTAATTTGCGCGACGAACATTCCATTGCTGGAGCAAATCGCGGCGAAGCAGTTTCGCCAGGATTTGTACTACCGGCTGGCGGTGTTTCCGATTCATTTGCCGCCGCTGCGGGACCGGCAAGGCGACGTGGCGGAGTTGGCGGAACATTTCTTGCGCGGATTCAGCGCGGACGGTGGATTTCCACAGAAGATGCTGACAGCGGCGGCGCTGGGCGCGTTGGAACAGCGGAGATGGCCGGGAAATGTGCGGGAGCTGCAGCACGTTTTGGAGCGTGCGTTCATTTTATCGGGAA
>Ga0209060_10001156_pt1 | contig 31274 bp, 24 predicted proteins | sample Coa_R1_8_FD_187155 | JGI IMG/M metagenome (GOLD analysis project Ga0209060, IMG submission 187155) | Surface soil microbial communities from Centralia Pennsylvania, which are recovering from an underground coalmine fire - Coalmine... | ecosystem: Environmental > Terrestrial > Soil >...
TCTACATCGAGAGGCGGGAGCGACTGATCGCGCCGGCTGCGCATGAGCGATGATCCACTGCCGCTCAGGATTCTGGACTTGCGCGCTCAGATAGCCGAACTCTCCAGCACCATCCGCCAGCTTCAGCGCTCCGGCCTCGACGACGCTGCACCACGCCTGTTGATTACAAGACGACGAGCGGAGCTCGAGGACCTGACGCGCCGCGCCAATCAACGATCGCACGGAGGCTGATGCTTTGGCCCACGAATCTCTAAAATGGTACGACGACAAGTCCGACCATCCACCGTGGATCAAGGCGCTGGCCGACGTGCGACGGCAGGCGACACTGGAAGGCTACTGCTACCCCCATGTACAAGCGATCATCGTCGCGATCGATCAGTACGCGGAAGCGGCGCTCGGCAACCGCGGGTATTTCCTGAACAAGCCGCATCGCATCGGTTGAGGCAATCCAGACGATGATCACCAAACGAACCGCAGCCTTGCTGATGCTCTTCTCACCATTAAGTCCTGCCCTCGCCGGAGACTTGATCGGACAGGCAAGCATCATTGACGGCGACACGCTGGAAATTCATGGAACACGGATCCGCCTTTGGGGAATTGATGCGCCCGAGAGCACCCAGCTGTGCCGCGGCGAGGACAGTTTGCAATACCGGTGCGGCGCAAAGGCTGCGAATAAACTGGATGCCTTCATTGCGAGGCGGCCGGTCAACTGCATCCCCATGAATCTGGACCGGTACGGGCGGACGGTTGCGACTTGTGCGGTCGGAGACGCCGATCTGGGCGAGTGGCTTGTGCACAACGGCCATGCGCTCGACTGGCCGCGCTTTTCAAAAGGAAGGTATGAAGCCGATCAACGCGACGCCGAACGAGCTGGGCGCGGCATCTGGAGTGGCAGTTACGTCGAACCCTGGCTGTATCGAGCCTGCATTCGATCCCAGGGAAATCCCGCCAGCTGTTCGGACGACGCAAACGCGCATCCTTAGAACGGACCCGTCAATGTGCAATCTTTATTCGATCACCACCAACCAGGCCGCCATCATCGCGTTATTTCACGTGATCAACCACTACGTCGGCAACCTGCCGCCGATGCCGGGCGTGTTTCCCGACTATCCTGCGCCCGTCGTGCGCAACACCGACACCGGCCGAGAAATGATCACGATGCGCTGGGGGATGCCCCCACCCCCACGAGCCGGCAACTTTCCAGTTACCAACATCCGCAACACGACCTCACCGCACTGGCGCGGTTGGCTAAAGCCGGAGAACCGCTGCCTTGTACCCGCCAACAGCTTCGCCGAATACGCTCCGGAGCCGAACCCGGAGACCAAGAAGAAGGACGTCGTCTGGTTCGCGCTCGACGACAGCCGGCCCCTGTTCTGCTTCGGCGGTATCTGGACCGAGTTCAAAGGAGACCGTGGCACGAAGTCGAAGCCGATTCCGGGGCCACACCTGGTCTACGGTTTCTTGACGACTTCGCCGAACGCCATCGTCGCGCCGATTCACCCGAAGGCGATGCCGGTGATCCTGACCACCAAAGAGGAACGCGATGTATGGATGCGCGCTTCGTGGGACGAAGCGAAGGCGCTGCAGCGTCCGCTGCCGGATAACGCGTTACGGATCGTCATGCGCGGGGTCGACAAAGAAGACAAGGTGGCGGCGTAGGCCCGCACATCGGAGCACGTGGAGGAACGAAGCCAGGAATTTACCACGTGCTCTAACTGCAGCCGTAGCGTAGTCGAACTTGTTGCGGTTCCAGCGGGAATCATCGAGCGTTGAATTTCAGCAGGGGAACTGATTCGTGCTCGCTTCGACGGCCGCATCATATCTAGAGACGCTTAATCCGGAGCAGCGCCGAGCCGTCGAGCACGGCGTCTGTGGCAACTGCCATGTCGGGGCACCGCTGCTGGTCATCGCCGGTGCCGGATCTGGCAAGACGAACACCCTCGCCCACCGTGTCGCCCATCTGATCGTCAGCGGCGCCGACCCTCGCCGGATCCTGCTGATGACGTTCTCGCGACGCGCTGCGTCCGAGATGTCGAAACGGGTCGAGCGGATCGCCCGCAAGGTCCTGGGTAACAATGCCGGCATCATGACCGACGCGCTCAGTTGGGCCGGTACTTTCCACGGTATTGGCGCCCGGCTGCTTCGCGAATATGCCGACCAGATCGGCCTCAATCCCGCTTTCACCATTCATGATCGCGAGGACTCTGCCGATCTGATGAATCTGGTCAGGCACGAACGCGGTCTATCGAAGACCGAGAACCGTTTTCCGGCCAAGGGCACGTGCCTCTCGATTTACTCGCGCTGTGTCAACGCCGAAACCGAGCTCGAAGAAGTACTCGGTGCGTCCTATCCGTGGTGCGCCGGCTGGGCCGCGGAACTCAAGGAGCTTTTCGCAGGCTATGTCGAGGCCAAGCAGAAGCACAACGTCCTCGATTACGACGATCTGCTACTCTACTGGGCGCAGATGATGTCCGACTCAGCCCTTGCCGACGACGTCGGCGGCCGCTTCGATCACGTGCTTGTCGACGAATACCAGGACACGAACCGTCTGCAATCATCGGTTCTGTTGGCGCTGAAGCCCGGAGGGCGCGGCCTCACGGTGGTCGGCGACGATGCTCAGTCGATCTACTCGTTCCGCGCGGCGACGGTTCGCAACATTCTCGATTTTCCCGAGCAGTTCAGTCCGAAGGCCGAGATCGTCACCCTCGATCGCAATTACCGTTCAACCCAGCCGATCCTGTCCGCCGCAAACGGCGTCATCGACCTCGCCAAGGAGCGCTTCACGAAAAACTTGTGGACCGAGCGCTCATCCTCGGCAAAGCCTCGCCTGGTCGCGGTGCGCGACGAGGCCGACCAGGCGCGCTACATCGTCGAACGCATTCTCGAAACCCGCGAGGAAGGGGCCCTCCTCAAACAGCAGGCGGTGCTCTTCCGGACGTCCTCGCACAGCGGGCCGCTGGAGGTCGAACTCACCCGTCGCAATATCCCGTTCGTGAAGTTCGGCGGTCTGAAGTTTCTTGACGCCGCGCACGTGAAGGACATGCTCGCGCTGCTGCGGTTCGTGGAGAACCCCCGCGATCGCGTCGCCGGCTTCCGCGTGATGCACCTGTTGCCGGGTATCGGCCCTGCTTCCGCGCAGCGCATCCTCGATCACATGGCGGAGGCCACCGACCCGCTCGGTGCACTTTGTACCTTTCCGTGCCCACCCCGCGCCGGTGACGATTGGACCACCTTCGTCCAGACGATCGGAAACCTCCGATATTCGGAATGGCCCTCGGACCTGGAGCGTGCCCGCCTTTGGTACGAACCGCATCTCGACCGCATCCACGAAGACGCCGAGGTTCGACGCGCCGACCTCGTTCAACTCGAACAGATCGCCGGCGGATATCCTTCGCGCGAACGCTTCCTGACGGAACTCACCCTCGATCCGCCGGACGCGACCAGCGATCAGGCGGGCGTGCCGTTGTTGGATGAGGACTACCTGATCGTATCGACCATCCACTCAGCCAAGGGCCAGGAATGGAAGACTGTGTATGTCCTCAACGTGGTCGACGGCTGCATGCCGTCCGACTTGGGAGCAGGTACCTCCGCCGAGATCGAAGAGGAGCGCCGTCTGCTTTACGTCGCCATGACGCGCGCCAAGGACGATCTCCACCTGGTAGTGCCGCAGCGCTTCTTCACGCACGGTCAGCATGCCCAAGGCGACCGCCACGTCTATGCATCGAGAACCCGCTTTATCCCCGAGAAGCTGCTTGGATTGTTTGAGCGCACGAACTGGCCGGTAGCCTCTCCGGGCGCCGCCGCGCGCGGCCCGAGCCAAGGCCCACGCGTCGACATCGGCGCTCGCATGCGAGGGATGTGGCGCTAGTCAGCTCCGGACAAGCAGAAGCCATCTTTTCCGCTGGGAGCGACCGCCGTCCAGCCTTTCATCACGAATCATTAAGAAGGCATCGTCGAGTTTGAAAGGTAGTCGCGAGCCCCGTGTCGAACCTCCGTTGAACGCGCGTCGGCCCCCCTTTTGGCGCCAAGCCATTGAATTTACATATCTCTGGCCAGTCATCTCCCTGTGGTCCACAGGATTCGACATAAAATGGGGTACAGAACTTGACGCAGGACTGAAAAAGGGGCGATACCCTTGGCATGAGTCAGGGCAGAGGAAATGGCAACACCATGCAGACTTTTCAGCAGCGTCTGGACGCCGCGTTCCCCTACGACACCTACGCGAACACTCTCCGGGCCCTGCGCGAAGGCATCGCCGCTGGCGACGACGTGATCAAGGGCACCCTCATGTTCTCGTCAGAGGTCGGCGACGACATGCGCGGCCTGATCCGCCGAGCCGGTATCCTGATGCGCTTCGAGGAGATGTGCAAAGCGGGCGACCTCCCATTCAAGTGCCTGTTGACGCCCATGCCCCGCGGCACTTGGCACTGGCTCGACATCTATAGCGGCGACTGTCATGGGCACATTGTCCGCACCGAGGACCCGACCAAGTTTCCGGAGGACACGCCGAACCGCCAAGACGCACGGGCCTCGAACACGCCGGACCTGTTCGAGTCCGCTGAAGAGCGGATCGTCCGCTTGGCACCGGCGAAGCTCTACACGTGGCTGACCTATCGTGCGGCGCCGGACGGTCGGCTCTCGCACGCGCTCTGGCAGGCCCCATCGGCTAACGCTGACGAATGGCTCGCCCGTATCAATCTGACGGCCGTCGTGGTGCAGGAGAAGTCGGAGGATACGAAACGACCGGCCAAGGTCGATCCCAAGTCCAAGATGAAACTCAAGGACAATGTGGTCTCGATGATCGAGAAAAAAAAGAACGACGACACTAAACATTAAGGGCGTGCCAATGTCTGCGAGGATCATTCCCGAGAGGATTCGGGAGGCGCGCGAGTCCGTCGGTATGACTGACGAGCAGTTCGCGGACGCGATCGGCGTAACTCGTCAGGCTGTCGGCACCTATGAGACCGGCGCCTTCGCCCCGCGCGGTGACGTGTTCAGCAAGATCATCGCCGTCACCCGACAGCCGCCAGGGTTTTTCACAACGCCGCGCAAGCGCACCGCCGAACGCTTCCTGACGCCAACGTGGCGCAGCCTGAAGCGCATGCAGCGGCCCGACCGCTTGCGGGTCGGCCGCCGGCTAGAGTGGGCATTCTACATCGCGGAATCTCTAGCCGAATACGTCGAGCTGCCGCCGATGCACCTGCCCGCCATCGAGTTTGACTACGAACGCGACGGCAACGAACGCATAGAGGAAATCGCTGATCAGCTGCGCGAGTTCTGGAGTGTCGGCTTCGGTCCGATTACGGATTTGGCTCCGCTGCTCGAATACCACGGCGTTATCGTGATCGAAGAGCCGGTCGGCTGTGAGGATATGGATGCCGTCTCCCGCTGGCAGGGCGGACGACCATACATGCTCTACGCCGCCGACCAGGAGAGCAACTCGCGCAAACTCTTCAACCTTGCGCATGAACTTGGACACCTCGTCTTGCACAACGGCGTCGAGGTCAACAGCCGCAACCTGGACCGTCTCGAGAACCAGGCTAACCGATTCGCCGGCGCCTTCCTCCTGCCGCGCCGGACGTTCGCGCGCGAGATCGCGAATACCACTGTTGACTACTTCCTATCGCTAAAGGGCCGGTGGCGCGTGGCGGTGGCTGCGATGATCTATCGGTGCAAGGAACTGGGAATTCTAAACGCCGATCAGGTCAAGTATATGTGGAAGCAGATGAACGCCCGCGGAATCCGCAAGCGAGAGCCACTCGACAACGCATTCGCGCTTTCCAAACCGACCGTGCTCGGCTCCGCCGTGCAGATGCTGATCGACAACAAAGTCAAGCTGCCCGCTGAAATCGCCGAAGACGTACTCCTCAATGCGAGTGATGTAGAGTCGCTGTGCTCGATGCCTGCCGGCAGCTTACAGAATAAGGTGGTGTCCTTTCCAATATTGCGCCAAGTCTAACCCCGTGCCGAACATTAACCAGATCTTGCTGGCAACTGTATCGGTAAGTTTCAGTCCCCGGTACCAGGCTTCGCCCCCCCTCCCTCACGTGTTCTCGCGATCCAGATATCTTGCATCACAAACACTAAAATCTTGTCGGGGTTAAATACGTGATTTCCGGAAATCTCTTCACTCGCGACTACATGCTGGATGGCATTGACCGCACCGCCCCATGGAAGGGCCTTACCGACAAAACGGTGCATGAGTTCCGCAACCGGCTCAAGGCGATTGCCGCCAAGTTTCTCAAGATTGCCAAGCCAAACGAGGCCGAGACTGAGAAGGACTTCATTTACCAGGTCATCGAGGTGCTCGGGTGGTCTGACTATCAGGTACAGCAAATTCTGTCGCAGAAGGGCCGCAAGCAGGTGCCCGATGCGCTACTCTTTGCGGACGATGCCGCTAAGTCCCTGGCCGTCGCGGAAGCTCAGCAATGGAAGCGTTTTCAGCACGGCCTCGCTGTCCTCGAAGCCAAACGCTGGAATCGCGCCCTCGATCGCGCGGACAAACGCGATCCGAGCGAAGAGGGCGTGCCTTCCACGCAGATGCTTCAGTACCTGAGCCGGGTTGATGTTCAGACGAACAATAAAGTCCGCCTGGGAATCCTGACGAACGGCAATGTCTGGCGCCTTTATTTTCAGGGCGCGCTTTCCGTCTCCGAAGACTATCTGGAAATCGATCTTGCCCAAGCTCTGGAGCTACCGGGTCACCAGCTCAACCTTCTGGACCATGCCGACGAGCGTCTGACGTCCGATCGGGTGTTACGCTTGTTCATTCTCTTTTTTGGCAAAGCTGCTTTCTTGCCGGTCGAGGGCCCGCGCACCTTCCACGATGTCTCGCGCGAAGCCGGCAAGACATGGGAAGAGCAGGTCACGAAGGACCTCTCGCGCCTGGTCTTCGGCGAGCTGTTCCCGAAGCTTGTCACTGCGCTCGCCAAGCACGACCCGGCCCGGCCCGCCGACGTGACCGATGAGTATCTCGACGACATCCGCCAAGCCGCGCTTATCTTGCTCTACCGGCTGTTGTTCGTTGTGTATGCCGAGGATCGCGATCTTCTGCCTGATCAACGCGAGCCGTATAAGTCCTATTCACTCACCACAATGCGCCTCGACATCGCTGAACGGATGGACCGCAAGCAGGTCTTCTCCTCGTCAGCCGCGACCTATTGGCCGAAGTTGCGCGCGGTATTCAAAGCTATCGCAGAGGGCGACGATGATCTTGGCATCCCCCCTTACAACGGCGGCTTGTTCGCGGTTGACAGCGCACGGTTGCTCACCCGCGTTGAACTGCCTGACAGCATCGTCTCCGCGCTGATCTTTGGCCTCTCGCACCGCGAAGAAGAAGGACGCGCCCGTTATATCAACTACCGTGACCTTTCGGTCCAACAGCTCGGCACCATCTACGAACGCACGCTGGAATACGGCCTGACATATGAGAACGGCACGGTCGTTGTCAGCGCCGACGATGCCGCGCGGCATGAATCCGGCAGTTATTACACCCCTGACAGCTTGGTCTCACTGATCATCGAAAAGGCGGTAGGTCCGTTCATTGAAGAGCGGCTCGCGGCGTTTCGCGAGCGCTCGGCAATACTCGCTAAGGATAAACGCCGTCCTGAAATCCGGCTCGCCGAGCTTCAGGGACTGGATCCTGCCAGCCATATCTTGGAGCTGCGCATCTGCGATCCCGCAATGGGTTCGGGCCATTTTCTGGTGAGCCTCGTCGATTGGCTGGCCGATCATGCGCTCGCGGCTATTGCGGAAGCTGAGGCTGTTGTCGATTGGTCAGATGCACCGTACCGCTCGCCTGTCCTCAACAGCATCGAGGCAACACGCCAAGACATCATCAAACAGGCTACTCAGCACGGATGGCCCTTCACGATCGAGCATCTCGACGACCGCCATATCGTCCGCCGCACAATCCTTAAGCGATGCATTTATGGCGTCGATCTCAATCCCATGGCCGTGGAGCTCGCCAAAGTCGCACTGTGGCTGCACACCTTCACGGTCGGCGCCCCGCTCTCGTTCCTCGACCATCACCTGCGCTGCGGCAATTCGCTGTTCGGGTCATGGATTTCCGATGCGATTGATAGACTGACAAAATGGGGCGGGCAGCTTCTCATCAACGAGCCGATGCAAAAGGCGATGGCGCAGGCCACTGCCATGCAGAAGCTCGAACGCGTCACAGATGCGGATATTGCAGAGGTGGTCGAATCCAAGACCCTCTTCGACGGCATCGAGCAGGAGACAAGGCCGCTCAACACCTTCCTGAAGATTCTTTATGCCCTCGACTGGATCGATCTGAAGCGTGACGACGAAGCGGCCATTCGCGCTTGGCTGGATGGCCAGTTCGGCGAGCCTTTCGACATCGCGCGCGGCAAGCTGCTGCTCGGCCCTATTGACGAGGGCTCGGGTCACCCGGAAGCCCGCGATATTTTCACACGGGTACCCGAAGATCTGCGGCCGGCTGCTTCCAAGTTTGCAGCGATTCTTAATCGAGCCCGAGCGTTCGACAAATCCACGCGTTTTCAAAATTGGCAGGTTTCGTTTCCGGGAGTGTGGAAACAATGGGAGAGCCGAGAGTTGCGCGGAGGATTTCACGCTGTCATCGGCAATCCGCCCTACGTTCGGCATGAACTCCTTGGCGCGACCAAGCCAGCACTCAAGCGAGCCTTTTCGGCTTATGACGGCTATGCTGATCTCTACATCTACTTCTATGAGCAGGGACTCAAGCTTTTGGCGGCGGGAGGGCGCCTGTCTTACGTGGTTACGAATAAATGGCTCCGAGCCGGCTACGCCGAACAATTGCGGGAGTTGTTCGCCACCAGGGCATGGGTCGAGTTCGTCGCCGACTTCGGCCATGCGAAGAAGTTCTTCCCGGATGCCGATGTATTTCCATCGGTCATCGTGGTGCGGAAGCCTTCGCCCACCGTCGCTGCCCCAACGCAGACGACCGTCTGCGCCATTCCGCGCGATGACGTGCCGGAGAAGCACCTGGACGAGGCCGTTGCACACGCGAGTTATCCGCTGCCCCGCGAGCATTTCACGAAAGATAATTGGATCATCGAGCCGCCCGCGGTCGTCGCACTCTTCAACAAAATCAGAGCGACCGGCATCCCGCTGGCCGAGAAGGTCGGGACAGCTCCGATGTACGGCGTCAAGACTGGCTTCAACCAGGCCTTCTTGATCGACACGCCTACGCGGGACCGGCTAGTGGCCGAGCACGCATCGGCCGATGAAATCATAAAGCCCTATCTGCGCGGTCAGGATGTCGCGCGCTGGCAATCCGCCGATAATGGACTGTGGATGATCTTCGCGCGCCGCGGTATCGACATCGATGCCTATCCCAGCGTCAAACGGCATCTTGAGGTCTATAGAACGCGGCTTGAGCCGCGACCGGACGATTGGAAGCCGAGCCGTCCTGGCGAAAAGTGGTCCGGAAGAAAGAAAGGCACATACGCCTGGTATGAGCTGCAAGACGCGGTCGATTATTGGCAGGAGTTCAGCAAGCGCAAAATCATCTACAAAGTCATCCAGTTCTATGCGTCCTACGCGTTCGACGCGGAGGGACGCCTCGGCAACGACAAGACGTTCATCATTCCGACCGACGATCTTTCATTGCTGGCGGTTCTTAACTCTCCACTCATGTGGTGGTTCAATTGGCGTCATCTCACCCATCTCAAGGACGAAGCGCTGTCTCCGATGGGCTACAAAATGGAGCGTTTGCCCATTGCCGAACTTGCTCCCCGTTCTAAGCAACAGGCAACAAGACTGGTCGAGCAATTGATCCAGGAAACGAGGACCATCAGCGCGGCCACCGATTCTATCTCGGACTGGCTCAAGCATAGCTTTGCCATCGCAAAGCCGGGCCGAGCGCTTCTCAACTTCGATGCGTTGACGCCTGACGCTTTTGTCACGGCAGTTCAGGCCGCGATCCCGCGCCGGCGCAAGTTGACTGCCGGAGACATTGCCGAGTTGAAGAGGGAGCACGGCGCGACCATCGAACCTGCTAGGGCCGCACGGCGGACAATGTTCACGCTGGAACAGCAGCTTTCCGATCTGGTCAACACGGCCTATGGCCTAACGGCCGAAGAAGTCGCCTTGATGTGGGAGACGGCTCCGCCGCGCATGCCTTTCACGCCGCTTGGGCTTGCTACGGAAGACGCAAGTCCTGACGTCGAGGAAGACGACGAATAGACTCAGGCATCAACATTTTCGCGCCGAAGGGCCCGCCGCGCTCGCCAAGCTCAAGAAGACCGATCTGGCGCTTCGGGCTGAAGAGCTGATCGCAACTCCGGTTGGCAGCTGGAGATGATGCGTCCGGCCGTAAACGACGCCACTTCGCGGCTATGCCCAGCTGCGGCGAACCGCGGCCGGGGCTTTTCATGCATTCTGCTTGAACGGCCAGTTTTTTCCCGAATTTCCGTTCCGGACCACCACATATTGGGGATAGCGGTGATTTCTTGACTATTGCGTTCGCTTTATGTTCGATTGCGCGTAGGTTCACAAAGATTTTTGGTCCGGCGCTTCCGGAAAATTCCAGGAGCTTTCGCTCATCTCATATGGACGAGCCGGTGACGCCGCGACTCACAGGTGATCGCCGTCGTTCGGATTTGGAAGGACATTGTCTTGCAGTCATTTCGCTTCATCCACACTGGCGACATCCATCTCGACAGCCCGTTGAAGGGACTTTCCGGACAGCAAGGCGCCGCAGCCGAACGGATCCGCACAGCAACGCGTTTTGCGCTCGACAATCTCGTCAGCCAGGCAATCGAGGAGCAGGTCGATTTCATCGTTATCGCCGGTGACCTCTATGACGGCGATTGGCGCGACTATCAGACCGGCCTTTTCTTCGTGAAGCAGATGGGCCGGCTCGCCCAGGCCGGCATTCCGGTCTTCCTACTCTACGGCAACCATGACGCAGAAAGCCAGATCACCCGCCGGTTGACCTTGCCGGCAAATGTGAGCGTGTTTTCGGCGCGCAAGCCCGAGACCTTCCGTCTGCAGCATCTCGGCGTCGCCCTTCACGGGCAAAGCTTCCGGCAGCGGGACGTGACAGACAATTTGGTCACGGCTTATCCGGCGCCGATCGCAGTCTGTTTCAATATCGGCGTCCTGCACACCGGCTTGGGCGGGATGCAGGGACATGCGAATTATGCGCCCTGCGCCATCGAAGACTTGATCAATAAGGGCTACGACTATTGGGCGCTCGCGCATGTGCATCAGGCCGCCGTTCTCAACGAGCGGCCGCATGTCGTCTTCTGCGGGAATCTGCAAGGCCGGCACATCCGGGAATGCGGCCCGAAAGGCGCATCGCTTGTCGCCGTCGAGGACGGCCAAGTCGAGGCGATCTCGCCGCTTCACGTGGATTGCGTGCGCTGGATCCATTTGCCGGTGCCCGTGGGCTCTTGCAACGCATCGGCCGACGCCATCGATCGTGTGCGCGCGGCGATCGAGGACGCCGTGGCGCGCGACGCGCAGGGCCGTCTTTTGGCGTGCAGGATTGAGCTGACCGGGCAGACCGAGCTGCACGGCGAGTTGCTCGCATCGGCGGATCGCCTCCTTGCAGAGGCGCGGGCCGCCGCTCTGAGCTTGGGCGAAGAGACGGCTTGGATCGAGCGCCTAGTTATCGCGACCACAAACCCCGACGCCTCAGCCTCCCGCAAAGACGCTCTGGGCGATTTGCAGCGGATGATCCAGGGCGCGGGGGGCGATGCTGACCTTCAGGCACGGCTCGCGGCAGAGCTTGGCGACCTTGCCCGCAAGCTGCCCCACGATATCCGGGCAGAGTCGAGCGACCCCGCATTGAAGGCCGCCATTGATGCCGACATCGCGGGCGTCATCACGCAAGCCGGCGCGTATCTCAACGCACGCCTCGCAGCAGAGAAGGTGTAATCCGGTGCGCATCCGACAGCTTGATCTTCTCAAATACGGGCATTTCACGAACGCCGTTATCGATCTTCCGGCTGGCAAGCCGGATTTCCAGATGCTGCTCGGCGAGAATGAGGCCGGCAAGTCCACGACCATGGGCGGTGTCGAAGATTTGCTCTTCGGCATTCCGGCAAATTCACCGCGCAACTTCCTGCACGAGTACAACGCCATGCGGGTGGGAGCGCTCCTGGAGAAGGGCGCCGAGACGCTCAAAGTGCGTCGCCGCAAAGGCAACAAAGACACGCTGCTGGGCGATGACGACATGCCGCTCCCGTCGGGCGAGGGGGCACTCGCCCCATTTCTCGCGGGCGCGGATCGCCGCTTCTACACGCGGATGTTCAGCCTCGATCATCCGCGCCTGCAACAGGGCGGCAAGGACATCTTGCAAGCGCAAGACGATGTCGGCCAAATGCTGTTTTCAGCAAGCGCCGGCATCACGGGCTTGCGCGAGACGCTTAAGACCATGGAGGCTGAAGCCGATGCGCTTTGGGCCACGCGCCGCGCGGCGCACCGCAAGTATTTCCAGGCGGAAGAACGCCTGAAGGCCGCCGAAGCCGGCTTGCGCGAAAATGTCGTGACCACGAGCAAGTGGCAGTCGGTCAAGAGCGCCTTCGAGACATCGAACGATGCTCACACCGCCATCGAGCAGGAAATCGAGATCAAATCGGCTGAGTTGCGCAGGCTCAACCGCATTCGCCGCGTTTGCCGCGACGTGCGAAAGCGCGCAGAGATGCAAAGCGCCATCGAGGCGCTTGGGCCCGTGATCGCGTTCGATGCCGATGCCGCCAATATCCTGGAGAGGGCGGCGGCCGATGAAGCCGCGGGCACCGCGCGCGTCGCCGCGTTGAGCGAGCAGATCGCGGCCCTTGAGGCTGAACGGGCAGCGCTCAACTTCGATGATGGCTTGCTCGCGCGCGCCGAAGACATCGCGCAGCTTCGTGATCGCCGCATCCAGGTCCGGGCCGGCAAAGCCGATCTTCCCAAGCGCCGCGCCGAACTTGCGGCAGCCGAGGCCACGCTTCTTCGGCTCGCTGCTGAACTTGAATGGAGCGGCGATGTCGAGCAGGTGATCGCGCGGATTCCCGCTAAAGCCAAAGTGGCCGCCCTGCGCGGCTTGCTCAATCGGCGTGGCGCGCAATCCGCTGCAGTTGAGAACGCAAAAGGCGCCGCCACCGAAGCGCAGGAGAAACTTGCCGAGATCGAGGCCGATATCGAGGCGCTCGGCGTACTGACCGATGTTTCCAAACTCGCAGCGGCGATCAAGGCTGTCCGCGAACTTGGGGACCTGACCGGCCAGATCGCCAATTCCAAGCGCGCCGAGCAGGAGGCGCAGGCAGCGATCGAACGCGCGCTGAAAACCTTGCGTCCGGCTGTCGTGGATTCTGGCGAGCTTGAATCCTTGCCCGTTCCGCCGCTCGCGGCCGTTGAGGCCCACCGCGATGCTTGCCGTGGCCTCGAACAGCGGCAGCAGACATGCCGCGAACGTATCCGCCACGCACAGCAAGAACGCGCCCGGCATCACAAAGCCCACGAGCGCCTCATCGCCGACGAACAGCTTGTCGCGGCCGATGAACTTGAGCGCTTGCGCGGCCGGCGCGACGCGGGCTGGTCGATTATCCGGCGGCGCCATCTTGAGGGTGCCTCGGTCCCTGAAGATGAGATGGCAGACTTTTCTCCGTCGGGTGCGCTGGTGGAAGATTTCGAGACCGCGATCCAGGTCGCGGATACGGCGGCCGATAGGCGCTTCGAGCATGCCGGCGCAGCCGCGCAGCTTGCCGTGATTGGGCGGCAGATCAGCGAACAGAACGATTTGCTGGACTCCTTGGGCCTTGAAGAGAAGGCACTGGAGGAAGAGCGCACGGCGCTCGATGTTGCCTGGGCCAAACTGTGGGCTGGCGTCTTCGTCGCGCCCGAGATCCCCGACGCAATGATCGAGTGGCTGCGCGCACGCTTCGACATTCTGGATCTGATTGCGGGACGCGGTGCAGCCGAGCGGCATACGGGCGCCTGTCAACAGCGTGAATCCGACGCCAAGCGGCTCGTGCTGGCCGAACTTGACGCGCTGGGGGTCTCTACAGGGGCGTTGGCCGGTCAGCCGCTTCTTCTGGTCGTGGAGGCCGCCGCTTCGGTGGAGCGCACGCATGAAACCGCCGCCAAAGCCCGGCGCGATCTTGATGCCGCGCATCACAGGGCGGCAGGCGCCTTGATGCGCAAGCGCAAGGATCTCGAAAAAGCAGAGAGCGAATGGAAAGCGTGGACGGCTGACTGGACGGCGGCGCTCAAGGCATTGCAATTCCCGCTTACCGCGGCGCCCGAGACCGCGGAAGCGCAAATCATTGCCATCGACGATATGCGCGAGGCGGCGCTCCGCATCAATGACCTAAGGCACGAGCGGATCGAAAAGATCGAAAGAGATACGACGGCATTCGAGGCCGACGTGGCCGCACTGGCGCAAGCCATCGCGCCGCATCTGCACGACGCCGATGCCGAGGAAGCCGTCTTGAATCTCGACCGTCTCGCAGCCGAAGCCGCGCGTGTTCGCGATCTCAAAGCCGCCAAAGAGACAGGCATCGGGGGCGTGCAGAAGAAGATCGAGGAATGCCGCGCATCGAGCGCCGAAGCGCACGACATAATCGCGCGCTTGCAGCGGATGGCTTCGGTTTCATCCATCGACGACCTGCGCACCGCAATCAGGCGTTCGGATGAGATGCGTGCGCTGACTGGAGAATTGGATCGCCTCACCAAGTCGTTGATGCAGGACGGGGATGGCCTTTCAGTCGCAGACTTGGCCGCCGAGTGCGCTGGCATCGACCTCGACGCCACTGCCGCGAAGGAGCAGACGATCAACGACGAGGTGCAGGAATTGCGCAACGGCCTGATGGAGGCACGCGAAACCCGCAACGCCGCGCGCCAGGCCTTCGAGGCTATCGGGGGCGACGACAAGGCGGCGAGGGACGCGGCGGATCGCCAAGCGGCCCTTGCCGAGATGACCGAGATCGCCGAACAATACGTCCGGTTGCGCTCGGCTATCGTGTTGCTGCAATGGGCGATCGACCGCTACCGGCGCGAAAAGCAGGCTCCGCTGCTCAAGCGTGCGGGCGAACTGTTCGCGATGCTCACCTGCGGATCGTTCAAAACGCTTCAGCTTGAATTCGACGACCACGACAACGTGCAGCTCGCCGGGATCCGCGACGATGGCCGCCGGGTGGCGGTCGCCGGAATGAGTTCCGGCACGGGGGACCAACTCTACCTCGCGCTGCGCATCGCCGCGGTCGAGGACTATCTCGACCACGCCGAGCCCATGCCGTTCATCGCGGACGATCTGTTCATCAACTTCGACGACAAGCGCGCCGCGGCGGGCTTCCGCGTGCTGGGCGAACTGGCGAGGAAGACACAAGTTCTGTTCTTCACGCACCACGAGCATCTGCTTGAGGTTGCACGAAAGGCCGTGGGCGTCCCGATTACCGGCGCTACGCTGCCGGTGGCCGCGAGCCCGCCGCCGCCGCAGTCGGAGGCCGCCTGAAGCGAGATTATTTCCCGTAATTTATGTTATCACTCTTAGGTTTTTTCTTTTGTTTCAATGGCTTATTGGACCACAAATCCACATTTGAAGAAATGTTCGGACCCCGCTTCCCGAATTTTGGATGTGCGGTCGCTTCCTAGGTAGGTCCGCCCTTTTCGGATCGCGAGGTTAAAAACATGAAGACAGGTGCTAAGACGCCCGAGGAACCGCCCTCGCCATCCGACCTGGAAAGTTGGCGGCGCGTCGCCGCCGGCAACCGCCTTCGCCGCTTGCGGCCTGGAGACGTCGTGGCCGCGATACAGCACATCGGCCCGAACGGCGATCAACGGCTCCTTGCCGCCCTGATCACCCATATCTCGGACGAGCTGTTGCGCCGCATCAAGCGGCTGGTGGGCAAGAACCACCGCAATGAAGGCGAGGACATTATCTGGCGCGCGCACCACCAGTTGATCGTGGCGGTGCTCAAGCCGGACTCGAAGGACGGACAGGCACTCTGCAAGACCTTCAAGACCTGCGTCGAATTCCGCGTTGCCGACGCGATCCGCGTGGAGCGCAAATACTCCTACCGCAACAAGCCCTTCAAGACGCAGCCCGGCTTCACCGATGACGGCGAGGCCATCGTCGAAACCATCGAGCCGCCCGAAGAAGGCAGCGAACAGGCGGCCGAGGTCCAACAATTGCTGAACAGAATTCCTGATCCGAGAAAGCGTGAGGCGTTCCGCCTGCATATGGACGGATGTCCCCTTGGTCCCGGGATCGGCACGACGTCGATCGCGGAGCAGCTCGGAATCAGCGCTAAAACCGCTGGAGAGTGGATCGCCGAGACCAAAGCTCTCCTCAAGATTGAGATAGGAGCCGCCCATGATTGAACAAAACAGAAATCACGAACGGGACGACGTGTTGTTCGCATTCCACCAGACTTGCGACAACCCGACCGCCGAGCAGGTGTCCGAATGGACGCGCCGGTATCCGCAGTATGCCGACGATATTCGTGAGCATGCCGCCTTGCGTGCGCAATGGGCTTCGGAGCCCGACGAGTCCGGTGCCGAGCCTGACGAGAGCATGCTTGCGCGCGGGCGTAGCCATGCCCTGAATCTGCTTCATAATGCGCGCCAGGAAGCCGCTGTCCAGAACGTCTCTGAAAAGACATGGCCCCAGGCCGTGTCGGCGGCCGGCTTCGATATTCCGCGGCTTGCGCGCTGCATCAACATCGATCGCATGGTTCTGGCCGAACTGAATGCCGGCCGCATGCGCTTGCCGTTGGGCCGGCGTTTGGCGAATGCGCTTAGCGACGTGCTGGGCATGAGTGTAGCTTGGCTTGAGCGGGCGGTATCCGATCTCCTGGCAGGGCCTCGGCGATTGGGCCACGCCAAGGCGGATGAAGCGCCCACCATCAATACGCGATCCTATGCCGAGGTCATTCAGGCCAGCTCTATGTCGGAGAATGAAAAACGCTATTGGCTTGGAGAGGGCTAACGCATGGACGCTTGGCGGGATATCCGGCTTAAGGCGCGCGAGTGTCACCGCCAAGCCCTCCTGGAGTCCAAGGGCGCCCGAAAGGCGCAAGCCCTGCTCGTGGCCGCGCTGGAGGACGAAGACCTTCAGCTCACGCATTACGCGCCGGGAACGGTCGTGAGCAAAGGTGTTTATGGATTTCTCGACCGCCCATCGAAGATAATCAACGTCGCGAGCGGCCAGAGTCCGGAAAACGAAGCGGTGGTGACCGCGCATGAACTCGGTCACTACAAACTCCATCGCGATCCCCGCAACGAAGTGACCGCAATCGCACCTGGTCTCGGCGGCGATCCGATCGATTCAGGTGCGGGCCGCGTGGAAGGCTATTCGCCGCGCGAGCGCAAGGAAGTTCAAGCCGACATTTTCGCGGGCGAGTTTCTCTGCCCGGCCGATTGGCTGCGCGAAGAACTGCTCGCGCGTGGCCGCAAGCCCGCCGACATCGCCAAAGACATCGGCGTGCCGCCGGGCCTCGTCCTGAATCAGGCGATCCGCGCCCTGCTCCTGCCGGCGCTGGAAGCCCCCGCCCCTGCTGGCCCCAGCCCGAGCTACGCGCTGGATCCCGGCCAGCTTGAAGCCGCGACCTGGACCGGCGGGCCGCTGCTCGTCGATGCTGGGCCGGGCACAGGAAAAACAAGAACGCTTGTTCACCGCATCCAGCACCTGCTGGACAACGGCGCCTCGCCCGCCTCGATTCTCGCCCTCACCTTTTCCAACAAAGCCGCCGAGGAAATGCGCGAGCGGCTGTCCGTCAGCAACGCCGACGCCGCCATCGAAATGTGGGTCGGCACGTTCCACGCGTTCGGGCTGGAGCTGATCACCAAGTATCATCAGCGCATCGGCCGCACGATGAACGTGCGCATTTTGGATGAAGCGGGTTCGCTTGCGCTGCTTGAAGCCAACCTCATCCGCCTGCCGCTACGTTATTTTCAAAACCTCTACGAGCCCGCCTATGAGCTGGTGCCCGTCCTGCGGGCGATCTCGCGTTGCAAGGACGAACTCATCACACCGGCGGCGTACCGCGCCGCCGCCGAGGCCGCGCTCAGCGTGGCGGTGACCGAGGAGGAACGCGAAGCCGCCGGCAAGGCACTGGAGGTCGCCGATATCTATGAGATTTATCAGGATGAACTGGCGAAAGCCGATGCGGTTGATTTTGGGGATCTGGTTCTGCTCGCGGCGCAGGCACTCGAGCAGAACCCGGACTTGCGCGCCGAGTACCAGGCGCGGTTCGAGCACATTCTCGTTGACGAATACCAAGATGTGAATCTGGCGAGTGCACGGCTCTTGCGGGCGCTCGCGGCGCCACAGGCAGATGTGTGGGTCGTAGCCGATGAGCGGCAGTCTATTTACCGCTTCCGCGGCGCGGCGCCCAGCAACGTGCAGCGGTTCGTAACCGAGTTTTCCGGAGCACGGCGCTCGCTCGGCACAAACTACCGCTCCGGCTCGCCCGTGGTGCAGGCGTTCCAAACCTTCGCCACCAGCATGCAGGCTTCCCCCGGCGGACGCTGGACGGCTCAGCGCGGAAGCATCGGCGCGATCCGTCAGATTGTGGCGCCCTCGGTCGCCGCCGAGGCGGCCGCGATCCGCGACCACATCGAGCAAGCGCGCGCCAACGGCATCCCCTATAGCGAACAGGTCATCTTGGCGCGCAGTCATCTCACGCTCGCGCGCATCACCGGCGCGCTCGAACAACTTGGCGTGCCTCTTCTTTATCTTGGCGATCTGTTCGAGCGCGAGGAAATCCGCGATCTGCTCGCCCTGATCTCAATCGACGCCGAATCCGGCGGAATCGGTTTGGTTCGAGTCGCACAGTTGCCGGAATACGGCGCGTCCAAATCCGACGCGCTTGCCGTCATCAAATGGGCCGAGGCCAACAATCTGCGTATCCTCGACGCGCTGCGCCGGCTGCCCGAGATTCCGGATCTGATGCCGCAGGGCAGCGCCGGATTAACACGTCTTGCGAACCAGCTCGACGGCTTCGGAGCGGGCGCTTCGCCCTGGACGCTCCTGACGACGTGGCTTTTTGAGCGCAGCGACTATCTCAAACCGCGGCTGGCGGCCAACGACGCCAAGGCGCAGCAGCAGCTCGTCGCCATTTATCAGCTCCTCAAGGTCTGCGGTGAAATGGCGGCTGATGGCGATTCCACCCGCAAACACATGCTGGCGCGGGTGCGCCGCATCGAAGCCCTGAATGACGATCGCATGTACCGGGCCGTGGCTTCAGAAGCATCCGACCTCAACGGCGTCCGGGTCCTTACCGTTCACGGCAGCAAAGGGCTTGAGTTCAGAGCGGTTCACTTGCCGGCACTTGCGGCCCGGTACATGCCGGCGAACCGGCAAGGGGTGCGCTGCCCGCCGCCGCCGAGCTTGCCACATCTCACCATCCGCCCCGCCGATCATGAAGCGGAAGAAGAATGCTTGTTCTTCGTGGCGCTCTCGCGCGCGCGAGACTTCCTGTTCTTGAGCCGCGCCGAACGCTATAGCGCGAGCCAGTCCGCGAGCCCGTCTAAGTTCTTGTCGCCTATCAACGCGCTGGCGCCGGCAGCACGGCGCAATGACTCTCCGCTTCCGGGACGGCCCGCGCGGGCCCTGGCACCGCCCGGCGTGCGCACGCTTTATCAGGAGCGCGAACTCAGTCTCTATATCCAGTGCCCGCAGCGCTATCAGTTTGAGGCCTTGGACGGGTTGCGCGCCATTCGCGACGACTCGCCCTATGTCCGCTTCCATCGCTGCGTGTTCCGTACCATCGGCTGGCTTGAGACGCAGCGCGCCGCCGGCACGCCGTCTGATCTTCCCGACGCACTCGCGCAGCTTGGCCAAGAATGGGCGGTGCGAGGGCCGAAGGGGCACGGCTTCGAGGCTTACTACCGGGCCTCCGCCGAAACCATGATCACGTCGATGGTGGACGTGATCGCCGCCGAGACGGGCAGCTATGACCAGGGCGAATGGATCGTGGATGTCGGCGGCAAGCAAATCGCGGTGACGCCCGATCGTGTCGTCATCGCTCCCGATGGCACAGTGCACGTGCAGCGCATCCGCACCGGGCGCAAGACCAAGTCGGATCCCGCCAACCGCATCTATGCGCTGCTCCGCCGTGGCGCTGCGGCGCGCTACCCCGGGCGGCGTGTCGTGACCGAGGCCTATTACCTCGCGACCCGGGAAGCGGTGCCGATTCCACCTAACAAGGACGACAAGTTGCTGGAGGAATACACCGGCGCCATCACCGACATCGAACGCGGCGCATTCGCGCCCGCGCCGGAGGATGCGCGGCGCTGCCCGAATTGCCAGTGCTACTTCATCTGCGATTTCGTCCAAGGCGTCTCCCAGACCACTTCCTGAAAATTCCGCCTGCCGTCGCTTTCTCCTTAAAGGCCCAATCAAGGGCCGCATACCAAAGGGAATAAGCGATGAGCAAGACGATCATCTTCATCCAAGCCGAGGGCAAGCCCGGCGTCACCGAGGCCGAGATCGCGATCCCGGCGACGGTGCGCGACCTGCACGAGGTCTTCAAAACGCTCGGTCTCGATTTCGACAAGGAGTTCGAAGCTTTCGTCGATGAGGCGGACAACCCCGTGCCGCACGAGGCCGAGGCCACCGTCGAGGGCCTCAAGCACGGCTCGCACGTCCACGTGACCCACTGCAAGAAGATCAAGGTCACGGTCCACTACATGCACCGCACCATCGACCGCGCCTTCGCACCCGGCACCCGCGTGCGCACTGTCAAGCAATGGGCCGTGCGCGAGCTCAAGCTCAATCCCACGGATGCCGGCGAGCACGTGCTGCAGCTCTGCTACAGCACCATCCAGCCGCCGACCGACGCCGCGCTAGCGGAGCTGGTCAATGGCCGGAGCTGCGATGTCTGCTTCGACCTCGTTCCGGAAAAGCGCATCGAGGGCTAAAGCCGATGACCGTGGTCGTGCCTCCCGACCAGTTGCTCCTCGCAGTGGATCTCGCCGCACCGGAATTCCGGCGCGGCGAGATCGAGGGCAAGTGGCGTCACATCGAAACCGCATGGCCGCACACGACCATCGCGGTTGCGGCGGCGAAGCGCCCGCACGCGCCCGACGAATTCGGGTTCCGCTTCGAGTGCAGCGGTTACCGCCACACGCCGGCAACGGCGCAGCCGTGGGATGTCGCCGCGCGGCGGGCTCTGCCCGCGCCGCATTGGCCGGCGGGCCGCTCCATCGTTCCGTCTATCTTCAGGCCGGACTGGAAAGGCGGCCAATGCCTTTATTTGCCGTGCGACCGCATGTCGATCGAGGGCCACGGCGACTGGATTCACAAACACCCGAACCGGCTGTGGCAGCCGCAACGGGGCATCCTCTGTTACCTGGAGCAGCTTTATGATCTCCTCAATCAAGACGATTATTCGGGCATTCGCGGCGCCTGAGCACCGTTTGAACTGCCCCACAGCGCTGTGGGCGCGAACCATGGCTGAGCTGCACCGGCGCACGCAGCGCCGGCACGAATCCGGCGCGTTCCTGCTGGGTCACGATCATGGCGGCTGCCGCGCCGCCGTCGATGTCGTCTTCTATGACGATCTCGATCCGGCGGCCTACGCGAGCGGTGTGTGCATTCTCCGCGCCGGCGCTTTCGCCAAGCTCTGGGCGATCTGCCGCGCGCGCAAGCTCTCCGTCGTTGCGGACATCCATACGCATCCGGGCACTGCTTTCCAGAGCGAAGCCGATCGCACCAACCCGATGGTCGCGCAGCCCGGCCACATCGCCATCATCGTGCCCGGCTTCGCCGCGTCGCCGGTCGGTTACGAGGATCTTTGTATCTACGAGTACCAGGGCGAGCACCGCTGGGCCGAGCGCAGCCACCGCCATTGCCGCAAATTCGTCTACACCGGATTTTGGAGTTGATCCCATGACCGCTCTTATCGATCACACGCGCCTGCACCGCACGGCCAAATACTTCATGGATAGCGGCCGCGCGGCGACGCACGACGACGCGATGCGCATCCTGCGCGGCTTCGGCGCTTCGATCCGCGTCGGCCCGGAAGCCGTCGCCTCGATCCCGCATCAGATTGCGCTTCTGACTTTGATCAATCTCGCGCGCCGGACCTTGCTTGGCGGCGTCGAGGTGCTCGGGGTGCCCAACGCGCCCCTGCTGGTCCCGCTCGCACGCGCGCGCAGTCTCGCAGACGCCGTGGTGGAACTGGGCGGCACGCTCGCTACGACCGGCAATCCGCTTTGGCCGGTCGCGCAGATCGGGACGGTGTCGCCACCGGCGGACGTCACGGCTTGGAAGCTCACTTGGCAGGGATGGCGGGGCGGTGTCGTGCCGCGGCATGACCCGCGCCGCCTGTCCGACGATGCGGCGAATCCGCTCGCTGCCGCGATGGCGGCAGCTGCCGCCGCCGCCGAGCTGTTTGCCTGGCACGCGAAAGATCATGTCATGGCCGGACGGCGCGCCGCGGGGATCTCACTCTGGAATCCAAGCGCCGATTGGCTTGCGCCGGACCCAAGCGAGTCCGCGCTCTCCTACCTGCCGGCTTCGCTTTGGGTGATCGGCCTTGGCAATCTCGGACAGGCATTCGCATGGCTGCTGGCCTGCTTGCCCTATGCTGATCGCAGCAAAGTCGAGCTCCTGCTTCAGGACTACGATCTGATCGCAGACTCGAACGACAGCACCTCTTTGCTGTCGTCCTTGCCTTTGGTCGGAACGAAAAAAACCCGCGCCGTCGCGCACTGGCTGGAGGCGGCGGGGTTCAACACTGCGCTCGAAGAGCGTCGCTTCGGGCCGTGGACGTTGCGCGGCCCGCACGATCCGGCGGTCGCCTTCTGCGGCGTCGATAACGCGACGACACGCGCCGATCTCGGCGGCGCGAAATTCGAGCTGGTGGTGGAAGCCGGGCTTGGCGCCGGCCCCGGCGGCTTTCGAAATTTTTCGCTCCATACCTTTCCGTCATCACGGCGTCCCGACCAAATCTGGCGCCGCGAAGAGGCTGGAAGCACGCTCGATGTCTCCGCGAAGCCTGCATACAGCGCGTTAAAGAAATCCGGACTGGATACCTGCGGTCTCGCCCAGCTCGCGTCGCGCACAGTCGGCGTACCGTTCGTCGGCTTGATCGCCGCCGGCCTCGCCGTCTCGGAACTCCTGAGCCGGCTGCACGGCGCTGGTGGGGTGGAGGTCGCCTCAGGATCGGCTCTCAATCTTGACGATGTTGAGTGCGTCCGGCTGCCTTTCTCGCCTTACGCGTTCGGCCACTTACCGGCGGTTTAACGATCTGTGTTTTTGCGTAGCTTAACTACGCAAATATTCCGATCTGCAAACCTTCTTCGCGATTACGCCCTTGCGAAGGCAAGCAGCGGCCCGAAGTCGTGATTGTCGGCGGCCCTCAGGGCGTTGATGTAAGTGGTGCGCAGCGTGCCCGTGTCGTGAATGCTGCCGCTGCCCCACGTGAACGGCTCGCCGCCAAGCTTCTCGATCAACAGGTCCGCCATCATTCGCGCGTGGCGGCCGTTGCCATTGGGGAAGCCGTGGATTTGCGTAAGGCGGTGATGCAAACGCACCGCGATTTCATCGGCCGAGTAGGTTTTATTCGCCACCCAAAACCGAACGTTGTCGAACATAACCGGCATCTCGGCCGCGATCAGATGCGGCGCGATGCCGATATTGAGTTCGGTCTGGCGGTAGGTCCCCGCCCATTTCCAAACGTCGCCGAACATTTGCTTTTGCAGGGATTTCGAGAAGTCTTCATTGAGCAGCGCGTCCGTGCCACCGCGGCGGCGGCGCGCCCACGCGGCACCGCTCACGATGTTTTCCTCTTCGGCCTCGTTCAGATCGGCACGGGTCGTGATCCATGTCTGAATCAAATCGCCGCGCAGCGCCGGATCAAGCGGCGTTGCGTCATCTGGTTCTTGAAACAGATCCGTCATGGCTCATCCCAGAGATCCCGCTCCTTCACCTTGTCGCGGATATACGCTTCGAGACGTTCGTCGGTAGCGCCGTCGGGCGTTTCTTGCGCTTCGAGCTTCATCGTATGCGCAACGCGGCCTAAATCACGCAAGGCGATTTTGCGCGCGCGCGCGCGTACGGCGCCTTCGAGCGAGTCATTCGGCACGAGCGCATAGACGAGGGTGCAATCGAGTGCTTCGGCGGCGCGGCGCAGGGTCTTGAGCTGGATCGTCCCGTTCTCTTCCGATGCTTCGAGGGCCGCGACGCTTGGTGGCCGGACACGCAGGCGGCGGGCGTATTGCACGCCGCTCATGCCAAGTGCATCACGGATGGCGCGCACCCACCCCTTGGGAGGCACGCGGAAGCGTTCGCCTGGCTTCAAGGGGGCCAAACGCTCATCAAGGCGCTCGCGGGCGCGTTTGCGGGCTTCTGTTTTCATAGCGTAGCCTAATGTTACCTATCATAAATTATGTCATAGACTAATATCTGTATCAATACATCATACGATAGCCTAACTTTTTATAAAATACTTTAGACTATAGCCTAATCTCTTGAGCGCCATACGCAAGTTTCGCCAAAAACGTCAATTTTTCAATATGGTCGCCCGAACCCCAATCATCCAACGCTCAGCTTCCGCCGGGCTCGTTTTCGGGCTCGCCTCCGCGCAATCGCTTTTGGCCGGCCCTGCCTTGCCGCGCGTTGTTGCAGCCACGCGTTAAGCCGCGCCCGCCTGAATGCGCGGCGCTGGCGCGGAGATAGAGCCGGCGTCGCCTTCGGCGTGGCGACGGTCGCGTACATCCTCAACTGATTCCAGAATGTGATTTCGTACAGGTCGCCGCCTTCAGACCGCGCCCTTCGAACGACAAGGCCGGGTTCTCTCTTGAACACCTTGCCAGCCCTATCGAGCATCTCCTTTACGTCTTTGACATCCTCGTCGTTGACCAGGAAGGATTGGATCTTCTGGCCGGATTCGATGAAGGCGCCATCTTCGCGGAATGTTATGCCGCGCACGATCTTCTCAGTCATCGCCGGCAGGCTTTCCTCCGGGATGCTGATTCCGAGCTGCTCCTCAAGCGGACGATCCCAACGCTCTCCGAGGCCTGGCACCACGTTCTTTTCTTTGAGCGCCTCTCCTTTGTACATCTCGCCCAGAATCTTCTTTGCGCGGGCGTCGCGCGCGGTAGCGTCACCTTCGCTCGTAGCGGCGTCGGGGTTGATGGCGCGCAATGCCTTCTCGGCAAGTCCCGCGGAAGCTGGGTTCTTTGCGTCAAGCGTCAGCCCCAACCGGCCTATCAAATCGCGTTCCAGCTTTCCGTAGCGGTCGTTACACGCGATGCAGGATGGAAACTGCCACTTCTCCATGTCCGCGGGCGTCGTGTCGGGATACCAAGACTTTGGAAGCACGTGATCCCAATTGCGCGCCACCCCTTCCTTAAGGCAGTGAACGCACCGTCCTTTCCCCGGGTTCTTCGCCATAGCGCTACGCTCAGGTCACATCGATCGGCGAAGTACGCCACACGTCTTTACCGAGGGCGATCAGCATATCCTGCCGCTGTTCGATGTCGAGCGCCGACCAGTTCTCAAAGGCCCGCAGCTTTTCGTTGATGCGTGTGATCGACGAATTCTTCCCGACTGCATTCAAGGCGACGATGCTTCGCGTCAGATAATTTCCAGATTTGCCGTACTCCGGCTTCTTCTTCTCGAAGAACCCGTTGCTCGCGACGATGTTGATCGGTTTTTCGAGAAGCGTCACATTCCCGAGCCGCACTTTGTAGTCGTCATAACTCTTTCCCGGATTGGCGGCGGTGAAGGACTGACGGAGATCGGCTTCCGGAGTATCCGGAAGAATGTGTTCGATTTCGAGCGCGGTGAATTCGCCGAGGCCACCGGGCTCCCTCATGCCCTTGAACGCCATTTCGACATGCTGCGCGAGCTTGGCCAACAGATACCGGGTGCGGTATTGCTGCATCGATCCGAGCGTGTAGCGCTTGAGCGTGTCGCCAAGCTCCGCATCCTTGCCGACCATATTCTTGTGCAGCCGCTCCGCCACGAATTCGTTTAGTTTGGCCTTTTGCGCATTCGCGTCGGCGATTTCCGCGATCTCCCGTAGCTCGTCGGCCCAGAGCGAGAAGTTGCGCTCCAGATCCTTCGTCGGCGTCTTGGTGAAGATGTAGTAGAACAGGAAGCTTTCGAGCTGCCGCACGAAGTGATCGAACAGCGCTTTGGGAAAGTTTGCAGCGGCCAGGAGCAACACATAATGCAAACTGAATGCGGCGCCGCAAAGCTGCTGAAGCGTATCCATGGCGACGCTGGACGCGCCGTCATTGCCACGGCCGTCCGTGAAGCCAATGTAGTGCTCGACACTGCGGATGATCTTGCGGACAAAGCCGAAGGGATCGCTGCGGTAGCCGCACAGCTCCGCATTGTCTTTGTCGATCAGCCAGTCGTAAATCTCGTCCTCGCGCACCACACCGTCCCTGCGCTCGTTCTTCACCTTGTAATTCGCCATGATGAAATAGCGCAGGAAGCGCAGCGGCTTTTCCTTATTGCGCTCCAATGGCCCTGTGATTTTCTTCCACTCGTCCTTAAGGCGCGTGAACTCGTCCGGCTTCACTTGCGTGAAAAGCAGGTTCTTGAGCAGGTCCATCGAATTGAGGCCGACGCCGCGCTCGTTGATGGTCTCGAATATCTTGAGCGCGCTGCTGACATCCGTCGAAATCTGGATGAAAACCACGTTGTTGGCGAGATAGCCCCAGTATTTTCGTAGCGCGTCTAGATCTTTGTAGTTGGTATCGAAGAACGCGTGGATCGTCGAATAGGCGCCGAGCAGCTTATCGAGCGAGCCGAATTTCGGGATTCCGGCGGCGGCGACCTTGACTCTGGTCGTCTGCGCATCCGCATCGGCTGCGACGATACGGCTCATCAGTTCGCCGGCATGCTCGTAGCGGGGCTCCAGCTTGAGGCTGGTCTTCGGATTGCCGCCGCTGTCGGTGTAGCTCGTCGAGAGAAGGCCGGTAAACAGCGGATACTGCGGCTGGCCTTGGAAACGCTGCCGCAAGGCGCACAACAGCAAAAAGAACGTCGTCAGACGTTGCTGGCCGTCGATGACCTCGAAATGACCTTTCTGTGCCGTCGGCGAGACAAGGACAGTGCCGATGAAATACTCGCGGCGATCGCCGACATCAAACTCCTCGTCGATGTCCTGCAAGAGCTGCTGGACCTCCTTCTCGGTCCAGACGTACTCACGCTGATAGTCCGGAACGACATAAAAGCATTCCCGAAACGCCTCTTCGACTGTGTACTTGTGGTCCTCAATCTTGGCCATTCAAACCCCACATCTCTACGCTGTTGTCCGCGCGTACCGTCAGCATTGCGACCCCAAGCTTGATCAAGCCGCCACGAATTTCCTCGAACAATGCACGATAGCGCGGGAAATCAGGAAACCCGACAGCGACGACGGCGTCCAGGTGTTTGGTTTGCAGACGCATCACCTTAAGCAGGGCGTGCGAGTACCATTGCTGCGCTTGATTGGTTGGATTGGTCGGCTTGACTTCGCCTGCACGACGCGGATCCCGGTAGGTCTTTGCGGGATAGCCCTTGGCCTCGACTAGCAGGGTCCGGCGGCCGCGGGTGGCATAGATATCGACGCCGCGCTCCTTGGAATGGGTGTCGGCCTTGGCGACGATGGTCCAGTCGTCGTCTGCGAGAAACCGGGCAATCGTCTCGACGACATTGCCCTCCCAAAACCAGTCGGCGGTGACGTCCATCCTTCCCCCCGCGTTCATCGTAACTCAGGAGGCCGGTCCTCCCAACCGGAAATCTGGGCCGTTTTTCCTCACCCGGCCAAACAACCGGTCTTTGTTTTAGTGACTTCGGCTAGCTCAACCTTCGGGATCCTAGTTGTAAGAAACGCCGCGAGATCATGCGCGCCTCGTATCCGCCGGCATGCATCACGAAGTCAGCGACCTTCGGGCCAGGGTTGCAGCGTCGAAGGAGGCGAATGAAGTCCGTGGCGCCTATACCCATGCCGCCGAATTCTGGCAGAAGCGCCGTGCGGATGATGCGGTGGTGGGCGGACGAGTTCGACCGGCTAAGGGAGTACGGTCGTGTCATCAAAATGAGTGCCTGAGGAAACGCGCGTTGCAAGTGAATTTGCTCGCTTAAGTCGCACGTCCATTAGTTCGACATGTTGGTGTCAAGGAGCGCCAGAAGTGAGCACACCACTACTAGTCGCCGACGTCCGATCGTTGTCGTGACGATACGCCCATCGTGGGATATAATATTGTGCTCTGGGCTAGGACGTCGCAACTGCGCGGGACCGTAGTCCAAGATGCGATAATTGATAAAAAAAGGTTGTGGGTCGACACACAGATGACGATTCATCCTATTTATACGCCACAGCTACTCGACAGCCATACCTGTGCTCTAGATGTCTTTCCAGCTGCAGAAGCCTACGATCTTATTACCTCAGACCGATCGCGGGCCGGGATGAGGCATGGGCGGCAAGGACGAACAGACTCGGAAAGAGGGATTTGAGTCGCCAGGTATCTGGAAAATGCCACGTGTCGCGAAGCGCTACCGCAAAAACCGTGGCATGCCGCCGCCTGCGACGTTCGATATCGATACGCTACCAGCCAGCTCCAATTTGACAGCATTGGAGGCGGCAGCGGTCATCCGGCGTACGCCGGGTGCGCTGGAGCAGTGGCGGCGCGATCCGAACCATCCGCTGAAATGGCGCTACGTTGATGGCCGGCCGCTTTATCGTGTCGATGCGGTGCGCAACTATCTAGCCGGATGCGATAAGACCACTAAGCCGTCTCAGCCGCATAATGCTCGCGCAGACGGCCGAGCAATTCGGCCTTGATTGGGTCGAGCGGATTCGTCCGCTGCAAGCGCACGACCTTGCCGACCCGTTTCGCTCCGACCAACTCTGCGATGTAGTCATGCGCCGCTTCGAACGCCATCTTGCGGATGATCCACTGTTCGTCGCGATTGTAGACCTGATCGATTCCTCGCGGCTTTTGCCCGACACACAGCCGCTGGATTTCGTTGTCGTAGCCGCAGCGTGACATGATGGTTCGCAGGCTGCGCCTTAAGTCATGCATGGTGAACTTGGCGACACGCGCTTCTTTGACAAGACGATTGACCATTTTGGTGAACCCTGACATCTGGCCGCCGGTCTTCGGTGACGGGAAAACATAGTCGGACGTCGCTCGCTGGAAATGTTGCGCGGCTGCAAGCACCTCGTCAGCGAGGTGGGTGCGTGGCACGTCGTGATGTAGGCCCATCTTGGTCCACGCCGCATCGAAGGTGATGCGGTCCTCCATGACGTGCTTTGACCACTCGATCATGGTGGGCTCGCTGCGGCGCGGGCCACCGAGTAGGCACATGCGTGTCAGGAGACCAAAAGCCCCGAGCTTGCCAGATGCATGCCAAACCTTGATGATCTCATCATCGGTTAATGCGCGGCCCTTCGTTCGGCGTCCGACCCTCTGCGCGCGGGTTTCTTTGGGCTCGCGATAGCCGGCGAGCACGTTGTGGTCGACATAGCCCTCGCTAACGCACCATTCGAGGAAGGTGTGGGTGTGCTTGCGCAGGTCTTTGGCCGCGCCACGCTTGCCGGTCTTCGCAATCTTGTCGACCGCCGCCATGATCTGCCGCCGTGTCAGGTCTCCCACGCCGCTCTCGGCGTGATCCTTGAGCCCGCGCCGCAGCGCCGACATCGCTGGCTTCCAGTTGACGACTTGACGCCCGGTCAAGAACGTCTGGTAGGGACCATCTTCAACGATGAGGATCGCCAGCGTGGTCCGCTGCTTCTCGGCTGCCTGTTGCCGCCTCGCCTCGCGTTTCGTTTCGTTGGGATCCACGCCCTTGACGACTTCGCCGGCAGCGATAGTGGCGGCCTTGCGCGCAGCCTTCTCATTGTATTTGGGCCATGCGCCGAGTGTCTTGCGCTGGGTCCCCCTCACACCCGGCTTGGTGAAGAGGTAGACCCAGGTCCGACCACCGGTGGCGCGCATGCGCATGGCGAGGCCGGGCAGCTTGTCGTCGTGGAGATAATGCTGCGCCTTGCCCGGCGGCAGCGTGGCCTTGCGGATCACCGCATCGGTGAGTGTCAGTTGATTGGCCAGTTCCGTCACGATACCTACCCCTTCTTTGTTCCCCGGTGTGCCCCGTACGAACGATGATCAGCCCTCGAACAAAACTTGGCCTTAGACCTTTTCTTCACTCTATGCCCACGCAGGAAATGATCGACGGACCCAATCAGATTCGGATCTCAGACCGCCCCGCGTTTTGTGCCCCAGGGGAAAATTCACAGGGGGCACAACAGGGGCACATAAAATGCAGTATGGACTGGGATGGTCGCCTGTGGCCCACATGGCCGAAGTCACTGCGCTGCAGTGACTTTTACAATTTCACTGTGGCTGGATTAGGTCGGCTACGGTCCATGGATTGTGGTTCACACGGGAGAGGTCCAAGGTTCGATCCCTTGTGCGCCCACCATGCTTCGCCCTTTGGGCTACCCATGGTGCGGCCAGCCCACGCTTGGGCAGGCCAGCTTCAATCTATCGTAGCGACGGCTCTGCCGCCGAAGTCTTCGGCGAGGCGAACCGCATCTTGGCAATGTTTCCGCCCCGGCAAACTCTTCGCTGCACCCAAAAAAGACCTTTGGATGACTCCGTCACTCACAAATAACTGATCATTGATCTGGAACTATTTTGGTTTGGGTTCCATTATGGTGCCGCTCGTCAACCCACGGAGATTTCCGCATGCGCAAGCTCATCATCGCTACCACTGCCCTCGCCTTCATCGCTTCGCCCGCCTTTGCCCAGTCGACCGACAAATCCGGGTCTGCGCCTGCGGCCAGCAGCGATACGAACACGATGAAGAAAACAACCAAGAGCAAGAAGCCGAAGAAGTCGTCCTCCTCGATGAAAAAGAGCGATGACGCGACGACGAGCAAGTAAGATGAGCAAGTAATCAGGCAAGACCTGATCGCGACGCGCGGCCGCCCTCTCGGGCGGCCTTATCGTTTGTGGCGCTGTGGCGGCCCGAAGCGCGACGGGGAATCGTCATCGCGCCGTCGCTCCGCTATCCCGCAGCGATCCCGGCCTCCTTCAGCCGCGCGAGGAACCAGGCGGTCAGGGGACGGTCGACCACGCCGCCGACGTAGACTTCCACGTCACTGACATTCTTGCGCGCCAGGATCACGAGAACGCCGATCCAATAGGCGAACCACAGATGCGGATCGGTGAGGCCCCTAAGCTTGTGCTGATCGTGCTCGAGCGGCTGGTGATTGGTCGCCTTGCGCACCTCGATCGCCAACAGATTGTTGGGGATGTCGCGCTGGTGCACGACGATATCGGGATAGATGGATTTGGCGAGATGATCGTCGGTCGAAACGATGGTACCG
>Ga0209060_10001161_pt1 | contig 31107 bp, 32 predicted proteins | sample Coa_R1_8_FD_187155 | JGI IMG/M metagenome (GOLD analysis project Ga0209060, IMG submission 187155) | Surface soil microbial communities from Centralia Pennsylvania, which are recovering from an underground coalmine fire - Coalmine... | ecosystem: Environmental > Terrestrial > Soil >...
CGAGAACTGGATCTCGCGCTTGAGGGGCTTTGGTCGCTACGTCGATCAGGTTGAGGGGCTCCTCGAGCTCGGCCTGCGCGAGGGCCGCACGCAGCCCAAGGTGCTGATGGAGCGGGTGAGGCCGCAGCTCGCAGCCCAACGCGTCGCTCAGCCCGAGGACAGTCCGTTCTACGCGCCGTTCAAGCAGTTCCCGGACACCGTGCCCGCGGCGGAGCGCGAGCGCCTCGCGCGCGCGGGCCGTGCGGCGATTGCCGAGACCGTCCTGCCCGCGTTCGCGCGCTTCGAGAAGTTCTTCGACGGGACCTACCTGCCGAAGTGCCGCGACAGCATCGGGGTGTCGGCAACGCCCGAAGGCAGCGCGTACTACCGGGCGCTCATCGCCTATCACACCACGCTCCCGCTCTCGGCGGATGAGATCCACGCGCTCGGCTTGAAGGAAGTCGCGCGCATCCGCGCCGAGATGGATCGCATCATTGCGAGCGTCGGCTTCAAGGGAAGCTTTCAGGACTTCGCTCATTTTTTGCGCACCGACCCGCGCTTCTTCTACAGCGATCCGAACGATCTGTTGCACGCCTACATGGTGATTGCAAAGTCGATCGATCCGAACCTCGTCAAGCTCTTCCACAAGCTGCCGCGCACGCCCTATGGGGTGCGCCCGGTGCCCGAGACGAGCGCGCCGAACACCACCACCGCCTACTACCAGCCGCTCTCTCCCGACGGCTCGCGGCCGGGCTACTACTACGTGAACCTCTACAAGCCCGAGGCGCGCCCCAAGTGGGAGATGGAGGTTCTGACCTCGCACGAGGCGGTTCCGGGCCATCATCTGCAGCTTGCGCTGCAGTTCGAGAATGCCCAGAACGTGCCGATGATCCGTCGCATGGCCGGCTTCACCGCCTACGTCGAGGGCTGGGCGCTCTATGCCGAGAGCCTGGGCGGCGAGGTCGGTCTATACCAGGACCCGTATCAGAAATTCGGCCAGCTGACCTACGACATGTGGCGCGCGGTGCGTCTGGTCGTCGATACCGGCATGCACGCGCAGGGCTGGTCACGCCCGCAGGCGATCGATTATTTCAAGGCGAACGCACCGAAGAGCGATCTCGACATCACCAACGAGATCGACCGCTATATCGCCATGCCCGGGCAGGCGCTCGCCTACAAGATGGGGCAGCTCAAGATCCTCGAGCTGCGCCGAATCGCCCAAGAGAGGCTCAAGGAGCGCTTCGATATTCGTGATTTTCACGACACCGTGCTCGCAAGCGGCGCGGTGCCGCTGCCGGTGCTCGAGCGCCTCGTGAATGCCTGGATGAGGACCCGCGACCAGAGCCCTGGGGCAGCGCACGGCGCGCCGTGAGTCGCGCCCGGGCCTCGCTGAGTGGTGCTAGCCGCCGGATCTCTTGGCCGGCCAGCCGAGCGCGGTGAGCTCCGTGACGATGGCGTCGCGGTGATCGCCCTGGATCTCGATCACGCCGCCGCGCACCGTGCCGCCCGAGCCGCAACGCTTCTTCAGCCGCCCCGCGAGAGCCTCGATCTCGGCGGGCGGCAACGGCAGGCCGCGGATGACCGTCACCCCCTTGCCCGCCCGCCCCTGCACCTCGCGACCCACCCGCACTGCGACGGCGCTCGTGCCGGGCGCACTTTTCTTGCACACGCAGGCCGCCAGCGCCCGGCGGCAGTTCGGGCACAGGTGCGCGGCGGCGCGGCGGGTATCCATGGGCCGCATTATGGATGGCTCGGGTAGAATAGGCGCATGAAATCCAATGGCTTCTCTTCGAGCGGTCCCGCGGCGCGGCGCCCCTCGCTCGGTGTGCGGGTCGGCACCGTCACCATCGGCGGCGCGGCCCCGATCGTCGTGCAATCGATGACCAATACGGATACCGCCGACATCGAGGCGACCGTCGCCCAGGTCAAGTCTCTCGCGCGCGCGGGCTCCGAGCTCGTGCGCGTCACGGTAAACAACGAGGAGGCGGCGGCCGCGGTCCCGCACATTCGCGAGCGACTCGACGCTCAAGGCATTGCGACACCGCTGGTCGGCGATTTTCACTTCAACGGCCACAAGCTCCTGAAGGCGCACCCGGCCTGTGCCGAGGCGCTCGGGAAGCTGCGCATCAATCCGGGCAACGTCGGACGCGGCAGCAAGCGCGACCCGCAGTTCGCCGAGATGATCGAGACGGCGTGCCGTTTCGACAAACCGGTCCGCATCGGCGTCAACTGGGGAAGCCTCGATCAGGATCTGCTCACGCGCATGATGGATGAGAACTCGCGCCGCGAGACGCCCCTGGCGGCGATCGAGGTGATGCGCGAGGCCATCGTCGTCTCGGCGCTCGACAGCGCGAAGCGAGCCGAGAGTCTCGGTCTGCCCGCGAACCGCATCGTCATCAGCGCGAAGGTGAGCGGCGTACAGGACCTGATCGCCGTTTATCGAAATCTCGCAGGGCGCTGCACCTATGCGCTGCATCTCGGCCTCACCGAGGCCGGTATGGGCAGCAAGGGCATCGTCGCCTCCACGGGCGCCATGGCGGTGCTCCTGCAGCAAGGCATCGGCGATACCATCCGCGTCTCCCTGACCCCGGAGCCGAACGGTGACCGCACGCAGGAGGTGATCGTCGGGCAGGAGATCCTGCAGACCCTGGGCCTGCGCTCCTTCACGCCGCTGGTGATCGCCTGCCCGGGATGCGGCCGCACCACGAGCACCTACTTCCAGGAGCTCGCGCAGAAGATCCAGAGTCATATTCGCCACCGCATGCCGGAGTGGCGCAAGCAGCGCACGGGCGTCGAGGAGATGACGGTCGCGGTGATGGGCTGCGTCGTCAATGGACCGGGGGAAAGCAAGCACGCCAACATCGGCATCAGCCTGCCCGGTACGGGCGAGCACCCGGTGGCGCCGGTGTACGAGGACGGCGAGAAGACCGTCACGCTCAAAGGGGAGCGCATCGCAGAGGAATTCCAGGAGCTGGTCGAGCGCTACGTCGAGCGCACCTACCGCCGGAGCGCCCCGTGAGCGCGGCCGGGGGCGGCGCCCCCGAGGTCGGCCTCACGCGCGGGTCGGAGCTCTCCGCCCGCAAGTGCGCACCCTGCGAGGGGGGCGTACCGCCCCTGAGCGCCGCGGAGGCTGCGGTGCTGCGCGCCCAGCTGCATCCCGACTGGGAGATCTCCGCGGACGCCAAGAGTCTGAAGCGCTCGCTGCGCTTCCGCGATTTCTACCGCACCATGAGCTTCGTCAACGCGCTCGCCCACATCGCGAACGTCGAGGATCACCATCCCGATCTCGAGCTCGGCTACAACTACTGCCGGGTGACCTTCACCACGCACGCCATCGGCGGCCTCTCGCAGAACGATTTCATCTGCGCCGCCAAGCTGGATCGGCTTTAGGGCTTGAAGCCGGGTCGGTGCGCAGAAACGCCGGGACATCCCCCGCGAGCCCGAGGGCCCGCCGGGCGAGATGATTGCGCAACGGCGCCGCGTGTCCCACCGCCTCGAGCCCGAAGGCGCGCAGCCGCGCGGCGAGTGGATGGGTGTTCGAGAAGAGCCGCTCGAGACCGTCGAGCGCGGCGGCGGCCAACAGATTCTCGCTGCGCCGTCGACGCTCGTAGCGGCGCAGCGAGGCCGCATCGGCAAGCCCGGCACGCCCTCCTCCCGATCGCGCCTCGCTCAGGATCTCGGCGAGAACCGCGCAATCGAGCAGCCCGAGGTTCAGGCCCTGGCCCGCGAGCGGATGCACGGCGTGGGCCGCATCGCCCAGGAGCACGGCGCGCGCCGTTACGTAGCGCTCGGCGTGCTGCAGCCTCAGGGGGAAGCTCACGATCGGAGTGGTGACCTCGACCGCCCCGAGCACGCCGTCGCTCGCCTCGGTGAGCGCGGCCCCGAAGGCCGCGGCATCGAGCACGCGCAGACGCTCGGCCTCAGGGCGCACCAGGCTCCACACGATCGAGCAGCGGCCATCGCTCAAGGGTAGGAAAGCCAGCGGTCCCGTCGGCAGGAACCGCTGCCACGCCGTATCCTGATGCGGCCGCTCGGTGCGCACGTGCGCGACCAGCGCATCCTGATGATAGGCATGCGTGGCCGTCTCGATGCGCAGCAGATCGCGCGTTCGTGAGTCGACGCCATCCGCGGCCAGCAGCAGCCCGGTGTCGAGCTCCCGTCCATCGTGAAGGCGCACCCGCACCCGGGACCCACCGCCCGCGTTGCCCAGCGCACTGGAGCCCTCCGCGCTTCCCGGCGAGGGCGGCATCTCGAGGCGCGTCACGCGCGCCTCCATCATGAGCACGCCCGCGCCCATCGCCGCCTCGAGACACGTGCGTTGCAGGGCGCGCGACTCGACGATCGAGCCCAGGTTGGGCTCGCCCAGATCCGCCGCATCGAAGCGAATCGACCCCCGCCCCCTCGACCCGGACCTCGACCCGGACCCCGACCCGGACCCCCACCGGGATCTCGATCCCGGCCCCAACGCATCACCGGCGCGGCCGCTCGCGTCCCACACGCACATCCGCTCGTACGGACACACGCGATCGCGCGGCAGCTTGGGCCACACGCCGATGACTTCGAGCAGTCTTTGTGACGCACGACCGACCGCCACCACGCGCAGGTCCCAGTCCTCTTCGATTCCGGGCGGCGGTGCGAGCCGCTCATCGATGAGCGCAACGCGCCGAGGCTCGACCAGACCGCGCTCGATCAGAAGGCTCGCCATCACGGCGCCGACGACACCCCCGCCGACGATCAGCGCATCGACGTCGCGCGTCATGCCGACACCTCCGCGCGTCGCAGCGGCACCCCGCGCGCAAGCTTCGGCACCCGCCCTCCCGACCCGATGCTCAAGGCCGAGAGCGCGGACTTGGCGGGCGGCAACAAGTCGAACGCCAGCAGCCCCAAGTTGCGCAGCTGATGGACCGGGGCGAGCGGATTTGCGAACAGGCGCACGAGCCCGTCGGTGAAAGCGATGACGAGGCGCCGGTCCCCCGCTCGCCACGCATCGTAGTCGGCAAGGAGCTGCGGATCGCCCGCCTCAGCGCGGCGCGCCGCCAGCAGCTCCGCAAGGCTCGCCGCATCGCGCAGTCCCAGGTTGAAGCCCATGCCCGCGACCGGATGCAGTCCCTGCGCCGCATTGCCGATGATCACGCAGCGCCCGGCACTCGTCCTGAGCGAGCGGCTCAAGGCGAGCGGATAGGCGGTGCGTCGCCCCACTTGAAGAAAGCGTCCCAGACGATGCCCGAAGCGCCGCTGCACCTCGGCGAGGAACTCAGCATCCGACCAGCCCATCGCCCGCTCGGCGAGCGCCGGCGCAAGCGTCAGCACCAACACGCACCCCCCCTGCGTCGTCGGCAGCAGCGCGAGGGGCCCGTTCTCGGTGAAGCGCTCATAGGCGACATGGTCATGAAACTTGCGCGGGGTCACGGTGGTGACCACGGCGGTTTGCTCGTAATCGCGCACCTCGGCGACGACGCCGAACGCCGCGCGCACGGCCGAACCCGCGCCATCGGCCGCCACCACGAGCCGCGCACGCAGCCAGCGCGGCTCGCCGCCCCCGCGCGCCACGTTGAGCTCGACCCACTCGGGGGTCCTGTTGATCTCGGTCACCCGCGCCGGGCAGTAAAGCTCGACCTCCGCACGCGCCTCGAGCGCGCCCATCAGCGCGCGGCCCAGCACGCGGTTCGGCACGACGTAGCCCAGGGCCGCAAGACCCAGCTCGGCGGCCTCGATGCGCGCGAAGCCGAAGTGCCCGCGGTCCGAGATGTGAATGCGGTGGATGGAGGTCGCGGCGGGCGCGACCGCGTCCCATATCTTGAGCGTCTCGAGAACCCGCCGGCTGCCGTTCGACAGCGCCGTCGTGCGCTCATCGAAGCTCGGCTGCGCAGCCGCGTCGTGCGGCACGGCCTCGATCAGCGCAATCGAGAGCCCGAGGCCCTCCAGCGCGACCGCGAGACTCGCTCCCACCATGCCGCCGCCGACGATGGCGACGTCGCACAGGCCCGCCTCGCGAGCATCGGCCACTTCAGGAGCCCGTCCTGGCCTGCATGAGCTGCTCGATCGCTTCGGGAGTGCGCTCGAGCGCACTCGTGAGCACCTCGGGCGCATCGCGGGTGACGAGCACGTCGTCCTCGATGCGTACCCCGATGTTCCAGAACTCGCGCGGCACGCGCGGCCCGGGCCGGATGTACACGCCCGGCTCGACGGTGAGCACCATGCCGGGCTCGAGCACGCGCCACTCGCCTCCGACCTTGTAATCGCCCGCATCGTGCACGTCGAGCCCGAGCCAGTGCCCGGTCCGATGACCGAAGAACGGCCGGTAGGACTGCTCGCGGATCAAGCGCGGCAGCGCGCCCTTGAGCAGCTTCAGGCGCACGAGCCCCTGGGTGATCGCGCGCACCGCCGCCTCGTGCGGCTCATTCCAGTGATTGCCCGGACGCACCTTGTCGATCGCGGCGAGCTGCGCCTCGAGCACCACCTCGTACACGGCGCGCTGCACCGGGCTGAAGCGACCGTTCACCGGAAAGGTGCGCGTGATGTCCGAGGCATAGTAATCGTGCTCGCAGCCTGCATCGAGCAGCAGCAGGTCCCCATCCGCGAGGCGGCGCGCGTGATCTCGATAGTGCAGGATGCAGGTGTTCGGCCCGCTCGCGACGATCGGCTGATAGGCGACCTCGGCGTTGTGCGAGCGGAACTCATGGTGGATCTCCGCCGTCACCTCGTACTCCATGCATCCGGGACGCGCGAACCGCATGGCGCGACGGTGTGCGCCCACCGCGATCTGCGCCGCGCGCTTGAGCGATGCCTGCTCGGGGCGGCTCTTGTAGAGGCGCATGTCGTCGAGCACGTGCCCCAGGGACACGAACTCCTGCGGCGGGACCGAGTCCTGACGGGCATGCATGCGCACGGTGTTCACCCAGCCGAGCATGCGCGGATCGAACTCGACGTGGCGGCCCATCGAGTAATAGATCCGTGTGCGCTGCTCCATGAGCCCGGGCAGGATCTCATCGATGTCGGCAATCGGGAACGCATCGTCGGCCCCATGGCGCTCGACCGCACCGTCGGTACCCGCCCAGGCCCCGTCCCAGCTCTCGCGCAGCGGGTCGTGCTCTCTGACGAAGAGCAGATATTCGCCCTGCGCCCTGCCCGGCACCAGCACCGCCACCGCCTCGGGCTCGGGGAAGCCCGTGAGATAGTGGAACTGGCTGTCCTGCCGATAGGGATACTCGATGTCGCCGTTGCGATGACGCACCGGAGCGGCGGGCAGCACCGCCAAGGCGTCCCTGCCGATCATGCGCATGAACTGGCGGCGACGGCGCGCGAACTCCTGTCGATCCACGCTTTGCTCAGTGCAGTCGCTGCGGGGCCGTCGGATAGGCCTGCTGACGCAGCGGCAGAAGCTCCTCGAAGACGACCTGGGCGCCGACGCGGATGAACTCGACGAGCTCTGCATATGCCTGCTCGTTGGCCTCGTCCGAGTCCGCATCATCCCCGGTGGCCCGTGAGATCTCGGTGAAGTCGCGCACGATCTCCCCGACCTCGCCGTTGAGCCCCTCCAGGTTGGCGATCTGCCCGGTGCCCAAGCCGTAGAGAAATCCGCTGCACCACAAAGCGAGCGCGTTCGCGCGTCCATTGAGCGGCTGCTCGTCATCCGGCAGGAGCGGCTCGAACTCCATGCCCTGCTCGCCGAAGGAGGCAGCCGTGGCGGCGTACACACGCTCGAGCATCGCGGCCGACTCATCGGAGAGTGCCGCTCCGTCGGGCAGGATCTCGTTCACCCAATCCTGCATTCGGTAGGGCGCCATCGAGCAGAGCGCGCCGCAGAGCGAGCCGTGCGCCTCGGCGGCGTCCGCGAGGCTTCCGGCGGAGGCCAGCACGTCCTCGAAGTCCTTGAAGCGGATGTTCCCGAGCATGCCGGCATGATAGCGCGTCGGCCGTTCGCCGCCGAATTCGGCACATAATCCCGCGCCGCCACGGCACCTTTGCAATGACGATTGGGCCGCTCTATATTGACGCCATGAGCGAAGCCAACCCGAAGTCAGCGGTCGATCTGGAGCTCAAGCGACTCGAGAAGCGTATCGAGGAGCTGATCGCGACGATCGCGCAGGTCAAGGAAGAGAACCGCGCGTTGCGTCAGCGGCAGGAAACGCTGACGGGCGAACGCGCCAATCTCCTGCAGAAGAACGAGCAAGTGCGCGCTCGCGTCGAGGCGATGATCGGCCGGCTCAAGGCGATGGAACAGGCGTGAGCGAGAATCAAGCTCGTGTCAGCGTGCGCATACTCGAAAAGGAGTATCACATCACCTGTCCGATCGAGGAGCGCTCCGACCTTCTGGATTCCGCCGAGTACCTCAATGCAAAAATGCGCGAGATTCGCGACAGCGGCAAGGTCGTCGGACTCGATCGCATTGCGGTCATCGCGGCGCTCAACATGGCCAATGAGCTGATTCGCTTCCACAAGCGTGACTCCCATCTCGAATCCGACGTCGGTGGCCGCTTGCGAAACTTGCGCGAGCGCGTAGAGTCGGCACTGGAGAAGGGACGACAGCTGGAGCTGTGACCTTTCTCGACCAGGTTGAAGTTTGGCGCCGCCTGCGGTGTTCGACGCGGATCGGGTTACCTCCTGACCCTAATTTGTAAAACCCCAGGGGCCGTGCTTGCTGGCACCATTGTGCAAGTCCGCCTCGAGCGGAAAGCCTTAAAGTGCCGCAGTTAGCCCCACCTGTTGCTCAGGTCGGGAGCAACGATCCAAGACGGCACAGGCGGGTGGCGCCATCTCCCCTGGCTTGGTCGATCGACCTCCCCGCGTTTATTCTGGGCGGATGAAGGGATCGCTGCGCAAGGAGCTGCGGGCACGGCGCCGCGCTCTCACCCCCGAGGAGCATGCCCTTCGCTCCGACCTCGCAGCCTCCGCCATCACCCGCCTGCCGGCTTTCCGCTCGGGCGCGCGAGTCGCGATTTACCTGCCCTTCGACCGCGAGGTCAACACGAGGGCGCTGCTCATCGCCGCGCAGCGCCGCGCCGTGCATGTCTACGTGCCGGTGATCACCGATGTCGCCCACCGGCGCATGAGCTTCTACCCGATCACCGGGCGCACCCGCCGAGGCACCTTCGGCATCTCCGTGCCGCACGCGGCGCCCGGGCGTGCGCACCGGCAGCTGGGGCCGCGCTGGTTCGACCTGGTCGTCGTACCGCTGGTCGGCATCGACCGCAGCGGCCGGCGCCTCGGCATGGGGCTCGGTTTCTACGACCGCGCATTCGGCTTTCGCGGCCAGCGCCTGCACTGGCGTGGGCCGCTGCTGGTCGGCCTCGCCTTCGAGTGCCAGCGGGTGGAGAGCGTGCATCCCAAGCCCTGGGATCTTGCGCTCGATGCGCTCGCCACCGAGCGTGGCCTCGTGCACTTCCGGACCTCGAGGAGTCATCGCGCATGAGCATCAGCCACTGGTTGTTCAAGTCCGAGCCCGCCACCTTCGGCATCGATCATCTCGCCGCGCTCCCGGGCAAGACCACGAGCTGGGAGGGGGTTCGCAACTATCAGGCACGCAACATGCTGCGCGATGAGATCAAGAAGGGCGACGAGGCCTTCTTCTATCACTCGAGCTGCGACATCCCGGGCATCGTGGGCATCGTCAAGGTGGTGCGCGCCGGCTACCCGGACGCCAGCGCCTTCGATCGCAAGAGTCCCTACTACGACGCGGAGAGCAGTCCCGACGCTCCTCGTTGGTACACCGTGGACGTCAAGCTGGTACGCAAGCTCAAGCGCGTCATCCCGCTCGAGGAATTGAAGCGCCACGCCGGCGGAGCGCTCGCCGAGTTCGTCGTCTTGAAGCGCGGCAACCGACTCTCGGTGACACCCGTATCGAATGCCGAGTGGCGATTCATTCTTCGTCTCGAGTGAGACTCGCTCCTCGTTCGCGACCGCTCGAGCGCGCCCCCATACCACAATCTCGAGCGAGAAGCGCGACGTATTACTTGTAAATTACTTTAGCGTGTATATACTCGGTCCCCGGACTAACCCGACAACGGAGTTTCTAACATGGCAGCGAAAGCGAAGAAGGCGAAGAAGAAGGCGGGCAAGAAAAAGGCCGCTAAGAAGAAATAAGCCTTCGTAAGAACTCAACTGTGCCCGCGTAAGCGGGCACAGTTGTTTCTGGAGTACCCATTTCATGTCCTCCACCCGAGATGGCGCCGCCCGAGAGCACAAGCGCCGTGCCGCCGAGGCGGCACTGCCCTTCATCGAGCGGGACATGGTCCTGGGAGTGGGGACGGGCTCGACGGTCGCCGAGCTCATCGCGCTCATCAAGGAACGCAACGTGAGCTTGCGCGGAGCGATCTCGAGCTCGAGCAGGACTTCCGCGCTCTTGAAGGACGCGCGCATCCCGGAGCTCGATCTCAACTCCGAAGGCGGCCTCGAGCTCTACATCGACGGCGCCGATGAGGCCGACGAGCACGGCGTGCTCATCAAGGGCGGCGGCGGCGCGCTCACCCGCGAGAAGATCATCGCCAGTGCCTCGCGCCGCTTCGTCTGCATCATCGATGAGTCGAAGCTCGTGCGCTCGCTCGGCGCCTTCCCGCTCCCGGTCGAGGTGATCCCGATGGCCCGCTCCTATGTCGCCCGATGCCTGGTGGCGCTCGGCGGTCAGCCGGTATGGCGCGAGGGACTCACCGACAACGGCAACGTGATCCTCGACGTGCACCATCTTCGCTTCGACGATCCGCTCTCCCTCGAGGATGCGATCCAGCGCATGGCGGGCGTCGTCACGGTGGGACTGTTCGCGCGCCGCCGTGCCAATGTCCTCCTGATCGGAGGGGCGGGCGGGGTCCGCACGCTGACCGTGCGCACCTGATCGGCGCTCCTGTAAAGAAGAAGGGCCCGCATCGCGGGCCCTCATGAGTTGGCTGGGGGACTAGGATTCGAACCTAGGTAAACGGAGTCAGAGTCCGTTGTCCTACCACTAGACGATCCCCCAATGGCCCGATCTTAAATCGCGAGCGCCGGGGGGCGCCAGACCATCGATCAGCGCTTCGAGAACTGCGTCCCGCGGCGTGCCTTGCGCCGGCCGACCTTCTTGCGCTCCACCTCACGCGCATCGCGCGTCACGAACCCGGCCTTGCGCAGCGGCGAGCGCAGGGTCTCGTCGTAAGCCATCAGGGCACGCGTGATGCCGAGGCGGATGGCGCCCGCCTGTCCGGTGATGCCGCCGCCGACGACGTGCGCATCGACGTCGAACTTGCCCTCGAGCTGCACGGAGTGGAAGGGCTGCTGCACGATCATCCGGCCGGTCTCGCGACCGAAGAACTCCTCGAGCGAGCGCCCGTTGATCGAGACCTTGCCCGTTCCCTGGCGCAGATAAACACGCGCGCTCGAGGTCTTGCGCCGTCCGGTGCCGTAGAAGTCAGTGCTCGCGGATTGTGCCGCCATGATGCGTTCCTGCAGATGTCTTCAGAGGTCGAGCGTCTTGGGCTGCTGTGCCTGGTGCGGGTGGGTGCCGCCGCCGAACACGTGCAGCTTGCGGTACATGCGCCGCCCGAGCGGACCCTTCGGGAGCATGCCCTTCACGGCGAACTGCACGGCGCGCTCGGGGTGCTCCTTCAAGAGCTTGCCGAGCGCGATGCTCTTCAGGTTGCCCACGTAACCCGTGTGCCGGTGATAGAACTTGTCGGTGAGCTTGGCGCCGGTCACGCGGATCGTGCCGGCATTGATCACGACGATGTGATCGCCCAGATCCTGGTGCGGGGCATAGTTGGGCTTGTGCTTGCCCTTGAGCCGATGCGCGACCTGCGAGGCCAGCCTGCCGAGCGTTTTACCGGCGGCATCGACGAGGTACCAGTCGCCTCGGACCTCGGTCGGCTTGGAAAAAACGGTGTACTTGGAGTTCATCGTATCGGCCCGATAAAAGAGCGCGGCAGTGTACAGAAGCGCACTGTCCGTTGCCAGCCCGCCCGGGGCGGGTGCCGAGCGGCGAGTCCACTATAATGAGCCCATGGAGGCCCGCCGCTACCGTCTCTCGGATCGCATTATCGGAGAAATTGATAAGGCAATCAAGGTATTAGCTGGAACCTCCCGCGCGTCGCGGCCGCTGCCGCCGGCCTCCGGAGGCGAGCTCGTGCTGAGCGAGGCGGAGCGGCAGGAATCGGCGCGGCTGATGCGGGTCAATCATGCAGGGGAGGTGGCCGCCCAGGCGCTCTATCGGGGTCAAGCCGCGAGCGCTCGCGATCCGGCCGTCGTGGAAGCGATGCAGCACGCCGCCGGCGAAGAACTCGACCACCTCGCCTGGTGCGCCGAGCGCATCGAAGGGCTGGGCGGCCGCCCGAGCATGCTCAACCCGCTGTGGTACGGGGGCTCCTTCCTCATCGGCGCACTGGCCGGACTGCGGGGCGATCGCGCGAGCCTCGGCTTCATCACTGAAACCGAGCGCCAGGTCGAGCAGCACCTGAGCGAGCATCTCGAGCGGCTGCCACCCGCCGATCGGCGCAGTCGCCAGCTGCTCGAGCAGATGAGACACGATGAGGTTCGCCACGGCGCAACCGCGGCGGCCCTCGGCGGGGAGGAGCTGCCCAAGGCGGTACGCCTGGCGATGAGACTCACGTCACGATTGATGACCCGCACTTCTTACTGGCTCTAGCCGGCGCCGGCGCGATTGCGCGGCTCGCAACCGGATACTGCTTGCGATTCCGGTACTTATGTAATACAACGTGCGCCATACCAACCAGTCGCTGCGACGGCGGCTTCGTATCTTCTTTAGGGAGAGACCATGGAAGAAGTGGCAAAGGCCTTAAGCGATATCCCTGCGATCAATCGTTTCTTGAGCTACTGCCGAATTCGAACGGTTCCCTCCAAGACCGTCATCATCCATGCGGGCGATCTTCCCGACATTCTTTACTACATCATCTCCGGTTCCGTCGAAGTCATGATCGAGGACGAGGACGGCAACGAGATGGTGCTCGCCTACCTCAACAAGGGTCAGTTCTTCGGTGAGATGGGGTTGTTCTACGAGCAGCCGACGCGCAGCGCCTGGGTGAGGACCCGTCAGCAATCGGAGCTGGCCGAGATGACCTATCCGCGCTTCCGGCAGATCGCCGCGGAGAGCCCGGGTCTGATTTTCGAGCTCGCGACGCAGCTCGCAACGCGTCTCGATCGGACCAACCGCAAGCTGGGTGATCTCGCCTTCGTCGATGTGACCGGCCGGGTGGCGCACGCGATCATGGATCTGTGCGGTGAGCCCGATGCCATGACACACCCCGAAGGCATGCAGATCAAGGTGAGCCGGCAGGAGCTGTCGCGCCTGGTCGGCTGCTCGCGCGAGATGGCGGGCCGGGTGCTGAAGGTGCTCGAGGAGCAAGGCCTGCTGCGGGCGACCGGCAAGACGATCGTCGTGTTCAACGCGCGTCCCAAGGTGAAGACGCGACCTCTCATCGTCCCGGTGAAAGCCGGTGCGGGCACACCCGCCAAGAGCGCCCGCGCCGAGCCGCAGGACGATGAGGACGATGAGGAGGACGACGAGGACTAGCCGATCTCACGGCGCCGCGCGCCGCCCGCCTCACCTTCCCGCGCCTCATGAGCGCTGCGCAATACCCCGATCGATCTCCTCTCTGAGCGCACGGATCGTCGCCGCGTAATCCGCACTGCCGAAGATCGCCGATCCCGCGACGAACGTATCGGCGCCCGCGCGCGCAATCTGCGCGACGTTATCGACCTTCACGCCGCCGTCGATCTCGAGGCGGATATCACGGCCCGTGGCATCGATGCGGCGGCGCGCCTCGAGGAGCTTGGGTAATGCGCTCGCGATGAACTTCTGACCCCCGAAGCCCGGATTGACCGACATCAGCAGCACCACGTCGATCTTGTCGAGCACGTAATCGAGCCAGTCGAGCGGGGTGGCGGGGTTGAAGACGAGGCCCGCCTTGCAGCCCGCGTTGCGGATGTGCTCGATCGTGCGATCCACGTGCAGCGTCGCCTCGGGATGAAAGCTGATGATCGAGGCCCCCGCATCGGCGAAATCACTCACCAGCGCATCGACCGGCGTCACCATCAGATGCACGTCGATGGGGGCGCGGATCCCGGCCTTGCGCAAGGCCTCGCAGACCAACGGCCCGATCGTGAGGTTCGGCACATAGTGATTGTCCATCACGTCGAAATGAATCCAGTCGGCGCCGGCGCCGAGCACGGATCTCACTTCCTCGCCGAGACGCGCGAAGTCCGCCGAAAGGATCGAGGGAGAGATGATGATCGACATGGCCGCTTCGCTCCACCTCACCGCATGCCGCGCGCCGCTCGGATCGTTTCGTAGGCTTCCTGGATCCGCTGGGTCTTTTCCTTGGCCACCTGCGCCATCGACTCCGGCAGGCCGTTGGCGACGAGCTTGTCGGGATGGTGGCGGCTCATCTGCCGCCGATAAGCCTTGGTGATCTCCTGGTTGCTCATATTAGCGTTCACCTCGAGCTCCGCATAGCAATCGCTCAGGGAGCGCTCGGCCTTCGCGGCGCCCGCGCCGCGGCCGCCGTCCCCCGCTCGCGCCCGCGCCCGCAGCGCGGCCTCGAGGTGCGCGAACTCGAACGCCGAGATGCCGAGCCGGTCGGCGGCACGCAGGAGAATCGAGCGGGCCGGCGCGGTGAGCCCGTCGCCCATCAGCGCGGCGCGCAGCTGCAGCTCGAGAAAGGCGCGCGTTACATCCGGGCGCAGCGCACAGACGCGCGCGAGCTCGGCGAGGGTTGCCTCCGCGTTGAACTCCGGTGCCTTGCCTGCGCGAAAACAGGCGATCGCCAGGCTCACTTCCTGCGACCCGAGGCGCAGCTCCTGCATCAGGCGGCGCGCCGCGTCGATCTCCGCCTCCGACACGCGGCCGTCGGATTTCGCGACATGCCCCATGAGCTCGAAGGTGCTGCGGAAAAAGACCTGCGAGATCGACTGGCTCGACGGGCCCGCGCGCCCCGCAGCGCCGCGACCCTGGTCGTAGACCCATCCGAGGAGCGCGCCCACGACCGCGCCCCAGGCGCGGCCGGTGAGCAGCAGCCCGATCACCGCGCCGAAGAAGGTTCCCTGCCAGAGCATCGTTTGACCTGCACGCGGGAGGCCGCCACAATCGCCGGCCTCCTCCGGCAATGGTAGCAGCAGGCAGCGCAACGCCGATGAAACCCCTGGCTCCCTCCACGCCCCTGTTCGAGTCGCGGCTGCGCTCGCTGAAGAAAGTGCACCAGGGCAAGGTGCGCGACATCTATGACGTCGACGCGCAGCACCTGTTGATCGTGACCACGGATCGGCTCTCCGCCTTCGATGTGGTTCTGCCCGATCCGATTCCCTACAAGGGCGCGGTGCTCACGCAGATCTCCGCGTTCTGGTTCGGCAAGACGCGCTCGATCGTCCCCAATCAGACCTGCGCTGTCAGCGTCGAGGAGGTCGTGCGCGATGTCGAGGAGCGTGCCCAGCTCGAGGATCGCGCGATGGTCGTGAAGAAGCTCAAGCCCCTGCCGGTCGAGGCGGTGGTGCGCGGCTACTTGATCGGCTCGGGCTACAAGGATTATCAGCGCACCGGGGCCGTGTGCGGCATCGCTCTACCCCCGGGCTTGCGTCTCGCCGATCCGCTCCCCGAGCCGCTCTTCACGCCCGCGTCCAAGGCGCCTGCCGGGCAGCACGATGAGAACGTGTCGTTCGAGGATATCGCGCGGGTCATCGGTCGTGATTATGCCGAGCGCGTGCGGCGCATCGCGCTCGAGATCTACCGGGTGGCGGCCGCGCACGCGCGCGAGCGCCGGATCATCATCGCCGATACCAAGTTCGAGTTCGGCGTGGATGCGGCCGGAGAGCTCCATCTGATCGATGAGGTGCTGACGCCCGACTCCTCGAGATTCTGGCCCATGGCGTCCTACCGCCCCGGCATCAGCCCGCCGAGCTTCGACAAGCAGTTCGTGCGCGACTACCTCGAGTCGCTCAACTGGGACAAGCGGCCACCGGCACCGCACCTGCCGGCGGATGTCATCGCCCGCACCAGCGAGAACTATCGCGAGGCGCTCAGGCTTCTGACCGCCTGAAGCCGCTCACTCGCCCGCGATCGTCATTTCCTTGAGCAGCACCGAGCCCACACGCGTGCCGCCGCGCAGGTCGACGTCATCCCCCACGGCGACGATCCCCTTCAGCATCTCGCGCAGGTTCCCCGCGATCGTGATCTCGGCGACCGGATATTGCAGCTTGCCGTGCTCGACCCAGAAGCCGGCGGCGCCGCGCGAGTAATCACCGGTCACGCCGTTCACGCCCTGCCCCATGAGCTCGGTGACGAGCAGACCGGTGCCGAGCCGATCGAGCATCGCCGTCAGCCCGCCGCGCATGCTCGGCGCGACCACCAGATTGTGTGCACCCCCCGCATTGCCCGTGGTCTTGAGACCGAGCTTGCGGGCGGAGTAGCTCGAGAGGATGTAACCCGTGAGCACGCCTTCGGCGATGAGCGCGCGCTCGCGCGTCTCGACACCCTCCTCATCGAAGGGCGCGCTGCCCATCGCCTTCGGGAGGTGCGGGCGCTCGATGATCGAGAACCAGGGCGGAAAAACCTGCTGCCCGGCGGCGTTCAACAGGAACGAGGCCTGGCGATACTGGCTGCTGCCGCGGATGGCGCCCGCAAAATGACCGATGAGGCCGCGCGCGAGCTCCGGATTCAGGAGCACCGGCGCGCGGCGGGTCGAGAGCTTGCGCGGTCCGAGCCGCTCGACGGTGCGGCGGGCGCTCTCGCGGCCGATGGAGGCGGCCTCCTCGAGCTCGTGCCAGTCGCGCGCGCTCGAATACCAGTAGTCGCGCTGCATGTCCTCGCCGCTGCCGGCGAGCACCACGCAGGAAATCGTGTGCGAGGTCGTCGGATAACCGCCGATGAAGCCGTGCGTGTTGCCGTAGACATGCAGACCCTGGTGGGTGTTGACCGAGGCACCCTCGGAGTTGTTGATGCGCGGATCGTAGCCGAGCGCTGCGCCCTCACTGGTCTTGGCGATCTCGATTGCCTGCTCCGCGCTCAGGCTCCAGGGATGAGCGAGCTCGAGATCGGGAGGCGAGCGCGCCATGAGCTCGGGATCGGCGAGACCCGAACAGGCATCCTCGGCGGTGAAGCGCGCAATGCTGCAGGCTTTGGCGACGGTCGCGCGCACGGCCTCGAGCGACAGGTCCGCGGTGCTGGCCGAGCCCTTGCGCTTGCCGAAGTACACCGTGATTCCCATGCTGCGGTCGTGCTGATGCTCGAGCGTCTCGACCTCTCCCAGCCGCACGACCACCGAGAGCCCGAGGTCCTCGCTCACCGCCGCCTCGGCTTGCGAGGCGCCACGTGCCCGCGCCTCCTCGAGCGCCCGCTCGATGATGTGCGAGAGGTCCTGCTGGGCGAGGCGTGAAGGGGTGGCGGGCACGACGGCCATCCAAAGTCTCCGGGGGTGAAAACGCCTGATTCTACCGGCCCCGGTGGTAGCATGGGGACCTATGAGAAGCGAGCGCCAGGTGGAGCAGCCGCCGAGCGGGCCGGGACCGGCCAGCAAGAGCGAGCGCAAGCGCCAGGCGGATCGGTTGCAGACCCTCGGCGTCGAGCTCGCCGCGCTGCCCGAGCCCGAGCTCGCGCAGCTCGGCTTACCGGAAGCCCTGCATGCGGCACTGCGCGATCTGCGCCGCCTGCCGACGCATGGCGCGCAGCTGCGCCAGCGACAGTACATCGGCAAGCTGATGCGCGGGATCGACGCAGAGCCGCTGTTCGCGCGCATCGCCGAGCGCAAGCGCCTGCATGATGGCGAGGTGCGCTATTTCCGCGAGATCGAGCGCTGGCGCGAGCGATTGCTGAGCGACCCCGCCGCGGCAGCCGAGCTGCTCGCCGAGTATCCCCAGGCGGACCGCGCCGCACTCAGCGCGCTTTTGCAACGGGCCGCCCGGGAGCGGCGCGAGCAACGGCCGCCGGCCGCGACCCGCGAGCTGTTTGCGTTCCTGAGGCAGCTCATCTGGACCGCGTGAGGACGCGATGAAACCCCTGGTCGGCATCATCATGGGCTCCACCTCGGACTGGGAGATCATGCAGTCTGCGGTCGAGATCCTGAGCTCGCTCGGCATCGCCCACGAGGTGCGCATCGTCTCGGCGCATCGCACGCCAGACCTGCTCTTCGAGTATGCGGCGAGCGCGCGCGCGCGCGGGCTCAAGGTGATCATTGCCGGCGCAGGCGGTGCGGCGCATTTGCCCGGCATGACCGCGGCCAAGACCTCGCTTCCCGTCCTGGGCGTGCCGGTGCCGACCAAAACGCTCGCCGGGATCGATTCGTTGCTCTCGATCGCGCAGATGCCGAGCGGCGTGCCGGTCGCCACCTTCGCCATCGGCACGGCGGGGGCGCGCAATGCGGCGCTGTTCGCGGCCGCCATTCTCGGCGGAGAGGATCCGGCCGTGCGCAAGGCGCTCGATGAGTACCGCGCGGCGCAGACCGATGCGGTGCTCGCCAAGCCCGATCCGCGGACCGGCTGACATTGCGTCGGGTGGGCATCGTCGGCGCGGGGCAGCTCGGGCGCATGCTCGCGCTCGCCTCCTATCCCCTCGGCCTCCGGTGTGAATTTCTCGATCGCAGCGCCGACACACCCGGTGCGCAGGTGGCCCCTTCGCTGGTGGGAGCGCTCGAGGATGCGAGCCTGCTCGCCGAGCTCGCGCGGCGCAGCGACGTGCTGACGTTCGACTGGGAGAACATCTCGGGCGCCGCACTCGCCCCCCTCGAGGCGCTGACGCTCATCCGGCCGCCGCCCGCCGCACTCGAGGCCTCGCAGGATCGACTGCACGAGAAGGCGCTCTTCAAGCGACTCGGTATTCCGGTCGCGCCGCACACCGCCGTCGAGAGCGCGGCGGACCTCGCGCGGGCAACCGACACGCTGGGGTTGCCCGGCGTGCTCAAGACGCGCCGCATGGGCTACGACGGCAAGGGGCAGTATGTGCTGCGCGCCGCCGCGGACAGGCAGCGCGCCTGGTCGGCGATCGGCGCGGCGGGTCTGATCTACGAGCAATTCCAGCCCTTCACGCGCGAGGTCTCCATCGTCGGCGCGCGCGACGCGCGCGGCGCCATCGTCTCGTATCCGCTCTCGCTCAACACCCATGCGGGCGGCATCCTGCGCCATGGAACCGCGCCTTATGCGCATGCCGCGCTCGAGCGGCGCGCACGCGCCTATCTCGCGCGGGTGATGCGCGCGCTCGATTACATCGGTGTGCTCGCCATCGAGTTCTTCGTCGTCGGCGGGCGACTCATCGCCAACGAGATGGCGCCCCGCGTGCACAACTCCGGGCACTGGACGATCGAGGGATGCATCACCAGTCAATTCGAGAATCACCTGCGTGCGATCTGCGATCTGCCGCTCGGGAGCACCCGTCCGCTGGGGCACACCGCGATGATCAATTTCCTCGGCGAGATGCCGGATCGCGAAGCGCTGCTCGGAATCGAGGGGCTCGCCTACCATGACTATGGCAAGGAGCCGCGTCCGGGACGCAAGCTCGGCCACTGCACGATCGTCAAACGCACGGCCCGGGAGCGCGACCGGGCCCTGCAAGCAGCATTGCGCCTCATTCGCGGGTCCTGAGGGGCAGCGGGTAAGCACCGGGCGCCGCGTTGATTTAGACTCTGCTGCATGTATCTGGAGCTGTTCAAACTGCATGAGCTGCCGTTCCGGCTGAGCCCGGACCCGCAGTTCTTGTATCTCAGCAAGCAGCACGCCCGCGCCAAGGCGTACATGGAATCGACCATCTGGTTCACCGACGGCTTCGTGGTGATCACCGGAGAGATAGGGGCCGGCAAGACCACGCTCATCGAGACATTCCTGCGCGAGCTACAGCCCGAGGTGGTGGTGGCTCAGATCGCGCAGACGCAGCTCTCGCCGAACGCCTTTCTGCAAACCGTGTTGGTGCAGTTCGGCTTCACGCCCTTCGACATGAAGAAGCCCGAGGTGCTGGCGACGCTCAATCAATTCCTGACGGAGCAGTTCGTCGCGGGCCGCAAGGTGCTGCTCATCGTCGATGAGGCGCAGAACCTCTCCTATCGCGTGCTCGAGGAGATCCGCATGCTGTCGGGCGTGGAGACGACCAAGGAGAAGACGCTGCGCATCATTCTGGTCGGCCAGCCCGAGCTCAACGACAAGCTCAACTCGCCGGAGCTGCTGCAGCTCACGCAGCGCGTGCGGCTGCGCTTTCATCTGTCCGCGCTGTCGCCGGCGGAGACGACCGACTATATCGAGCACCGGCTCGAGGTGGCGGGCTCGCAGGGACGAACGATCTTCGCCGAGGAGACGATGCCGGTCATTTACCGCTACACCGGCGGGGTGCCGCGGCTCGTGAACACGCTGTGCGACACCGCCATGATGGCGGCCTTCACCAGCGACCGCGACCACGTCACCCTCGAGGACGTCAACTCGGCGATCCAGGAGTTGCAGTGGGTCGAATACGGGGCCGGCACCAACCGCATGCCGAGCGGCTCGCATTTCGAGCATACGATGAATGGACGGGCTGCGGAGTCGCCTCAGGTCGTGGGACGAGTGCTGCTCGCGAGCGGCGGCAAGACGGTGCTCGAGCGCGAGCTCAAGCCGGGACGACTGGTGATCGGGCGCACGCCGGACAACGACCTACAGATCGACAGCAAGTTCATCAGTCGCCATCATTGCCAGATCATCACGCAGCCCCACGGCTGCGTGATCGAGGATTTGAACAGCACCAACGGGATCTACGTGCAATCGAAACGGGTGCGCCGGCACAACCTCAACGACGGGGACGTGGTCCAGGTGGGTCAGCACGAGCTCATGTACATCGATGAGCGCTCACCCCGCACCCGCGCCCCGGCCGATCCGTCCGACACCGAGGCGCTCGGCAAGCCCTGAAGGGCTCGGGCTCGCACCCTCAATCCTTCCCCACCAACAGCTCGGAAAGCTTCGAGAGCCAGGAGTTGCGCCAGCCATCGACACGCAGCTGATCGTTTTTCGGCTTCGGCTGCCGCTTCGCTTCCAGCAGGAGATCCTTCGGCAGATTGAGCTGGAAGGTTCCCGTCATCGATTTGTCGACCATGGCCGCTCCGTTCAGTGAGGACGAATCCAGCGTATCGAGCCCACCCTCGGGTGAGCCGTGATCCGCTGCACGTAACTTACTCATGGCCTGCACCCGGCGACAAAAGTCGCCACGCGGCGACGCGGGCATTGTTGTCATAATGGTCAGGGCGCACACATCCGGTGCGAGTCCTGCGGGCTTGTCAGAATATGCCAAACGCGCAGCGGGAGGATGTCTGACCGCTTGCCGGGTAGTGCGACGCGCTCGCAGCATCGCACGGGCACTTCCGTGCATCCGCCTCTTCAGGCCCCGCGGCGCGCGCACCCGCGGCGCGTGTTCACCAGGCCGCCTTCTGCGGCTTGCCATCCTTGATCTCGTAGTAGTCGGACTTGTCGGCGACGAAGATGTGCTCGATGAGCTCGAGGCCGGTCGGCGCATCGAGCGAGCCGGCCGTGATCGCCACGCGCTGCTCGCCGGTCGGACGCCAGAACAGATTGCTGCCGCAACGGCTGCAAAATCCGCGCTCCGCCGTACTCGAGGAGCGATACCAGATGAGACCGTCGGAGGTGATGAGCTCGAGCCGATCTTCGGGCACGCTCGTCATCGCGGCATGATGACCGCTCGTGCGCCGGCATTGCGAGCAATGACATGCGACCACATCGCGCGGCGCTCCATGGACGCGGTAACGCACGGCGCCGCACAGACAGCCGCCCGTATGCGTCGATTCATCGGCCATGAGTCCTCCTGTGGGATCGCCCCGAGTATAGCCCCGCAGGGCGCGCCGTTCGCAAGCCCGGTGCGCCGGGGCGACACGCGGCTGGAGCGCGAAGCGCTTCCCACCTACACTCGCGCATTGCCCTGGGGAGATCCACATGAAGAAAGCCCTGGTCGCCCTCGCGTTGCTGCTCACCTTGGGTGTCGCGCACGCCCAGAAGCCGACGCCGGTCGCCGAGCTTCTGAAGCCGCCCGCCGATGCCGAGCGCTTCAGCATCGTGTCGGTGGCGGGCAAGCACGGTGAGTCGAGCCGCTGGCGAGGCGCGCGCGGCGAGCGCCTCGCCCGCGAAAGCATCCTGCTGCGCGGCCAGGTGTTCGAGATCGACAGCCGCTCGCGGCTCGGCGCGGACGGGATGCTCGAGTCGGTGGTGATTCGCGGTTTCACGCCGAACGGTGATGCCGCCGAGAGCTTCTCGATCACGCAAGAGAAGGCGCAGTGGAAAAGCCCGGTCGATGCCGGCTCCGCCCCCTATGCACCTCGCACGATGTACGCCGCATTCGGCGGTCCCGTCGATCTCACCGCGGATCTGATCGAGGCGCTCGTCGCCGCACCCGATCACGAGCTCGCGTTGTTGCCCGGAGGTCGGGCGCGCGCCGAGCAGCTCACACAGCTCAGCGTGGGTGAGGGCCCGAAGCGCCGCGCCCTCACCGCCTATGCGGTGACCGGAATCAACAATACGCCCCTGCCCGTCTGGGTCGATGATCACGGCCGTTTCTTCGGCCTGGTGGTGGGCCTGGCGTGGCTCAAACAAGGGTATGAGGATCAACTGCCGGTGCTGCAGAAAGCACAGGATGAGGCGCTCGCGCGCCGCTCGCCCGTGCTGCTGCACAAGCTCCTGCGCAAGCCCGACCGGCCGGTCCTGTTCGAGAACGTGCGCGCATTCCTCGACGGCGATCGCTTCGAGTCGGGCATGAGCGTGCTCGTCGAGCACGGCATCATCGAGCGCGTGGCGAAAGCCGATCGCATGCAGGTGCCGCCCGACGCCGAGCACATCGACGGTCGCGGCAAGACCTTGACGCCCGGCCTGTGGGATTCGCATCAGCATTTCCCGGACGATGCGAGCGGACCTTTTCTGCTCTCGCTCGGGATCACCTCGATCCGCGACCCGGGCAACGTCAACCAGCTCACGCTCGCGCGCGCCGAGCGGCGGGCCCACGATGAGCTGCTGATGCCGCACGTCTACCCCTCGGTGCTGATCGACGGCAACGGACCGAACACGGCGCAGGTCGCCAGCGTGGCGAGCTCGCAGGAGGAGGCACTTGCCTTGGTGCGCAAGGCGAAACAGGACGGATTCACGGCGATCAAGATCTACGGCACCTTCGATCCGAAGTGGGTGCCGGCGACCGCCGCCGAGGCGCACAAGCTCGGCCTGCACGTGCATGGTCACCTGCCCGCCGGGATGCGCCCGCGCGAGGCCATCGAGGCGGGCTACGACGAGATCACGCACATCAATTTCGTGATGATGCAGGCCATGCCGGACGAGGTGGTGAGCCACTCGAACGGCATGGGCCGCTTCGAGGGTACGGGCCGCTACGCACGCACCGTCGATCTCAGGTCCGATCCGATGAAGAGCTTGATCAGCCTGATGGCCTCGCGCCACATCACGGTCGATCCGACGCTGGTGGTGTTCGAAGGGATGTATGTTCCGGAGAACGGTGATCTGTCGCCGGCGTACGCGCCCTTCGTCGGCACCTTGCCGCCCGCCGTGGAGCGGGGCTTTCGCCAGGGCGGCTTTGCCGTACCCGCAGGGCTCACGCGTGCGGACTATCGGGCGAGCTTTGCGAAGCTCGAGGATCTCGTGGGCGCGCTGCACCGCGCCGGAGTCGCCGTCGTCGCCGGCACCGATGGCACCGGCATGGAGCTGGTGCGCGAGCTCGAGCTGTACGTCGAAGCCGGCTTCACGCCGGCCGAGGCGCTCGCCAGCGCCACGGCCGGCCCCGCCCGCCTCGTCGGCGTCCAGGCGCGCAGCGGTGCGATTCGCGAGGGCTACGTCGCCGATCTCATCCTCGTCGAAGGCGACCCTTCGCAGCGCATCGGCGATCTGCGCCATACGCGCATCGTGATGATGGACGGCGAGCTCATGGAAGCCGATGCGCTGCGCGCAGCCTCCGGCTTCAGCGGCCGCCCGACCCGCTAGACCGCCCGACCCGCGAGGCCGCCCGACGCGCCCCGCCGCCGATGACTCAAGCCGGCGGCTCGTGCGTCGGCAGGGTGAAGGCGAAGCGCGCGCCGCCTCCCGGGCGCTGCAGCGCGCTGATCTGCCCGCCGTGCGCATTGACGATGGCCTTGGAGATGGCGAGGCCGAGTCCCGCGCCGCCGACGTTCGACTCCTCGCCGCCGCGCTGGAATTTGGCGAACAGGATTTCCGGATCCGGCGGCAGGCCGGGTCCGTTGTCATCGACCACGACCCGCACGGCATCGCCCTCGAGTCCGCCCGTCACCGTGATGCGCGTGCCCGGCGGCGTGTACTTGATGGCATTGTCGAGCAGGTTCACCAGTACACGGATGACGAGCGGCGCATCGACATACACGGGCGGCAGATCCTTCGGCAGCGCCACCTCGACGGTGCGCCCGCCGAAGCGCCCCTCGAGGCGCGCGAGCGCGGCATTGACCAGCTCCTCGACCGAATGCCATTCGCGGCGCAGGTGCACCTCACCCACCTCGAAGCTCATGAGATCGAGCACGTTGGAGATGAGCTCCGACATCTCGCGCGCCTTGGCCTCGATCGAGCGCACGAGCAGCCGGCGCGCCTCCTCGTCGGCCGACGTCGCCGGATCGTTGAGCTTGCGGCTTGCCTCCATGATGGAGGCGAGCGGCGCCCGCAGGTCGTGCGAGATGGAGGCGAGCAGTGTGTTGCGCAGGCTTTCGGTCTCGACCGCGACACGCGCGGCGGCAGCCTCCTCGGCGCGCTGTGCGCGCTCGATGGCGAGCGCAGTCTGGCCGGCGAAGGTCTCGAGCAGATGGCGCTGCTCCGGCAGCAGCAGGCGGCGGCGCTGCATCGGTTGCACGGCCAGCACCCCGAGGGTCTGATGGGTACCGATGAGCGGCAGGTACTGTGCGCTCGCCGCCGGCAATGTGTCCGTGCCGAGCCCGGCCGGGCGGCCATGGTCGTACACCCACTGCGCGACCGACAGATCGGCATTCTCGAGCAATCCCTGCACGCCGCTGCCCTCGAACTGCTGCAGCCGCCGCTCGGCATCGGGCAGCAGCACGGTCGCGCGGGCCGCGAACGTCTCCGCGACGTGTTTGATGGCGACGCGCGCCAGGCTGTCGAAGCTGCGGGTCGCGGCCAGCTCGCGGCTCATCGCATACAGGAGCGAGGTGCGCCGCTCGCGGGCGCCGGCGACGCGCGTCTGCGCCCGCACGTTCGCCACCAGGTTCGCGATCACCAGCGCCATCGCCAGCATGACGGCAAAGGTCAGCAGGTACTCGAGGCTCGAGATGGCGAAGGTGAAGCGCGGCGGCACGAAACAGAACGCGAGCGCGATGACGTTCGCGACGGCCGTGAGGCTTGCAGGGCCGCGCCCGAGGCGCAGCGCAGCCACCGTGGCGCCGAGCAGATACACCATGACGAGATTGGTGAGGGAGAAGTAGGGATACATGATGGCCGCCACGCCGGTGCAGACCGCCGAGATCAGCAGGGCGGCCCAGTAGCGCTCCCAGTGAATCTCCCGCGGCAAGCTCTCCCTCAGGTCCGGCCGGCGCGGCGCGGTCGTCTCGCGGCGCGCGATCACCGAGATGTCGAAGCCGCGGCCGCGCCGCACCAGCTCGGTCGTGGTCGAGCGGCGCAGCCAGGCGCGCCAGCCGGTGCGCTTGGCCTCGCCGATGACGATGCGGGTCACGTTGCGCAGGCGCGCATACTCGAGAAGCGTATCGGCCGCGGAAGGGCCATCGAGCGTCACCGTCTCGGCGCCCAGCGATTCGGCGAGCCGCAGCACCTCGATGCGACGATTGCGCTCGGTCTCCGAGAGGCGCAGCAGCTGCGGCGTCTCGACGGACACGACCAGCCACTCGGCATCGAGCGCATCGGCGAAGCGCTTGCCGATGCGCACCAGCTGCTCGGCCTGGCCGTCCGGCGTGACGGCGATGAGGAAACGGTCGCGCGCCAGCCAGGGGCGTGAGGTGGGCGTCTGGGCCGCGGCCTCGAGCGCCGCGGCATCGACGCGATCGGCCGTGCGCCGCAGGGCGAGCTCGCGCAGCGCGAGCAGATTCGCCTTGCGAAAGAATCCCTCGGTCGCATTGCCCACCCGCTCGGGCGCGTACACCTTGCCCGCCTTCAGGCGCGCGAGCAGATCGTCCGGCGGCAGATCGATGAGCTCGACCTCGTCCGCCTCATCGAAGATACGGTCCGGGAGCGTCTCCTGCTGGCGCACCCCGGTGATGCCGGCGACGACGTCGTTCAGGCTCTCGAGGTGCTGCACGTTGAGCGTCGTCCAGACGCTGATCCCGGCGTCCTGCAGCTCCTCAACGTCCTGCCAGCGCTTCTGATGCCGGGGCAGCGGCTCGCCCTCGGCGATGTTCGAGTGGGCGAGCTCATCGACGAGGATGATCTCCGGAGCGCGCTTCAGGGCTGCGTCCAGATCGAACTCGCGGCGCGTGATGCCGCGGTAGCGAACCTCCAGGAAGGGGATCTGCTCGAGGCCTTCGAGCAGCCTTTCGGTCTCGATGCGTCCGTGCGGCTCGACATAGCCGACCACGATATCCTGGCCGTTCGCCTTCGCCGAGCGCGCCGCTTCGAGCATCGAGTAGGTCTTGCCGACGCCCGCCGAGGCGCCGAAGAAGATGCGCAGCCGGCCGCGCCGCGCGCGCGCTTCCTGGCGTTGCACGTCGGCCAGCAGCTCATCGGGATCGCGGCGCTCGGTTTCCACGGCTTCTCGAATGCGGCCTTCGCGTTCAGCCGCGCTGCAATGTCACACGCGTATCCGCTTTCGTCAAACCGCGGAGCGTGCCGGCCTCCCTACAGACCCTGAACGGGCTCGTAACGCCGGTCGTAGATTCGAAACCCGGCCCGCTGGTAGCAGCCGAGCGCCGCCGGATGATCCCACGTGTCGGTGTGCAGCCAGATGCGGCGGGCTCCCGAGCGCCACACCGCCTGCAGCGACACGGCGAGCAGCCATGGGCCGAGCCCCCGACCCTGGGCGCTCGGGATCAGGCCGAAATGAGTCAGCTCGATGGGCGGATCGGCCTCTCGATCGAGCTCGCACCAGCCGAGCGCCTCGCCGCCGCCGGCTCGCAGCACATACAGCTCGAGCCGCTCGCCCTCGAGAAGGGCGGCGAGCGAGGCCCGATCGAGCGCGAGGCGCCGATCCCAGCGCAGAGGTGCACCGACGGCGACGTACAGCGCGAGATAAGCCTCGACGCTCAGGCGCTCTCGCTCGATGCGCTCCGGGCCCGCGCGCGCCCCGGGCGCGCGCGGCGGCTCGAGGAGCTCGAGGTAGCTCACCCACACCCGCTCCTGCGAAGCCACGCTCAGCGCCCGCGCTCGCTTTGCAAGCGCGCCGCCTCGAACTCATCGCCCGCCTGCCAGCCGATCGGCCGCGGGGCCGTCGAGGCCTCCCAGCCGAGCGCGAAGCCGAAGCGGGCGAGCGCGGCGTTGCTCGAGAAATCCATCGAGGCCCGATATTCATCGCTCGGCTGGTGATAGCGAAGAGCGGTGTAGTCATCGCGCTGCGCCTTGCCCCAGGCGGGCGGGTGTCCTGCAAATTCGAGCCCGGTGTTGATCGAGAAGGCGGGCACACCGACGCGCGCCAGGCTGAAGTGATCGGAGCGGTAGTAGTGCCCCGCGCCCGGCTCGGCATCGGGCTCGATGGCAAAGCCGAAGGCACGCGCGGTCTTCTGGACTGCGGGGTAGAAGGTCGTGCGCTCGGCGCCCGTGACGCTCACCGCCTGCGGCATGCCGATCGGCTGCACCGCATCGAAGTTCAGATCGAGCGTGATCCGTGCGGCGGGCACCGGCGGATGCTCGCCGAGATAGCGCGAGCCGAGCAGACCCTTTTCCTCCGCCGTCACCGAGGCGAACAGCACCGCGTGCGGCGGTCGCGCGCCTTGCGTGCCCCAGGCATGCGCAAGCTCGAGCAGGATGCCGCAGCCGGTCCCGTTGTCGACGGCCCCGTTGTAGATCTGATCTCCGGCAAGAGCGGGATTGATGCCGAGATGATCGTAGTGCGCGCTGTACATGACCACCTGGCGCGGCGCGCCCGGCTTCGCCCCCGGCCACAGCGCGAGCACGTTATAGGAGGTGAAGGTGCGCACCCGGCTCGCGATATGGGCCTTGAAGCGCACCGGCAGCTCGCGCGGCTCGAAACCGCGCTGGCCCGCCGCCTCGATCATCGCATCGAGATCGAGCCCCGAGGCGCTCAGCAGGCGGCGCGCCACCTCGAGCTGTACCCAGCCTGCCGCCTCGAGTCGCGGTGCGCGATCGTCGGCGAGATAAACCTGCTCGTTGCTCCAGGAGCTGCGCACCACGTTCCAGCCATAGCTGGCAAGATCGGTGCGATGAATGATGAGCGCGCCGAGCGCGCCGCGCCGTGCGGCCTCCTCGAGCTTGTACATCCAGCGCCCGTAGTAAGTGAGCGCTTCCCCCGCAAAGAACCTGGGGTCCTTCGAAGGCGGCTCGTTGACGATCACGAGCACGACCTTGCCCTTCACGTCGACGTCGCGATAGTCGTTCCAGTGAAACTCCGGCGCTTCGATTCCGTAGCCGACGAACACGACCGGCGCATCGATGTCCACCGCCGCCTGCTGCGTCTGATTGACGAGCATGAGGTCATCGCCGAGCCTGAGCGCCGCGGCGCCCGTGCGCGGCAGGTCGAGTGCGGCACGGCTCTCGGGCAGCGTCTGCTCGCCCTTGAAATTCACGCGCTGCAGGTAGCCGCCGTCATCGCCCGCGGGCTTCAGGCCGTCGAGCGCGAACTGAGTGGCGATGTAGAGCGCGGCGATCTCGCCACCGCGCGTGCCGGTACCTCGACCCTCGAGCAGGTCGTCGGCAAGGAAGCGCACATGCGCGCGGATGCGCTCGGCATCGATGCTCTCGAGCGCCCGCGCCGCGGGCGCCGGCAGCGCGAGTCGCGCCGCGACCTCGGTGGGCGCCGCGGCACCGGCGCCTGCCGTGGCGGCCGGCAGGACGCCGCTGAGCGCTGCAGCCGCAAAGCTCGCCCTCCACGGCCGTCCGCGCCCGCGCTTGTTCTCAACGAGCGCGCCGCGGCCCAGGGAGAGATCGGTCAGCATGAGCATCCTCGAGGGTTCGGGGGATTCTCACCATAACCCAAGCGGCCCGAGCGATCGATCAGCGGTCGCGGCGAGCCGCGGTCAAGTCGCGGCGAGCCCCACGGTCACGCGGTTGCCGTGCGCGCGCGCGGCGCCGCCGCCGCTCCCTCCTCGGTCGGGAGGGCGGGATAATCGGTGTAGCCCATCGCGCCGCCCGCATACAGGGTATCCGTGCGCAGCGCGTTCAGAGGAGCGCCCCGCGCGAAACGGCGCGGCAGATCGGGGTTGGCAATGAACAGCCGGCCGAACGCCACGGCATCGGCGCGACCCTCGCTCAGTGCCCGCTGCGCGCCGTCGAGCGTGAATTTCTCGTTCGCGATGTAGGCGCCCCCGAAGGCCGCCTTGAGCTCCGGGCCGAGGCTGTCCGCCGCCTCGTACTCGCGTGCACACAGGAATGCGATGCCGCGCTCACCGAGCGCCCGGGCGAGGTAGGTAAAGGTCGCGCGCCGCTGCGAATCGCCCATCGAATGCGCATCGCCCCGCGGGGCGAGATGCATCCCCACCCGTCCCCTGCCCCACACCGAGACGGCGGCGTCGGTCACCTCGAGATGCAGGCGGGCCCGATTCTCGATGGGACCGCCGTAGTCATCGACTCGGGCGTTGCTCGAGTCCTGCAGGAACTGATCGAGCAGATAGCCGTTGGCGCCATGAATCTCCACACCGTCGAAGCCGGCGTGCTGCGCATTTTGCGCGCCGCGTCGAAACGCGGCGACGATCGCCGGGATCTCCTCGCGGTCGAGCGCTCGGGGCACGGGGTAAGGGGTCTGGGGGCGCACCAGGCTCACCGAGCCCTGGGCCGCCCGTGCGCTCGGCGCGACCGGAAGCTGCCCGCCGAGAAACATCGGATGCGAGATGCGGCCGACGTGCCAGAGCTGCAAGAGGATGCGGCCGCCCGCCGCGTGAACCGCAGCCGTCACTTTTCGCCAGCCGGCGATCTGCTCCTGCGACCAGATTCCGGGCGTGTCGGCATAGCCGATGCCCTGGGGACTCACGACCGTCGCCTCCGAGATGATGAGCCCGGCGGTGGCGCGCTGGGCATAGTAGGTGGCCATGAGCTCGTTCGGAATGCGGCTCGCGCCGGCGCGCGAGCGCGTCAACGGCGCCATCACCATGCGATTCGGCAGCTCGAGGTCGCCCAGGCGCAAGGGATCGAACAAGGTGGGCATGCAGCGCTCCGTGAATGTCTATAGTTCATATATATTGAACTACAGTACTATCGAATTAGCAAGCGGATGCGCTATGCTACGGCGATGAGTCGTCCTTTGGCCCATCCCGGCGTTGCCTCGATGACGATCGCCGGAATTCTCTACGCGCTCTCCGACCCGATCCGCCTCGCCATGGTGCGCGAGCTGCTGCGCACCGCGCACGGTCTGAATTGCACCGAGACCGCCTGCCGCTTGAAAGTCGCGATGCCGAAGTCGACCCTCTCGCATCATCATCGCATCCTGCGCGAGAGCGGCCTCATCGTCAGCGAGCGGCACGGCACGGAGCTCACGAGCCGCGTGCGCACCGAAGAGCTCGAGAGCCGCTTTCCAGGGCTCCTGCAATCGGTCATCGATGCCTACGACCAGGAGTGCGCTACCGCCGGCCGGCGCGGCGCGCGGCGCGCCTCATAAGATCGCGTGAAAGCGATAGCGCAGGGCAACCTGCGTCTGCGATTCGCTCGGCGTCACCGCCGGACCGTACTCGATCCGGGGCGCGAAGCGGCTCGTGAGGTGGATCCATTCGGCGGCGATCTGCCAGTGCTCACCGAGACGATGCGTGAACCCGGCGGTCCAGGCGTGACCCACCCCGCTGCTCGGCGGACCGAAGTCGCCGCGGGTCTGATGCGTCGCGAAATCATCGAGCCGCACCGTCAAGCGCTCCCGTCCCCACTCGAAGCTCACCAAGCCGAAGAGCGCGTGGAACGGCATGCGAAAGGCCTCACCCGGGCCCACGGCCGTATCGCCGTCGAGGTACTGCGCGATGAAGGTGACGTGCGCCGTCGGCTCGACTCGCACCCCCTCACTCATGAATCGCGTGTGCCAGGCATAGTCACGTGTGCCGGAGTAAACCGCCGGATCCGCGCGGTTGTCGTAGTACAAGGACCGTACCT
>Ga0209060_10001162_pt1 | contig 31096 bp, 25 predicted proteins | sample Coa_R1_8_FD_187155 | JGI IMG/M metagenome (GOLD analysis project Ga0209060, IMG submission 187155) | Surface soil microbial communities from Centralia Pennsylvania, which are recovering from an underground coalmine fire - Coalmine... | ecosystem: Environmental > Terrestrial > Soil >...
GGTAGTATCAGGCGCTTCTCAGGGCGTGCTTTCGCAGATGGCGTACGATCGCCAGCTCCTGCACGCGCGCTTCCTGACGGCGCATTTCGAGTTCATCCTCGCGCCTTGACTGCTGTTCGCTCACGAGCTCGAGGCTTCTGAGTTCTTGCGCCGCGTTGTCCAGTGCCAGGCTGACGCTTTCGCCTTCGCGTTCCAGTTCGCGCAGAGTCGCGCGGAGGTTCTCGCGCCGTGAATCGATCGAGCGCAGGAAAGACGGAAATGCCAAGCGACCGATATCGGTGTCGTTGGCGCGCTGGCGCTCTCGCGCCACGCTTTCCTCGAGATCTGCGAGCTTGCGATCCGCATCTTCGCGCATGGCTTCGACCGTCGCGAGGCGTCGCCTCAAATCGTCGACGCGAAACCGGCGCGATTTGATGAGTGCTTCCGTGCGCTTCACTTTGGCCTTCTCTTTCACGGCCGATCTTGCCTTACGTCGAATACTCTGCGGTTAACGGCGCGATCGGGTGTTTTCATCCCTGCTGACAAGGGCACATCCTTCATCTTTTGTGCCACACGTTTGACGGCTGCTGCGGCGCTGCCAGCACCGGGTTGGTGCAAATCGAAGACGATGTCGGAAAAATCCGCCGCCTCCGTCCCACAGGGAGACACCCGCAGCGGCCAAGCCTTTGATTCCGGGCCGGCTGCGCGACATAGGGGCAAGGGCAGCAACCAGCGGCTGAGCTCCGTGGAGTTTTTCACAATGATTTCCGTTGCTTGAGGCTGATCCCGCGGTTCGGCAGGAGGCCCGCTGCACCCCGGCCATTCCCCTCGCTCGTGAGGCTCGTCTGCGTCCGAACATGGGGAAATCTAGCCCGCGAAGCTTTAAGTCGCGGTAAACTTACCCAAGCGAATCAAAGGGATGGCGCAAAAAATGCCTTGGTCTGTTAAACTCGCATTCGTAATCCCTGCGCCCGGCTCACGGAGCGAAATGTGATGTTAACCATTTCCGCTTACGGTCCGGCAATCGATTGAAAGCGGGCGGGGGCTCGCTCCTGAGGGGTTTCTGAAATGCGCGTACTTCTCATCGAAGACGACAGTGCGATGGCGCGCAGCATCGAGCTGATGCTGCGCAGCGAGGGCTTCAACGTCTATACGACGGATCTCGGCGAAGAGGGCGTCGACCTCGGAAAGCTGTACGACTACGACATCATCGTACTCGACCTTCAGCTGCCCGATATGAGCGGCTTTGAAGTACTGAAGTCATTGCGGGTGGCAAAGGTGCAGACACCGGTTCTGATCCTTTCCGGCAACGCGATCGTCGAGGCCAAGGTCAAGGCACTTGGCTTTGGCGCTGACGACTACATGACCAAGCCCTTCCACAAGGATGAGCTCACCGCACGAATCCAGGCGGTCGTGCGGCGCTCCAAGGGACACTCTCAATCGGTGATCACAACCGGCAAACTCACCGTCAATCTGGATGCAAAGACGGTCGAGGTCGATGGCGCCCGTGTCCATCTGACGGGCAAGGAATACCAGATGCTGGAACTGCTCTCCTTGCGCAAAGGCACCACGCTGACCAAGGAGATGTTTCTCAATCACCTCTACGGCGGCATGGACGAGCCCGAACTCAAGATCATCGACGTCTTCATCTGCAAGCTGCGCAAGAAACTCGCAGCCGCGACGAACGGCGACAATTACATCGAGACCGTCTGGGGACGCGGATATGTTCTGCGCGATCCTGCCGGCGATGAAGTAGCCGCCTGACGATTGGGCATCGGAGCAAGGGCCTCCACCGGACCGCGTTTCACAGGTGATTCTGCCGCAAGGGATCGCGGCTCCGTCGCTTTCCCTGCATGAGGCAACCGGCTAAAAACCGGAGGGGCGCCTGTCTCTCCTCCCGCTTCATGTCTTCTCCTGCCAAGACGTCTCGCGAACTCGTCCCATCGGAATGGCTCTTCCTCGGCTCCGCGATCGCATTCTGCGCACTTTTCGTGGTCGCGCTCGGTAAAGACACCTCGTGGGATTTCCGCAATTACCACTGGTACGTCCCCTACGCGTTTCTGAACGGCCGAATGGGGTTCGACGTCGCGGTCGCGCATCAGGCGACCTACTACAATCCGATCATCGATGTTCCTTTCTTTTGGCTCGCCACCCGCACGACGTCCTGGCTCGCACTCGGAATTCTGGGTGCAGTGCAGGGATTGAACATCATCCCGCTTTACTTCATTGCGCGGGAAAGCGCGGTCATCGGGGAGCGGAAGCTCGCGGCGGGTGCCCTCGCCCTGATGGGAATGACGGGCTCCCTGACGGTGAGCCTTTACGGCACGACGTACTACGACGACGTGATGAGCGTGTTCATTCTGACCTCGCTCGCACTCCTTGTCCTTCATCGCGATGTTCTGAGAGACGGCGCGCTTCCTCGCGCCGGAATGTGGAGCGGCCTTGCGGGCTTTCTCACCGGCTGTGCCTTCGGACTGAAGCTACCGGAAGCACCTTTTGCTGTCGGTTTTGCCGGCGCGCTGATCGCCCTCGGAGGAGACCTCCGGCACCAGGCGACGCGGCTTCTGGCCGGAGGCTTGGGCGGAGTCGCGGGATTCGCACTCTTTGCCGGTTATTGGATGCTCACGATGGAGCGCATGACGGGCAATCCGCTCTTCCCCTATTTCAACGAGTATTTTCACTCATCGCTCGCTCTCTCCGCTCCCTACAGGGACATGCGGTTCATTCCGACACATGTGTGGCGGGCTGTTCTCTTTCCCATCCTGTTTTCGATCGATTGGCATGTTGCCGATGATCTGGGCTTTCAGGACATTCGCGTCGGGCTTGCGTATCTCGTTTCCATCTGCGCCGGGATATTTCTTGCTTTCGGCCGCGGCGCGAGGGAATCGCTTTTCAGCCCGCGAGCTGCCGCTCCCGTTTTCGCCTTTTCTGCCGTTTCATATCTCGTCTGGCTCAAGCTTTTTGCGATCTATCGCTACATCCTCTGTCTCGAAATGCTGTCGCCCATCCTCATAGCCGCGGCGATCGGTTTCCTGCCGCTTTCGCGTCGCGCGCAGCTGATCGGAATCGGAGGCTGCTTTTTCGCCGTCCTTCTCGTGGCGCGCAGCGAGTTCATCGACCGCGAGCCACTGGGTGACCCATATGTGAAGGTGGCGCTGCCGCCGATTCCGCATCCAGACAAGACGATGATCGTCATGACGGGTGACGGGCCTCTCGGTTATCTGGCTCCCTCCATTCCCCGCCAGATACCGCTACTGCGCATCGATGGCTGGATGGTCCAGCCGAACGACGGCACGTTGATGACGAAGATGATGCGCGCGCGCGTGCGAGCGCATCTGGACGCGCACGGGGATCTGTTTCTCATTGCCGACGCTTACGACATGACCAGAGCTAGCGAGGCGCTGGCCGACTATGGTCTTGCGATCGTCTGGACGGAATGTCGTCTGTTCGACACCAACCTCCAGGGCGCGTATCAATTCTGCCCGGTCGTACCGAAGCACTGAAAGACCATGCAAAGTGAAGCGCGCATAGCCGTCCTCGTGCCCTGCTACAACGAGGAAGCGGCGATCGGGAAAGTGGTGGCCGATTTTCGTGAGAGCCTGCCGAAAGCAGCCATTTACGTGTACGACAACGCCTCGAGCGATCACACCGCTGAAGCGGCCCGCCGCGCCGGCGCCGTCGTCCGAATGGAATACCGGCGTGGCAAGGGAAATGTCGTGCGGCGCATGTTTGCGGATATCGAAGCCGACATTTATGTGCTGGTCGATGGGGACGACACCTACGACGCTGCGGCGGCGCCCGAGCTGATCGCCCGCCTGGTAAATGACGGACTCGACATCGTATCCGGACGCAGGGAGGCGATCGGCGCCACCGCCTATCGTTTTGGTCACGCCATCGGCAACAGGCTGCTCACCGGCCTCACTGCTTTCATTTTTCGCGTCAATCTCGGCGACATGCTGACGGGCTACCGCGTCATGTCGCGGCGATTTGTGAAATCTTTTCCGTTCACTGCGGAAGGGTTCGGCGTCGAAACGGAACTCACGGTTCATGCCGTGCGCCTGATGATGCCTATGGCAGAAGTTGGCACACGCTACAAAGAGCGTGCCGAGGGCTCCGTCAGCAAGCTGAACACCTGGCGCGACGGCCTGAGAATCCTTTTCACAATCGCGGGGCTTGTGCGCGAAGAGAAGCCCTTCTTCTTCTATGCGACGATCGGGGTCGTTTTCGCACTGGCTGCAATCGCAATCGGCATTCCCGTCGTGTTCGACTATGTCAGGACCGGACTGGTCCCCCGACTTCCGACCGCCGTTCTTGCCACAGGCATGGTCGTTCTCGCCTCGCTCTCGGTGATGAGCGGGATCATTCTGGACACCGTCACCCGGGGACGATGGGAACAGAAGCGCATGGCCTATCTTGGAATTGCAGGGCCCCACGACCTGAAGCTGCCCTGATGCGTCAGTGGCTCGCCCGTTCGCAATTCCTGCGCTTTTGTGTGGTGGGCACGATGGGTTTCATCGTCGATTCTGCGATGCTTTTCTTCCTGCATCGCTGGATCGGTCTCGACCCCTATTCGGCACGCGCCATTTCGATTCTCACTGCCATGAACTGCACGTGGCTCGGGAACCGGCTGATCACGTTTCGCAGCCATGCTGCCACGACCCGGCACGAAATCCTTTTCGAGTGGTCCCGCTTCGTTGCAGCAAATTCTTTCGGGGCAGCTGTCAATTACGGTACTTACGCCCTGATCGTGCGCTTCGCGCCTGAGCCCGCAGATAGCCCTTACGTCGCACTTGTGTGCGGCGTCGCAGTCGGCCTCTTCGTCAATTTCGCGCTTTCGAAACGGTTGGTTTTCCGGACGCGGCCTGCAGGCGATTACCAGCGATAGGCTATTCCGGCATCGCCACCGATTCCCTTGCTGGAAGTCCCCACGAGCCCATTGGCATTGAACGTCAGGGCGAGGGAGCCGTAATCCTGCTCAATGCCGACGAGCGCATGAGCGGCGTCTTTGGACGGCGGAGAGCCGCGCACGGTAAACGTCGCGCCTGCGAATCCCTCGAAAGTCGCCGTGTCGGAAATTCCCGCTGCAAAGTCGTGCAGCCAGCCCAGTCGCGCGTGAAGGATGGTCGGATCTTGGCGAGGATCACCGAAATTCGCGTCGTATTCCGCACCGACTTCGGCCGTCACATCGGTGTGCGCCTGTTTTCCGAAACTGAGCGCAAAGCTCGACGACCCGCTCGTCGTGGTTTCGCTGTACGCCGGTGTATGGAGTTCCTCGATCGAGCCGTCGATGTACGGCATGAACCAGCCCAAACCACCGCCAAAGCGCTGTCCGAATTCCAAATGAGCCGCGCTGTCGCTGGCCGTGAACTTCGCGGCATAGCTGTTCGGTCCGGAAAAGCTGACGGTCCGGTTTGTGTTCACGTCATAAGTGCCGAAGGACCCCGTAGCTCCTACATATGTTTCGCCGAACAGAAGCGAGGCGTAGAGCCCGCCCTGAAGAGCTGTCGCATGGCCATGTCCGAGCGATTGCGCCAGGTGCCAGCTGAGGTCGTCATAGCCGAGTGCAAGTCCAATGAGCGCGTGGCCGCTCCGGGCCCTCAGGCCAAAACCCAAGGTGGCGCCGATGTCGGTGCCGTTCGACGGGTGGGTGCCGAGCGCAGCGTTTGCATCCGCATTGTCGTAGGTCCCGTGCGCCGCGCCCCAGAGATCAAATCCGCCGCGGTTCGGCTCGGGCCCTGCGAACATGCCGCCGATCGGACCATTGTCCGCCACCTGGACATAGTCGTAGCGATTGGCGAGTTCCGCGGAGCCGTTCGAGCCGCCGATCGTCGGCGCGTTGCCGAGCACATCCATGAAGCTCGTCATTGTGTTGACTTCTGTGGTCTGCGCGCTCGCCGCCACTTCGCCGGAGAGACTGGCCAGCGCGCCTTCAAGCTGCGCCGGGCTGTCGAGCGCCAGTGGCGCAAAGGTCGGGATGGCGTTGTCGTTGGCCATCGCGAAGTCGATCGCGGCGGCAACGTTCTTTTCGTTCTGTCCCGCAGAGTTCGGCAAAAAGGGACTGATCTGTGACGCATCGAGCGTGACGGTCGCGTTGTCGGTGCTGTAGGTGACTTCGGGCACGAGCTGAACATTCCCGTTCACGGCATGGACGCTGCCGAAGCTTCCGTTTGTGCTCAGGCTTCCGAACGCGCCGGTAAGTCCACCCGACGCCGAAAGCACCGTGAAGTTCTCTCCCAGCGTGAAGCCTGAACCCGTCGGATTGAGCGAGAGCTTCCCGCCCAGCCCGGACGCACCGGTGATCGTGAGTGCATTGCTTCCTGCGCTGGTGAGATTGATGACCAAAGTGCCGGCAACCGAGCTGGTTGCGGTTCCGTCCTGGACGAAGAGACTACCGGACGCACCTGTTCCCGGAATGATCGTACTGCCGCCGAGCGCTTTGAGCGCCGGGATCGTGCCTGTGCCTTCCAGAGTCGCACCAGAATCCACGGTCACGCTGCTATTGGGCGTTCCAGAGGTCGCAGCAGGAATGGAGCCGGTGACATTCAGCGTACCGGCACTCACGACCGTCGCTCCGGTGTAGGTTTCAACCCCGCTGAGCGTCAGAATTCCTGCGCCGAGTTTGGTAACACCGCCGCTTCCCGACAGCGGAGAGGCGAGTGTCACATTGTTTCCGTTCGTATCGAAAAGGATGCCGTTGGCGCCTATGGGGTTCAGGTCACTCGAGATATCGGTCGTCGTGCTCGCCGCCCACTGCAAACCGCCGCCATTTCCCGTGATCTTGCCGCTGCCGAAATTGGACGCGGAACTGAAATCGATCAGGCCGGCATCCACGATTGTGCCGCCGACATAAGTATTCGCGGCGACGAGCGTGAGCACGCCGTTCCCGAGCTTGGTAAGTCCGCCGGACCCCGAGATTCCGCTCGACAGCGTGACGTTATTGCCGTCGGTATCGAAACTTCCGCCGTTTACGCCAAGCGGCGCGAGCTGGGTCGAAATGTCGGTGCTCGTGTGACTGGCCCATTGCACGCCGCCACCGTTCAGCGTGATCTGACCAGTGCCGAAGTTCGACGCACTGTTAAAGTTGATAAGGCCCGCGGTGATAGTTGTGCCGCCGCCATAGCTGTTGTTAGCAGTGATGGTGAGAACGCCCGTGCCCTCCTGCGTCAGCGTACCGGATCCGGTAATCTGTCCAGAAAGGGTCAGCGGGCCAGTGAGGTCCGTGACGAGCGCGCCATTGTCGAGGATCGCTCCGCCAATCGCACCCGTGGCGCCGCCATTCCCGATCTGAAGCGTTGCGCCCGGGTCGATCGTCGTTCCACCGGCGTAGGTGCTGTTGCCGGTGAGAATAAGCGTTCCTGCCATGTCATGCAGGCTACCGCTCCCAGAGATCGTGCCGGCGTAGGTCGTCGGCCCGGGCGTGACATCGAACGCGAGCGTCCCATTATCGTTGACATTACCCGTCCCGAGAGAGCCCACCGACCCGCCATTCCCGACCTGGAGCGTGCCGCCATTGATCGTCGTAACGCCCTGGTAGGAATTCGCGCCCGTCAGGACCAGCGTGCCGCCGCTCAGCAAGCTCAAACCGCCCGTCCCTGAAATCGCGCCGGAAAATGTCACCGGATCGGAGCGGTCGAATGCGAACGTACCATTGTCAATCACATTGCCGGTGATCGAACCGGCCGTCCCGCCATTTCCGAGCTGCAGCGTACCGCCGGAATTGATGGTGGTGCCGCCGCCATAGGTTTCGGTCTGAAGCAGCACGAGAGCGCCGCCCGATGCGCCAGCGACGGTCAAGCCCGTGCTGCCGGAAATGACGCCCGTCAGCGTGTCGGTATTTCCCAGTGTATTGATGGTGCCGCCGGCGGTTCCAAGCGCAATCGTGCGCGCGCTCAGGACGCTCGAGTCGAACTGCAGCGTCCCGCCATTGCTGAGCGCAACGCCGCCACCGGGCGCTCCGAGTGCACCGTCGGACGTGATGGCAAGCGTTCCAAAGCTGACGCTCGTGCCGCCTGCAAAGGAATTCGATCCGTTCGTCAGAGTGAGCACACCGGCGCCCTGCTGAGCAAGGGTGCCCGAGCCCGAAATCGCTCCGGTAACCGTCTGACTGCCAGAGAGGTCGAAGACGAGTGCTCCATTGTCGGCGATGTTCCCCGCGAGCGAGCCGGCCGCTCCGCCGTTTCCAATCTGTAGTGTGGCGCTGCCGTTGATCGTGGTCCCGCCAGTGATCGTATTCGCGCCGGTCAGGATGAGCGTCCCCGACCCATTGTCGATCAAGGCGCCCGTTCCCGTGATTGCGCTCGCAAGCGTCGTCGACCCTGTCTGATTGATCGTCAGCGTCGTGCCCAGTCCATCGACGCCGATATTGCCCGTGATGCTGAAACCGGAATTCAGCGTCAGCATGTTGCTGCCGCCCGTCAGGTCGATCGCATCGGCGCGGGTCGTTCCGTTACCGGAAAGCCCTCCGACGATCGCGCCAGTATCGTTGATAGTCAGGCCCTGGCCTTCGATGCCGATGCCACCCGCTCCACCAGCCCCGGCCACGGCACCGCTTCCACCTGCGCCGCCGTGACCGCCCGATACTGTACTGCCGGCCTGGATCGTGAGCGTCCCGCTCGTGCCAGTGACAAGAATTCCGATGCCGCCATCACCACCGGCGCCACCGCCACCGGTACCGGTTCCCTGGCCGCCCGCGCCGCCTGCGCCGCCGGTGACGCTGAAACCGCTCGCGCTCGTGTCGAGCGACAGGCCGGTGCCGCTCATGACGACGCCATAGCCGCCCTCGCCGCCACCACCACCGCCACCGTTACCAGCGACAGCGCTTCCTCCTGCCCCGCCCGCGCCGCCGGCAGAGGCCGCAGATAACGTCGTTGAAACCGTATCAACCGCACCATGCGCGCCGCCACCGCCGCCGCCGCCAGTGCTAGCGCCGCCCGCGACCCCAGCCCCGCCATTGGTACCGGAAATTCCGCCGCTGCCACTGCCGGCGCCGCCCCCGCCGTTGCCGCCTGCGCCGCCAGTCGCGCCAGCGCCACCACCGCCGCCGCCGCTTGACACTGTCCCGGCCGTTCCGGACGTGCCTGTTACGGTCGCCGAGCCGCCTCCACCAGGCCCGCCAGCGTTTGGACTGACTGCGCCGCCTGTACCGCCGGCGTCAGCCAGCGCAGGTACCGCTGCGAGCGCGAGACAGGACAGAAGGCAGACCGGAGCCAGGGCAAAAGCGGCAGCACGGGCGAGCAGCGACGCGCGCCGGGAAAATCGGTTTGACATGAACGCCCCTTGAAGAAATGCAGCCTTGTGGCGCCCGCACCACACCACGCATAATCTTTGAGCCCCGGCCAATTGGCAACCGCGCCGCCCTGCGTAACACGTTAAATATACGAGGCTTTATGCCACTCTTCCCCAGGATGGCACGGTGACACCCGGCGGCGGATCGATATCGACGCGCGTCGTTTCCGTCATCCGCGCCATGGTCATGTAGAAGCCCGTCGTCAGGATGATCTCGACGATCTCCTGCGGGGAAAAGTGCCGGTTTGCCAGCGCGACGGTCTCCTCTGCGGCCTTCACCTGGCGGGTGACTTCCCGGACCAGTTTGAGCAGTGCCTTTGCTCTTGCATCGAAGGCATCGTCATCGAAGCGGAGCGCTTCGATCGCAGCGACCTGAGGTCCGGTGCAGCCCGCGCGTTCCGCGATCGGAACGTGCTGAACCCACTCGTACAAACCGCCCTCGAGGCGAGCGACCGTCATGATGATGAGTTCGCGAAGATCGGCAGGTAGTTTTTGGCGCGTGAGGATAGCGTTGCCGAAACGCATTCCCGGACGGAAGCAGGTCGCCGCATTTGCCCACATGCGAAAAATGTTGAGTTTGCGCGGCAGAGAATCGAAGGCTTCGCGTGCGTCATCGGGCAGAGCGGCGGGATCGGCATAGGGAATGAGCGGCATGGGATCCTCAATCAGAGGCTTTGACCAATAGCAGCGAACCCCGGCACGGTCCTCGCTGTCAAATTGCGCGCTGATCTCCCGTCGCGATCGGCGCATCGACAGTAACGGCCTTGATCACCGCGAAGACCTCGGTTCCGGAAATGAGTCCGAGCCGCTTTGCGGAGGCACGTGTGATCCGTGCGATGAGTGTCGCAGGGCCCGCCGCGAGCTCGGCGTCCACAAGATCGCCCTTTCGTTCGCTCAGCTTCGCGATCCGCGCCTTGATGACATTGTTGGCGCTGATCCCTTCGGGCGGGTGCAGCGCCAGCAAGACGTCGCTCGCCGCGATGCGGACCCGGACTGCGCTACCTTCTGCAAGCGCAAGCCGGTGCACGAACAGCGGCCCGCCTGCAAAGGCAAGCTCTGTCAGGCCGTCGGGCAGATGACGTACGATGTGGGCGGCCAACACAACGCCGGATCTGGGATCAATCCGAGGCATAAGATCGAAGACCGATCCCTGGGCCCCCACCCGGCCATCCGTGAGGACGACGATCTGATCGGCGAGACGCGCGACCTCGTCGAGCGCGTGACTGACATAGAGAATCGGAAGCCGGCGCTCTTCGCGGAGGCGCTCGAGATAGGGCAGGATCTCTTCACGCCGGCCCGCATCGAGCGAGGCCATCGGCTCGTCCATCAGAAGAATGTCGGGCGAGGCGAGCAGCGCCCTTCCGATGGCGACACGCTGTTTCTCCCCACCCGAAAGCGTTCCGGGCCGGCGGTCTCTCAACGCCGCGATGCCCAGCATCTCGAGGACCTCCGCGAATTCCTTTTCATCAGCTCTTCGTTCGGCGCGGCGCCAGCCAAAGCGGAGATTTCTTTCAACGTTCAGATGCGGAAAGAGCCGCGAATCCTGGAAGACGTATCCGACGCGCCTCTTCTCGCTCGGCACGTCGATCCCGCGGGCCGTGTCGAGTACGGTGCGCCCATTGAGCGTGATGCTGCCGCGCTCCGGCCGTAGAAGGCCCGCAATCGCATGAACGAGACTCGACTTTCCGGCGCCCGAAGGCCCGAACAGCGCTGTCACACCGGCGGTTTCGATTGCAAAGGACGCCTCGATCTCAAATCGTCCCCGCATCAGATGAACATCGACGGAGATCGTCATCTCTTGGTCCGGCTTCCAAGAACATTCGCGGTCGCGACCAGGATCAGCGCAAGCGCGATGGAAATCGCGCTGAGCCGCGCCGCCTCGAGATCGCCGCCGGGAGATTGCAATGCGGTGTAGATCGCGAGCGGCAATGTGCGGGTCTCGCCGGGGATGTTCGACACGAAGGTGATGATGGCGCCGAATTCTCCAAGGCTTGCTGCAAATGCCGTCACCAGACCGGACAGGATTCCCGGAGCCGCCAGCGGTATCGTGATGTTGAAAAGGCGGTCCAACGAACCCGCACCGAGCGTTCGCGCGGCATCGATCAGTCCGTGATCCGCTGCTTCGAGCGCCGGCTTGATGGCGCGAAGCTGCAACGGAAATGTGATGAGGCCCGAGGCAAGGGCCGCTCCCGTCCAGCTGAAGACGAAGCGGATGCCAAAGTGATTGTAGAGAAAGGCACCGGCGCCGGCGCGCGTGCCGAGACCTGAGAGAAGCAGAAATCCAATGGCCACCGGCGGCAAAACGAGTGGCAGATAGAGCGCCCCTTCCAACAAAGACTTTCCGGGAAATCGCGTTCGTGCGAGCAGCAAGGCCGCCCCAAACGCGAGCGGAAGGGCAGCCGTCACCGCCACTGCGGAAACGCGCAGACTGAGGAGCAGCGCTTCACGTTCAGCGCCCGTCAGGAAAAAGTCCGTCACAGCAAGCCCTCTCGCCCTTATAGCGGGGCCGGTGAACCGCTACGAGTTGACCTCGGCCCAAGCCCGGCTACGCTGCCGGCGGGGTGGGGAATGAAGCTGTTGCGCGGCGTCGGCGTTGCGTTGTTGGCCATGTTTCTTGGCGGCCCTTGCGCAATTGCTGAAAGCGAAAGCGGCGTTTCGACGGTCAGTTTTCGATACGTTGTCCGTTACGACCACTGGACCGACGCCGACGAACGCGGCTATGGCGAGTTCATCGCTGCCATCGGTCATGCAGACTGCCACACGGTCGACGACTGTTTGCACGATCCTGCCAATCCCTTTCGTGCAAGCGACCGCGAAGATGTCGCCTTCCGATCCGACTGCGCCGATCTTCCGTACTATCTGCGCTTCTACTATGCGTGGAAGCGCGGTCTGCCATTCGCTTACGCGAGCAGCGTCAGTCCCCGTGGCACTACAAACGACATCCGATATTCAAAAAGCGGCAACGAAGTCACCTCGCGCACGGATGCCCGTGACGCCGGTGCAACCGGTTACGCCGTCCTCGATGCGATCCGCGATGCCGTGTCGTCGGCAACTTATCGTATCCACCCCGATCTCGAGGATCCTGAACCGGGCGATCTCTATTCGCCGGCCATCAATCCGAAGTCGATCCGGCCCGGCACGGTGATCTACGATCCCAATGGCCACCTGGCGATCGTCTACGAGGTCGAGAGCGACGGGCGCCTTCGCTATATCGATGCACACCCGGACAATGCACTGACCCGCGGCTATTACGACAAGCGTTTCGTCCGCTCGCGCCCAGGCATGGGTGCGGGCTTCAAGAACTGGCGGCCAATGCGCCTCGAGGGCGCGGCGCGCGCCCCCGACGGGACGCTCAAGGGCGGTACGGTCGAAGTCGCTGAAAACGACAAAATACCCGACTTTTCGGATGAGCAGTTTTTCGGAAACGGCAAGCGGCCGGACGACGCCGACTGGCAGGCGGCCACGTTCACGCTCAATGGCGAAGCGCTCGACTACTATGATTACGTGCGTGCGAAGCTTGCCGGCGGAAACCTTTCCTTCGACCCGGTCAGGGAAATTCACGACATGGTGGAGTCGAACTGCAACGATCTCCACTATCGCAGTGACGCCGTGAACCTCGCGATCCAGGCAGGACTTTCAGGACGACCCGAACCCGATCGGCTGCCGCCGAACATCTATGGCACCGAAGGCGATTGGGAGATCTACTCGACGCCATCGCGCGATGCACGGCTGAAGACAGCGTTCAAGGAATTGCGCGACACCGCGGAGCGCTTCATCAAAATGGGCCGGGCCCGCGATCCGCATCTTGCCTATCGCGGGAACGATCTCGCGCACGACATGCTGGCAAGCTACGACAATGCCGCCCGGGCCTGTTCGATCGCCTATCGGCGCAGCAACGGTTCGACTGTCACATTGTCGTACGAGGAGGCCCGGCGGCGCCTGTTTCTCTTGTCCTTCGACCCCTATCAATGCATCGAGCACCGGTGGGGCGCCACCAATCCGGTTGAGCTTGCCACCTGTGGCGACGGTGCCGTGAAGCAGGCTTGGTACGCCGCCGAACAGAATCTGCGGAACCAGATCGACAGGACCTATGAAGCACGGATGGACTTCACGCTCGACGAGCTGAGAACGCCGGGAGAAGGCAAGGGGATCGCCGAGCCGCCCGATGTCGACACGCGCGCTTATCTGGTCTCGGTCGCGACGGCGAAGGCGGCGGTCTACTAGAGAGGCCCGGCCGGGATAACAGCCCGAAACGGGCTTCTTGACGCGCCAAGAGCGCGTGTTCGCGTTTACTGAAGCAGCGTTCGCATCATCTGGCTTGCTGCAAGGCTACCTTAGCGCCTTGCGTAGAGCGCCCACAGGTGGCCGATGACCTGCCATCTTGGATCGGTGCGCGCCGCACCGAATGCGCGCGCCGCCGAATCCTTCTGGCCCTGGCCGAGATAGCCCATGCCGAGCCGGATCTCGGCATTGTCCTTGTCGGTCACGCCCTTCTGGATGCCTTGCTGGGCGAGCCTGACCGTATCCTGCGGCTTGCCGGCGCCCCATTGCTGCTCACCAAGCTTCACCAGCGTGTCGCCATTGGCGCTCGCCTCGGCTTTCGCGAGATTGGCCGCATCGGTTGCAGCCTGCGCCTTGGCTGTGGCGAGCAGGCGATTGAAACGGTCGTTGCCGCCAACGCCCTGGATGTTGCTGCTCTTGGTGAGCACGTTCACGGCTTCGGCGGAATCGCCATTTTCGATGGCGAGTTCGGCGAGAAGCTTCACCTCATCCGGAGTCTTGATGCCGCCGGTGAGGAATTTGATCCTGTAGATGTCGAGTGTCTGATGGTCCTTGAGGCCCTTGGTCTTCATCGCGGTGTCGAGGAGCTGCCCCCAATATTCGGGCTTCCCGGTGGTGGAGACGAGTTCTTCGAGCGCCTGGGTCTCGGTCTCGGTGTCGCCGTTCTCGAAGGCGCAACGGCGCTCGAGTTCGAGAATCGGCTGTCCGCCCCGCGAGCCGAAATTGTCCTTGATGTAGCGCGTGCAACCGGCGTAGTCGCCAAGCTTGTAATAGGCCTGCGCGATGACCTGCATGCTTTGACCGTCAAGCGCGCCGTATTTGCGCAGCAACTCCGCATCGTCGATCGCCGCGCGGTAACGGCCCTCGTCATAATCCTTGGCGAATTTCGCTTTCGCACCGAGCGCGCTGTCGGCGCTGCCGCACTTCACGTCCACATACTGGCGCATCTGCTCGATGACCTGGCTCTCAGCGCCTGTTTTTCCGCCGACGCCCTGCGCCTGCTGGATCTTCGCCTTGGCAGCTTCGCAATGCCCTCCGGCCGCGTCCGACTGGGCTTCCTGCAAGGGCTTTCCGACTTCAGGCCGAACCGGTGCCGCCCACGCGGGTGCCGCGGCAAGGGCAAGAACGCCCAGCGCGACGGCTGCCATGCTGGCAGAACGGAAATCGGAAGAATGCATGTTTACAACCTCGTTCGTGGCTGGGCACCGGACATGCGCATGCATGCGGCCGGATGCCCGGTCTCGTCCCTCGCTATTGATACTCGCTGATGCCGGTGAAGCCGATCTTCACCACGCCCAGACGCTGGGCGTCGGCGAGTACCATCGCGACCTTGTCGTACTTGGCAAGCTTGTCGGGATGAAGGTGAATTTCGGACTGTTCTTCGAGCGGTTTTTGACCTTCCTGCTCGAAATAGCCGTCCATCTGGTCCCGCGTCACGGCCTGCCCATTCCAGGTCACCGTCCCGTCGAAATCGACGCCGAGTTCGACGGTCGGCGGCGGCACCGGCGGAGGCGGCGGGGGGTTGACCGGCATGTCCAACTTCACCGCGTGGGTCTGGATCGGCAGCGTGATGATGAGGAGCGTGAGCAGCACGAGCATGACGTCGATGAGCGGCGTGGTGTTGATGTCGATCATCACCTCGCCTTCGCCGCCGGAACCGATCTGCATTGCCATGGTGAGCTATCCTTGAAATCCCGCGCCCTCAGGCGCCCTCGTTCCGCGGTTCTGTAAGGAAGCCGACCTTGGGTATCCCGATCTCCTGGCAGGCGAGCACCACGCGGCCAACCGCCTCGAAGCGCACGTCCTTGTCGGCGCGGATATGCACTTCCGGAATCCCGGTGGGGCCTTTCGCGATGCCGCGGAGCAACGCCGCTCTCAGCTGTTCCTTCAGCTCGCCCTGATCGACCGGCATGTTGTTGTAATAGACGGTCTCGTCTGCTGTGACCGCAATCACAATGTTCTCGGGCTTCGTCTGTGTCGGGATATTGCGGTAGTTCGGCAGATTGACCGGAACCACCTTCACGATCACCGGAATGGTGACGAGGAAGATGATGAGCAGCACCAGCATCACGTCGACGAGCGGCGTGGTGTTGATGGTGCTGTTCAGATCCGATTCTTCGCCGGCTTCTGTATTCTGGACGTCGAGAGCCATGGGCTTGTCCCGCTCGCCCTTACTTGCTCTTCGAGATCAGATACGTCTGCAGATCGCCCGCGAAGGCGCGAAGCTTTTCGGAGATCACCTTGTTGCGGCGAACGAGGTAGTTGTACTGCATCACCGCCGGCACCGCGACCGCAAGACCGATCGCGGTCATGATCAACGCTTCGCCGACCGGGCCCGCAACCTTGTCGATCGACGCCTGGCCGGCGACACCGATCGCGATCAGCGCCTGCAGAATGCCCCACACCGTTCCGAACAGACCGACGAACGGTGCTGTCGAGCCCACCGTTGCAAGGAACGCCACGCCGCCCTGAAGCTGGGCGTTGGCGTCTTCGAGCTGCCGCGTCAGCGACATCGCGATCCAGTCATTGAGATTGACGAGCGATGTGCCGCCCTGGCTGGCACGGAGACCTCCCTCGGCGACGCTCCGGAACATCGAACTCTTGGGCAACTTGTCGATGCCCTCGTTCAGCGTGCCGGACGTCCAGAACCGGCGCTCGACCGTCCGTGCCTGCGAGAGAATGCGTGATTGGTCGAAGTACTTCGTGAAGAAGATGAACCAGCTTCCCACCGACATGATGAGAAGAAGCCCGAGCACGGTCTTCGACACGATACCGCCGCGCTGCGCCACGTCGGCGAGGCCGTACGGATTCTCCGATCCGGCTTTGGCGGCCGGCGGAGTGGCCGCCGGCGCTGGCGTGGTTGTTGCTGCGGGAGCCGCCGCAGGCGCACCCGCAGGTGCAGCACCTGGTGCTGCTCCACCGGGTGCCGGTGCAGCGGGTGAGGCCATGGTCGGCGCCGCCGGAGCGGGCGCGTTTTGCGCGCCCGCCGAAGCAGTGCCCAGAGCGGCAAGAACGACGATGGCAGCAGCAATCGTCAGGGACTTCGAGATCATGTGCGCACTACTCCGTTTGACTTCCTGGTATGGCAATTCTGATGATTTCAACCTTTGGGAATCTTCCAAACAATCTGTGACTTCCACGGCAAGGCAACAGGCACGCCGTTCTGAATGGCTGCCTTGTATTTCCAGTGCGAAACGCACTCCATAGCAGCTTCGTCGAGATCCGCGTGGCCGCTGGATGTCGCAACCGAAGGATTCTCGACATCACCGTCAGCGGTAACGGTGAAGGCCAGAACGGTCGTTCCCTCCTCGCCGAGGCGCTGCGCTGTCTCAGGATATTTCTGAATACAGCTATGCGGTCGGCCAATACCGATGGGCGACGAAATTGCCGGCTTCGGCTGCTGCGGCTCGACCTTGTGCAGGACGGTCGTGATGGTCGGTGGCGGCGCCGCCTGCTGGATCTGAATCTCCGGCGGCGGGATCACCGGCGGCGGCGGCTTGGCGAGGTCTGGCGGCGGAGGCGGAGGCGGAAGCTTCTCGAGCTTCGGTTTCTCGACCGCAACCTTGATCTCTTCCATTCCCTTCTGGATGACGCCGGTCGCGAGACCAACATAAAGCGCCCAGACAAGGACAACGTGGATGGCGGCGACAAAAACGAGTGCGATGGCACGCCGGGAGTTCGGCGTGTGGGTGACATTGACGCGGACGTCGTGGAGGGGTTGGTCCATAGGGTTTTCCTACCTGACAAAGCGAGACCCGACGCAAAAGCGCCGGGTCCGGCAAACGCGGGCCATGATCAAGTTCCCCACCCCGGCGCCTCGTCCACAGACGCCCCGATCTTCTTGACCGTTCTTAAAACCATCCTAACCACGCTTGGCAAGTGGGTCTACCTTTCCCGCGACCATCGGCCGGAATTCCGCAAGTCCTTGGTTAACGCCTTGAAGCAGATTGCAGAAGATGCGGGGTCTGGCGCGACGGGCGCTCCGGACCATGTTGCGGCCGATGAACTCGGGTTCCTCCCACGTCGCATAACGCGCCTTTGCGCCGGTCGTTTCGCGCGGTGACGCGCGATGATGCCCATCACACGCAAGTGAATCTCATAGGTGAACTTTTCGGCGCACAAGCCGGCAAAATTGCGCCGCTCGCAGGTGCGCTCGTTCTTCGAGCAAAGCCGGACGGGCCTACTCCCGGCAGGACGCCTCGCATAAGCTCGGGAAGCCAAAGAGGAATTCTGATGCGCTATCTCCACACCATGGTTCGCGTGGCCGATCTCGAGAAGGCGCTCGACTTCTATTGTTCAAAGCTTGGCCTGAAGGAGCTTCGCCGAGTCGAGAACAAGGCGGGGCGGTTCACCCTCGTCTTCCTCGCCGCACCCGACGATGCCGCCAAGGGCGCGGGAGACTCCGTCCCCATGGTCGAGCTCACCTGGAACTGGGACGAAAAGGACTATTCCGGCGGCCGGAATTTCGGACACCTGGCCTATCGGGTAGCGGACATCTATGCCCTCTGCCGCCGGCTGATGGAGGGCGGCGTCACCATCAATCGCCCACCGCGCGATGGCCACATGGCGTTCGTGCGCTCGCCCGACGGCATTTCGATCGAGCTTCTCCAGGAAGGCGCCCCGAAAGCGCCGGAGGAACCCTGGGCTTCGATGCCGAATACCGGCAGCTGGTGAAACTTCGGTCAGCGCTTGGACTTTCTCTCCGACAATTGCCGCGGCGCCTGGCCCGAGATGATCGAGGCCATCAGGCGCGCTTCGGCCGGGACGGCCCCGCCTTACGGCGAAGATGACATCAGCATCGGGCTCAAGGAGCGCTTCTCGATGCTGTTCGAGCGCGACGTCGAGGTTCTTCCCGTCATCACCGGGACAGCCGCGAATGCACTCGCGCTCTCCACCATCGTCCCACCCTACGGCGCTATCTTTTGCCTCGCTTCGAGTCACATCGTCGTCGACGAATGCGGGGCCGCCGAGTTCTTCACGCATGGGGCGAGGCTGCTCCCGCTCGCGGGCAGCGACGGCAAGGTCATGCCGGCCGAATTTGCACGTGCGCTCTCCCGGAATGACGGAGATTCGATTCACCAGCCGAAGCCCGCCGCGCTCAGTCTGGCGCAATCGACGGAAGCGGGAACGGTCTACACGCCCGATGAGCTTCGCGAGCTCTCGGCCATCGCGCGGGCGCGGGGGCTCAAAGTTCACATGGATGGCGCCCGCTTCGCCAATGCGCTCGCCCATCTTGGTTGTTCACCCGCCGATGCAAGCTGGAAAGCAGGCGTGGACGTTCTCTCGTTCGGCGCGACCAAGGGCGGAGCGATCGCAGCCGAAGCGGTCATAATGTTCGATCCAGGCCTTGCACGCGATCTCGCCTATCGCCGGAAGAAGGCAGGACATCTCGTTTCGAAAATGCGTTTCATGTCGGCCCAGCTCGAGGCTTACATCGAAGGCGAGCGCTGGCTCAGGATGGCGGAGCACGCGAACACCCTGGCGCGCAAACTCGCCGGTGCAGTCGCCGAAATTGAGGGCGCCGAAATCGCCTGTCCCGTCGAGACCAATATGGTCATGGCGCGGCTCCCGGACGCGACCGTGGCGAAACTGCGATCAGCTGGCGCGCGGTTTTACGACTGGGAGCCGTCTCGCGAAGGCAAAACCCTCGTACGGCTCGTGACGTCGTTTGCGACCGAGGATGGGGACATCGCGGCGTTTACAAGGGCCGCACGCGCGTAGGAAGTTTTTTCCGCGCCCCCTCCGCCTCGCGCGATGAAGATCGCGCTCGGCACCTCCCACCGCTTCGCGGGGGAGGAAACTGCTGGCGAGCTTCGCGCTTTGTTTTTCCTCCCCCGTTGCGAAGCAACGGTGGGAGGTGGACGCGCGCGCCAGCGCACGGCCGGAGGGGGCTTTCGCCGCTAAAGCGGTTCGGCCGGGATCACACCACGAGAGAAGCGCCGCTCCTCATATCCGGCCCAGCAGCGTGAACGTGCCCACTTCGTTGGTCGAACCGTTGGAGCCGCGCACCCAATCGAAGTTCACACCCATGCTCCACGTATCCGTGCTCGCGCCGATCGTCGCCCCGGCGACGACATTGCCGCGCGACGGATCGGGCCCGGTGATCTGGAACGTATCGTTCGGATCCGAGGCGAACGCGGCGCGGACCTTGACCGGATCGTTCAGGAAATCGAAGCGATAGCCAAGGCGCGCTTCAGGCTGAAGCACGAAGCTCCCGAGATCGACGTCGATCCGGGAATCCGCTCCGAGGAACGTGCGCAGCGAGGTCGCGTAATAGGGCTTGGTCACGAGATCGAAGCCGTCGCCGTTGCCGCCATTGCCGCCGCCGGTCTCGGTGTAACCCTCTTCACGCATGGTCATCCCGTCGAGACTGATCTCCGGCATGACCACGAGGCTGCCGAAGTTGAAGACGGCGCCGGTCGTTGCGCCCAGCGCACCCAAAAGGCCCGAACGCTTGCTGTCGGCTTCGCGCGCTGCGAGTGGCACCGGACTGCCGTTCGGATCGGCGATGACAAGGAATCGCTTGCCCTTGATGTTGCCGAGACCGACGCTCGCCTGCGTGTCCAGGAACAGATGACGGCCGCGCCAGTCGGTGTAGCCGGTCAGCATGAACCATTCGTCTTCGGCTTTCGCATTGCGAGGTGCGACTTCGGTCGCGTCGCCATTGAAGAAGGTGAGCGCGGCGCCATACCAGCCGTCCTTCGGATCGCCGACATCGGCGCCGAGCGTGAAACCGAAGCCGTGATCCTTGAAATTGCTGAGACCGCCTGCCGGTTCTGTACCCTTGTCGTCGATGAACTGCGCGTATTCCTCGCCCCAGAGTGTGAAGTCACCGCCCTGGTTTGCGTACATCCGCAAGGTCCGCTGGCGCGCGGCCACCGGTCCGGTGGCCTCATCGGTCAGAGAAATCGCAATCGCACGCTCGTTCCCGGACACGTCCGGTGCGAATTGCGAAAACACCTTCTCCGCGCTCGCCGGGTTTACGATGCCCTTGATGATCGCGGCACCCAACGCATCGTCGGGAAGAAGGTTTGTTTTCGAGGCTGTCAGAGCCGCATTGACGAACGGGAACATCGTCTTTGCTTCGCCCGTCAAACCCAGCTGCGCTGCCGTCTTGGGCCGCAGGTTGAGGACCAGCTCGCTTTGCCCGCCCGGTGTCGTGAGAAACTGCATCGAACAATTGGCAGTGCTCGCGCCCGTGATGCAGTCCGAGTCGGCATTGAAATAGTAAGGGAGGCTGTTCTCGACGTCCTGCTGATGCCCGGCGAGATTGGTGACGGTCAGAGTCGGATTTCCCATGAACACGGGACTGCTCGCGAGCACATAGGTGACGCAATTTTCTGCCGCAACCGCACAGGTCGCCGGCGTTCCCTGGGGCACGAAGCTCGTGAATGCAGGGCGGAGGCCGTGTAGTCCAGCATTGATGACAATCATTCCCGGTGTTGTCTGGGTCTGCTCGACGATGGTGGCTTCGTCGTTCTGGCGCAGCGTTTCGTTCACGGAAATGAGCAGCGTGCCGCCATAGTCGTGGAAATTGTTGACCACCATTTGTCCGGTCTGGGCGTTGTTCAGAACATTGAGATCGCCGCTCGCCGCAATGCCGACATCGAGCAGGCCCTTGGAAACGATGCCGCCGCTCACGGTGCCGAAATCGTTCACATAGAGAGCGGACGTTCCGGTGCCGAAGGAAAGATCGCCGGTCAGGGTCGCCTGGTTTCCGCCGGTGTTCACCACACCCGTCTTGGACGCGGTCTCATTCGCCGCGGTGACCTGATTGGCGTCTGTCGAGCCGGTGGCCGAACCGCCGCCAACCGAAACTATAGTGGGATTTCCGGACGTGCCGCCGGCGCCGTTCATGAGTACGTCGCCAACGATGGTGCCACTGCTGTATAGCGACACCGGGCTCGAGCCTGCCTGCAGATCGATGGCTCGGGCAAAGTTCTGGAAGTTTACGCCCGGTTTTCCCGTCAGCGAGCTCACTGTCGCAGAGATCGTGCCGCCATTGTCGATCTCGGAGAGCGTGCCGGATTGATCGAGAACCGCGACGGCATCCAGCACCTGTACGGTTTTCGGATTGATTGTCGTTGCCGAGGCGATCACCTTTGCGAACTGATCGACCTTCAGCACGGTTGTGCCGACATTGGTCAACCCGTTCGGACTGCCGCCATTGAATTTGGTCGTGAACACGATGGCATTCGCCTTGCCTCCTTCACCGCCACTGATCGAGGCGCTCACAGTGCCGAGCGTCGAGCCTGCGACTCCTCCGTTGGAAACTCCGGAGATCTCGACCGCCGGTACCTTCGCCCAGTCGTTGAACAGCAACGCGGTCGCGCCGACATTTGTCGCGCTCGCACTGCCCTGGGTGGAATCGGCGACCGCGGTAATGATGCCCGAGCTGTAGAAGCCACCGGTCAGCGTCGTCAGCGCGGTTTGACTCAAGCCCTGGACGTTGACGGCTGTGGTGCTCTCATTGGAGTTCGTGGGCTGCGCCCTGATGACTCCGTAATTGACTACGCTGTAGCTGGAATCCACGCCCGACGGGTCGAACTGGTCTGGACCGATGGTGATTGCGCCGACCGTGGTCGGTGTCGGAGCGATCGAGAGCACAGCCGCGATTGACTCGGCGCCGCCGGAAACGCTTGTGAATCCGTTGCCGGCGATGAGAGCGGCGGATGTTGCGGCTCCGGCCGTCGTCGGACCTTCATTGACGAATCCGCCTTCGATCGTGCCCGCGACGATCACGGCGCTGCCACCTTCCGGATGGAGGCCCTTCGACTTTGTTGTCGTCGAAAGGCCGGAGACGTCGATCGTCCCGGTATTGATAAAGGTGCCATTATCGAGATTCGTGTTCGTCCCCGACGTGCAACCAGTGATGTCGCAGATGCTTCCGGAGAGAATAATTCCAGTTGCGCCAGCCCCTGAGTTTGAGAGGATGGCTGTGGGAGACGTCTCCACGTTTCCGTTGACGACGCTGCCGGCCTCGAGATTCATGATCGAAGACGGCGTGGCGTTGGTAAGAGCCGAGGCATGAGACGGCGTCATGGTGATGGTGCCGTTCACCAAAAGTGCTGGGTTGTTGTTCACCGCCTGCAGAATGCCGGTGGGCGTGATCGCGATCCCCGTCGAACCGTCCCCGTGAATCTTCACAATGGACGAGCTGTCGAGGGAGATCGGGCCGATCATCTTCCCGTCGGTCAGTTCAATGCCGACCTTGCCGGTGCCCGAGCCGGTGAGATTGAGACTTCCATTCTGGTTGACGCCGAACGGTCCGCCGATCGACTCGAGCGCCGTGGTGTCGATCGTACCGCCACCAGCGTCGATCACGATTCCGGCGGCGTTCGACGAATTATTGTTGCTGATCGTGCCGTCGTTGGTGAGATAGTTATTGCTGTTTACTGTTACCGCTGCCGAACCCGTTGAAACTGCGACACCGCCAGCCTGTGCGATAAATATATTGTCCGGCTTACCGGTACCGTCTGCCGTTGCGGTCGCGATCGGTGACTTCAAAGTCGTGGTTACGTCTAGGCAGGTGGAGGCGGGCGTGGTGACGGGGCATGAGGCATAGGCCGGAGCCGCCAACACGGCGAACGCCACGGCAAACAGCATCGACAGGTGCTTGTTCAACGGAAACCCTCTTTACGGTATTCGGCGGCGCGTGCTTGACCGGGGCGGGGCCCCATCCTCCCGGCTTCTGCTTTTGACCCTGCACATTCAGGCGCCGCGCTTCTCCCCACCCTGGCTCGCGCGGGCCCGTCACCATAACCAATCTGGATGGCGCACCCTAGCGGGGTCCATGCGCGACATCAAATTTTCTTTTGGGATCAGGTACTAGCGTTCAACACTGCGACATTTGGCGTGAAAAAAGCTTAATGCTCATTGCGCGGCTGTGTCCGCGCGCGGAGAAACTGGCCGAGCCGCGAAAGCGAGACGCGGGCCTCCGGCACGTAAGGGCTCGCCTGAAAGAGATGCTGCATGCCGTCGTAAATCTCGACACTGACGCGCGTGCCCGCATCGCTCGCACGATCGCCAAGCCTAGAGGCGTCATCGCGCAGCATCTCGAGACTGCCCGCATGCACCATGATCGGCGGGAAATCCTTGAAGCTCGCAAACGCCGGCGACGCATAAGGATCGCTGGGATTGGTGCGCTTGAGATAGTGACGCGCACTGACGAACAGCAATTCCCAGTTGAGCGCCGTATCGTTCTTCGCATTTTCCAGAACCGACCATCCCGAAAGCGAAAGATCAGCCCAGGGCGACATCGCGGCAATCGCGGCCGGAAGCGGAAGGCCTGCATTGCGGATCGCGAGCGTGACAGCGAATGCAAGCCCGCCGCCAGAGCCGTCCCCCGCAAACGCAATCGATTTGGGCGCCCTGCCCTTGCCGAGCAGATGACGATAGGCGTCGATCCCATCTCTGACCGCTGCCGGGAAGCCGAATTCGGGGGCGAGGCGGTAAGCGAGGGAAAATATACTGGTGTCGCTTGCCTGCGAAAGCCGTCCGACAAGAGGCCGGTAGGTCTCCGGCGAACCCGCGATGTAGCCGCCCCCATGAAAATAGAGAACGAGCCGTGCCTCATCCGCGCGCTCCGTCTTGCACCACTCGCCGCGAACAGGACCGATTTGATCCGGCTCGAAGGAGACTTCGCGCGGCGGGGCGCCGAAGCGGTCGGACAGATAAGTGTATTGCCGGCGCAGCTCGGCGATATCCGTTTCCGCCGTGGCTCCGGTCGGGCGCGAAATGCGCCGAAAGCGATCGAGAAATGCGCTCTGCCAGCTGGGCATGGATGGGCCGTGGTGCGGACAGGAAAGTCGTTGCCTGAACGCAAACAAAGCTCAAATGAAAAAGAGCCGGGCGGTTAAGCCCGGCTCTTCGCTTTACAACAGCACGCTTACGCGGCCTTGACGCTGCCCTCGATGGACTTGAGCTCCGGCGCGTTGATCTGGATCCGGCGCGGCTTCATCTCCTCGGGCACGATGCGCTCGAGATCGATGTGCAGCAGGCCGTTTTCGAGCTTCGCGGCCCTGACCTCGACATGCTCGGCCAGCTGGAAGCGTCGATCAAAGGCGCGGCCCGCGATGCCCTGATAGAGATAGCCCTGCTTCTGGGCACCTTCGTCGCGCTTGCCGCTGACGCTGAGGACGCCGTCGCGAACCTCGACCGTGAGGTCCTTCTCGCCGAAGCCGGCGACGGCAAGGGTCACGCGATAACGATTCTCGTCGGTGCGCTCGATGTTGTAGGGCGGATAGGAGGTGCCTGCGTCGGCGACCTGATCCAGCATATCGAAGAGATGGTCGAAGCCGACCGTGGAGCGGAAAAAGGGTGAAAAGTCGAAAGCACGCATGTTCACAACCTCCTGAAAGCGATGTGGTTGGCCCCGCCGACCACCGGCCAGGGCACACTCGTTTTTGCCGGGACCCAGAGGGCTTCCCGGCCGATCCAGAGGTAGGAAACGGCTCTTGGCACTTCAAGAGGGAGAGCGCCAATATGCTGTTTTTGCAGGATTTAACCCAAAAAATGCCAAAGCCCTGCGGCCCAGAGTACGGCCAAAACCGCATAAGTCAGCAATTCCACCTGCAGAGCCGTGAGTTCAATCCCCAGCCAGTCCCGGATCAGGGTCTTGAGCCAGGCTCCCTCCTCGGCATTGGACTCGTGCCGCCAGCTGCCCGTCCGAAGCTTGGATTCGAGATTGTTGAGCACGCAGCTGTTCTTGTTGAACCACCACTGGACTGCGACGGCCGGCAGGAACGCCAGATAGACTGCAAGCGCCGGCCGATAAGGAATGCTCCAGCCGGCAAGGATATAGAGCATCACGGCGAAATGGAGCCAGAAGCAGGCTTGGCCGAGCAGGTCGCGGCTGCGGCTCGCGCTTTCAGCCTGTTCGTCGAGTTTTCCTTCGACCATTCGCGCCCCGAGCCCGGTCTCTTTTCGTATCAGGATCGGACGCCGGGCGCGAATGACACCTTCAGGCTCGGCCGCCGAGAGGCTAAAATGCTTGCTGGATCAGGGAAGGAATTTGCATGAGCTCCCCACAAGTGCGGCAGATCATTTCGGATATGAAGACGGCGCTGGTGGACAAGTCCGGCCCGGGAGGATCGGGCCTTGGCGGCACCCTGAAATTCGACTTCGGCGAGGCGGGCAGCGTTCTAATTGACGGCAAGTCCCAGCCCAATTCGGTCAGCGATGGCGCGGGCAAGAGCGCCGATTGCACGATCAGTGTGAGCCTCGAGACTTTCGAACGCATGGTCAAAGGCGAACTCGACGGCACAAGCGCATTCATGCAGGGCAAGCTGCGCGTTGCCGGCGACATGGGACTCGCAATGAAGCTCGGGCCGGTCCTGCAGAAGGCTCGCAACTGAACTGCGTAGGGCCGACGTTCACTATTTTCGCGCGGAGACGCGAAGATCGCGGAGAAATGGAAAAAACAATGTCATGGCCCGGTCCACGCGAACGCGGGGATCCGGGCCACCCAGCGACCGCGCGTCAGCGCGGTCAATAGATCCGCTGGGTGGCCCGCATGCGCGGGCCATGACATGTCTTTTGTATGAGACCGCGTCCTTCTCCGCAATCTTCGCGTCTTCGCGTGAATCTGACTAACCGCTCCAGTTGTCGAACTCAGGCATCAGCGCGATCAGCGCGAACAGAAGGACGATGATGGCGATTGCTTCCCAGATCATGCCTGAACAACGCGCTGCGACGCGGATCGTCGCATGAACGAGCTTGTCACCCCGAACGCGAAAAGTCTTGCGCCCGCGTCTGAAATCTTCGCCCCGCAATTCATTGAAGCAAAAAGTGGCGCAAGATTGCGCGTGGCTGTTTTTGCGGCAGAGGAGCAGAACGCGCGCACATGCGTCCTTCTGAACGGACAAACCGAGTTCATCGAGAAATATTTCGAGGTCGTAGACGATCTTCGTGCGCGCGGATTTTGCGTGGTGACCATGGATTGGCGCGGCCAGGGCGGCTCGGTTCGAGCACTGACCGATCCGCTCAAGGTCCATGTCACGGACTTCTCCGAATATGACGACGACCTGGCATCGCTGATGGAACAGGTCGTCTGTCCGCTCAGCCCTCGCCCACCAATTGGACTTGCCCATTCCATGGGCGGCCACAATCTTTTGCGCGCATTGCACGCCAATTCCCGCTCTTTTTCATGCGCGGTCCTGTCTGCGCCGATGATCGCGATTTCCACGCGCGGCGCGCCCGCGTTCCTCGCGCGCGCGATCACGGCGACCATGAACCTGCGCGGCGTCTCGCCCTCCTGGGTCTGGGGCATGGACAAGCGCGATCCCTTGTCGATGCCATTCGAAAACCAGATCGTGACCTCGGACCGCGATCGCTTTTTGCGTACACAGGAGATTCTGGCGCGAACGCCCTCGATCCGGCTTGCCGGACCTACCTGGGGCTGGCTTGAAGCGGCCTACCGTTCCATGCGCGCGATGCAAGCGAAGGGCTATGCCGAAGCGATTTCGACACCGATGCTGATTTTCGGCGCCGGAAAGGATCAAATCTGTCTCACCGCACCTGCGCGCGACTTCGCGAACCGCATGCCGCACGGAAAATTCATCGAGCTTGCCGATGCCGAACACGAGATCCTGATGGAAAACGACTCGATCCGCGCGCGCTTCTGGAAGGGCTTCGATGAATTCGTGAACACCGAAGCCGATTGATCAAAAAAGGATTCACGCGGAGGCGCGGAGCCGCGGAGAAGTGTTCACGCGAAGGCGCGAAGTCGCGAAGGTACCGAAGAACGGAAAGCACTCACGCGTCGAAAGGACGACAGGCGCGCTTCGCGCGCCAACCAAAATCGCCTATCCGCCGTTGCGAAACCCAAGGGAGCACGTTTCCGCGGCCTCTTCGTGTCTTCGTGCCTTCGCGTGAATCCGTTGTTCTCCGCGACTCCGCGGCTCCGCGTGCAAAACAGGAGTGCTCGAGACTCCGTGCATCAGGGTGAAAGCAGTGCCAGCGCTTCGGCATGCACGCGCCGGTCGCCGGCAGCGACGATACGGCCTCCGCCATGGCAAGGCCGGCCTTCCCAATCGGTGATCACGCCACCGGCATTCTCGATCACCGGAACGAGCGCCGCGACGTCCCAGGATTTGAGCTGCGCCTCGACGATCAGATCGACAAAGCCCATGGCCAGCAGCGCATAGCCGTAGCAATCGCCGCCGAAATAGCTGAGCCGTGCGCGGCGGCAGAGGGCTTCGAACCGCGCGCGTTCTGCGGGCTCGAAATAACCCCAGGGATGGGTCGAAGAGACCACCGCCTCCGCAAGAGACGCACAGCCTCGCGTGCGCAGGGCTTGAGTCCCATCAGGAACGATCAGCACGGCGCCGCCGGCGTGGCCCAAGAAGCGCTCCCTCAGCACCGGCTGATCGATGATCCCGAGACGCGGTTTTCCATTTTCCACGAGCGCAATCAGTGTGCCCCAGGTGTGGCGGCCGGTGATGAACGCGCGCGTCCCGTCGATCGGGTCGAGCACCCAGAGCCGCCCGCTGGTGCCTTCTTCGCGGCCCATCTCCTCGCCTTCGATTCCATCGCCCGGACATTCGCGTTTGATCAGCGACCTGATCGCGGCCTCGGCGTTGCGATCCGCTTCGGTCACCGGATCGAAGGCGGGCTTGCCCGCGGCCGCCGCCTTATCGGAAACGGTGATTACCTTGCGGAAATAGGGGCGGATAACGTCGCCCGCCGCGTCCGCCAGCCGGTGCGCGAACGCGATCGTCTTCTGGTCGACGGTCTGACTCATGAAAGCGCGGGAAGAGTTGCCGGGCTGCTATATTGGCCGCGCGAGGAAAGGGCAAACCCATGAAAGCGGTCGTGATCACAGGCGTCTCCACCGGCATCGGACATGGTGCGGCCAAGGTCCTGACAGCGAGAGGTTTTCGCGTCTTTGGATCCGTCCGCAAGGAAACCGACGGCCAGCGCCTGCAGGAGGAATTCGGGAGCGCCTTTACGCCCCTTTTCTTCGATGTCACCGACGAAGCTGCCGTCAGGCGCGCAGCGGAGACCGTGTCACATTCCCTTGGCGACGAGCCGCTCTTCGGGCTCGTGAACAACGCTGGAATCGCCGTGCCTGGTCCGCTCCTTTGTCTTTCGGCCGATGAAATACGCCATCAGCTCGAGGTCAATGTCGTCGGACAGATGATTGTCACCCAGGCCTTTGCGCCGTTGCTCGAGGCCCGCAATGGTGGAAGGCCCGGGCGGATCGTAATGATTTCCTCGGTCGGCGGCCGTATCGCAACACCGTTCCTGGGGCCTTATCACGCTTCGAAATTCGCGCTCGAAGCGCTGTCCGACAGTCTCAGGCGCGAACTGATGCCGCAAGGAATCGATGTCATCGTGATCGAACCCGGCGCCGTTGCAACGGCGATCTGGGACAAGGCCGATGCGCTCGATATCTCGCGCTATAATAACACGCCTTATGCAAGCGCGCTCGGCCGCTTCAAGGAAGAAGCCATCCGCGGTGGTCGCAAGGGCCTGAGCGAGGAGACCCTCGGGCTCGCGGTTCATCGGGGGCTCACGGCCGCGCGGCCGCGGGCGCGCTACGTCGTGACGCCCGATCGCTTCCAGTATCTCGCAGGTCTCGCTTTGCCCGCGCGCGTACTCGATCGCGCGATCGCAAAGCAGCTGGGGTTGCTCTAATTTACCATGGCCCGGCTTGATCGAGCCAATAGATGTCATTCCCGGCGCGCGCTTTAGCGCGCGGGAGGGAACCCAGTAGCGCGAGCGTCAGCGAGCGCAAATGACTCTTTCAGCGCGCTGACGCGCGCTGTCTCTGGGTCCCCTTCCCCTCGCGCCTTCGGCGCTCGGCCGGGGATGACAACGGGAGGGCGGCGCGCGCTTTAGCGCGCGGGAAGGGAACCCAGTAGCGCGAGTGTCAGCGAGCGCAAATGACTCTTTCAGCGCGCTGACGCGCGCTGTCTCTGGGTCCCCTTCCCCTCGCGCCTTCGGCGCTCGGCCGGGGATGACACAGGCTTTGACGTCACACCTCCGCCTGCGCTCTGCGTTTGCGCAAGTGCGGCACCAGTTCGCGCTTGCGAAGGCGAATCGAAAGCGGTGTCACCTCGACGAGCTCATCGTCCTCGATATAGGCGATCGCCTGCTCGAGGGTCATGGGCACGACCGGCGTCAGGCGAACGGCTTCATCCTTGGATGTGGTGCGGATGTTGGTGAGCTGCTTGGTGCGAAGCGGATTGACGTCGAGATCATTGTCCTTCGCATGCTCGCCGACGATCATGCCCCGGTAGACCTTGGTTCCCGGCACGACGAAAAGGCGCCCACGCTCCTCGAGATACCAGAGCGCGTAAGGCACGGCTTCACCTTCGCCCGTCGAGATCATCACGCCATTGGTGCGCCCGGCGATTGCGCCCTTGTAGGGCGCAAAGCCGTGAAACATCCGGTTGAGTACTCCGGTGCCGCGTGTATCGGTCAGGAATTCGCCGTGATACCCGATCAGGCCGCGCGACGGCGCAAAGAAGACGAGCCGCGTCTTGCCGGCACCGGTCGGGCGCATATCATGGAGTTCGCCGCGCCGGGTTCCCAGCTTCTCGATCACCACGCCGGCGTAAGGATCATCGACGTCGACCGTGACTTCTTCGATCGGCTCGAGCCTTTCGCCGTTGTCGCCGGTTTTGAACAAGACGCGCGGGCGCGAGATTGAAAGTTCGAAGCCTTCGCGGCGCATGGTCTCGACCAGGACGCCCAGCTGCAATTCGCCCCGGCCAGCGACTTCGTAGTCGCCCTCGCCGCTCTCGCGCACTTTGATGGCGACATTTCCCTCCGCCTCGCGCACGAGCCGCTCGCGGATGACCCGGCTCTGGACCTTCTCGCCTTCGCGGCCGGCCAGTGGCGAGTCGTTAACCGACACGGTCATGGCGAGCGTCGGCGGATCGATCGGCGTGGCAAAAATCGGTGTCTCGACTGTGATGTCGCAAAGCGTGTCGGCGACGGTTGCGGTTTCGAGTCCCGCGATGGCGACGATGTCCCCAGCCTCCGCCCGTTCGACGGGCAACCGGGCGAGACCGCGGAAGGCGAGCAGCTTGGTGGCACGGGCGCGTTCGACGAGCTTGCCTTCGCGATCAATGGCCTTGATCTGCCGATTGACGGTAACGGCGCCCGACTCGATCCGGCCGGTCAGCACGCGGCCGAGATAGGGATCGGCTTCGAGCGTGGTCACCAGCATCGCGAAGGGATGTGCATCGCCAGCAAGTGCGAGCGGCTTTGGACGCGGCACGTCGACGACGATCCGTTCGAACAAGGCCGAGAGATCCTTCCTCTCGCCCTCGAGTGAGGCTGACGCCCATCCGTTTCGGCCGGAGGCATAGAGCACATGGAAATCGAGCTGGTCGTCATTGGCCTCCAGCGCGAGAAAGAGATCGAAAATCGATTCGAGCGTCTCAGCCGGCTGGGCGTCGCTGCGGTCGACCTTATTGATGACGACGATCGGCTTCAGGCCGAGCCGCAGCGCCTTGGACAGAACGAACTTGGTCTGCGGCATCACCGATTCCGCCGCATCGACGAGGAGCACGACGCCATCGACCATCGACAGGATGCG